>SXGT01746137.1_pt1 | contig 15271 bp, 13 predicted proteins | sample 3176221 | NCBI WGS metagenome assembly SXGT01 (sample SAMN11356862, study PRJNA531348) | freshwater metagenome | isolation source: freshwater sample F1-120 | place: China: Fuxian Lake, Yuxi | collected 2017-12-25
CACCACCACCACCACCACCACCACCTATCGAGCTTTTGTAGACCCGCTTGGGCGCCCGGGCGATCTCGGCCTTGCGGGCGATTTGCTGCGCCTCTTCGATGGTGGGAATCGAGGCCCCCAGCGGGTCGAAGCTGGCGATGACCCGCAGCCGCAGATCCAGGAGTTTGGTTTTTTCTTCTTCGGCAGCGGCCCGTTCCTCATCGTCCTCTGGACCGGACTCCCCCAGCTCCTCTTCCTGGGGGGTAGGGGCCACCTGAGCCTCGGCCTCGTAGATGGCGTGCAGGGCGGTTTTGAATTTGGACAGGAAGCTCTCCATGGCGCGGGTTTCCGGATCTTTGTACTCCTCCTCTTCCTCCTCCTCGGAATCCGCCGCCGCTGTCCCCTGCGCCTCACTCTCCGCTGCCGACTCGGCGGCTTCGGCCTCCTCGGCGGCCTTTTCAGCGGCCTCCGCCTCCGTGCGCGAGAATTCCTCGTCGTCGCTCAGGTCATCCAGATCGACCGTATCCGGGGTGATTCCCTCCTCCTCGGCAGTGGAGCTCTCCTCCTCCGGTTCGTCCTCGGCGGGCGGATACCCATCGTCCTCCAGGCAATCGCGCACGGCCTCGGCGTAGGCCTCGGCCTGCACCGCTTTGAGGCTGGCGCCTCTGAGACGGTCCACATCCCCCTGCTTCTCGCCGAGCAGGTTCAACACCCCGCTGAGGGTGACGTTGTTGCCCTTGAGTACCTTGCCGAAGAGGGTGACGGCGCAGAGCTGCCGGACGATGCGGTGGCCGAATACAAAGGGGGGATCGCCGTCGGGCTGGATGCCAACCACCCGGAAAAACTTGAGCAAGTTGGTCTTGATCTTGCCCTGGGTGAGTCGCTCGTCTTTGAGGTTGTAGAGGAAGGTGATAAAATGCAGAACCCGCGCGGTTTCGGTCTTGAAGGTCTTGATGTCCACGTCGGGACGGTGGGTCCGCATCTGCAGGATATAGGTGATCTCCGGCAGCTTGGAGGTGGCAATCATGATGGGGTAGCAGATCTGGTCCCACACGCGAACCACTTCGCGGGGGTTCATCTTCAACAGATCGCACCACTTCCGCCAGGTATTCAGCGGTATATGGCTCTGCGCCTGCAGATGGGACATCCCATCGTTTAGCAGTTTACCCATAACTCGGAAGATTTGAGTAGTCGATCTTTCACCACCCTCCCCCACCACCACAGCCGCGGGAACTCAGGCTTCAAATATAGTCGGTTTCGCGGTTAATTCCAAGTTTTCCACCTTCTCCGCGTTCATTAATCCGTCTTGACATCCACTGGGCGCTCTGCTATCCTACCTAAACCCTTCTTTCTGCCGCTGACCCTGACCATTATAATGTTTAGACGCTGCCTGTGGGGACTGATCCTGTGGGGCCTGTGGGTCCCAGCATGGGCGGATCCGCCGCCCCTCACCCTGGCGTTTTGTCTGGATGCCGCCATGCAGCAGAACCGGGAACTGCTCCAGGCCCGCGAGCAGATCGCCCTGGTCAAAGGCGACCGCATCCAGGTGCGCTCCCGTTTTCTGCCCCACCTCGAATTAAACTCCAGGGTGGCCGCCGAAGACAGCGCCCGCTTCGACTGGCACCCCACCCAAGATCAATCAAAAACACAACTTAGCTACTCTCAACGGCTTTTCGAGTTTGGCCCCGACGCCCTGCAGGACATCCGGTTGCGCGAGGATCTGCGCCAGGCCCTCGCGGCGTACCAGGCCCGGGTCTATTCGCTGTTGGCACAGGTCTGGGAGGTCTACCACCTGATCCTGCTTCAGGAGGCGCAACTGGGGAGCCGCCGGCAGTCCCGCGGGGTTTTCCAGGCGCTTCTCGATCAGCAACAGGCCCGCTACGAGCGCCGCCTGGCCACCGAGGAGGAGAGGCTCAGCGCCGAACTGGACGTACTCGCCGAGGATCTGGCCATCAACGGCTTGGAACGCCGCCACCTCGGCTACCAGTTGGACCTCCTGCGCCTGATCGGCCAGCCCCTGGCCAATCCCACCGTGCTTGAACCGACCCCCCGGCCCCGGCCCCAGAACCCGGAGGAGGCCGTCAGACTGGCGCTGGCCAACGACGTGGAGATTGCCCTGCTCGCGGAACTGGTGGCTGAGCAGCGCCGCACCGCCACCGAGCTGTACTGGGAGTACGGCCCGGACCTGTCCTTTGAGGCAGGGATAGGGGCGGGCAGGAATCAGACCCGGATCAGCCTAGACCGTGAGGACCGCACCTGGGGGATGAACCTGGCCTCCCAACAGCGTCTCCAGCAGCAGCAATCCCCCGGCGAGGCGCCGCGCCAACGACGCTGGTTCGCCGGCCTCGAGGCCCGTCTGCCGCTCTTCGAGGGCGGCGCCACCCTCGGTCGCCGTGCCCGCGAGAAAGCCAGGTTGCGCCAGCTCGAACTGAAGCTCCAGGACACCAGGGCAACCCGCGAATTGCAGGTGCGCCAGGCCTACCAGGCCCTGGCCGAGGCGCAGCAGCAGGAGCAACTCCAGGAACAGCGGGTGACCCTCACCCGCCGCCGTCTCGCCATCCACCAGATCCTCAAGGACAAGGGGCAGGCCGACGAGAGCCTGCTGGAGCAGGTGCGGACCCAGTTTTTCGCTGCCCAGGACACCTTGCTCAACGCGCAGGAGAGGACCGTACACCAACAGGCGCAGTTGTGCCGGCTCATGGGGCGCCTCGAATGACGCGACTATCCCTATGCCTGGCCGGCTTGCTGGCGCTGGCATCGTCCCCGGCGGGCGGCGAACCAGCCCTCAACCGCGAAGAACAGCTGCAGCACCTTCGCATCAGGGACCGGCAACTGCTGCTGGAACAGCGCCGCGCGCTCCTGGAGAGCCACCGCCGCGATCTGCAGGCTGCCCAGGACCTGCGCGACAAGGGTTTCCTTTCTGCCCAGAGGTACCGCCTGCTGCTCAACCGCTTCCAAGAGGCCCAGCTCGACTACGATCAGGCCGAGATCCTGCTCGAAGAAACCAAGTTGGCACTGCTCAAAAACGCCATCCGCCTGGTGGTGGTCGAGGCCCGCAAGTACCCTGCCGCCGAGGGCTGGAGTATGGTCGAGGTGGTCCTCGAGAACCAGGCCGAAACCCGCGACGCGCTGCTGGTGAATCCCGCCTTCAGCCCAGAGGAGACCCGCACCCTGCTGCGGGTGGAGAATATCTACGTTTCGCTGCGCAAGGGTCCGATCATCGGCGAACCCTACGAGCTGCGGATCGCCACCCTCGAGGCAGGGGAGCGGCAGACCCTCACCTTCCGCTTGCTGCAGGAGGTCGACGACATCGCCGTCTCGCTGCGCTATCTGGACGTGCACGAGGAAAAGCCCATCCTCTTCAAACAGCATCCCACCCACTCCCTGCCGGCTATCGCCGCCATGCAGTTTTCCCAGGTCGGCGAACTTGGCCGGGAGGTGCTCTACGACCTCACCCTCGAAAGGCCGGCGGGCCCCGAACAGAGCTTCGTGCTCGCCCTGGCCGGCTTGCCCGCCCCCTACGAGGGCGCGTTCCTCGACCAGGGGGCCCAGGTGAACCAGGTGCGCTTCGCCGACCAGGCGACCAAGGCGCGGCTCTCCCTCCAGGTGGAGATCCCCGCTGCCCTCGATCCCGGCCTGACGGGCCGGTCCACACCCTTTTTTGCCCTGGTCACCGTGCCGGCCGAGTACACCCGGATCAATGCCCTGCAGGTCCATTATACGGGCCGGCCGGTGCCGGTGGAGGAGGTGCGCCGGCTCAAAGCGAGCTACACCCAGCTCGAGCTCACCGCCATGGGGGTTGGCCGCCTCGATCTGCTGGTCGACAACCATGTGCTGCAACTTGCGCCCGGGGCGCCCGCCGAACTCGATATCGAAGTGATCAACAGAGGCAGCGCCGCCGTGCGCGATATCCGACCTTCCCTGCTCGGCCCCCAGGGCTGGGAGGCCGCAGTGAGTCCCGAGCTGATCCCCGTCCTCGAGCCTGGCATGCGCCACTCCCTGCGCCTGCACGCGCAGGCCGCCGGCCGCCCGAAGGATGGGGACCACGAGTTCGCCATCGGCGCCGCAGGCCAGGTGGAAACCGAAAGGGTCGAAGCCCCCGAGGAACATCTCACCGTGCGCGTCGACACCCCGGCTGACTGGACCCTCAACCTGCTCTTGATCGGGGCCCTGGTGGTACTGGTTGCCGGGGTAAGTCTCGGCATCAGGCTGGCCCGCAGCTGACCATGGCCGCCCTCCTACCCTTCTTCGCCCTGCTGCTCCTGCTGCCTGCCCCATCGGGCGCCAAAGACCTGCGCACCAAGGAACAGCGCCTCTATGCGGTGAAGTTGCGCACTGCCCAGTGGGAGGTGAAGCGCAAGGAACTCGAGTTCCAGATACGCCAGGCGGAGTATGAGGAGACCCGCGACCTCTACGCCGAACACATCAGCACCAGCGAACAGCTCAATCAGGCGCTGGCCGCCCACCAGCAGGCCAAACTGGCGTACGAGCAGGCGGTGATCACCCTCGAGGAAACCCGCCTCTCCCTGCTGCGCGGGGCCACCCACATTTCCATCCGCGAGGCGCGCAAGATCCGCACCTCCGCCGACCACCACGAGGTGGAGATCACTATAGAGAACACCTCGCAACTGGCGCCAGCCCTGGCCCTCACCCCCCAGCAGCAGCCCGCCCGCCTTGAGGAACTGCTCGCCTTGCAGGACCTGGTCGTTTCGCTGCGCAACCCCAATGGCCTCATTGTCGCCGAACCATACCAGCTCGACGTGGCTCGGCTCGGCCTGGGAGAAGCCCATACCCTCCGCTTTTCCCTGCTCGAGGACTGCCAGGCACTGGTGGTAGCCATACACCTGCCAGACGGCCACACCGAGTCCGCCCATATCGCCCTGCGCCGCGAGACCCTGCAGGACCTGCCGCAGATCACCTCGCCGCAGGTCTCGCGCGAGGCAGAACTCAACACCAAGGTCAGCTACCAACTGATCCTGGAGCGTCTGGCCGAGGACGACAGGGCTTTTGGCCTGGCCACCGAAGGTCTGCCCAGCGAGATCGGCGCTACCTTCCTCGACCCGGCGACCGAGGCAGAGGTGGTCCAGGTTCAATTTGGCCCGCAGGCCACCCGCCAGCACCTGACCTTGGAGCTACAGCTGCCCGAGATCCTCGGCGCCCACCTGCTCGATCAGCCTCTCCCCTTCCGCGTGCTGGCCCTCGAACCCCAGACCACCCACGACCTCACCCAGGCCAGGCGCGGGGCCGGTGGCATGGCCGCGCCCAAGGGCAGCAGCGCCGCCTTTGAGTTGGTGCCCCGCGGCACGGGTGAACTGGAGTTGTGGTCCGAATCGCGCACCCAGGAGATCGAACCCGGACAAAACGGCCGTTTCGCGGTGCAGCTGGCCAACACCGGCTCCCTCGACCTGGAAAAGGTGGTCCTTTTTACCTCGGTGCCGTCCGGCTGGATCGCCGCGGTGTCGCCCGACACCCTGGCCCACCTGCCTGCCGGCGATCGGCTGCGCCTCACCCTCGATCTGCAGGCTCCCGCCGGGGTACAGGGCGAGTACGAATTTCGTCTCAATGCCGTCGGTTATGCCGGCAGGCGCCGCATCGAGGCGCCCGAAAAGGCCCTGGGGCTCCGCGTCGAAGCCCCTTTGGATTGGCGCCGCGGTCTCGGGTTGTCGACGGTACTGCTGGCGCTGCTCTGCGGGGCGATCGCACTCAGCATCCGCTTGCGGCGTCGGTAGCGCCGGAACTTTTTCTAGCCTATATTCTCGTTGAATTTCCAATGAGAGCCCCGGCTATGGAAAAAGACATCGGCGATCTGCTCAACGAGTGGCCATTCAATCCGGACGAGTTCTCCGCCCGCCGCATCAAGACCTCGGACGGAGAGGACAAGATCCAGATCCGCATCGACATGGGTATACTGCAGTTGGAGGTCGAGGGCCGGCCAGATGGCCAGCGCCCGTACGGCCACGAGTCGCTGCTCGACCACTACGCCGCCATGCTCGAGGAACACCAGCGCTTCGGCGGCCAGGACGATGAGGAGTTCAGCATCGACGAGGACGCCTGTGAGGATCTCTTCCAGGAGGCCTGGCAGTACTACTACCGGTACCTGAGCCTCTTCCACCTTGAGGATTACGCCGGGGTCGAGCAGGATACCGCCCACAACCTCGAGATCTTTTCGCTGGTGCAGAACTACGCCGACAACGACGAGGTCAAGTGGTATTTTGAGCAGTACTACCCTCACGCGATCATGATGCAGACCAGGGCCCGCGGTATGCAGGCGCTCAACCGCCAAGACTACCAAGGGGCGTTGCAGGTAATTCACGAAGGCCTGGAACGCATCGAGGGTTTCGTCGAGGAGTGGGAGGGAGAGGGGGAAGGGAACGAGGAGGAACTGCCCGAGCTGACTTATCTGCGGGAGTGGCAGGAACAACTGGAAAAAGAGCGCCCGCTCTCCGACCGCGAACAGCTCGAGCGCGATCTGCGCATCGCCGTGGAGGCCGAGAACTTCGAAGAGGCCGCCCGCCTGCGGGACAAGATCCAGACCATGCGGCCCGGTTATCTTGGCCCCAACACCGGCCGCCCTAGCTGATCACTTGAGCCCCAGCACATCCCCCATGTCGTAGAAACCGGCGCTGGCCTGCACGGCGAAGCGCGCCGCCCGCAGCGCGCCGCGCGCAAAGGCGTCGCGGCTGCTGGCGTGGTGCCGTAGTTCGATGTACTCCCCCGGGGTGCCGAAAAGCACGGTGTGGTCCCCGGCGATGTCCCCGGCCCGGATGGCGTGGATGCCGATCTCCTTCCTGGTGCGTATCCCCACCTGCCCCTGCCGCCCATACACCGCCACCTCGGCCAGGTTGCGATCCAGACCGCGCGCTGCAGCCTCGGCCAGACGCAGCGCCGAACCACTGGGCGCGTCGACCTTGAGGTGGTGATGCATCTCGGTCAGTTCGACGTCGTAGTCGTCGCCCAGGATCCGCGCGGCCTCCTCCACCAACTTGAACAACACGTTCATCGCCGTGCTGTAGTTGGGCGCCATCACGCAGGGGATGGCTTGCACCGAACGCCGGAATTGCTCCACCTGCTCCGGCTTCATCCCGGTGGTGCCCACCACCAGCGCCACACCAGCACCAGCGCAGACCGCGCCGTTGGCCAGGGTTGCTTCCGGGGCGGTGAAGTCGATGACTACCTGCGCCTCGCCGACGATCTGGGCCAGGTCGGCATTCACCTTGCGTCCAGAAGCCGGCCGGCCGCAGGCCTCCCCGATATCCCGCCCCAAAAGCGGGCTGCCCGCTCTTTCGGTGGCGCCCACCAGTTCGAGGTCCTCGCTCTGGAAAATGAGGTTGGCCAGGCGTTGCCCCATCTGGCCGCCCAACCCGCAGACAAGAATCCTGGTCATCTCAATTGCCTCAATACGACGAGTAGGTCAGTTTCTCCACCAGCCGGCCGTCGGCCAGGCGCGCTTCGATGTCCTCGCCGAAGAACCCGGCGATGGGCGCCAACACCGACGGGTCGAGCTGGTGGGTCTTGCGGGCCGCGTGGATCACCACCTCGATGCCGGCCCGGGTCATCTTGCCCAGGGGCCGGCGGCAGGGCCCGGCGGGCATACCCAGCAGGTTCATCAGGGTCTTGATCGCCAGCGGGTTGCGGGCCTTGCACTGCACCGGCCCCCGCGAGGACTCTTCGCTAGTGACCACGGTGATGATGCCAAAGATGGGTTGCAGCGCCGCGGCGAGTTTGTCGGCGGCGGCGAGGTCGCCGGCATTGAGCAGTTCGGTGAGGCGCTGGATTGGCCCGGGAATGACATTGGACGCCACCGAGATCACCCCGCAGGCCCTGATCTGGGGGTTCTTCATCATCTCGACGGTCTTGTCGTCGTCTCCGGAGAGGATGGCGAACTGCTCGCCGCACAGCCGCCGGGTCTTGGCCATGTTGTCCAGATTGCCGGTGGCTTCCTTGACCGAGGAGACGTTGGGATACTGGCTGGCAAGGATCGCCAGGTCCTCGGGATGCATCATCGTGCCGCTGCGCCCGGGGATGATGTAGGGGATGAGTTGCAGCTGCGGGAATTCGCGGGCCACCGGCTCCACGTACTCGCGGCGGATCTCCAGCGAACTGGGGCCGTTGTAGTACGGATCCACCAACAGCGCGACCTCGGCGCCCACGTGGGCGGCGTGTTCGGTGCCGGCTAGGGTTTCGCGGGTGGAGTTGCTGCCGGTGCCGGCGATGGTCAGGGCCCGCCCCTTGGCCTGTTTGCAGGTGCGCTCGATCACCTCGTTGTGTTCCTCCCACAAGAGCGTCGGGCTCTCGCCGGTGGTGCCCACGGCCAGGATACCGCGGATCCGGCTGGCGAGCTGGAAATCTATCAGCCGCTCAAGGCCGGCGTAATCGATGCTGCCGTCCTCGCGCATGGGTGTGATCAGAGCCGTGTGACAGCCAGCGAACATAAGCCACCGCCTTGCAGGAGAGTGCCGTTTTTGCGAATCTATTCCTTGGTAAAGTGATCCATAATAACGCGCCCCCCTACCTTTGTCAACCGGCACCCACCCTCTGGAGTTCGCGATGGCCGACCAACTCTCAATGCGCTACGGCTGCAACCCCCACCAGGCCCCGGCGCGCTGCTTCCGCCGCGACGGCGGCCCCCTGCCCCTGCAGGTGCTCAACGGGTCGCCCAGCTATATCAACCTGCTAGACGCGCTCAATTCCTGGCAACTGGTGCGCGAGTTGCGCCAGACCCTGGGCCTGCCGGCCGCTGCCTCCTTCAAACACGTCAGCCCGGCAGGTGTCGCCGTGGCCGTGCCCCTCAATACCCAGTTGCGCGCCGCCTATTTCGCCACTGACGAAGACCTCTCGCCGCTGGCCACCGCCTATCTGAGAGCCAGAGGCGCCGACCCCCTCGCTTCCTTTGGCGACTGGGTGGCACTGAGCGACCCGGTGGATGTGCCCACTGCACGCCTCCTGCAGCGCGAAACCTCGGACGGCGTGCTCGCCCCAGGGTACGAGGAGGAGGCTCTGGCGATCCTCAAAAACAAGAAGGGTGGCGACTACCGCATTCTCCAGGTCGATCCGCAGTACGAACCAGGCCCACAGGAGATACGCGAGGTTTTCGGCCTCGCCCTCGAACAGCAGCGCAACCTCTTCAGACCCGACGCCGATTTCCTCTCCAAGGTGGCGACCAAGCGCCGCGATCTGCCCGAAGCTGCCCGACGCGATCTGATAGTGGCCACCCTCGCCATCAAGTATACCCAGTCCAACTCGGTGGGCCTGGCCCTCGACGGGCAGGCTGTGGGCATCGGCGCCGGCCAGCAGTCGCGGGTCCACTGTGTGCGCCTGGCCGCAGCCAAGGCCGATCTATGGTACCTGCGCCAGCACCCGCGGGTGCTGGGTCTCAAGTTCCGCAAAGGCATCAAACGCGCCGAGCGCATCAATGCCATCGATCTGTACCTGCAGGAGGATGCCACACCTCAGGAGCTAGAGGCCTGGGCGGCGAATTTCGCCGAGGTGCCGGCGCGCCTGGGTGCCGCCGAGAAACGGGAATGGCTCGACGGCCTGCAGGGCGTGGCCCTCAGTTCCGACGCCTTCTTCCCTTTTCGCGACAGCCTCGACCGTGCCCGGCGCAGCGGTGTGCAGTATGTGGTGCAGACGGGCGGTTCCATCCGCGACGACCTGGTGGTGGCCGCCGCCGACGAATACGGCATGGTGATGGTGAATTCGGGGGTGAGGCTCTTTCACCACTGAGCCGGAAGCGGGCGCTTCAGTGCGGGAACTGGCTGGTGCGCTCCAGGTGCCTGAACGCCGCCGGCCCGGCCGTGCCGTACCCGTGCTCGAACTGGGGCCGCTGATAGGCAAAGCCCAGGGGCCCGGCGATCACCTCGGGGTGGCAGAGGTGATAGTGGTTGTTCTCGAGGAAAATAGCGCGCGCGTTCTCGGCTATCCAGATCCCGGCCTTGCCGCCGCCGATGCGATTGTCGCAGAGGACCAGATCGTGGGCCTCGCCCCAGATCTCCACCTGTGCCTGGCCTTCCTGCAGGGCATTGCCCTCGACCCGGCAGCCCCGGATCAGGCAGGAATGCACCTCCACGGGCTGCGGGCCCTGGCGCACCAGGATGCCAGCCCCGCGGTTATCCAGCACCTCGCAGTCCTCTACCAGATTGTAGCAGTCGCGGGTGCCGATAGAAATTCCCAGCTGGTTGCCGTGGAAGCTCCCCCGCCGCAGGGTGATGTGGTTGGCGCGCACACAGAAGAAAAATCCGCTGCGGCCATTGCTGTCGGCGACGCAGTCCTCGAGGAGGGCGTTGGTGCTGCCCGCCCCTGGGTGCAAGCCGTTGCCGGTATTCCCGTCGAAGCGGCAGTTGCGCACCACCACGTCGCGGCACATCTGAAAACCCAGCCCCTCGCCGAAGTAATCGCGCTCGCTGACCCCGGTGATCTCCAACCCCTGGCTATTGCCGAAGTACACCGCCGCACCCCGGCAACCGCCCATCCCCTTGGCATTGCCAGCCCGGTTGCCCTCCAGATGCAAATCGCGCAGCGCTGCCCCGCGCACGTAATTGCCCCAGACCAGCGGGAATACCGTGGTCAGGCAGGGCTGCTCGGTGCCGCTGTAGTCCGCCTCGATGCCGTGGTCGAGACCCACCCAGTGGCCCTCGATCCAGGTGATGGTGGCAAAGGTTTCGTAAAACCCGCCGTGCGTGCGGTTGTCGTGGATGGAGACGGTCATGCCCACCTCCAGGCCGCTGGCATCGACCAGGGGCACGTCGGCCATGCCGTAGTTGTGGTAGCCAGCAAGCGGGTACACCCGGCCCGGTCCTTTGCGCAAGACGGTCTTGAGGCCCTGGCCCACCAGCTCCACCCCGGAGCGCAGGCGCAACCCCCGATCGAGCACTAGGTCCATCTCCGGCAACACCAGCCTCCCCCCAGCGAGCGCGAGTTCATCTATGGCTGCCTGGATGGCCGCGGCGCTGGTGGCTTCTTTGGGGCTCAGCTTCCTTTCTTTCATAATCTTACTCCCGGCCGGTCGTTGCGTTTTCCCTTTGCGGGTATATTTTCTCCAGGGTTGGCCAAGATACCTCACCCTCCCCCACCAGTCAACCGCGAGGTCCATGGTGTTCCGCTTGCTGCTCTGGTTGGGCGCCGCAGTGTCGGCGCTGGCTGCCCCCCAGGGGGCGGCCACCCAAAAGACGACCGGCCCAGACGATACCCTCGCCACCGAGTACCAGCAGGCCCGCGCCCTCAAGGACAGCCTCCTGCGGGCTGATCCGAATTCACCGCTGCCCCCGCCCTTGCGGGCCGGTTTTGCCGGCCTATTCTATTTTCCACCCGATCCCCAGTACCGGTTGATAGGCGAGTTGTCCGCCTACGGGCGACGCCAGCAGATCAGGGTCCCCACCACCAACAATGGGCCGGCGCTGCCCATGGAAAAATTCGGCCGCCTCCAGGCCCAATTCCAGGGAAAGGTCTTCTGGTTGGAGGTCTACCGCAGCCCCGAGACCAGCCAACTCGAGGTGTTCTTCCGGGATCCCAGCAACGGCACCCAGACCTATGGCGGCGGGCGCTATGTGCTGCTCGCCGAATTGGGCGAAGGTCGTTATCTGTTGGATTTTAATATGAGTTATAATCCGTACTGCGCGTACAACCCAAGCTATGTCTGCCCCCTCCCGCCGCCGCAAAACCATCTGGAGATCCCGATCCTCGCCGGGGAGAAGGCTTTTGGCCCGGATCTTGCTCATTGAGGGTGCGGCGAGTATACTATCTCAATTCCGTCATTGTTCTATCCCGTTTCTCAAGAGGAGACCTGCATGAACGAAGTTGAGAAGTCCATGTTCGCCCGCATTGTCGATTTCAGACTCGAAAAGACCACCAATGCCTATATCGCCTGTCGCGCCCTCTCCATCCGCGCCCGCCACATCAATGGCCGGGCGCCCGTCATCGGGGCCGACGGCAAAACCGAGGGCCACAGTCCCACGGTGGGTGCCCTGGTCGACTACGCACAGGACCACATCGTGGTGACGATTCCCGCTGTAGAACCCGAGGAATAGACCTCCCTACTCCTAACCCTGCGGGGTTGAGCGCCGTGAACCGTTTCACTTTTGCCTTTGCCGCCGGCAGCCTCTTGCTCTGCGGCAGCCAGATTCTCCTCAACCTCGGCCTCCACCCCGAGCACTCGGCCCCCCTGGCAGTCCTGGGCGAGGGTATACTGGGGCTGGTCCTGGGCACCTCCCTGGTGGTCTCTGGCCTGCTCGGGCTGGTAGAGGGGTACCAAAAGGCAGCCGCCCGGGTTCGCAGATTGCTTGAGGTCACCGCCCTCGACCAAGAGGCCTCTGCCCAGGCCCTCGGCGAGTTGCAGCAGCAACAGCAGAGCTTCTGGAAGTCCTATCGCCAGTCCACCACCGGCCTCCTGCTCTTCCTCATTGGGCTGCTGGGCCTGGGAGCCGCCTTTCACCGGGCAGAGTTCCTGCTCTACGTGGTCGCCATCGCCTTTGGCATCTGTACCCTTGGTATGGCGTCGGCCTTTCTGATGATCAGAGGGATCCGCGCCCTGCGCCGGCATACCCGCGCCGCCCTGCAGACCGTGGTCCGCATCGAGACCCTGCCCCTCGCACCACCCCCGGCCCCCACTAGGGCCCTGCCCAAGTGGACGGTGTATTCCCGGGAGGAAAGGCTGCGGCATTTCCGCCGCCACTCCACCCTGTCCACCACCTCCTGAGGCCCGCGGCACTGCCAAGAAACCGCTTGCTGGCCCGCCCGACCCCGGACTATATTTGGCAAGAAATAATTTCCGCCAAATACAGGAAATTATTTCTATCCTCTCAGGGACGGTATTTCCCCCCGCGAGCTCACGCTGGGCGCCGATTATTTATATCGCGCTGTTTTTAATCATTTTAGCCTGAGCGCTTCCCTGCCGGTTCTTCCCTGAGGCATTTCTTTTGCTTTCCGCCTGCTGCCCTCTCCTCATACGCGAGTTCAGCCATGGCATCCTCTTCGCAACCCCAAACGACCGCCGCCACCGGGCACGCTGCCGCCAACTGGAATGACCTGGCAGGTCTTTGCGAATCCCTGCGCCTCGTTTCGGTCGAGGTGGCCCACAGCCTCGAACAAGGCGCCGGTTCTGGGGTGCTGGTGCCCTTGCTGAGGAAGGAACTGGCCCTAGCCAGGAGTCTGCAGGAAGGCATTGCCCGTTGCGGTCAGCAACCGCCCACAGCCCAGACACGAGCACAGAGCAGGGACCTGAGCGTGCGGCTCGGCTCCCTCCTGGAAACGGAGACGGCGAACCAATGCCTGCTCAAACGCCGGGGCATCAGGTTGCGCGGTCCGCGTTCTCCGCTTTCCCGCCTGAACTGCCGCTAGTCAGAAGAGAGCTTATGGACTCCGCCGAACCGGTCACCGAACACGTCCTGGAACTGGGTCGCTCCTCCACTCAGCTCGAAGAGGCCTTCACCGATTCCTATATCCTCTTCAACGAGACGACCCGCAAATACATGGAGGCCTACAGGCAACTCGAGGAACAGTTCGAGTACCTGAACATCAAACTCGAGGAGACCAACCACGAGCTGCGCAAGAGCCTCGAGGAGAAGGATAGGGTCAGCAATTACCTCAACAATATTCTCGAAAGTATGAGCGGCGGGGTGCTGGTGGTAGACCTGGATGGCAATATCACCCTCTTCAATCAGGCGGCCGAGGGCATCACCGGCCTGCCCCAGCAGGAGGTGCTGGGCCACCCCTACGCCCAGGTGATCGGCCTGGACGCCGGCCGCGAACTCTCGGTGCTGCACACCCTCGAATCCTACCAGGGCCTGACCAACCGGGAAAAAAGCCTCAAACTCGACAACGGGCGGACCATCCCCCTGGGTTTCAGCACTGCCCTAGTGCGCGACGCCGAGAACAATGTGCTGGGCGCCGTCGAGGTCTTCAACGACCTCACCGAGGTCAAACGCCTCGAAGCCCAGGTGCAGCGCATGCACACCCTGGCCGCCCTGGGCGAGATGGCCGCCACCGTGGCCCACGAGATTCGCAACCCGCTGGGCGGCATCGCCGGCTTCGCCACCCTGCTCGAACGGGACCTGGCAGCCGACGACCCCCGTCGCCGGCTGGCGCGCAAGATCACCGAGGGGGTGGCCAGGCTCAACCGCATCGTCTCCAGTCTCTTGAGTTACACCCGCCCGCTCAAGCTCAACACCCGCCCGGTGAACATGGTGGAGGTGGTCGAGGAAGCCGCCGCCTTCTTCGAGATCGACCTGGAGCGCCGGCCCGAAAACATCTCCCTGCAGCGCGACTACCCGGACTTGCCCGTGGGTTGCGCCGTCGACCCCGAGCAGTTCCAGCAAGTCATCCTCAACCTGCTCCACAACGCCAAGCACGCGATGTCCCCCGGCGGGGGCACCATCGCCGTGGGTGTGGCCCCCGACCGCAAAAATCCCGCCCAGATCCAGCTCACCATCCGCGACCAGGGGATGGGCATGAGCACCGAGGTCCAGCAGAAACTCTTCACCCCCTTCTTCACCACCAAGGAGGACGGCACCGGCCTGGGGCTGGTGACCTCCAAGAAGATCATCGAGGCCCATGGCGGCCTCATCCAGGTGGAGAGCCAGCCGGGCCAGGGCACCTGTTTTACCATCTCCATACCTCATAACTCGTAGCGAGGCACGAGACCATGGCGAACAAGCGTATTCTGGTAGTAGACGACGATTCCTATGTCCGCGAGATGACCGAGCTGACCCTTACGCGCAAGGGCTACGACGTACACACCGCTCCCGAGGCCCGCGCTGCCCTGGTCAAGCTTGAAGACGGCGACTACGACCTGGTCCTGTCCGACATCAAGATGCCCGGCATGGACGGCCTCGAACTGCTGGAGGCCATCCGCACTCGGTCGCCGGAGACCATCGTCGTCATGATCACCGCCCACGCCAGCATCGAGAATGCGGTCGAGGCCATGCAGAAGGGCGCCTACAGCTACATCCAGAAGGGCTCAGACTCGACGGTCGCCGAGTTGGAGATCGTCGTCGAGCGCGCTCTGGAGCACCAGGAAACCAAACGCGAGAACCGGCAGCTGCGCTCCGAACTGCGCGACAAGTCGGAGATGATCGGCAAGAGCCGCAACATGGAGCAGGTCCGCGATTTGATCCGCACCGTCGCCGATACCCGGGCCACGGTGCTGGTGACCGGCGAAAGCGGTACCGGCAAGGAGTTGGTGGCCCGTGCCCTGCACTACAACAGCGCCCGCCGCAACGGCCCCTTCATCCGCCTCAACTGCGCCGCCCTGCCCAAAGACCTGATGGAGAGCGAACTCTTTGGCCATGAGAAAGGCGCC
>SXGT01098073.1_pt1 | contig 15267 bp, 11 predicted proteins | sample 3176221 | NCBI WGS metagenome assembly SXGT01 (sample SAMN11356862, study PRJNA531348) | freshwater metagenome | isolation source: freshwater sample F1-120 | place: China: Fuxian Lake, Yuxi | collected 2017-12-25
AAAGCATCTAAGCGGGAAGCCGGCCTCGAGACGAGGTATCCCTGGCGCAAGCCACTAAAGAGCCGTCGTAGACTACGACGTCGATAGGCCGGGCGTGGAAGTGGGGCAACCCACGGAGCGGACCGGTACTAATAGCTCGTGAGGCTTGGTCATGCTTCTAGGGCAAATGTCGATTTTCGCACGCAGGATTCGGATCGCGAAGCGACGGATCTATGCGCGCTTCACCTCCGCCGAGTCGCCCCACCACAACGGGGCCCGGCGGCGAGATCCTGAATTTCCGGTGGTGTTCTCGAGGAGGCCATACCCGATCCCATCCCGAACTCGGAAGTCAAGCTCCTCGGAGCCGATGGTACTGCACCGGTGACGGTGTGGGAGAGTAGGACGCTGCCGGGATTATCTTTCAAAGGGCCGGATGCCGCGCGCGAGCGAGGCTCCGGTCCTTTGCCTTTTTGTTCGCGGACGCGCGGGGGCCGTGCGATCCTGGGGCCGTGGCACGCAAGCTTCCCCTTGCCCGCATCGCCGTCACCGCCGTGCTGACGCTCGCCTGCGGGTCGGACGTGGGAGGTTCTGAGGCGATCGTGCCACGGCCCGACGCCGACGCCGACCCGCCGGGGCCCGATGGGGGCGCGCCGGGAGCGCGTGACGCCGCGGCGCCCGTCCTCCCGAAGAACATCAAGCACGTCGTCCTGATCATCCAGGAGAACCACACCTTCGACTCCTACTTCGGCGCGTACTGCACGGCCCCCGCAGGCTCGAACCCGACCTGCACCAGCGGCCCCGCGTGCTGCGAGGCGGCGCCGGCGAAGGAGCCGACCGGGGCCTCGCCCATCGTCCTCGACGACGACGAGAACGCCGGCTGGGATCCGCCGCACACCTACACTTGCGAGTTCGACCAGGTCAACCACGGCCTCATGGATCGGTTCGTGAAGGGCGCGGAGTGCTCGAACCCGCGCAACTTCGCGATCGTCCCCCCGGGAAAGCTGCCCGTCTACCACGACTGGGCGTCGCGCTTTGCGCTCGGGGACCGCTATTTCCAGCCGATTTTGGGCTCGTCGTCGTCGAACGACATGTACCTCGCGGTCGCGCGCTTCGTGTTCGAGGACAACAGCGTGAAGCCCGACTCGATCGGGTCCGGTTGCACGCTCCCCGCGAAGCGGGGGAAGTACTCGGGCGTGACCACGCTGCCCGACCTGCTCATCCAGCGCGACCTCCACTTCGCCGCGTACCTGCAGGGCTACTACGCGATGCGCAAGGCGACCCTCTGTCCGCCGGCGCCCGCCGACTGCCCCGCCCGTCTCCCGACGCCGCCGTGCACCTACGATCCGTCGGACACGCCCTACCAGTACTACGAGCAGTTCACGGACAACCTCACCTACATGAGGGACTACGACGATCTCGCGAAGGACGTCGCCGCCGGGAAGCTTCCCGAGTTCGTCTACATCAAGGCGCTCCAGTACCGGAACGAGCACCCCGGCTACAGCACCAAGATCAGCATGGGCGTCTCGTTCGTGAAGGACACGGTCGACGCGATCTTCTCCAGGTACTCGGACGACACGCTCATCCTGCTCACGTGGGACGAGGGCGGGGGCTACTTCGATCACGTGCCGCCCCCGCCCACGAGCAAGGTCGACGACAAGCCCTACGGCACGCGCGTCCCCATCCTCGCGCTCGGCAAGTTCGCGCGGCGGAACCACGTGTCGCACGTGGTGATGGAGCACTCCTCGATCGTGAAGTTCGTGGAGTGGAACTTCCTCGACAAGACGGGCCAGCTGAAGGGGCGCGACGCCGAGGTGAACGGCATCGCGAGCCTGCTCGACCCCACCACCACGCGGCTCCCGCCGGACTGAGGCTGGCGACGATGGACGCGCCTCCCCCCCTCCATGTCGTGCTGGCCGCGGCGATCGCGCTCGACCTCGCCGCGTGCAGGACCGGCAGCGAGCGGAGCCTCCCCGCAGCCGATCCCCCGCCGGACGCCTCGGCCGCGATGCTGGTCGCGCCGTCGGCCGCCGCCACCGGCGCCTCGAGCGCGCCGCTCGGCACGGCACATTCCTCCGCGCCCCCGACCTTGCCGGCGCGACCATCCGTCGCCGTGCTTCGCTGGAACAACACGACGCCGCCGGTCGCGGAGTCGTTCCCCGAGTCCTCACATCGCCTCGGCCAGGTCCCCCACGGCGCGTGGATGGGGACCGACGGGGTCGTCTTCGTCGTCGGGTACGTGATCACGCCGAGCGGCAGGGACGGCGTCGTCTGGCGGCGCACCCCTTCGGCCATATGGGCGGTCTCGCGTGTGCAGCCGGGCCTGCCGGTGACGCACGTGTACGGCGCAAGCTCCGACGACGTGTGGGCGACCGCCGGCGCGACCCTGCTTCATCACGACGGGAAGGCGTGGTCGGAGCACAAGATCACCGGCCTGGAGCCGGGCAGCGAGCTCCACGCCATCTGGGGGAGGAACGGCGAGCTGTGGATCGCGACCTCGCAGGGTGATCGCGGGACGCTTCACCGGCGGCAGAACGGCCGCTGGTCGGTCGAGACGCGAGGTCGCGCGATGCGGGCCGTCACGGGCGCGGGCGCGACCGTCTGGGCCGCCGGCGACGGGGCCATCGTGCGGCGCCTGCCCGACGGCACATGGAAGACCGAGCACGCCGACCCGGCGGCGCGCTTCACCGCCCTGTTCGCCTCGGCGGAGAACGACGTGTGGGTGGTGGGCACCTCGCTCATGCGCTCCGCGGGGACGGGGGGCGACGGCAAGTGGATCCCCGTCGAGCTGCCCGGCGACGCGCGCGCGACCGCCGTCTGGGGACGCAACCGGACCGACATCCACGCGGGGACCGACGCCGGTCTGTTCTTCTACGACACGCGCGGGTGGACGCGCGTCCCCGGTCTGCGCGGGTCCGCGGCGATCGTCGGCAGCGGAGACGAGCTGTTCGCGGTGCAGGCGGACGGCGCGCGCGCGCCCTGAACGGGAGCCGACGGACCCGCTCAGAACTGGCCGCGCGCGCCCGCGTGGAACGCGAGCGTTCGTGCGTCCGCGAGCTGGCCCACGACGGGGACGAGCACCGAGACGAGGCCCGTCACCGGCCCGAGGTGAAGCCGCGCCCCCGGCTCGAGCGTCACGCCGTTCGCCTCCCGCGTCTTCTGCGAGGTCAGCGCGACGTTGCCCCACGCGGCCACCTCGGGCTCGAGCAGGGCGTGCGCGCGATAGCCGACCCCGCCACCGCCCACGAGCTCGACGAGGAACCTGTCCTGCGCCTCGCCCGTCACGTCCACGAGCCCCTCGAGCTTCGCGAGCGGCCGCGCCGTGATCCTTCCGGCGCGCACGACCGCGCCCGCGGCGGGCGAGAGGCCGACCCGACCCATCTCGAAGAGCCCCGTGTCCCGCGACGCCGTCGCGCGATCGGCGGCGCGCGCGACCGCGTACTTGTAGAATGCACGGAACGGTCGGTCCGCGCGAGGGTCGGCGCGAACGTCCTCCTCGAGCGGCTGATCCTGTCCGCCACCCGTCGGCACCGAGAGCTCCGCCCCGAGGACGAGATCGGCGTCGCGCGAGAGCGCGTAGGTCGTCCGCCCGCCGAGGCCCACGTTGCCGATCACCCGAGCGGACCGCTCCTGGATGCCCTCGCCGCGCGTCACGATGCTGCCCGTCACCACCGGCACGCGCACGCCCAGCGTGAGCGCGGGGGAGACGTCGTACGCGCCGCCGAGCACGAACGAGGTCGCCGACACGCGCGCGTCGTCGAGCGTGTTCGTCGGCCGCTGCTCGCGTCCGGAGAGCTCGTTGTCGCTCAGCACCTGGAGGTTGCTCCCGCCGTGGAACGCGTCTATCGAGACGTGCCACGGTTCGGGCTCTGCGCTGCTCCTCGGGGCCGGCGCGTCGGCCCGATCCGCGGTCGGGCTCGCGAGCGGGCTGCTCGTCCCGGCGACCTCCACCCGCGGGGCCGTGGCGGTCACGGGCGGTGGTGGGACGACGGGAGAGGCGCTCGGTCCTGCCCCCGGCGGCGAGATCGTGCCCGGCGGCGGTGGCGGGAGGGGCGGCGCGGGCGTGCTCTTCTTCCGGGCGTCCTTCCTCGGATCGGGCTTCGCCGCGACCTTCCGCGGAGGGGCCGGCGGCGCGGCGGCCGCAGTCCCCGCGCCGAGAGCCAGCGCCATCACCATCAGCAACCGAGCCCGCTTCTTCATGGGTGGAACCTCGGCGCGCACATGGTGCGAGGATCGTGCCCGCCCGCTAAATTCGCCGGTGTTGCGGCTCGTGCACCGCTGCTGCGTGTTCTCCGCGGGTGACAGCCCTCAGGGTGAGGGCAGGTGGGTGCAGGGGGGCAGCGGCATCCCGGATGCTACGCTCCCGTGGTGTCGAGACCCCTCCTGCTCGTCGCCCTCGGCGTCGCTTCGCTCGCGACGGCCCCATCGCACGCCGCGCTCGGCCCCGCGACGCGCGAGTGGCGGCTCGTCGCCGGCAAGCACTGGCAGGCCGTGACGGCCCCTGGCGAGGACCCTCAGGTCACGGATGCGGCCGAGAGGAATCGCGGCGGCTGTCGGCCGGGCATGATCGAGGTCAAGGGCAAGATGAAGGTCACGACCCTGGGCGACGAGCTGCAGAAGCAGTGCTGCCGGCGCTGGATCAACCGCGACTGGCCCGAGCGGTGCGCCGAGTTCGACGGCGACGCGTGGCGCAAGGCCTCTTCTGTGCTCCCGACCCGCGACATGCGCTTCTGCATCGATCGCTTCGAGTACCCCAACAGGAAGGGCGAGAACCCGATCATCCTCCTGAGCTTCACCGAGGGTGAGGCGCTCTGCCAGGCCGAGAAGAAGCGCCTGTGCACCGAGGACGAGTGGACCTTCGCGTGCGAGGGCGAGGAGGCCTTCCCCTACCCGTACGGTTACATCCGCGATCCCGAGGCGTGCGTCGTCGACCGGCGCTGGCGGCAGTGGTGGGGCGCGTGGGGCGCGGATCGCGCGAGCGAGCAGACCCGCCGCGAGCTCGACCACCTCTGGCAAGGGGTCCCGTCGGGATCGCGCCCCCGGTGTCGTAGCCCGTTCGGTGTCTATGACATGACCGGGAACATCGACGAGTGGACGCGGTCGACGCAGCGCGGTGGCCACCCCTCGATCATGAAGGGCGGGTACTGGGGACCCGTGAGGACGCGCTGCCGGCCGACGACGCGCATCCACGGCACAGGTCACATCCTCTACCAGCAGGGCCTCCGCTGCTGCGCGGACCCATGAACCCCCGGACCGACGAGCGCGCTCAGACCGCTCGCGTCAACGGACCTTCTGCCGACGCTCGCTGTTTCGCGCCTCCTGGACGCCGAGCGCGTGCGCCTCCTCGCCGGGCATCCTCCGCGCGAGCCAGCCGATGAGCGTGAGCCCTGCCGTTCGCGTGCTGTCGGGGATGAGCGGCTCGCGCAGCAGCCGGGACAGCTCGCCGATGAGGCGCGTGCGCTCCCCCTCGTCGGGCAGACCTCCGCCGTAGGGGTCCTCCGTGCCGTCGGGGACGGGCAACGGGGCGGCGGCGTGCGCGCGCACGGACGCGAAGTCGTGCCTCTTGTCCGGAGATTCCAGCGATGATGTCAATGCCCGGTCCCTCTCACGACATGGCCCCGGAAGGCGCGTCTTTCTGTACATGACCTGGAGTCCGTATCCGTGACCGTCCCGCCGGACCGCACCTGACGGCGGGGGAGGGAAAGGCGAGAAAAGCTCGAAGCCGGGCGGGACGTTATGCACCCACTTTTCGGGCGTGCAAGGTTTTTTCGACGGCCCGAGCCACCGGAGTGACACGTTTCGCTGGCCCGGTCCTTGCCCAGTGCGTCACGCGGAATATAGCGTCCTTTCAAGCATTTGGCAAAAGAGTCAGAGGTTTGAGACGAGGATCTCGCGCTCCTTGGCGCCGTTGGCCGGACCGACGATGCCGCGACGCTCCATCGTCTCCACGATCTTCGCGGCTCGGTTGTACCCCAGGCCGAGCTTCCGCTGGAGCCACGAGATCGTGCACTTCCCGGTCTGGGTGACCACCGCGACCGCCTGATCGTACATGGCGTCCTGTTCCCCGTCCTCGGCCTGCCCCTCGCCGTCCTCGTCGTCACGCGGCCGGATGATGTTCTCGTCGTAGACGGGCTCGCCCTGCGCGCGCAGGTGGTCGGTCACCGCCAGGACCTCCTCCTCGCTGATCCACGGGCACTGGACACGGCGTGTCTCGTTGGTGCCGTAGAGCTTGATCAGCATGTCGCCCTTTCCGAGCAGGTGCTCGGCCCCGCGCTCGTCGAGGATGGTGCCGCTGTCGATCTTCTGCGCGACCTTGAAGGCGATGCGCGTCGGGAAGTTCGCCTTGATCATCCCCGTGATGACGTCCACGCTCGGGCGCTGCGTCGCGAGGATCACGTGCATACCGGCCGCCCGCGACTTCTGTGCGAGGCGGGCGATCGACGCCTCGACCTCCTTGCCGTACTGCATCACGAGGTCGGCGTACTCGTCGACCACGATGACGATGAGCGGCAAGGCCTCGGGGAGCGGCTGCTCGCCCCCCTCGCCGTCCCGCGCCGGCACGGCGTCCACGAACCCGTTGGGGTCCTTCCCGAACAGGAGCCGCTGCGCCGGGTTCTTGGCCTCGCCGCGGCGCACCCGTCCGACCCACCCGTTGTACGTGCCGATGTTCTTCGTCCCCGCGTCCGCGAAGAGCTGGTAGCGCCGCTCCATCTCGTCGACCGCCCACTTGAGCGCGTTCGACGCCTGCTTCATGTCGGTGACCACCGGCAGGAGCATGTGGGGGATGCGGTCGAACGGCGCGAGCTCGACCACCTTGGGATCGATCATGAGCAGGCGCAGCTCGTCGGGCGTGCGCCGGTACAGGAGCGACGCCAGCATCACGTTGAGGCCGACGCTCTTGCCCGCGCCCGTCGCTCCCGCGACGATCACGTGGGGCATGGTCGCGAGGTCGGCGTACACCGGGTTGCCCACGATGTCGCGTCCGAGCACGAGCGGGAGGGCCGCGTCGAGGGACTGGAAGCGCCTGTCCTCGACCAGATCGCGCAGGTTCACCACCGCCCGGCGCAGGTTCTCGAGCTCGAAGCCGATGCGGTTCTTTCCCGGGATCGGCGCCACGATCCGCACCTTGCGGGCGAACGCCATGGTGACCTCGTGAACGAGGCCCGCGACGCGCGCGACCTTGGTGCCGGCCTCGGGCAAGAGCTCGAACGTCGTGACCACCGGGCCAGGGTGGATCTCCTCGACCGTGCCCACGACCTTGAAATACGCGAGCGTCCGCACGAGCAGCTCCGCGTCGCGGCGGAGGCCTTCCTCGTCGATGGAGACGCTCCCGTCTTTCGCCCCGGCGGAGAGGAAGTCGATCCGCGGGAGCGAGAAGGTGCTCGCCGCCCGCTTCTCGTCCTTCTCGTGCCGCGCCGGGGGCATCTTCTGCAGCGCCGCCGTCGTGTCGACGATGGTCGGGCCCGGCGGGGCCTTCTTGCGGCGCGATCCCTTGCCGCGGCGCGGCTTCGTCCGGCCCGGCTCCGCGTCGTCCGCGCCATCGGTCTCGTCCGCCTCCGTCTCGTCGCGATCCAGGCCGGCGTCGTCGCCCGTCCCTTCGCTCGCGCCCCGCTCCTCGTCGGCGTCCTCGTCGCGACCGGCGCTCGCGTCCTCGGACGCGTCGACGGCGTCCTCGAGCACGACCTCGGCGACGACGTCGGGCTCGTCGTCGTCGTCGGGGGTCGGCGCCGCGTCCTTCTTCCGCCGGCCACGCGCGCGCGCGCCGGGATCCGTCGCGGTCGGCGCGGCAGGCTCGGGTCCGAGCTCGATCCGGGCTCGCGCCCGCTTCGACTTCGCGGCGGCGGCGTCCTTCGGCGGGTCGAGCGGGAGGAACGTGAGCGCTTCCTCGTCGCCCGCGCCCTCCTCTCCAGGCTCGGGCAACGCGAGCACGAGCGCGTCGTCGTGCGCCTCCGTGTCGATCCTCGGCAGCTTCGAGATCCGTGCCTGCTCGGCCTTCTGGCGCTCGACCTCGCGCGCCGCTCGCCACGCGCTCGCGACCTGGCGCGCGCCCGCAGCGGTCCTCTCGGCGCCGGTCCTGCCGATCCGACCCACGCCGTTGACGAGCGCGATGAACGAGAACGTCGCGCGGACGATCAGGATGATCCCGAGCGCGGCGAATCCCACGAGGAAGCTCCCGACCGTCGAGAACAGCGAGCGGAAGAGCTCCCCGAACAGCTCGCCCACGAGCCCCGCCGCCCCGTGTCGCCCGAACGCGAGCGCGGTCGGCCACCCGACCTGCACGAGCGCCGCCGCGAGCACCACGATGACCACGTCGCCTGCGACGCGGGTCGGCGTCACCGCCGATCGGCGCCCGCGCACGAACGGGACGCCCAGGAGCGCGAGCTCGACGGGCACCACCCACGCCACGACGCCGATCGCCGTCACCAGCGCGCGTGCGCAGGCCTCGCCGACGAAGCCCGCCCAGTTCGGCCCCGCGAGGCGCGGCGCGTCGGGCGCGAGCACCTGCGCGGAGGCCGGCTCGCCCTGGTACGAGGCGAGCGCGAGCGCGATGAAGATCGCACAGGTCCAGATCACGAGCGCCGCGACCTCGCGGCCGCGGGGATACACGGCGGCCCCGCTGCCGAGAACGGTCGGCGATCGGGTGTTCGTGGGGAGCCCCTCGGCGAGGCGACGTGGAGCAAAGAGCGGGAAGGCCATTACTACCTTTACCTACCTAGGAGGCTAAGGTAGGGCAAGGTAGTCGTCAATCTTTTCCCTTGGCCCGTTTTGGGGCGTCTTGCCCGGAAAACGGATAGGATCCGGTCCTCACTCCTCCGACCACGCAAACCGGCTCGGGTCCCGATGGCCCGGCCGCTCGATCACTGGGGTCTCCACGATGGGCGACGGCACGCGGTTTCTACACTCCATGGCACGGCGCTCGCGGCGGCAGGCTCGCGCCGCGCGGCTCCTGGGGCCGGCCCTCGCGCTCGGCGCCCTCGCTGTCCTGCCAGCGCTCTCCGGTTGTCGCGTCAGCAAAGGCGACGTGACGCGATGGGAGAAGACGGAGCGCGGCCCGTACAAGCTCATCGCGGTCGTCACCCACGACAAGTACGCCCCCGATCTGCGCGTGGAGGCCGCGCTCTCGCTCGTGCGCATGCCTCCGCGAGGCGGTCAGCGCAAGGGCATCGGCTACCTGGTCGACAAGTACAAGGACGAGGACGGCGAGCAGCATGAAGGCGCGCTGACGCGGCTGCCCGAAGGCGCGCGGCGGCAGATCGTGAACGGCATGGCGGTCGAGCTCGTTCGGCAGATGAACATCCCGCCGCCGCCTCGCGACGAGAAGACCGATCGCTCCCCGCCGGATCCGACCGTGCCCTACAAGGACATGGCCTTCGCGCTCCTCACGCATGAGCCGACGTCGCTCGTCAGCGACGAGAAGACGCGCGCGGACCTGATCCAGGGCCTGATCACCTGGGCGCAGACGGGCTTCGAGGATCGCGTCGAGAACAGCGCCCAGCAGTACGGCCTCGAGCAGATGATGCGCTTCCTCGGCGCGCCGAGCGTGCGCAAGCTCCCCGACCTCCTCACGGAGAAGGCGCGACGCATCGACCGCATGTGCGCGCTCATCTCCGACCTGGGCGACGAGGACACGAAGAAGCGCGCGGGCGAGGCGCTGGTCGCGCTCGCGAGGACGACGACCTCGCCGCAGTGGGTCGCGCGCTGGACGACCATCGTCACGGACAGCAACACCAAGAACAAGAGCACGGCGACGGCCGAGCAGGTCGCGGGCCAGGTGCAGAAGATCCAGGACCGCCACCTCAACGAGGAGATCTTCCCCTCGATGAAGAAGGTCGGCGGCCGCGTGATCGTCGACTACCTCCTCGAGTTCGCGGCCAACGCGAAGAACAGCGATGACCGCCGCAAGACGGCGCTCGCGGCGCTCGACGGGCGGCTCGACAAGAACAGCGCGGCCGACATGAACGCCATCTTCGCGATCGCGAAGGAGGAGAGCACCTCCGACATCGTGCGCGACCTCGCGTTCCAGCGCCTGCAGGAGTTCCCCAAGGACCAGATCGTCCTCAAGCTCTACACGCTCTTCGACCAGCCCAAGAAGTGGAAGGTGCGCTGGGTGGCGGGGGACCTCATCCTCAAGACGATCACCAACCCGAAGCAGGTACCCGACTTCCTGAAGCACCTGCCCACCAAGAGCACGACGAAGATGGGGATGACGGAGCCGCTCGGCTACGCGCAGCGCATCCTCAAGATGGAGTCCTCCGGCGACGTGACGCCGCACTCGGTCATGGCGCCGTACCTCGACAGCAAGGACTTCGGCCCGAAGATGACCGCCATCGGCATGTACTGGGAGGGCAAGAAGGCCGATCGCGGGCACCTCGCGAAGCTCGAGAACGACAAGACCCCCGTGCCGAAGTGCGACCCGGAGGACGACTGCCAGTGGTCTTGCGACGCCCCGAAGGAGCCGGGCTCGAAGGAGATGGTGAAGAAGGAGGTCAGCACGATCGGGGAGGTCGTGAAAATCTGCGTGATTCCATCGATGGAGAAGTGAGGCGGCATGTGCGCGCGAGCCCCACACGGCCACCCCGCGTCCACCGGACCGGAACGCACCAGCTCGAAGTTTTTTTGGAACGTAAATTCCCCGGAGAAGGGGTACCCTGAAGGTCCGGAGGGCGCCGGCCACGGCGAGCCTCCCGTCCCCCCACGGAGCACGGACAGGTCGACACGGAGATGAGCGCGGATCCCAACAAGAAGAGCGGACGGAATTTCCAGTGCCGCGATCAGCTCTGGGAGACCTTCGAGCAGATGGCCCGCGAGCTGGAGTGCAGCGTGGACTATCTGATCAACGAGGCGATGAAGCAGTACGCTCGTCAGCGCAGCTACGGCGGCCAGCCCACCGGCATGGTCAGCGGTGGCCGCGACCAGCGCCCGAGCGGAGGGATGCGCCTCGACCAGGGTGGCTATGGCAGCGCGCCTCCTCCTCCGATGACGGGGAACATGCGTGGTGGTGGTCTGCCCCCCCCGCCCGCCCGCGGCGGTGGTCTGCCTCCCCCGCCGCCTCGCGGTGGGAACCTCCCCGCGCCCCCTCCACCTCCGCGTGGTTCGGGTGGTGCAGGCGGCGGCGGGTTTGGTCCTCCCCCCGCGCGTTCGAGCCAGCAGGCTGCGCGAGGGGGACCCCCCAACATGCCTCGCAGCGCGCCTCCCCCGATCCCCGGCAACCTGCGCCCGCAGAACGGGTACGACGGCGGTGGCGGCGGGATGGGCGGCGGAATGGCCGTCCGCGGCGGGAGCCAGGGCGCCACGCTGAACGTGATGTACCAGGGCGAGAAGCTCCAGGTGAACAAGGACCGGTTCATCATCGGGCGCGGCAAGCAGTCGAGCGACCTCACGCTCAAGGACCCGAACGTGTCGCGTCAGCACGCGATGATCGAGTACCAGAACGGCGTGTACTTCATGGTCGACATGGGCTCGACGAACGGCGTCGAGTACAACGGCCAGCGCATCGCGCGGAAGCAGATCGCCGAGGGCGACGTCTTCCGGATTTGTGATCACGATCTTCGCTTCACCTACCGGTGAAGCCAAGATCCGTGATGATGACCAAGAAGGGGTCACCTCCTCGACTTCCCATGGTCCTGGAGCGTCGTCAGGCGCTCGAGAACTGTGTCTTCTGTCCGAAGCTGTGCAGGAGCGAGTGTCCGGTGTCGAACGCCGCGCCGCGGGAGACGTTGACGCCGTGGGGGAAGATGTCGATGGCCTACTTCCTCGCGAACGGGAGCGTGCCGGCGGAGCCGTCGTACGCCGAGCCCGCGTGGGCCTGCACGGGGTGCGGAGCCTGTAAGAGCGCGTGCGATCACCAGAACGACGTGGCGGGTACGTTGCTCGCGGCGCGGGCGGGCGCCGCATCCCTGGGCCTGGGCCCGGCGTCGGCCGCGGGCGTCGTCGCGCGCTTCGCGACGTTCCAGGCCGCGCACGCGGCTCGCACGCAGGCGCTCGCGCGAGAAGCCGGCCTGCGGGGCGGGCCCGTGAAGGTGCTCGTGGGATGCACGTACACGGCCAGGGCGGGGGCGGAGGCCAGGCGCGCGGTCTCCGCGGCGCGTCGGCTCGTCGGCGACGTCGAGCTCGTGGACGTGTGCTGCGGCGCGCCGCTCGCGCACGCCGGGGACGCGGCCGGTTTCCTCCGGCAGCGAGAGGCGTTCCGCGCCGCGATCCGCGGGGCGAGCTCGGTGATCGCCGTCGACCCCGGGTGCGCCATCACGCTCCGGCGCGCCTACCCGGACGGGGGGACGCCGCTCCTGGTCCGCGTCGATCTGCTGCTCGAGCTCGCGCACCGCGAGCTGGCGGCGCTCGCGCGCGTCCACCCGACGGGGGAGGTGCGGTACCACGATCCGTGTCAGCTCGGCCGCGGTCTCGGCCTCTACGATCCGCCGCGCGCCATCCTCACGCGCATCCTGGGCCATGCGCCTCGCGAGTTCACCTACGCCCGTGCCCGGGCCGGCTGCTCCGGCGCGGGCGGGCTCTTGCCCGTGACCATGCCCGACGTCTCCCGCGACATCACGCGCGCCCGCGCCGCCGCGCACGACGGCGACCTGCTGCCCATCGTGACCGCGTGCGCGTCGAGCCTCGTCGCCTTCCGCAAGACGGGCGCCGCGTGCGACGACATCGTCACCTGGATCGACCGCGCGCTCGAGGCGCGCCCTTGAGCGAGCGGGCGTCCCTGCCGCCGCCGCGGCGCGCGCCCACCAAGACGATCGCGACGCGCATCCTGGCGTCGTTCGGGGTCACGCTGTTCGCCTTCGCCGTGACGGTGGGTTTCGGGATCTCGGCGCAGGAGAAGGCGGCGGCCGACAGCGACGAGCTCGCGAAGGGTTACGTCCCGGTCGCGCTCCGGCTCGGCGAGCTCCTCGCGGTGCAGACCACGATCGCGACCCTCGTGGAGAAGTCGCCGGGCGAGCACGATCCCTCCACCCGCTACGTCGTCGAGCAGCTCGTGAAGGGCCGCCGAGCGTCCTTCGGGGAGACGCGCGCGGCCATGACGGGGGAGCTCTTCCGTCGCGGGAGCGGCGACACCCGGGATCTCGCGCTGCTCCTCGCGGGGAGCCTCGACGGGGCGGAGTCCTTCGTGCTCGCCGACAAGGTCGTCTTCGAGCAGCTCTTCCTTGCGCTGGAGCGCGGCGACGCCGACGGCGCCAACCGCGCCCTCCTGGCGGCGAGCCCGATCGAGATCGAGTGCACGAAGCGCCTGCGCGGCCTCTCGGACCGGCTGGCGGGTGCCATGGACCGCTTCGGGCAGGAGGCCAAGGCGCGGGAGCGGCGCGCCATCTGGCAGCTGGGCGGGCTCGCCGCGCTCACCCTGTTCCTCGGGGCGGGGGTCTCGCTGCACGCGAGGCGTATCCTCGCGCCGCTCGAGCGGCTCACCGAACGCGCGCAGGCGGTGGCGCGGGGTGACCTCGCCCCGAAGGCGCCCGTCGCATCCGAAGACGAGATCGGCCAGCTCTCCGTCGCGTTCGAGAAGATGGTGGGCGCCGTGGCGCGCGAGCGGGCGCGCGCGGTGGGGAGCGAGCGGCTCGCGGCGATCGGCAAGATGGCCGCGCACGTCACGCACGAGATCCGCAACCCGCTCTCCTCGATCGGCCTGAACATCGAGCTGCTCGAGGAAGAGCTGGCCAAGGGCGGCATGGGCGGCGAGGGCCGCGCGCTCCTCGCCGCCATCACGCGCGAGGTGCAGCGCCTCGAGCACCTGTCCGAGGAGTACCTCCGCGTCGCGCGCCTGCCCGAGCCGCGGATGGAGTCGGACGATCTCCCGGCGCTCGTCGCGGAGGTGGTCGCGTTCGCCAAGCCCGAGATGACGCGGTCCGCGTGCACGGTCGAGACCCGCGTCGACGAGCCGCTCCCGCCCACGATCTTCGACGAGTCGCAGATTCGCCAGGCGCTCCTCAACCTCCTCCGCAACGCGCGCGAGGCGATGCCGGATGGCGGCAAGGTGGACGTCACGGTGCGGGGCGAGGGCATGAGCGTCGTGGTCCGGGTCGAGGACGAGGGCGGGGGTATCCCGGACGAGATCCGGGCGCGCGTGTTCGATCCGTTCTTCTCGACGAAGGGGGAGGGCACCGGTCTCGGGCTCGCCATCACGCGTCAGATCGTCGAGGCCCACGGAGGGACCCTCGCGTGCGAGCCACGCCCGGGAGGCGGCACCACGTTCATCGTGTCTCTGCCGATCTCCGCGCCGAGGGGGGCCCGCCGCGGAGCCCGGTGAGCACCGGCGACGGTGCTCGTCGTCGACCGACATGCTGCGCCCTTGTGATAAAGGAGGTCCCATGCCCACTCGCCCCGACGGAAGGACGTTCGACGCACACCGCCCCGTGGAGATGGCCGTCGGCTTTCACCGGATGGCCGAGGGATCGGTGCTCTACCGCGCGGGGTCGACCGTCGTGCTGTGTACGGCCTCGGTGGATCCGAAGGTGCCGCCCTTCCTCGAGGGCAAGGGCAAGGGCTGGGTCACCGCCGAGTACCAGATGCACCCACGATCGAACCCCGTGCGGCGCGAGGCCCGGGACGGCCGCGGCAAGGCGCCGAGCGGTCGCACGCAGGAGATCCAGCGCCTCGTCGGCCGCGCGCTCCGTGCCGCAGTGGACCTCGTGAAGCTCGGCGAGCGGCAGATCTCCGTCGACTGTGACGTCCTCGAGGCGGACGGTGGGACGCGCACGGCGGCGATCACCGGAGGCTTCGTCGCCCTCGCGATCGCGCTCTCGAAGCTCACCGCGACCGGCCAGCTCACGGCGCGCTGCCTGCGCGAGCCCGTCGCCGCGATAAGTGTAGGATACATGGAAAGCGCGCTCGCGCTCGATCTCGTCTATCAGGAGGACTCCCGCGCGGAGGTGGACCTCAACCTCGTCGCCACCAAGTCCGGCGCGATCATCGAGGTCCAGGGCACCGCCGAGGGCGCGCCCGTCCCGCGGCGCGAGATCGACCGCATGATCGACCTCGGCCTCCTGGGTGTCCGGAGTCTCGTCGACGAGCAGGAGCGCGCGCTCGCCGGCGCGGGCGTCGACCTCGGTGCCTTGCTGATGCGGACCTGAGGAATCCCCTCATTTTCGAGCCCGCGCCCGAGCCCGAGCCCGAGCCCGATTCCTGCGCAACGACCCCGCGGTTCGTGCCGACGGGCGGGCATGGACGGGTTCGAACATGAGCGACTCGACGTCTACCGTGCGAGCATCGAGCGGGTGGCGGGGGCGGACCAGCTCGCGGACCGCTTTCCGAGGGGCCGCGCCTACCTCAGCGATCAACTTCGGCGAGCTGTCG
>SXGT01727954.1_pt1 | contig 15267 bp, 6 predicted proteins | sample 3176221 | NCBI WGS metagenome assembly SXGT01 (sample SAMN11356862, study PRJNA531348) | freshwater metagenome | isolation source: freshwater sample F1-120 | place: China: Fuxian Lake, Yuxi | collected 2017-12-25
GGCGAGGGGCATTCACCGGCGCCGTGGAAGACCGGGCGGGTTGGTTGCAATCGTGTCGGCCATTGGGCACCGTTTTTCTCGACGAAATCGGTGAACTCGACCCCGCGATTCAGGTGAAGCTGCTACGTGTATTGCAAACCCGCCAATTCCAACGGCTTGGCGATACGAAGACGATCCAGTTCCGCGGGAAGATCATCGCAGCGACGAATCGGGACCTGGGGAAGGACATGGCGACTGGGGCTTTTCGGCGGGATTTTTACTATCGGCTGTGCGGCGACATCATTACGACGCCTTCACTTTACGAGCAGTTGCGCGATTCGAATGAGGAGTTGCCGATGCTTGTTCGGTTCATCGCGACCAGGCTGGTGCGGGCGGAGGATCTGGAGCCGTTGGTGGAGGAGACGATGGTGAATATCACCAAACGGCTGGGGCCGGACTACCCGTGGCCGGGCAATTTTCGCGAGTTGGAACAGTGCGTGCGGAACGTGCTTGTCCGCGGCGACTATCGACCAACCGCGACGGGGACTGTCGATGAATCGGCTCGCGATCCACTGACGCGAGACATCGCGGAAGGCAATCTGACCGCGGACGAACTGCTGACGCGCTATTGTGTGCATGTCTACGGCATCACGGGCACGTATGAAGCCACCGCGCTTCGCCTTGGCATCGACCGGCGAACGGTGGCGTCGCGGGTGAAGGGTAAGGGAGTGAAGTGGAGGGAATAGAGCCTGTTTACCATTGCTACAGAGTTTTGAGTACTCCCACATCGTCATACAGAGAGAGCCTAGAGCGTGTCATGAACTTTTTTGCTGATCAGAAAGCGCCAAGAGACGCCAAGGTGCCAAGTTCGCCAAGAAGAACATGAGGTAATCGCCTCTTCAAAATAGTCCCTATTGAATTAGGATTGAGTTATTTCTTGGCGCTTTGGCTCCTTGGCGTTCTTGGCGCGATCAATTCCCTGAAAATAGCATCGCAAAGTGCACAACACGCTCTAAGCGACCGAAGGATCTCGATCGCCCAAGTTGATGTGGTCACTCGAGATTCCTCGGTCGCTTAGGCTCTCTCGGAATGACCCGCTCTGTAGATATCGACAGATGCGTCCATCACGAAATTTGCCTCTCCCGTTTGGCCCTCCCAAAAAGCCACTCCGCCACCCTGCGTCACGCACCTCACACAACACAACATACGGCAATCCCCCCAATAAACATTCCTTAATCCTACGGCACCACAAAGCCGATTGGCTTAGGACCGCGTTACTTGCGGTGCTTCAAAATAGAGGTCGAAAACGGAACGGATGACTGAATAAGTGGTTCCCCTTGCGCAAGCCTGGGTAGCCCGATGCGGAGTAAGCCGATGCAGCCACACGCTCGACGAAGTCGGGCGATCGTTGCCCCGGCTATTTTTGCGGCTTAAACATCTCTGTTCAGGTCCCTGGTCGAATGGCGGCTGTGGACGTCGCCATACATTGGAGCTGGTCATGTTAGTGTCCCCTACACCTGCCAACGAAGCAGCGAGGCTGCAATGCCTCCAGACGTTCGATATTCTGGATTCTTCCGCCGAGCAGTCGTACGACGAAATCACTGCGTTGGCATCGTCGATCTGCCAGGCGCCGATCGCGCTGATTACGTTCGTCGATGCGGAACGGCAATGGTTCAAGTCGAAGATCGGCCTGCAAAACAGCCAGACACCGCGCGATCTTTCATTCTGCAGCCATGCGATTCATCGCGACGAACTGCTGGTGGTGCCCGACGCCCTCGCGGATGAACGATTCGCCGACAACCCTTCGGTCATCGGCGAACCACACATCCGCTTCTACGCCGGCGCGCCGCTGGTTTCCGCTGATGGTTATGCGCTGGGGACATTGTGCGTGATTGATCGCGTGCCACGCACGTTGAACAGCGGGCAAACCGAGGCGTTACTGGCGTTGTCGCACCAGGTCGTTCGTTTGCTGGAGATGCGGAAATTTCTGAACGATGCTGTGCAACAGAAAAGCCTGCTGCGCAACATTATCGATACGATTCCGCATGTGGTTTTCTGGAAGGACCGCAGTTCGCGGTTCATGGGATGCAACCGCGCGTTCGCGAAAACTGCGGGCCTGGCATCGCCGGACGATGTGGTGGGGAAAACCGATTATGACCTGCCGTGGAAGCGAGAGGAATCCGATTCCTTCCGCGAAGCCGACCGCCGATTGATGGCCGACGGCAACCCGCTTCTGGACATTGAAGAAACACTGCTGACCGCCGACGGTTCGCAGACGCATATTTTGACCAGCAAACTTCCCGTGCGCGATGCAGTTGGGAAAGTGACCGGCGTGCTGGGCATTTACATGGACGTTACCGAGCGGTTGATGGCGGAAGACCAGTTCCGTGCCGTGTTCCAATCTGCCGGTGTCGGCATTGCGCTGAAGGACGCCGCCGGTCGAATCGTCACGCCCAACATTGCATTCCAGAAAATGATTGGCGATGAAGAAACGCTCAATGGCAAATGCTTCGCGGACATCACCCATCCGGACGATCGTGATTCCAGCCAGAAAATGTTCGGTCGCCTGCTGGCGGGTGAACTGTCCAGCTACCAGATTGATAAGCGATACATCGGCAAAGATGGTCGCGTGATCTGGGCGACCGCGACCGTCTCACGCCTGAAATCCGCAGGCACCACTGGCCCGGTTGCGGTGGCATTGATTCAAGATATCACCGAACGAAAGCACGCCGAGCAGGCAATGATTGAGTCGGAACGATTCGCCAGTGCGACTGTCGATGCACTGACTGCCCAGATCGCGATCCTGGACGCCGATGGCACCATCATCGCGGTCACCCGGGCGAGGCGGGAATTCGCAGACGCGAACGCTGTCGGTGACGATGTTTCCAAAGATTTCAAGACGGTCGCAGAAGGTGTCAATTATCTGCAGGCGACCGAATCTGCGACCGGCCCCTGCGCCGGTGACGCCGCCGCCGTCGCAGCGGGGATTCGATCGGTCCTTCGCGGTGAACGTGAAACCTTCAGCCTCGAATATCCCTGCCATTCACCGACCGAACAACGCTGGTTCGTGGCGCGCGTGTCGCGCTTCGCAGGGGACGGGCCGACGCGCGTGGTTGTCGCGCATGAAGACGTCACCGTACGTCGACTCGCAGAAGAGCGGCTTCGTCACGATTCCCTGCACGATGCCCTGACCGGTCTGCCGAACCGTTTGCTGTTCCACGACCGCGTCGGCCGCTGCCTGCAGCGTGCCAAGCGCGATCCGGGATATCACTTCGCGGTGCTTTTCCTGGATCTGGATCGATTCAAGATCGTCAACGACAGCCTCGGCCACGCCGCTGGTGACAAACTGCTGACGACCGTCGCCGAGCGGTTATCCGCCTGCCTGCGCGAAGTTGACAGCGTCACTCGCCCCAACGCCGACACCGGCGATGCGCTGGAACCGGTCGTCGCACGAATGGGTGGTGATGAGTTCACGATCCTGCTCGATGGCCTGCGCGAGCCGGGCGATGTTGCCCGCGTCGCCGAGCGAATTCTCAAAGCCGTCTGTCGACCGGTGGAATTCACAGGTCAGCAGATCATGACCACGGTCAGCATTGGCATCGTCGCTGGTGGCAGCCCTTATGCGTCGTACGAAGAAGTGCTGCGCGACGCCGACGTTTCAATGTACAAAGCAAAGGAAGCCGGGAAAAATCGGTATGTGATCTTTGATCAGACACTTCACGTGAAAGCCGTCGAACGGCTGCAGCTTGAAAGTGATCTTGGACGCGCAATCGAACGGAAAGAATTGCTGCTGCACTATCAGCCAATCGTTTCGCTGGAAACGCGCGAACTGATCGGGTTCGAAGCGCTGGTCCGTTGGAACCGAGCCGGCCAACTCGTCAGCCCTGCGAACTTTATTCCAATCGCAGAGGAAACTGGCTTCATAGCGAAAATCGGTCGGTGGGTGATTGGTGAAGCGTGCGCGCAACTGGCAACCTGGGACAAGCTGTACGAACAGCGAACGCCCTTCTCCATCAGCATCAACGTCTCGCGACGTCAATTGGATGATCCGGCACTTATCTCGCACATCGTTGACACCCTTTACGAGACCGGTGTCGAAGCGTCACGACTGAAACTTGAGATCACCGAAAGCGTCATCATGGAAGACGATCACGCAGCGAAGGAGACACTTCTCCAGCTGAAACAACTGGGTGTGCGACTTTCCATGGACGATTTCGGCACCGGTTACTCGTCGCTAAGCTGCCTGCACATGTTCCCCATCGACGAGTTGAAGATCGACCGCAGCTTCATCGCCAACATGCACGGCCGGCGCGATTCTGCGGAAGTAGTGACTGCGATTCTGACGCTTGCCCACAACCTGGGCATTAAGGTCGTCGCTGAAGGTCTTGAAACGTCCGAACAGGTCGCCATGCTTCAGCGCCTGAAGTGTGACTACGCCCAAGGCTACTTCTTCGCCAAACCACTTACACCAACACTGGCCGGTGAGTTGCTTGAAAGCAATCTGGTCGAAGCGGCGGTCGCGTAGTGAGGGAAGTCGTCCGCAGCACAAGCCCGATCACGGCTTGAAATAAACGACTGGAAATGCGTTCTGGTCCTTCGACTCACCTAATCCTGGTGCGATGCGCATCAGCGATTCGCGGACGGTGCCGTCGTTGTCGTTGACGACGAGATTGAAGCGTAAACCTTCGCGGGCCAAGGCGTCGTCGGTAAGGCCGAAGTTGTCCTTCGGCAAGGTGAATTCATAACGCAATCCGCCGGTGATCGGTTCCGTCGTCGCGGAGAACAGGTCCGTAGCGGTTTTGATGTCGATGCCTTTCGCGACGGCCCAGGAGGCGCGAAGCGTTGTGCCATCCGTGGCGCGGGCGGTGCCGAGTTCGAAGTATTCCTTATCGCCCGGCCGTTGGAACGCGAGTTGGACACCATCGCCGCGCCAGGACATTTCTGGACTTTCGTTTTGGACGTGGATGTCGTCCTTCACATCAACACGCACGCGCAGCGCGCCATCGGCCTGCCATAGCCAGACACGGGCGCTAAGGTCGTCCGGGCCGCGCCAGTTGAGTGCCGTCAGTGCAGGATCGGCCTGCGTGAAGCTGACGAGATCGCCGCGCGTGTCCAGCACCCAGTCGGGCGTGCGATCATCCGGCGGCACATCCCCCACACTTCGCGCGATGGGTACCGAATATCGAAGTGACCCAGTCCACGAAGTTCCTTCGACGGTGTAACGAAGCGTCATCCCATGAATGAGCGTACGCGGTGTCGCTGCTTTGGACGTCATCGCTTTACTGGCGGTGCCGTTGGCGGGCACGTTGAGGGTTGTCGTCGTCTCCTTGCCAGTCGGATCGAGCCAGGTGAGTTTCACTTTCGCTTCACTGGTGCGCGGGTTGGACAGTACAGCCGTCACCTGCAACGGTTCACCGACGGCGGCAGTGGGTGATCCTTCAAAACGAACGAGTGGCCCTGCCAATTCAGGCAAACCTTCACCCGCGGGGAAGACGACGTACTGCGGTTCGGTGGTCGGTTGGAATAGCGTGACACCATTCGCGGTCGGCAGGTCGCGCGACACGCCCATTACATCCACCGCGCGAACGCCAGCACCGCCGCGGAACAGCAACGGCAGGTCACTCAGATTTCGGTCCTCATTCCAGCTGACGATCACGCGCCCCCGTGCGCCGTTGAACGCGTACGCGTGTCGACCGGGGCCGAGGTCCAGTTCACCGATGTACTTCATGCCGTGCAGTTGCCGCGCGATTTCGGTGTACGCCGCGAATGACGCCTTCGGGGCAAATCGGCTGGTGACGAGTCCGTAGTTGTGTTCACCGTCACCGGCGTTGGTGCCGTCATTCCGCAGGTCGTACCAGCTGTAACCCATCGCCCCTTGCGCCATGGCGTAGGTCATTTTTTTCACGAGCGTGACCGCCTGCATCTTCTCACCGCCGAATGCAGACGAGATTGCCGTCTCGTTGAAGTACAGCGGTCGCGGTTGTGACATGCGGCTACGGATACGTCGCAGTTCACCATCGACCGCAGTCTTGAATTCCGTGAACGGCCCATGCTGATGGAAGGCGTGAATATCAAAACTGTCGGATGCCTCCGCCAGCACGCGTTCCTGTAAGTCAGGATTGTTCTCGCGCGCTGCGTGGTGCAGCACCGTGGCAAACCCACCGGTCATCACGCGCGCGTCGGGGTCGGCGGCGCGAATTTCCGTAAACGCGGTTCGCAACAGTGCGAGGTACTGCTCGGTTGTGCCAAGCCAGAAGGTCAGATCAGGCTCGTTCCAGATTTCGTAGAACCGAATGCGCCCCTTGTACCGCTCTGCCATCGCGCGAACATACTTGCGCCAGGGATCAAGTTCGGGTGGGCCAAAGAGCGTGATTTTCCACGGGTCGGGCTTGCGATCCTTGTAAGCCTGCGCCTGCTCGGCCCGCAATGATTCCGCAACCGCATGGCTCGGGCCGTAACCAAGAATCGGTTGCGTCTCGATCCCATATTTCGCAGCCAACTCGACAAGGCGGTCCTGCTTTTCCCACTGCCATTCGCCTGGCTTCGGTTCGAGGCCCACCCACGCCACACCAATCCGCATCACCGTCGCGCCGGCGGCGGCGGCGGCTTGGATTTCCTGCTCCTGAATGTCGAGTGGATGCCGTTCCGTGTGACTGCAGATGCCGAACAGAAAATCGTTCGACCCACCGATGCGTTCAACCGGGTCGGCGATCACGAACGAACTTTGGTAGTTGATCGCGGTCTTACCAAACTGCACCGTCGCATCCAACCACCGGATGCCCGGCTGTCGATCACCCAGCGCCAGCGGCACCTTCGCACTGCCGCGCGCTGGGACCGTTACTGATAGCGCCACGTCGGTTTTCTGGCCGTACATCTGCGACAGCGTGCCTTTGACGGTGACCGCGATGTCGTTTTCTTCTGGATTGGAAATTGTCAGATCACACCGCGACTGGCCGGTGGCGTTGACGATGAACGGGAAACGGTCCGTCTCTAGCGAAATGGTCGGGATGGGCACGACGCGCACGTCGTCGATCAGCACCCGGCCGGCGGGAATTCTGTCGTTGGCAAACGTGATCGCGTAGCCGGAGAGCTTGAGAGGATAATCAACCCGGCCGTCGTTGTTTCCGCCCCAGTGACCATTCGGTTTGGCGGCATCAATCGGGATGACCAAGTCGCGCCACCCAGCCTCCGGTGAAGCAGGAACCTTGACCGTCCACTGGAAAATCTCGTGCTTGGAATCGACCAACCGTACCGCGACCGCGACAACGCCCGGCGATGAGGGGACCCACGCGCGCAGCCGCAATGCAATGGCCGATTCCGGTTCAACCTCGGCTATCGGCAATGGTTTGGTGTACGCGCATTCAACCCACAACCGGTGTGGCAACGGCCATGCGATTTCCAGTGATTTTCCTAATGTGTCGCCTTCTGTATCGACGATTGAAACCGCGACCGCGGGTGAACTGGGTATGCCGACATCCGCCCGTTCGAAGTCGTCGACGATCGTCACCGCAGCACTGACCGGACTGATGAACAACAGAGAACAGAAAAAAACGCGGTTCAAGAACTTCAACATTGTCGGCACCTAAAACTGATCCGTCCGCCAGATCGGGCTTGGGTATTTGGCGGTCAGCGCCGGCCCGGAAAGTTTGAATTCACTGGTGTTGCCATTACTCGGTGTCGTGTTCTGCGGCAGCATGTTGCGCGGGAACGTGGCAGCGTGACCGTCGAAGAACAGGACGTTCGTCTGCGCGGTTTTCACACTGCGTGTGTCACCGTGTCGGCCGGTGATGAAGTTGGCGTCGCGATCACCCTGCCAGACCATTCCATCGGCGACGAACACAAGTTCCGACGTCCGTTTAAGACGCGACATGCGATTCAACGACCAATCCCAAATCGGTGCACCCGCAGAACCCAGATTTCCTGGAATCCACTTGCATGGCAGTGGAGCCGTCCACCCGGTGATGTTCGGCGTGTTCAGTGAGCCGTTGATGTAATACCAGTTGTGAACATAAATGCGCGCCGTCGTCAGCACACCATCACCGCTGGGTGTGGCGTTCGTGTGTGAGTCGGTACGCGTCCAACCACCCTGAAAACGACCGCGGGACAATCGGCCATCGATCGGTGAAATGGGCAGCGCACTGTTCAACTCATCAAGCACACCCGCAGGGCAGAAAAAGACCGATCGAGGGTGCGGCTTGAGCGAGTCGTTAAACGAAATCCCGGGGTTGGGGAGATACCTGGCAGCGATCAAAATCTGCGCCCACGTTTCGTTCTGTGTGACACCGGGGTTGAGCAACGTCGAATACCCCGCAGGCACGATGTACCCTTTGTTCTCCGCGGTGTACTGGGCCGATGCCATCCCGATCTGCCGCAGGTTCGCCAGGCACGCGACGGTTTGCGCCGTCCGCCGAACGCGACCGAGGGCGGGCAGCAGGATCGAAATCAATACCGCGATGATCGCAATCACCACCAGCAACTCGACGAGCGTAAACGCCCGTCCAGCGCCGCGTGGGCGAAGTGCTGCGAATCTGTCATTCGATCCTGCTGCCATGTGAAACTCCCTCATCGCGAACATCTGCACAGGTCGGCAGTTGTCACTTGATCAATTATCACTTGCGAACACGACGGCCGAGCAAGGCGAACAGACCACAACCGGCCAAGCCGATCGCGCCGGGTTCGGGAACAGCTGTTGTCAAAGACAGCACGCCGGTGGTTGTTTCGAATGCCCAGTCACCACTCGTGTATAGGCCACCACCTTCATTCGTGAACGAAGGCCCACCAACGAACGCCAGTGAGAACGTGGTGGCGCTGAATGTTTCGCTGAGCGTTGTGATGTCGACGAGTTGCCATTCACCACTGTCAGCAGTCAGGCCGGCAACGTCGATGCGGAACAGGCCGTTGAGATTGACAACACCCGTTCCGGTCACGCTGTTGCTCACGTCACCGTCGGCAAGCACGAAGCGTGTTTCACTGGTGCTTGAGAGTGTCAGCGTGCCAGCGTTTACGGTGGTGTCACCGGTGTAGGTGTTCACGCCGGTGATCGTCAGCATGCCGGTGCCGTTCTTCGTCAACCCACCATCAGTCGCGGCGTCACCAAGAATGGTTGAGTGCGTCAGTGGCTGAGCGAGCGAGAACGTTCGACCGTTGGTATTGATGATCGCCCCACCGTTGCGGACATTGGCGATGTTCGTCGTGTAGGTCGGCGTGGTGCCGGTCGCGATGAGGGTGCCACCGTTGAAGTTGAACACGTTCGTACCACCGGCTGTTGCGGTGATGGTGGTAACAGCAAGGGTACCACCGTCCAGGTTGACGATGGAATTCGTTGCACCACCGGACTTGAGATTGATGCTCGGCGTGGTTGCCGAACCACTGGTTACGGTGAAGACAGCGTTGGCGTTGGCGGTGTTGTTGAGCGTCAGGCTCGACGAGGTAACGTATGTGCCACCGTTGACGGTCAACGAGCCTGCGCCAAGGTTGTTGCTGATGATGTCACCGCCGGTTCGCGTTGTGAATGTGCCACCGGTGATCTGCATTGCGCCGTTGAACGCTGCGCCACCACTGCCAATGACGACGCGGTCGAAGGTCGTGTTCCCTTCAACGGCGGTGTAGATGAGCGGGCTATTCACACCGTTGTAAACATTCAGACGGTCCGTCTCCGTCGTCGTCCCTCCCGAAACCGGCGCGCCCGGCGAAGCCGACCAGTTACTGGCCGTCTGCCAGCTGGTGTTGGTTGTCCCATTCCACTGATATGTCGCCGCCGATACCGCAACGTTGCTACCTGCGATAACGCCGGTAAACGCCACGACAGAACGAACGACCCGTTGAGTCCTCAAAGTCACAGCCACGTTTTCTCCTTCCGCATGCTTGCCCGACCCGGCCTCGCGGGTTGCGGCGTCACATGTTCAAACGATTTGATTCTCAGATTTGCCTGTCGATTCGCGCACCCGCAGCGGCACCTCCGCCGGTTGGATGAGCAATGGTCCGATCCACTTGTTCCCGTCACCCGCGATCCAATCCAGACACGCAGCGACGTAAGGTTCGGGGTTCGGCGCCTCCAGCGCCGTAAGTGATGGAACGAGTACATCGCCCATGCCTTCACTATTGATCGTGCAGACAGCGACATCACGCCCGGGTTGCAGGCCATGGTCATGCAACGCACGCATCGCCCCCATTGCCGCCGGCGCGGTAACGCAAAGTAGTGCGGTCGCGTCGAAGGTGCCTTCGTCCAGTTGCCGTTTCATTGCCTGGTACGCCACCGCGAACGGGGCCGCGTGCAACTTGGAAGGCTCATGAATCAATCGCCCGGCACACCCATGCGCCATCCGCCAGATGTTCCACTGCTCGATCCGCTGTTCGATTACCGGGTGCAGTGGATGCACATTCAGGCAATCGATCCGCTCATGACCCTTCGCAGCCAAATGGTCCAGCAGCCGCTGAACAAACACGGGTGGAAATAGCCGGACCGACGGAATGCCCAGATGGCTCATGTCGTCATCGACAACGACCAACCGCTTGGCTGCCTTTAATCGGTCGGCGACGCGCTGTGGCATGGGTTCGGGAATAGGGACAAGGAAGACACCATCAAACCCGTTCAGTGAACCCTGCAAAGCGGGGTCGTCCCAGTGCATGTAAAGCACCGGCCGAACGTTCCCCCCCATCCGTCCGACGACAGCGTCAATCGCGATCTGCCATTGTTCGATCACAGGCGAGTTGAACGTCGGTGCGAGCAGCGCGATCTGCAGATGCCGTTCACCACCGTCGGAAACGCGGCCAATCCCCAGCCGGCCATTCGGTTGGCGGACGAGCACACCATCGTCCACCAGTTCCTTCAGCGCACGGCGAACCGTCATGTAACTCGCGCCAACCTCAGCAGCGAGCTGACGCTCCGCGGGCAGGCTCTTCAGTGAATAATCACCGTTAAGAACCCGTTTCCGTAACAGAAAGGCTATGTCTTCGTACTTTTGCATAGCGTTTTGCTATATCCTTACTGGAATATACCTCGCAATAACGACAAGGCAAATTTATTATTTCTCGGCCGGGTTTAAAGGACGCGAGCCGTACCGAAATACGGTCGGTGTGGCCTGGAACAGCAATGAGCAACTAAAATCCAGGCTTGGCGGGCGCATCTCCCGCATGGGTCGACTTCCAGCAGCGCAACTAAAGGGCTTGCGCGAATTCGCGTTGCTGCATCACTCCTACAGCATAAATGCGAAGCACTTCTAGCGACTGGGCCTTCGCTTTCACGAAGTGGTAGTCCTCCGCGACGAACGACATATCACCGAAAATGAGAATGCTCCAAAACGCCTGAAAAGCCAATCAAAAAACGGCGCTTCCATTCCCACCATCTGCGAAAAACCGGATTATAAAATTTGCCTTATACCGATCTATCCGGTATATTAAAATACCTTCCCATTTCGTATTGGTGGGCCGTCTCTCGGCCACAAATCTCGCAGGAGAAAACAACGCATGCTTCATCGAATTCACGGTCACATTGCCGGGCGAATTGCCCAATGCTTGCCGACTCGAATCATCCTTTCCATGTTTTGCATCGGTTTCGGGCTTCTTCTATCGCCACGGACGAGTTCTGCGCAGACGAGCCCCGCGCCGGCAGCCGGTGATTCGCAGACGATTAGCCCCGTGATCATGACCGGCAAAGCCGCGGGGTCGATGAAGATCACCAACGGGCAATACGAACTGAAGGCTTCGGTGCAGGAACTGGGTGATTACACCGAGAACTGGGTGTTGCCCGCAGCCGTCCTGGACTATCGGCTGCCCGAAGCGGTGCCGTTTTCCAAGGATATCACGCGCCTGGGGATGCAATTCACCAACCCGCCAACCAACACGGGCTACAGCTTCATCTACATGCGCATGCTGATTCGCGACGCGCGTGGGCATGAATACGCGGTCGGCACCCGGCTGGGTTCCAATCGCAGTCGCCTGAACCGGGCCGAGTTCCCGACCGCGTTGCATTCGTACGACTGGACGACAAACGAGATTGGCCGGATTGACCCGTGGGTGATGATGCGCGTCAAACCCGCGACGCTCGACTACTACGATCAACCACAACTGCCGATGAGTTGGATCGGGTTCCGCGTCATCCTGGTCGACGTGAACGACAAGCCACTGACGGTGACGATTTCCGATGTCGAACCACTCGCCGCTGCGCAGAAAGCGGACCCGTACTGGGACATTGCGCCCGATACTGCGTGGGCCTACCACATGGGCAAGCGCAACGTTCGGCACCAGCGTTTCGGTTGGGGTCCTGGCGAACCGGGGCCTTATCTGAAAGCGTCTGATCTGGGTTTGAAGGATGGGCCGACGCAGATCAACTGGGAATTGCTCAGTCATGATGATTCGAAGGTCATCGCGTCGGATTCGTACTCAGCCACGCTCGACAAGAACACACCGATCCAACTGCCACTGCTGACCGCTGGCACGTATCCGTTGAAGCTGTACGCGATCGACGCCGCCGGTAAGATCGAGCCTCGGCATTTGCAACTAGTCGTCATCCGCAACAGCCGTGGCGCGCCGACGATGCCGACCAACAAACCGCTGTCGAGCACCACATCGAACGGCACGACTGTTTTCCAGGATGCACAAGGCGCAACCGCGACAATCGAAGCCAAAGTCGAAGGCACGATCGAGTGGTCACTCGAAACGTCCGACCGCCAACCAATCGCCAAAGGCACTGGCCCGACTGTGCCACTGGGTGAGCACTTCCCGCAGCACCGCGTGTTGTGGATGACGGCTCAACTGAAACAGGACGGCAAGATCGTCGACCAGATCGACCGCATGTACGGCTTGGCATCACCCGAGCCAAAACTCGCTGATGCATCCGCACCGGCGAAGATGAAGATTGACCGCCTGGCCGGCAAGTTGCTGCGCGCCAAGGGTGACTGGGCCGAAGGTTCGACGCCGGTGGTCTCGGAATCGCCGAAGATTCTGCTCGAGCACGAGGCGTGGCTGAACGAAGCCGCCGACACCGGTTACAACATCGTTGAACTGTCCGCCCCGTGGGTCGACCTCAACCCCCTGCCGGGTGTCTATCAGTTCGAATATCTCGACAAGCTGGTTGCCTTAGCCGAACAGCGTGGCTTGCAGGTCACACTGCGGTTCCACCCGATCATGGGCCAGGTTCCGCCTTTCGTCGCACGCGAATTCATGCAGGACCAGAACGGTTTCGCCCACGGCATCTGGGGCGGTGGTGACGGCATGCTCACCAGCCCGGCGTCGGAAGCGTACCGCAAATACTCCAACGATTTCCTTCACGCCCTCGACAGCCATTACCGCGACAACCCCGCGTTGCTCGGGTACACGATCGAAAGCATCTTCTTCGACCACGACATGATCGACATGCCCTGGCTCGGCCAGTACATCGACTACAGCGAAGCGATGCGCCACGGTTTCATCGGCTGGCTGAAGGAGAAGTACACCGACCTGGCCGGCCTGAACAACGCGTGGAACACCAAGCTCGTTCACTGGGAACAGGTGCAGCTTCCAGCGGTGAAGGTGCAGTTCGACGACACCGGCCGACCAATGCCGTCGAAGTCGCCGATCTTCCGCGACTGGTCCGACTACAAGGTCGCGTCCATCACCGACCTGCGCGTCGGCTGGATGAAGGCCACCCGCGCGGTTGACCCTGGCGCATTCCTCGGCATCTACGTCTCCGAATCATTCGAATTTTACATCGACCAGATCAAAGAGATGGAAGCCGACATCACCTACGGCTCGATGGAAGGTCAGTTCCCACCGCGCGTCCGACCCGGTGTTCGTGGCCGGTTCGAACCACACGCGAAGATAGCACGCACGTCACAACTCATCGACGTCGGCATGACCAACATGTTCATGATCGGCACGCCCGGTGAGTACGGCTTCTTCAACTACTGGCCGACCGAGGGTGTGCTCGCCAAGCAGTCCGAGCCCGTGAAGGAAGCTGAAGCCAGGCAGAAGATCTGGTACGGCTTTGTCGACGAACTGGTCAAAGCCAAGCCGCTCGATGATGCCACCGAAGCGCGGTCGCCGGCTTTCATCACCGAGTACTACACGCTGCTGTACGAGTACGGCCACATGTTCAAGAACCGGTTGGAAGACTACCTCCGACCATTCAACCACCAGTTGGACGTCACCGAAAAACAGGTCGACACACTCGCGGTGAATGACGTCAATCCGGAGACGCTCAAGAATCGCCCGTACGTCTACATTCCTGATGCGTCCGACATCCTCACCAAAGAATCCGTCAACGAACTCACCACCTACGTGAAGAACGGCGGCACGCTCGTCGTCGAAGGTGGTTCGGGCAAGTGGCCATTGAATGGTGACGAAGTCGACGTGCTCGCGACGGCGCTGGGCCTCGGTCACTGGCAGGCGACGCCGGCCAGTGAATCGAATGAAGGTCAATGGCAAGGCATTACCGTCAAGCTGCGCACGACACACTGGGACCCACCAATCACCCACCAGCCCAGCGAGTGGATTCACAACATCTCCGCTGCCTACCTGAAACGCGGCACGTGGACAGGTGGCGATGCGGGCAAAACGCTCGTCGCCGACACGCAGGGCAAACCGATTCTGACCCAGCACACCATCGGCCAAGGCAAGGTGCTGGCGTTCCACGGCGTGATCGACTGGATCAACAGCCCCGGCTTGTTGCAGACGATCGAGAACTTCGCCACCGGCCAAACCGGCACTGCGGCGAAAAAGGAACAGCTCGAACTGATCGACCGCCAATTCGTCAACGGCGACGTCAACTACCTCGTCGGTCGGCGGTTCATCGATCAGGCGCAGATCACTGCCATCAAGAGCGCCGATAAGGAACACGCCGTTGTGTTCGAATCGGTCGCGCTGCACCCCACACTGACGGGCCTCGACGAAGCCGCGACTTACGACGTCACCGACATGCTTGAGGGTCAAAAGTTCGAACCCCTGAAAGGCGATGCGCTCATGGGCCAAGGCATCGAGCTTCAACTGAAGCCCGGCCAGGCGTACGTGCTGAAGTTCGAGAAGGCGAAGTAAATCCCAGGAAAGAACCGGGTGCCACAGGTGTCGAAGTACTGCGACCCTTGGCACCCGGTTGCATTTTGTAGGGTGGGGTTCACCCCACCGTTCCCCAATCGAGGCGAGAGGAGTTGTCATGTCTAAATTTTCGTCATTAGTCACCGGCGTGCTGCTGTCTACCGCTGCCGTCTGCCAAGCCCAGGAAGCGCCGAAGAAACAGATCTTCGCGCACTACATGGGGTCGGGGCCGATCGCCCATAAGGCGCTGCCGCACCACTTCCGCTATCAGTGGAAGGA
>SXGT01143922.1_pt1 | contig 15266 bp, 9 predicted proteins | sample 3176221 | NCBI WGS metagenome assembly SXGT01 (sample SAMN11356862, study PRJNA531348) | freshwater metagenome | isolation source: freshwater sample F1-120 | place: China: Fuxian Lake, Yuxi | collected 2017-12-25
CGCGCACGCTCAACATGGCGATCTCCGGCCTCCGCGACATGAGCGTGATCGCCACGCCACCAACGGAGCGCCTCGCGGTGCGCACCCTCGTGGCCCGACCCAGCGACGACGTCCTCGAGCAGGCGATCGGACAAGAGCTGGCGCGCGGTGGCCAGGTCTACATTGTCCACAACAAGGTCGAGTCCATCGGCGTGGTCGCTGACCGTGTGCAGCGAGTCGCGCCGCGCGCGCGGGTGTTGGTGGGCCACGGGCAGATGACCGAGGCCATGCTGGAGCGGGTCATGCTCGCCTTCGTGGCGGGCGAGGCCGACGTGCTCGTGGCCACCACGATCATCGAGAGCGGGCTCGACATCCCCAACGCCAACACAATGGTCATCAACCGGGCCGACCAGCTCGGCCTGGCCCAGCTGTATCAGCTGCGGGGGCGCGTGGGGCGCTCCGACCGACGCGCCTACTGCTACCTGCTCGTGCCCGAGCCCGAGGCGCTGGACGAGACCGCCAAGAAGCGGATCGAGGCCATGCAGCGCTTCTCGGAGCTCGGCGCCGGCTTCTCCATCGCCACGCTCGACATGGAGATCCGCGGGGCGGGCAACCTCATCGGCAAGGAGCAGCACGGGCACGTCAAAGACGTCGGCCTGGAGCTGTTCACGGAGCTCCTGGCCGAGGCCGTGGCCGAGCTTCAGGGCGAGGAGGAGGCGCGCCCCGCATCGTGCGAGATGAAGGTCCAGCTGGAGGCGCTGCTCCCCGAGGACTACCTGCCCGATGTCCACCTCCGCCTCTTCTTCTACAAGCGGCTTGCGAGCGCGCGGACCCTGGAGGAGCTCGAGGACGTGTTCGCCGACCTCTCGGACCGCGCCGGGCGGCCGCCGCCGGCGGCGCAGCGACTCCGGGAGGTCACCGCGCTCAAGCTGGAGCTCGAGGCGCTTCGGGCACGGACCTTCAGCTACTCGCCCGAGGCGATCGCGTTCGCCTTCGAGCCCAGCTCGCCGCTGGCCGGACCGCTCGCGGCGCGCCTCTGTGGGCAGCCGCGCACCCGCTGGCGGCTCACGCCGAAAGAGCTGGTGCGGGACGTCACCCCGGTGGAGTGGGCTCAGGGGCTGGCCGCGGCCAAGGCGGCCGTGCGCGAGCTCGCGCACTATGCGGAGCGGCTTGGCGGGACGTGAGGGCGCGTCGGGCCGCCGATGTCGAAGCTCCCGTCGAGTTGCGCTGCGCGGTCGGTGCACTACGCTGCCCCACCGTGTCGAGGACCGCCCCGATCCTGCTCGTCGTGCTCGTGCTGCTCGTCCCGCTCGCCGCGGCGCGTCCGCGGCCCGCTCGGCGCGCGGTCGAGGCGGAGGACCGGCTGCCGCGTTTCGGCCTGACCGCGTCGGCGCCGCGCCTCGAGACCGGGTGTGACGATTGTCGCGAGCTGGTCTTCCGACGGCCCGTTGGTTGCGAGCTCCAGCGGCGAACGCCAGGGAGAAAGACCTACAAGTGCCAACGCGAGGAGACCCGCGTGGTGTCTATCGGTGCGGGCGGCCGCCTCGACGTGCGCCGTGGGGCCACGGGGCCGGCGCGTAACCCGTATCCCCTCGAGCTGGTCCCTCAGTGGCGGTATTGCCCCTTCTCGGAGGACGCCGCGCTCGAGGCGCGCCTCGCGCCCTACGAGGATCCCGACGTGGGGCGTTGTTATCTCCTTCGCCCCGAGACGCCCGATACGCCGCTGAGCCACGCGGCCCACCTCGGCTCGCTCCAGAGCCTCCACCCTTACCTGCGCTTCGCGGTGGAGCAGCTCATCCGACACGCTGCTGCGCGGGGCGCCGAATTCAAGGTAATCAGCACCGTGCGCGCGGCGAAGTGGACGTCTCGGACCCGGTCTGAGCGCGTGAAGGTGGGAAACCGCTGGAAGACGGTCGAGGAGACCTCCACTCGGTACAAGGGCGGGGGCTGGCACGCCTTCGGCCTCGCGGTGGACGTGAACCTCTCGCATAGGAAGGACCTCGGAAGTGCCACCAGCGCCTACCTGCGCGGTGGCCCCGAGCGGACGGCCTGGCTCGAGCTAGGGGCGCAAGGTGAGAGCTTCGGCCTCATCTGGATCGGACGGAACGACCCTGGGGAGATCTTCCACTTCGAGTGGCACCCCGGCTGGCCCGGGCTCCCCAGAGGTGCGCTCTTTCAACGGCTCGCCGGCAAAGCCGACCGCGATGGGATCCCCACCGTTTGGGACGAGCTCCGGTTCGACGCCGCGCGGGAGACCGCTTTCCTTCATCTTCGGGACGCCGCAGGGGCAGCCTCACGGACCGGCCCTCCCCAAGAGGAGAAGCCGTCGAAGGTGCGCCCCGCGAAGCGACGCCCGAGGGCCAAGGCGAGCTCTTCCCAAGAGGAGGAGGTCCAGCGGCGCCCCGAGACGAGCCCCAAGAAGGGCCCCAAGAAGGCCCGCAACAAGGCAGAAACCGTGACACGCAAGCGCAAGCGCGCCCGCTGAGCCTCGCGGCGGTCCTTGCGCATCTGAAGTCTTAGTGTAGAGTTGACACGAACTGGTTGGCAGGCGCCAGCTTGCAACGAGGCCCCCATGTCACTCGCGCTCCTCACAGACCTCTATCAGCTCACGATGGCCTACGGTTATTGGCGCCGCGGCCTGGCCACGGACGGTACTCGCGCGGCATTTCACCTGTTCTTCCGGACGCCCCCGTTCGGCGGTGAGGTGGCGGTGGCGGCAGGCCTCGAGCCGGTAGCCGAGTACCTCGAGGGCCTTCACTTCGACGGCGACGACCTCGCCTATCTGGAGACGCTCACAGGTAACGACGGGGCCCCGCTGTTTCACCAGGACTTCCTCGAGTGGCTCGGAGCGCTCCGGTTCGACGGGGATCTCGACATGATCCCCGAGGGAGAGGTGGTCTTCCCGCACGAGCCGCTGCTGCGTTACGTCGGCAACCTGGCCGTCGGTCAGCTGGTCGAGACCGCGCTGCTCAACCTCGTGAACTTCCAGACGCTCGTGGCCACCAAGGCCTCGCGCGTGGTGGCCGCGGCCGATGGTTGCCCCGTGCTCGAGTTCGGCCTGCGGCGCGCCCAGGGGGTGGACGGCGCGCTCGCAGCCTCTCGCGCCGCCTGGATTGGCGGCGTGGCAGCCACGTCCAACGTCTTGGCCGGCCGCCGCTTCGGCGTGCCCGTCCGTGGGACGCACGCGCACGCTTGGGTGATGGTGCACGGCGACGAGCTCGAGGCCTTCCGTGCGTACGCCGAGGTGCTCCCCAACAACTGCACCCTCCTCGTCGACACCTACGACACCCTCACCGGGATTCAAAGGGCCATCGCCGTGGGCCACGAGCTCCGCGCCCGCGGTCATCGGCTGGCGGGGGTGCGGCTCGACTCTGGCGACCTGCACGCCCTCTCGCTGGAGGCTCGTAGGATGCTGGACGCCGCGGGGTTCCAGGACGCCGCGATCGTAGCCTCCAACGACCTCGACGAGGCCGGCGTGGCCGCTCTCCGCCAGGGCGGGGCGGCCGTCTCGGTGTTCGGCGTCGGTACTCGGCTCGTCACCGCCTACGACCAGCCCGCGCTGGGCGGCGTCTACAAGCTGGCCGCGATCGCCCGTCCGCGGGAAGACGGGACGCTGGGTCCCTTCGAGCCGCGGCTCAAGCTCTCGGAGAACGCGGCCAAGGTGTCGAACCCGGGGATCCAAGGCGTCACGCGCCGCTGGGAGGGCGGGAAGCCCATGGGCGACGTGATCGGAGACGCGTCCGACGGGCTCCCCGGCGACCTGTTGGTCCCCGTGTTTCGCCACGGACACCGTGTTCGCGCGCCGGAGCCGCTCGCGGTCGCCCGGGAGCGGGCGCAGGCGTCCACGCGGGCGTTCGGCGTCCATTCGCGCCAGCTCGGCGGGATGAGCGGCTATCCAGTGACGCTCGAGCCGTCCCTGGCGAGGCAGAAGGCAGCGCTCATCGCGGGTTACCGCCAGAAGGAGGCCTGAGAGATGCGAATCACCGTGGCCGGGGCCGTGGTCAATCAGACGCCCCTCGACTGGGCGCGAAACCGCCAGAACCTGCAGGACGCCCTACGAGCAGCCCGCGACGTCGGGGCCAGCGTCGTGTGCCTCCCCGAGCTGGCTGTCACCGGCTACGGGTGCGAAGACGCGTTCTACGCGGGCTGGGTGCCCGAGACCGCGCTAGGCGTGGTCGAGTCGCTGCTGCCCGAGACACGTGGCCTGGTCACCTCTTTCGGTGTGCCCCTGTCGTGGTCTGGGGCGCTCTACAACACGCAGCTCGTCGTAGTCGACGGCGTGATCGTGGCGGCCGTGGCGAAGCAGCACCTCGCGGGCGACGGCCTGCACTACGAGCCGCGCTGGTTCAAGGCGTGGCCCTACGGCCATCGCGCCGTCGCCAATGTGCTCGGCCGTGAGATCCCGCTGGGCGACCTCCACCTCGACGTCGGCGGGGTTCGGCTCGGCTTCGAGATCTGCGAAGACGCCTGGGTCGCCGACCGTCCCGGTGCCCGGCTGGGCCGCCGCGGGGTCCAGCTGGTCCTGAACCCCAGCGCCAGCCACTTCGCATTCGACAAGATCGACGTCCGCCGTCGCCTCGTCTTGGAGGGCTCGCGCGCCTTCGGGTGCACCTACGTCTACTCGAACCTCCTCGGGAACGAGGCCGGGCGCGCGATCTACGACGGCGGCACCTTGATCGCGTCGTGTGGTGAGCTGGTGGCCGAGGGCCGCCGCTTCTCGTTCCAACCCTGGCTGCTCACGCACGCCACCGTCGACCTCGACATCGCGCGCACTCGCCGGGCTCGGACCGCGAGCTTCAGGCCGCTCCACTTGCCCGACGACGAGGGCCTCGGCGGGCTCGACAGCGGGCTCGATCGCGTCACGGTGCCGTTCGCCTGGCCACACGCCGAGGTGCGCGTGGGGGCTACGGTCGCCCCGCCTCGAACCGACGGGCTCCCGCAGGGGGAGGGCGGGCCCCTACCGCTCGAGGGGCTCCCGAAGAGCGAGCGGCGGCTGGAGAGCTTCACGCGAGCGATCGGGCTGGCGCTGCTCGACTACCTCGTGAAGTCGCGCTCGCGGGGCTTCGTCGTCTCCCTCTCGGGGGGCGCCGACTCGGCGGCGGTGTCCGTGCTGGTTGCCGCCGCGCTGCGCCTCGCGCGGCATGAGCTCGGCGACGACGCGCTCGCTCGGCGCCTGGGTCTGCCGACTCTCCCGCTGGACCTGGTGGCCCGGACGTTGACCACGGTCTATCAGGCCACCCGGAACTCCAGCACGCGCACGCTCGACGCGGCCCGGGGCGTGGCCGAGGCCCTCGGCGCCCACTTCGCCGTCATCGATGTGGACGCGCTGGTCGGCGCCTACACCGAGAAGGCCGAGGCGGTGGTGGGGCGCAGCCTCAGCTGGGAGACCGACGACATCGCGCTGCAGAACATCCAGGCCCGCGTGCGCGCCCCGGGGATCTGGATGGTCGCGAACGTGCTCGGGAAGCTCCTCCTCGCCACCTCGAACCGGTCAGAGGCGGCCGTGGGCTACGCGACCATGGACGGCGACACCTGCGGCGGGCTGTCACCAATCGCGGGGATCGACAAGGCCTTCCTGCGGCGCTGGTTGCGCTTCATGGAGGTGCAGGGCCCTGCCGAGCTCGGGCCGCTCCCCGCGCTGGCGCTGGTCAACACCCAGGAGCCCACCGCGGAGCTACGGCCGGCTGGCGAGGGCCAGACCGACGAGAAGGACCTCATGCCCTATCCGGTGCTCGACGCGATCGAGCGCGCCGCGATCGGTGACCTGCTCCACCCCGTCGCCGTCCTCGAGCTGCTCGGCCCGCGCTTCCCCGAGGTGCCGCGCGCCACCCTCGCAGTCTACGTCGAGCGCTTCTTTCGCCTCTTCGCCCAGAACCAGTGGAAGCGCGAGCGCTACGCGCCGTCGTTTCACGTCGATGACGAGAACCTGGACCCGAAGACGTGGTGTCGCTTCCCAATCCTCTCGGGGGCGTTCCACGCCGAGCTCGCCGCGCTGAGCCGCGCCGTGGGCGCCTGATGGCGGGCCGCTTCGTCTATGCCTGGCCCCGACCGGCGGTAGCGGTCGACGCGGTCGTGTTTGGCGTCTTGCTCGGCCCCTCGCCCAGCCTCGAGGTGCTCCTGATCCGTCGGGGCCTGGCGCCGTTCGCCGGGAGGTGGGCCTTGCCCGGCGGGTTCGTGGGTGAGGACGAAGACCTGGAGGTGGCCGCGCGTCGCGAGCTGGCGGAGGAGACGGGGCTCTCCGGCTTCTACCTCGAGCAGCTCGCCACCTATGGGAGACCGGGGCGCGACCCGCGAGGTCACACCGTCTCGGTGGCCTGGCTCGCCCTGGTTCGCCGCCTCGACCATGTCCCCGTCGGCGGGACGGATGCCCGGGAGGCCGCATGGTTCCCGGTCGAGGCGCTGCCACCGCTCGCGTTCGACCACGGCGAGATCCTCGCGGCCGGGCGGGAGCGACTCCGGCGGCGCCTGCGGTACAGCCCCATCGGCTTCGAGCTGCTCCCGCCCCAGTTCACGCTGGGCGAGCTCCAGGCGCTGGTCGAGCTCATCGACGGGGCACCCGCCGACAAGCGCAACTTTCGACGGAAGGTGGAGGCGAGCGGAGTGCTCGTCGACACCGGTCTCCACCGGCGCGGCCCGCAGCGTCCAGCGCGGCTCTTCTCCTTTGACCGCGCCCGCTACGACGCCCTCGAGGGCCGTGGCTTCGACCTGTGAAAGCGAGGTATCTCTATGCGAGCGCTCATCGTCGTCGACGTGCAGAACGACTTCCTCCCTGGCGGCGCGCTCCCGGTGCCGCGCGGGCACGAGGTGGTTGAAGTCATCAACGCGCTCATCCCCGGCTTCGACGTGGTCGTCGCCACCCAGGACTGGCACCCGGAAGACCACGGGAGCTTCGCGGTGCACCACGGCCGGGCGCCCGGTGAGCTCGGCGAGCTGGCGGGGTTGCCGCAGATCTTGTGGCCCACCCACTGCGTCCAGGGCTCCGCGGGGGCCCAGTTCGCGCCCGGGCTCCGAAGCGAGGCCTTCGACGCAGTGTTCCGCAAGGGGCAGGACGCCACCGTCGACTCATATTCGGGCTTCTTCGACAACGCGCGCCGCCGCGACACCGGGCTGGACTCGTGGCTCCGGAGCCGCGGCGTGCAGGAGGTCACGTTGGTGGGGCTGGCCACGGACTACTGCGTCAAGTTCACAGCGCTCGATGCGAGCGCGCTCGGCTACGAAGTTCGCCTCGTACGGGCAGCGTGCCGTGGGGTGGAGCTCTCCGCGGGGGACGTCGAGCGCGCGTTAGGCGCACTCAGCGAGGCCGGCGTCCGGGTGGTGTGATGGCTACATCGCCCTGATCGTTGCCTCCGGGCCCCGCCGTTGGTAGGTTGCAGCCGCTCGGAGTCAGCCGTGTGTCCTCGACGCGGCGACGGTCCAGTGGGAGTTCGGGATGCTTTTTCGCTCAGGGTCTTCGGTGGGGACATCCCACGCTCTCCGGCACTTGGCTGGACTCGTGGTGGGCCTCGCCGCCGGCTGCGGCGCCGACACCACGCAGCTCGAGGTCAAGGTCCGCGAGACCCCAACGCCCACCGGCGGCGGGCTCACTCCTCCCGTCGCTCCGCCTGGCCCGGAAGGGCTATGCGACACCGTGGAGTGCTGCGAGTCGCAGCTCGGCGCCGGTGCTAGCGCCTGTGTCTCGGTGGAGCTGGTCCAGGGCCACTGCGCCCTACGCCTCGCGCCAGAGGGTACGTCGTGCGGTACAGCAGCCGCGTGCGGTGTGGCCGGTTCGTGCTCCCAGGGGCTTTGCCAGGTTCCGCCGGGGACGCCGGTGGACTGTGCGGGCCTCGACGGCCCCTGCACGACCGGCGAGTGTGACCCAGAGGCAGGAGGCTGCGTAGCTCGCCCGCGGACGGCCACCCCGTGCAACGACGGTGATGCCTGCACGCTCGACGACTCGTGCGGCGCCGAGGGGCTGTGCGCGGGCAAGGCCTTCGGCTGTGAGGACGGCGATCCGTGCACCCCCGATAGCTGCGATCCCGCCAAGGGCTGCGTCTCGGGGCCCAGCACGTGCACCGAGTGCACCACGGACGCCGACTGCCCCGAAACGTCCCCTTGCGTCGGAAAGCTCACCTGCGCAGAAGGCACATGCCAGCTGATCCCTGACTCCGGGGCGTGCGCGCTGCTCGCTGCGCCGCCGTGTCAGACGCTCACTTGCAACGAGGAGACCGGCGCCTGCGACGCCGTCCCGGCCGACGAGGGCGCTGCTTGTGATGACGGAGACGATTGCACCGGGGGGGATGTGTGCAACTCCTCGACGTGCGTCGGTGTGCCCTTGGATTGTGACGACAAGAACGCCTGCACTGCCGACAGCTGCACCCCGGCCGATGGTTGCGTCGCGGCGCCCCTCTCCGGCGGCACCTGCGAAGACGGAGACGCCTGCATCACGGACAGCGCCTGCGCCGGGGGCGTCTGCACGGGCCCGAAGCTCGCGTGCGACGACGCCGATCCCTGCACGGTAGACATCTGTGACTCAGCGACAGGGTGCGTCTACGAGGCGGGCGGGAGCGCCAGCTGTGACGACGGCGATCCGTGCACCACCGAAGACACGTGCAGCGCGGGCGCTTGCGCGGGCACGGCGATCTTCTGCGGCTGCGACACGGACGCCGAGTGCCCCGACGACGGCGATCTCTGCAACGGCGTCTCCGTTTGCGGCAGCGACGGCAAGTGCACGATCGACCCCGCGACGGTCGTCGCGTGTCCGGACGACGTCGCCGTCGGCGACTGCGAGGCGCTCATCTGCGATCCGTCCACGGGCCACTGCAGCGTCGGGCCGCTCCCGGCGGGGACTGCGTGCACCGATGGCGCGCCGTGCACCACGGGCGACATCTGCGGACCCGACGGGTGTGTGGGCGCCCTCGTGGTCTGCGACGATGCCAACGCTTGCACGAACGACAGCTGCGACCCGGCCTCCGGCTGCGTGTATGTCGATGGCACCCAGGCGTGCGACGACGGAGACGCCTGTACCACCGGGGAGGCTTGCGCTGGTGGGGCCTGCATAGGGGGCTCGGGGGTCGTCTGCGAGGACAACGAGCTCTGCACGGCGGACACCTGCTCGAAGAAGTCTGGCTGCAAGTACAGCCCGATCGCCGGCGCCTGCGACGACGGGACGCTTTGCACCACGGGAGATGGTTGCATCAGCGGGAAGTGCGTCGGCAAGGCCAAGGTCTGTGAGGGGGGCTCCGGCTGCACGCCGACCGCTTGCGCGCCGAGCACGGGAGAGTGTGTGTCCACCCCCAAGGATTGCGGTGACGACAACGACTGCACCGACGACGCGTGCGCCGACGGTGAGTGTACCTACGCCACGGTCGTGTGTGCCGACGGCGACGCGTGCACCACGGACAGCTGCGACCCCGCGACAGGCTGCAAGACGGCGCCGCTCCCGTGCGTCGACGGCGACGCCTGCACCGCTGACAGTTGCGTCGGGGGCCAATGCGTCCACGCGCCGATCGTTTGCACGGACGACGATCCCTGCACTGACGACGCGTGCGAAAACGGCGCGTGCGTGTATCCGCCGGTCGACTGCGACGATGGCGATCTCTGCACCACCGACGAGTGCCTGCCGGATGGCAGCTGCGGCTCCACCCCGACGCTGTGCGACGACGGCGTCGACTGCACCGCCGACTCGTGCGTGGGTGGCGCTTGCGTGTTCACGGCTACTGACGCGCTCTGCGACGACGACAACCCGTGCACCACCGACACCTGCAGCGGCCTCGACGACTGCCTGAACCCCCCGAACACGTCGGCGTGCGAGGACGGCGACGCGTGCACCACGGGCGACGTCTGCAAGGCAGGCGTGTGCACCGCCACGCAGTACACCTGCGGCACGTGTGTCGGAAAGGCCCAAGGCCAGAGCTGCGACGACGGCGACGGCGACACGATCGCCGACATGTGCCTCAACGGCTGGTGCCGGGGCTTCGAGAAGCACCTCATCGCCGGTCCGGCGGGCGGCGCTTTCTCGATCGAGGACGTCTCCAAAGCCAACGGCGAGTACGTGGCTCTGGTGAGCGAGTCCGTCACAGCCAACAACGCCACGGTGACCAAGAGCTCAGTCGCCACCATCTCGCTCGACGGGGATCTCGAGGTAGTCCACGACACCACGCAGACCTCGGCCACGTACAAGGCGCTCACCGACGGGCTCGCGGTCGGGTCGTCGCTCGCCACGGCAGAGCTTACCGCGGACGTTTGGGGCACGAGCGGCTGGCTCCACGCGGCACTGGAAGCGTTGGCGGTGCCCGAGGTCACCTCGGCCTCGCTCGACGCCGTCTGGCGGGACCCTTCGTCGGGCATCGCCTTTGTCGCGGGCAAGGGTAAGAACGCCGACTCCAAGGACCGCTCGTGGACGGCCCGGTGCGCGTCCAACACCTGCGCGCTGGAGACGTTCGCCTACCAGAAGTTCTCGGAGGTCGAGACCCCCCGCGCGCTCACGGGGCTTGGCGGGAACAGCCCGCTAGCCATCCTGGCCACTGACTACGCCTCGGCTGGCGGCACCAAGTTCTTCTGCGACGCCTTCCGTCGCGTGGGTCAGGCCGCCGGCACGAAGTGGGACGTGGAGAACTTCGACACCACCGCCGCCGACGGTCGCGGGAACGACATCCACGCTCACTCCGCAACGAACGCGCTCTGGGTCGGTTCTGCGGGCTTCGTGCGGTCGAGGGCGGTCGACTCGGCCGGCAAGGCGACCTGGTCCAAGCTCCCCAGCCTGTGGCTCTTGCAGACGCAGTCCACGCTCACGGGTGCTTGGACGGACGCGGAGATCACGTTGGCCACCGACACTGCCACCGTCCTTAGCAGCACGGTCGATCTGGTGTTGGTCACCCACCCCTCCGCCACCTCCGCGTCGGTCGCCGGGAACTGGCGCCGGCTGTCGTTCGGGGTCGCCGCCCCGATCGACGCGCCATGCATCGGGAGCATCTGCTCTCCGTTCGGCACGGTGAGCGCGCGCCTCGAGGACGTGTGGTCGGATGGCGAGACCATCGTGGTCGTGGGCTGGCAGGTCCCGAAGGGCTCCAGCACCAAACAGGCCCTGCTGCTGATCCGTCGCATCCTCTGAGCCGCCCCCGGACCCAGGCTGGCGGTCGCTCCGCGGGATCCCGCATCCCCTCGCTTCGGAGAACCTCGTGACCCCTTTCGTTTTTGCACTCGCTGGCCAGATGCTCGCGGTTGACGCCGGTACGCTCGACCGGACCGCGTCCTGCGATCGCCTCACAGTGGAACAGTGCGCTCCGCTCGCTGAGCTCGTAGAGGCCGGGCAGGCCGGCGTGGCGGTCGGGGTCGCCGGGCTCGGGGCCGAGGACGTCGCGGCCCGCACGCGCGCCCGGCGCTTCCTCGCGCATCCGGCGCTTGGCGAGGCCACCCAACGGGCCGCCGCAGTGAAGGCCGCGCTCGCCGACGTTCAGGCCGAGCGTCGTGGGGAGGCGCTGCTCCTGCTCGCCGAGCTGGGTCATCCCGAGGCCGCGGAGCTCCTGGCGGCGGTTGTGAAGGACGACGCCGCCGACGGCCGCACGCGGATCTACGCGGCGGCTGGGCTCGGCGAGCTCACGGGCGATGTGGCCCGAGCAGCGCTCGAGAGCGTTCTGGGCGCCCCAATCCCGCGACTACAAGAAGCGGCCGTGACCTCGCTCGGCAGGAAGCACCTCCCCGCCGCCTTGCCCGCGCTCGTCAACGTCGCACTCGGCGAGATGGTCCCAGGTTTCGTGCGTGTGGCTGCCGCACGCGCGATGGCTGCCAGCAAGGACGGCAGCGTCGTGCCCGCGCTGGTCCTCCTGCTCGGCGTCCCGCAGGTGCCCACCCAAGTCGCGGCCATCGAGGCGCTGGGCGCGCTGAACGCGAAGGTCGCCGTCCCAGCGCTGTTGCCTCTGCTCCGAGGCCCCGAGACGGCGGATGCCGTCGTTCGCGCGCTCGGGGCCTTGAGGGACCCAAGGAGCACGGCCGCGCTCACCGATCTGCTCGGCGCCGCCGAGACCCCGGGCTCGCGCGTCTCGGCGATCCTCTGGACCCTGGGAGAGCTGGACGATCCGGCGGCGGTCCCCGCGCTCGGGAAGCGCCTCGCCGACACGGACCTCTCGATCGCGCGCGCCGCCGCCGAGGCCCTAGGCCGGATCGCCCACGCGTCGGCCCTGGACTACCTCGTCACCACCGACGCCCGCGGCGACGCGGCGCTCGAGAAGTCGCTCGCCTGGGCGCGCGCCGAGTGCACCAAGGCCGCCGCCACGCCCTGACACCGCACGGCCGACTGACTTCGGTCAGCCGCCCGCCGGTGGACAACGGCGCGCCGCGGGCTAAGTGTTGAGGAGCACCGCGGGCGACGCGGGGATCGTCAAGCCAAACACCAGCGAGGGCCCAATGACCGCACCCGTCCTCCTCTGCACCGACTTCAGCCCTCACGCCGAGACCGCGTTTCCGTTCGCGGTCCGTTTCGCGCGGGCGCTCGGCGTGGGAGTCCGCCTCGTTCATGTCTCGGACGTGGACGTGTTTCACGCCCAGGGCAGCGCCGGCGCCCGCCGACTCTGGGAGGACGAGCTCCTCCGCTACATCAACGAGCGCCTCGAGGCCGCCGCACAGACGTTGCGAGCGCAGGGTGTCGAGGTCGAGACGCGGGTCCGTACGGGCGTAGCGGCCTACGAGCTGCTCGAGGAGGCGCGGCAGGGCGTCTCGCTGGCGGTGCTCGCTACCCGCGGACATGGCGGCATCATGCGGGCCATCCTCGGCTCCGTCGCGGCGCGCTTCGTCCAGGCCTCTGAGGTGCCCACCCTCTGCGTGCCGCACGGCGCCGTGGACGGCCCGATCCGCCAGGCGCTCCTGCCTGTCGACTTCTCGGAGCTCACGTCGGGCTATTTCGGCGCGGCGGTGGACTTCGCCAAGCTCTTCGACGCTCGCATCGAGCTGTTCCACGCCATGGTGCCAATCGAGACGGGCTGGGGCGGGGTGGTCAACGTCTCAGGCGCTGCAAACGAGACGGTCATGCAAGCGCTGAGCGATCAGCTGGTCGAGCTCGCGACGCACGCGCAGTCCCTGGGAGCGAAGGCCACCTGGTCGCTGGGTGAGGGGCCTCTGCCTGCTCGGGTCATCACGGATCGAGCCGCCAATCTCGGCGCCGACCTCATCATGATGGCGGGTCACGGGCGGACGGGGATCCGACGCCTTCTCCTGGGCTCCGTTACGGAGTCCGTCGTATCGCGCAGCGACCGGCCCGTGCTCGTGTTGAAGCGCGGCTGAGCGCCGCGGCTCCGGGGCGCCTCGACCAGAGGTTCCGGGCCGGGAGGCCGCGGGCCGCGGTCAGCGAGCTACGTCGTGATACTGATAGAATGCGCTGTAGAGCGAGAACGCGGCGAGTGACTCCTCGAGCTTCTGGTCGGCCCGCATGTAGAACGCGTTGATGCCGACGCGGCTCATGTAGAGGAGCTGATCCCGCAGCACATCACCACACGCGAGGATCACGCCGCCATAACGCCAGGCCTTTCGGAGGCGCCAGGCGTGGCTGTAGCCGCGGCCGTCGCTGAAGATCGGGAAGTGCAGGGCCACCACCGGCACGGTGGAGAGCACGTCTCGGATTAGCGCGGGGTCGTCGGATCCGCGGAGGAGCACGCCCACCCCGGCGGGTTTCCCGCGGGCGAGGAAGTCGGCCAGCGGGATCACATCGCCGGACCCCACCGCGGCCCCTTCCGGGAGCGTGAGGCGGACGGTGAACGGGGCCGCCGCCACGGCATGGTCGAGGAGCATCCGATCCGGGTGGAGCACCTCGGCGCTCTCGCCCTTCGCCACGCCCGTCCCGGACTTGTTGGTCTTGCTCTCGTCGGTCATGTCGCGACTCCCGCGAGGTAGTCCCTGAAGTGGTCCACGCCGACGCGCCGGACGGTGTCGCGGAAGATCTCCCGGCCGGTCCGCGCGTCGACGTAGCAGTCCATGATGCGCTCCACGAGGTCGACCACCGCGTCGATCGGGACCGAAGGCCCGATCACCTCGGCGAGCGAGGCCGGATCGTCGTCGCTGGTGCCGGGTGAGCCCCCGATGGCGACCTGGAAGAACTCGGCGCCGTGTTTGTCGATCCCGAGGACGCCGATGTCGCCAACGTGGTGGTGGCCGCAGGCGTTGATGCAGCCGCTCATCTTGATGTCGACGGGCCCGTAGTCGTAGGCCTCGTCGAGGTCCGCGAACCGCTCGAAGAGCGCCTTCGCCACCGGGATCGAGGAGGCGTTGGCGAGCGAGCAGAAGTCGAGGCCAGGACAGCAGATCATGTCCTGGATCGTGCCCATGTTGGCGCGCGCCATGCCCAGCGCCTGCAGCGCCGCGTAGACCGCTTCGAGGTCCCGGCCGCGGATATTCTGCAGGCACAGGTTCTGGTTGTAGACCGCGGTGATCTGCCCCTGATTGAAGCGGTCCATGAGGTCGGCCAGCGCATGGAACTCGGCCGTGAAGACGTCTCCGGGCGCGATGTCCGGCCGCTTCAGCGACACCAGCACGGAGTGATACCCCGGGACGCGGTGGGGCTTCACGTTGCGTTCCAGCCAGTTCCGGAAGGTGGTGTCGGTGGCGGCGCGAGCGCGCCAGCTCGAGTCCTCGGGGCCCTGGCCCGCCGTGCTGTCGTAGCGGATGTCGGCGAAGGCCTCGGTCAGCGCGGCCATCCGCTGAGCGTGCGCGTCCGGCTGGGTCTCCTCCGAGGCCCGAAGTGTCTCCCACTCCGCCTCGACCTGCCGTTGGAACTCCGGCACCCCAAGGGCTCCCACCAGGATCTTGATGCGCGCCTTGAACTTGTTGTCGCGGCGACCGTGGAGGTTGTAGACCCGCAGGATGGCCTCGACGTAGCTCTGCAGCTGATCCAGCGGCAGGTAGTCGCGAATGACCGGCGCGATGCGCGGAGTCCGCCCGAGACCGCCGCCCACGAAGACGCGCCACGTGAGCTCTCCCGAGTTGGGCTCGCGCACGGCGCGGATCCCGATGTCGTGTACCGCGGTGGCCGCGCGGTCCTCGGCGGCGCCTGAGAACGCGATCTTGAACTTGCGCGGCAGGTACATGAACTCCGGGTGGAGCGCCACGTACTGGCGGAGGTGCTCGCAGTAGGGCCGACAGTCCAGGATCTCGTCGGCGGCCGTGCCCGCGTACGGGTCTGTCGTGATGTTCCGGACGCAGTTGCCGCTGGTCTGGATGCCGTTCATCTCCACGTCGGCCAGCAGGTCCAGGAGGTCGGGCACGTCCTCCAGCTTCAGCCAGTTGTACTGAAGGTTCTGCCGGGTGGTGAAGTGTCCGTAGCC
>SXGT01777218.1_pt1 | contig 15266 bp, 13 predicted proteins | sample 3176221 | NCBI WGS metagenome assembly SXGT01 (sample SAMN11356862, study PRJNA531348) | freshwater metagenome | isolation source: freshwater sample F1-120 | place: China: Fuxian Lake, Yuxi | collected 2017-12-25
CGCACGGCTCGACCGACGGCCCGGACGTGTCGCCCGACGGTAAGCGGGTCGCCTTCATCGCCCTCAAGGACGGTGTGCCGAACGTACACGTCGTGGACATCGACGGCACGAACAAGCGGCAGGTGACGACGCGCAAGACACCCTGTGGGCGCGTGAAGTGGAGCCCGGACGGCAGACAACTGTCGTTCGTGTCCTTCGAGGGGAAGTACCCACAGTTATTCGTCGTAGACGCCGCGGGCGGCGCGCCCAAACAACTCACCAAACTCGACGGCGGCGTGATCTTCGCGCACTGGAAACCATGAAGCCGTTCGCGGCTTCGCAACCACACCCATGAAGGCTCCCCAATGCTCACCACCCGACGCGACGTGTTCACCGCGATGGGCGCATTCGCCGCGGGGCAGGCGATGCTCTCGGACGCCGTCGCACAGGAGAACAACCCGGCGGCCAACGTCGCCGACAAGTCGTCCAGCATCAAGATCACGAAGGCGCGGGCCGCGTGGGTCGGCCCCACGGTGTACGTGAAGATCGAGACCAACCACGGCGTCACCGGCTGGGGCGAGATCAAGGGCGTCGATCCGCGCGTGTCGAAGCCGCTCGCGGAGTCGCTGTTCGAGCTGATCGACGGCGAGAACCCGACCCGCATCGAACACATCTGGCAGAAACTCTACCGCGCGCACCGCGACATCCGCGGCGGCCCGTTCATGGTTCACACGATGGCCGGCATCGACATCGCGCTTTGGGACTTGGCCGGGAAGCTGTGGAACACGCCCGTGTACCGGTTGCTCGGCGGGCCGACGCGCGACAAGATTCGCGTGTACCACACGCCGCAGGCGAAGAAGCTGCCGCCCGGCGGCCCCTACGAGCAGGCACTAACGCCGCAGGACGTGGACAAGATTGTGGCGAACATCAAGGCCGCGCGCGAGCAGGTCGGACCGGGCGGCGCGGTGATGTTCGACGCCCACTGCGCGATCCCGCCCGCGGGCCTCATCCAACTCGCCGGCGCGCTGAAACCCTACGACGTGCTGTTCATCGAGGAGCCCGCGGTGCCGGGCAACATCGAGGTGTTCAAGCGGCTGAAGGAGAAGATCGCGATCCCGCTCGCGGCCGGCGAGCGCGACCGCACCATCTGGGAGTTCCTCCCGTACCTTACGAACCGCTGTCTCGACATCCTGCAACCCGATTGCTGCCACGGCGGGGGCATCACCGCGATGCGGAAGGTGGCGATTCTGGCAGAAGCGTTCCAGGTGCCGCTCGCGCCGCACTGCACCGCGGGGTTCCTCGGCATCGCGGCCAGCCTGCACGTCGTGGCGTCGGTCCCGCTGTTCCTGATCCACGAGTTCTACCCGGACAACGGCGGGTTCAACAAACCGGGCATTACGCGGATGGAGTACAAGATCGACAAGGAGGGGTACACCTCGCTACCGAACGGTCCGGGGTTGGGCGTGGTGGTGGACGAGAAAAAGTTGGAGGAGGAGGCGAAGAAGCCGCAAACGTACAAGTGGCCCGGCGCGAGGCTGAAAGACGGCTCCGTCTCGGATTATTGAGTTGCGATTTCCGTGCGTTCCGTTCATGGTCGGGCGCGGGGCGTGTGGTATACTCTCGGAAACGCCCACGTCTCGCCACCCGCAGTACCCGCCCCGCCACCCCCACACGCGCCCATGATCGACTTCGATCAGGCCGAACTTGCTCAGGCGCTGTTTGCCGAAATCGGCGACGCACTGTTCCTGCTCGACCCCGACACCGACCAACTCGTTGAAGTCAACCCGGTCGCGGAGCGGATCACCGGGTTCCCGCGCGGCGAGCTGCTGAAGTTCGCCGCGACCTACATGTTCCGGTTCGACGCGCCGGGCGGGATGCAGCGCCTGAAGGGCGCGTTCGCCAAGACGATGGTGTTTCACGGGCAGGACGGGTTCCTGCTCCGTACCCGCGACGAGGCCTGGGTGCCGGTCAGCCTGACGGTGTCGCGGTTGCACGTCGTGCCCAAGCCCCTGGGCCTGATCATCGCGCGCGACGACCGCGAGCGGCAGGCGGCGCTGGCCCAGGCCCGGCGCGTCGAGGCCGAGCTGCGCGCGGTGCTGAGCAGTTCGCCGGCCGCGCTGTGGAGCGCCGAGCGCGCGCCGGGGCCGGACGTGTTCGCCGGGTGGCAGTTCCGCTACGTGTCGCCGCTGCTGGCGCACGTCGCCAAGCGCCCGGCGGCCTACCTCGATCACCCGTTCAAATGGGCCGAGGTGGTTCACCCGCTCGACCGCGACGCGTACCGGGCGGCCCTGCGCCGCGTGCTCACGGACGGCACCGAGGCCGAACAGTTGTACCGGGTTCAGGCCGCCGACGGGTCGGTGCGGTGGGTGCGCGACCGGCTCCAGACCGCTCGCGACGCGGCCGGCCGGCCGGTGCGCATCGACGGGTGCGTGACCGACGTGACCGAACAGCGCCGGGCGGAAGACGCGGTGCGCCAGAGCGAGGAGCGGTTCCGCGCGCTGGTCGAGAAGAGCCGCGACGGCATCCTGCTGCTCGACGAATACGGCACCATCCGGTATGCGACTCCGGCGACGAAGCTCGTGTTCGGGTACGAGCCGACGGCGCTGATCGAGAAAGACCTGTTCGGGTTCGTTTACCCCGACGACCAGCCGCAGGCGCGCAAGCGAATGGCCGAGGCGCTGCGGCGGCCGGGGGAGGACGTACCGTCCCGGTTACGTGTCGTCACCGCGGACGGCACCTTGCGCACGATCGAGAGCAACGGGGTGAACCGGCTCGCGGACCCCAGCGTGCGGGCCGTTGTGGTGAACTATCGCGATGTGACCGAGCGCGAGTCCGCGGCCCGCGCGCTGTCCGAGCAGCACGCGCTGTTGGGCGGGCTGTTCGCGTCGGTGCCGGACGTCCTCGTTTACAAGGACCGTGCCGGCCTGTTCCTCGGCGGCAACCCGGCGTTCGAGGCACTGTGCGGGTGCCCGGTGGCGGCGGTCGTCGGCCGGCACTGTGCCGAGTTGTTCACCGACGAGTGGGCCGCGCGCATCCGCGCCGCCGAGGACCGCGTCTTCGCGACCGGGGAAACGGCCCGCAGTAAGGAGTGGGTGACGTACCCGGACGGGCGCGAGGCGCTGCTCGACTTCGCCATCGCCCCGCTCCGGGCCGAGGACGGCGCACCCAACGGACTGATCATCCTGGGGCGCGACGTGACCGAACAGGGCCGGCTCGAAGAGGAGCTACGCCAGGCGCACAAACTGGAAGCGCTGGGCCGGCTCGCGGGCGGCCTCGCCCACGCCTTCAATAACCTGCTGACGGTCGTGCTGGGGAACCTCGACCTGGTGCGCTCCGGGGCCGCGGTCGGGGCCGAGGCCGACGAGATGCTCGCCGCGACCGAGCGCGCGGCGCGGCAGGCCGCCGACCTGACCAAGCAGATGCTGGGGTTCGCCCGGCGACAGCCGCTGCGCACCACGGCCGTTGATCTGAACGCACTGGTACGCGACGCGATCGGCTTGCTGCGCCGCACCATCGACCCGCGGATCGCGGTCCGGTTCGACCCGGCCCCCGACCTGCGCCCGGTCGTGGCCGACCCGGTTCAGGTGCAGCAGATCGTCATGAACCTGTGCCTGAACGCACGCGATGCAATGCCCGACGGCGGCACGCTCACGCTGGCGACGAGTAACGCCGGGGCCGCGGACTACGGCCGCGAGTTCGGCCGGCTCACGGTGTCCGATACGGGCGTGGGAATGTCGGACGAGGTGCGCGCGAAGGTGTTCGATCCGTTCTTCACCACAAAGGGCGTGGGGCAGGGGACCGGGCTGGGTCTTGCGGTCGTCTACGGAGTCGTGAAATCGCACAACGGGCGCGTGGAGGTTTCCTCAGCGCCGGGGATCGGGAGCCGCTTCGATGTGTACCTGCCGTGCGCGCCGACGACCGAAGACGTTGTTGCGCCCGTCGCGGCGCGACCGAACGCGCGGGGCGCGAGCGGCACCGGCGAAACCGTGCTCGTTGCCGACGACGACGACATGGTGCGCGATCTGGCCCGCGCGGCGCTGGAACTGGCCGGCTATCGCGTGGTACTGGCCCGCGACGGCGTCGAGGCGGTCGAAACGTTCCGAGCGAACGCCGGTAACGTGCGCTTCGTGGTACTGGACGCCGGGATGCCGCGGATGTCTGGTCGACAGGCGTACGACGTGATTCGCGCGCTCGACCCAACAGTGCCGGTGCTGTTCGCGAGTGGGGATCCGAGCGCGGTCGGCACGCTGTCGGGCGCACAGTTCCTCAACAAGCCCTACACGCCGAGCGACCTTGCCACCGCCGCGCAGGAACTACTGGCCGCGCCTGGACCGCTTTGACCGTTCGATCCCTTACCCCTCCAACTCCTTCGGCAGCTCGCCGCTGTAGCTGGCCCAGAGCGCGTCAACCGGGTGCGCGCACCACACGTCCGGGTCGAGCGCCTTCAGGTGCCGGGTGATCTGCATGAGGCAGCCGACGTTGCCGGTGAACAGCGCCTTCGCGCCGGTCGCGGCGATGTTCGTCGTCTTGCGCTTGCCCAGACGTTCGGCCATCTCCGGTTGCGTCAGGTTGTAACTGCCGGCCGCGCCGCAGCAGAGCTCGCTTTCGGGCAGCGGGACTAGTTCCAGGCCGGGGATCATTTCGAGCAGCGCCCGTGGCTGCTTGAAGATCTGCTGCGCGTGCCGCAGGTGGCAGGCGTCGTGATACGTCGCCTTGATGTTCAGCGGGTGCGTCGGCTTCACCGGGCCGAGTTCCATCAGAAACTCGCTCACGTCGCGCACCTTGCTCTGGAACCGCGCTGCCACGCCCGCGAGGGGCGTGTTGTGCATCATGTGCGCGTAGTCCTTGAGCTGGTAACCGCAACCGGCGGCGTTCGTGATGATCGCGTCCACGCCCTTGAACTTCGCTTCGTCGGTCGCACCGAAGGCTTCGCAGTTGGCGGCGGCGAAGTCGCGGGCCGGGGCTTCTTCCGCGGAGTGGTAGTGCAGCGCGCCGCAGCACCCTTGCGTGCGGGGAATCCACACCTCGCAGCCGTTCGCCTGGAGCACCTTCGCGGTGTTGTAGTTCGTTTCGGGGTACAGCGAGTCCGCGACGCAGCCGAGGAACAGCGCGACCCGCGCCCGCGGCTTGCCTTCCGGTTCTAGCACTTCGGGCAACTGGCCGTAGTGCGGCTTCAGCTTCGGCAACATTTGCTTCATGTTGCGGAGCGAACCCGGCACGAGGTTCATCAGCCCGCTCTTCTCGGCCAGCCAGTCGAGGCCGGTCCACTGCATGAGCCGCGCGGGCGCGAGCGACACGCGGTTGCGCCAGCGGTAGGGGAACACGTGGAACAACAGGAACTTCTGGATCGCGTTAAGCGACGCGACCTGCCGACCGGGTTCCTGTTCGTTCATGAACTCGCGGAACGGCTCAATGAGCCGGCCGTACTGCACCCCGGACGGGCACGCGGTCTCGCACGCGCGGCAGTTGAGGCACAGGTCGAGGTGCTGCTTCACGTCGTCGTCGAGGGCGAGCGTGCCGTCGATGACGTTGCGCATCAGGTAGATGCGGCCCCGCGGCGAGTCGGCCTCGTTCGAGGTCTCGACATAGGTGGGGCAACTCGCGGTGCAAAGCCCGCAGTGAACGCAGTCGAGCACCAGCTCGTAGTCGAGCTTCGGCCCGTGCGCGGTCGGGCACGCGCCCTCGGTGGGCGCGGCGAGTGGGAGCGACGTTCTCGTCGGCGAAGCTGTTGCAGTCATGGCGGGAGTGTGTCTCTGCTTCGAGTCGTTGAGCTTTCGTCACGGGGGGACATACGGGCTACGCCCCGAACAAGCGACCGGGGTTGAACACGTTATCCGGGTCGAGGGTGTGCTTGACGTGGCGCATCAACTCCCATGCGGGTGGCTGGACTGCACGCGGCGCGCGTCCGCGGCGCGCTTCGCACCCGGCTACTGGCGCATCCGCGTGAACCCAGATCACACCGTTCAGCGCGTGCGCGTGAACGAGCGCGTCGGCGGGCAGCTTCGTGACCGCTTCCGCGACCCGGCTCGGCGGCACACTGATCTTACCGATGAACCGCGATTCGGGCCGCACTTGTAACGCGGTGAGCGCGGCGCAGAATGCCGCATCTCCCAGTTCGGTGGCGTTCTGCGCCGGTGTCGCCTTTAGTTCGGTGAGAAGCGTTTCCACCTGCCAGCGCACCGACGGGGACTTTTCCTCAAACGCAACGAGGAGGGCCCACCCTGCTTCAGAACTCGGGGGGCTGACGCCCCCCGCTCGCCCGGCTGCTGGGTTCAACAGCTCAACCGCTATGGGGCGAGTCTTGCTCGCGGCTAGGGTGTCCAACACCGCCCCCAGCGCGGCCGAGTCGCAACTGCACGCGACCGCGGCGCTGGCCTCCGGCTTCGGCTTCACCTTCAGCGTGAGTTGAGTTACGACGCCGAGCGTGCCCAGCGCGCCGATCTGCAGTTTCATCAGGTCGTAGCCGGCGACGTTTTTGACCACGCGCCCGCCGGACTTCACCTCGACCCCGTCGTCGGTCACGAAGCTGATGCCGATGACGTAGTCGCGGAGGGTGCCGTAGCCGTAGCTCCGCGGGCCGCTGGCGTTGGTCGCGACAGCGCCGCCGAGCGTGGCCCTTTCGGGCGAGGGCACCTCAACGGGGAGCCACTGGCCTTCTTTTGCCAGTGCCGTCTGGAGCGCGGCGACGGTGATACCCGACTGCACGGTGATGGTCATGTCGCGCGCGGGGTAGTCGAGCACCGCGCTCAGCGCGGTCGTGTCGCACGCGACACCCGGTTTCGACGGCGGCAGGCCCTGGTCGAGTGCCGTGCGCCCGCCGACGGGGTACAGGCCGTGCTTCGCGGCGCGGGTCGCTTTGACGAGGGCGCACAGGTCGGCGACGGACGCGGGCCGGCGGACCGGCAGCGGGCCGAACGAATCGATGGTGATGGAGTGATCCACGGTTGCGGCGTGTGGTCCCGGTGGGGTGGCAACCGTGGTGTTGTATGAACGCGGAACCGGGCCGGCGCGCGGTCAGGTGCGGTTCGGGTGCTTCTGGGTCACCGCGTTCCGCAGCGTCGACGTGCCGGGATCGCCGGTCGCGGCCCGGCGCGCGTGTTCCATCTCCTGTCGCGAGACCGTGTGGCACCCGCTCTCGGCCGACCGGCGCTCGGCGGCCTCCTTTTCCAGCAGCGCCTCGACCTTCGGGCGCACGCGGAAGAACGCGGCCACGCAGTCCGGGTCGAAGTGCGTGCCGGAACACTTCTGTAGCTCCTCGAACGCCCGCGCCGCCGGCATTCCGGTCCGGTACGGCCGGTCCGAGGTCATGGCGTCGAACGCATCGGCCACGGCCACGATCCGCGCCGTCAGGTCGATGCCCTTGCCGGCCAACTTGTCCGGATAGCCCTTGCCGTCGTACCGCTCGTGGTGCCCGCGCACCACCGGCAGCGCCCACGCCAGCCCGGGGATCATCTGCACGATCTCCGCCCCGCGCACCACGTGCGTGCGCATCTGCTCGAACTCCTGGTCCGAGAGCCGGCCGGGTTTGCGCAGGATTTGGTCGTCGATGGCGATCTTGCCGATGTCGTGCAACAGCGTTGCCACCCGGCGCCGGCGGCGCTCACCTTCGGGCAGCCCAACCTCTTCCGCGAGCAGCAGCGAGTACGCGGTCACCCGCTGGGTGTGGTTGCCCGTGTACTCGTCGCGCATTTCGACGGCCTGGGCCAGCGTGGTCACGGTCTGCACGAACAGGGCCTCATGGCGCTCGACCAACTGGTGCCGGTCCAGCCCCAGTGCGACGGCCGCGGCCACCGAGTCGGCCAGGTGCATGTCCGCTTCGGTAAACGGTGCGGCTTCCGGCCCGCGGTCCAGGTGCAACACGCCCAGGTCGCGGTCCGGGGCGCGCAGGATCGCGCAGATCGCCGAGTTCATCTCGCCGCGGACCGCGCTCTCGGCCCTGTGTTTCGCCGCAACGGTGCGGTCGCGGAACAGGAGCGACTGCCGGCCCTTGAACGCGACCGTGGCGAGCGTCTTGCCGGGCGCGCGGGGGGCCGTGGTCCCGCCGGCGCGGGTCGCGTAGCACCGCACCGCGAGCTGGCCGGTTGTGTCGTCGGCCATAAACACGCCGCCGCGCCGGGCCCCGAAGTACTCAACCGCCTCGTTGAGCACTTCGCGGAGCGTGTCGCCGGCGCGCTGCGACTGCGCGACACGGGAGCCACCGCCCAGGAGGCGCAGGAACCCCTTGTGGTCCAATTTCGCGAGGTCGGTCGCAGGCGTCCGCGGGTTCGGCCGACGTGCGCTGGGTCGCAGCTTCTACCTGAACTGTTTGCTGACCGATGCGAACCACGACCGGGCGCACCTGGAGGTGCTCGACCTTGAACGTCAAGTTGCCCGTGCGGATCACGTCGCTCTGGCGCACCGGTTGCGCGGTGCGGCCGATCCGCACCCCGTTCAGAATGGTGCCGTTGGAGCTGCCCCGGTCGCGCACGACCCAGACCCCGTCGTCGAGCATCACTTCGGCGTGTATCCGGCTTACGGACATGTCGTCGAGGGCGATTTCCAACTCCGGCAACCGCCCGATTCGTAGGTGGCACGACGAAGACCAACTGCGCGGCACCGGGCCGTCGCCGACCAGCGACAGGACGATTTTGGGCGTGTGGGTGGACGACATCTGGTGCTCTCCGTGGGTGGCTGGGCGTGACCGCGTTCGGGCGCAGCCCGAAGAGTGTGACGTACGACAGAACCGTAGCACGCAAACCGCGATCGGAGTGACGCGACCTTGCGCCGCGAACCGGAGTGCGGAATCGTTGTCCATTTTTCGGGCGCGGTGCGGCCCGCACACTATGCACCGGCAGTCGGCGGGCGACTTTCGCTATTCTGACAAAGGGAACTCCGTCGCATTGGGGCTTGGTCATGGTCGATCCGGTTCGTCAGGAAGTCGTGTCCGGGGCCATCACAGTCATCATTAAGGTCGGCACGAACGTCCTCGCCGACCCGAACGGCCACCTCGACCGGCACCGCATTCAGTCTCTCGCAGATCAGCTCCACCGCATCTGTTCGAGCGGGCGGAAGGTCGTTCTGGTTACGTCCGGCGCGATCGGGGCCGGGGTCGGGAAACTGGCCCTGGGGAAGCGGCCCACCGACCTCGCGCACCTTCAGGCGTGTGCCGCAGTCGGGCAGTCCGCGCTCATGCAGCTTTATCAGGAGAGCTTCGCGCCCTACGGCGTTCACACGGCGCAGATTCTTCTGACCGCGAGCGACTTCGAGGATCGCGCCCGGTATCTGAACGCCCGGAACACAATCGTCACGCTGTTCGAGTACGGAGCGCTGCCGATCATCAACGAGAACGACACGGTCTCCGTCGCGGAGATCAAGTTCGGCGACAACGACCACCTCGCGGCAATGGTCACGAACCTGCTTCGCGCGCCCCTTCTGGTGCTCTTAACAAATGTGGACGGCCTCTATTCGGACGACCCGCGAACCAACCCCGACGCGAAGCTCCTCGCCACGGTTCCGAACATCGACCAATCGGTAACGGGCCTCGCGGCCGACACCAAGAGCGCTCTCGGCACCGGTGGGATGGAGAGCAAACTCAAGGCGGCGCGGCTGGTAACGGTGGCCGGCGAAGCGGTTATCATGGCGAACGGTGCGCTCGACGGCATCCTCGACCGCGTGTTCGCGGGCGAACCGGTCGGCACGCTGTTTCTCCCGCACGGGGAAGGGGTTTCTTCGCGGAAGCGGTGGTTCGGACTGACCGTGCGGCCGAAGGGTATCTTCTGGCTCGACGCCGGCGCGCGCAAGGCGATCGGCGACGGCAAAAGCCTTCTGGCGGTCGGAGTTACCGCCGTCGAGGGCGCGTTCGAGGTGGGCGATGTGGTGTCGATTTGCGCGCCCGGCGGGGTCGAAGTCGCTCGCGGGCTGACCAATTACAGCTCCGCGGACGCGGAGCGGATTCGTGGGCAACACACGGACCGGATCGCCGAAGTGTTGGGGAGCGTGCCGTACACGGAACTCGTTCACCGGGACAATCTCGTGGTCGTGGGTTAGGATAGCAGCAAGACGTCGTCTTGTTTGTGACGGCCGCTGAGTCTGAGTTCCCGCGGTTAGAAGAGACGATGCCGCAAGGCGAAGCGAATACACCGGACCCGCGCGGCGGCTCCGCCCGGCGTGCGGAGTTTGAATCGCTTTACGAGCAATACAGCCGCGAAGTGTGGGCGCTCGCCTACGGTCGGTGGATGGACTCCGACCTTGCGATGGACATCACGCAAGAGGCGTTCCTGAGGCTGTGGAAGCAGTGGGAAGCGAACGAGGACATCCAAAACCCGCGGGCGTGGCTCTTGCGGGTGGCCCGGAACCTCGCGGAAGATTTCGCGAAAAGCGCGTTCCGCCGGAACGGGACGCAGCCGCCCGAATTACTGAACGGTGTGCGGTCCTCGCAACCGCTACCGGTCGATGAGCTAGAGCGGCAGGAGCAGTTCGCCCAACTGCGGGCCGTCCTCGATGAGATGGCCCCGGCGGACCGCGAAATACTGACCCTGCGGTACGCTCTCGATTACGACGCGAACACCATTGCCGAGCGGCTGAACGTCGCGGTCACGGCGGTCCACATGAGACTGAGCCGGGCGCGGCAGCGCCTGGCCGAACGGCTTTCGTCCCACGGAGACTTCACCCCCGGCGGCCCCGCGGGTGAGACAGAAGACACATGAACAACACCCCCACAACCGCCGAAACCCCGGACGACCTCGACCGGTTGTTCTCGGAGTTCTTCAAGGCCCAACTGAAACGGCCGTGGCCGAAGGCCCCGACCGTCGCCGCCACGACCCGCACCGCGGAGCCGTCCGAGCTGGCCGCGTCCCGCGCCGCCGAGTCGCCGCGCAACGCACCGGCCCCGGCTCGCCGCGACAACACTGCTCGCGCCCGCTTCACGCTGGCCGCGTCCGTCGCACTGGCGCTGGGCGCGACATGGTTCCTCTCGAACGGCTTCGAGCCGGGCGAGCGCGGTTCGAGCGCCCCGACGCAGAACAACGGGTTGATGCTCCCCCAGGGCGGTGCCAGCGGCCAAAACGACCTGCGGCTGAAAGAGATCGAGCGGAACAAGCTCAAGGGCGATGGCCCCAAGATCGACATGGGCAAGTTCGAATAGTCCCGGTTGGTGGCACGCTTGGGCCGCTTGGGGCGTCGCGGAGCTATCCGCGACGCCCCAAGTGGCCCAAGTCGCGTAGACGAACGCCTATATGCCGCTTTATCATGTCGGATAGAGAATCGTTCTCACGGCGCTCGCGCCGCACGTTTCCGCCTACCGATGGAGTCCGTTTTGAATCCCCCACCGAACGGGGACGACACGACCGTTCCCGACACCGACCCGGCCCCCGTTGCCGACGAGCGACCGACCTCCGACGAGACGGCCATTGATCTTCCAGTCGATCAACTCCCCGCCGATCACCCCGATCACGAGGCCGCTCACCCGCCGGAAGTCGATCCGGCGATGACGTTCGCGGACCTGAAGCTGATCCGCCCGCTGATGGACGCCGTCCGCGCGGCCGGGTACACGCACCCGACCCCGATCCAGGAAAACGTGATCCCGCCCGCGCTCCGCGCGCGCGACGTGATCGGCCAGGCCCAGACCGGCACCGGGACGACGGCCGCGTTCCTGATCCCGTTCCTCAACCGCTGGCGACCCCACACGCTCCAGGGGCCGATCGGCGTCGTGATGACCCCCACGCGCGAACTCGCGCTCCAGATCGCGACCGAGGCCGAGAAGCTCGCGCCGAGCAGCAAGTTCCGGTGCATCCCGGTGTACGGCGGAACGGGGATGCAGCGCCAGCTCGACGGCCTGCGCCGCGGGTGCGACCTCGTCGTCGGCACGCCGGGCCGGATGCTCGACCACCTACAGCGCGGCACCATGTCGCTCACCCAGGTCCGGTACGCGGTGCTCGACGAGGCCGACCGGATGCTCGACATCGGGTTCCGTGACGACATCGAGCGCATCCTCAAGCGGTGCCCGACCGAGCGCCAGACGCTGCTCATGTCCGCGACCGTGCCCGAGTCGATCAAGCGGCTCGTGAACCGGTACATGCGCGACCCGGTTCACCTGAACATGACGCCCGAAAAGCCGACGGTGGACAAGATCCGCCAGAGCTACTTCACGGTGGACCAGGACCGCAAGTTCGAGCTGCTCCGCCGCGTGATCGAGCGCGAGCGCCCGCGCCAGTGCCTCATCTTCGTCGAGCGCAAGCGCTGGTCCGACAACCTGTACCGCGACCTGAAGCGGGCGGTGCCGAAGGCCGCGGTGATCCACGGTGACTTGCCGCAGTCGCAGCGCGAGAAGATCATGGCCGCGTTCCGCACGGGCGAGATCAAGTACCTGATCGCGACCGACGTGATGAGCCGCGGGATCGACGTGAACGACCTGTCGCACGTCGTCAACTTCGACCTGCCGATGGACATCGAGAACTACGTCCACCGGATCGGCCGCACCGGGCGCATCGGCAAGGACGGAATCGCCATCTCGTTCGCGCTGCCGGAGCAAGGCTCGCTCCTTACGGACATCGAGATGATGATTAACCGCATCATCGAGGCCGACCGGATCGAGGGGTTCGAGGCCGCGGCCCCGCGCGCGACCCGCCCGCCGGCGGAGGCGAAGATCATCTTCGCCGGCCTGGACTCGGTGAAGCCCGAACCGAAGACGCAGGAAGAAGAGGACGGCTGGGGCAGCGACGACGACGCGCCCAAGCCCAGCGGCGGCGACGAGAAGAAGGCCGTCTTCGGCCGCCGGTCACGCAAGTACAAGCAGGGGCTGTGATTGTTCTTGTAGTGTGGGACAAGGCGTTGCGCAGTCCCACCACAGCGCAACCAAGAAGAAGGTGGGATTGCGCACGCCCTGTCCCACCGTTTCCCTTCATGTCTTGGAGCGGCTTCAACGAACCGTGGAGTTGCCAGTGAAGGTGCCGTTCTGGGTCGTGCTCGCCATCGGCGTCGTGCTGCTCGGCGCGGCCATCTTCACCCGGACAATCCCGTACTGGGTGATCCTGCCGGCTGTCGTCGGCTGGCTCGCCGCGCAGCACGCCATTTCACCGGCACCGACCGCGTTCTCCAAACAAGTGGTCATCCTGGTAACTGTGTGGGCGACTGTGCTGGCGAGCGCGTGGCCACTGGCGATCATTCCTGTCATTCTCGCGCTGGTTGTGGTGGGAGTTTACATTCTCCTGCACCAAGACATGACAACACCAAGCCCATAACCCGCTTCACACATGCAGTTCGGCGCTCGCGCCCAGCTTTCCCATGTAGCGCGCGCGAATCCCTTCGACGTGATCGCCCAAGAACTCTTCCACCTGTTGCGGCGAGCGGCCAACGAACTGGCGCGGGTCGAGCACTTCGCCGAAATCGACCTTCTCGAACGCCGGCTCTTTCTTGAGTCGGTCGAACAACTCCGTCGGCGAACCTTCGCCCGACTTCACGCGCGCGGTAACCGCGTGACTGTGCTTCCGCACGATTTCGTGAACCTCCTGCCGGTCCCCGCCGGCTCGCACTGCGGCCATCATCAGGTTTTCCGTCACCATGTAGGGCAGGTGCTCGCGCACGTTCTTCGCGATCACGGGCTTGTTCACCACCAGACCGCGGCCGTGCTCGGTTTTCTGAGTGAGCAGGTTCAGCGCGATGCGGAGCACGGCGTCCGAGGCGAGGAACGCTTGCGGGATGTACAGCCGGCGGCACGCGCTGTCGTCGAGCGTGCGCTCGAACCACTGCGTCGCGGCGGTGTTCGCGGCCATCGCCGGCAGGCCCGACACGAACCGCGACAGGCTGCACATGCGCTCGGCGCGCATAGGGTTCCGCTTGTACGCCATCGCGCTCGACCCGATCTGTTCCGCCTCGAACGGCTCGTCCACTTCCTGCCGGTGTGCGAGCAGCCGCAGGTCGGTGCCCCACTTGTGCGCGCTCTGCGCGAGGCCGTTGAGCGCGTCGATCACCTGCGTGTCGATCTTGCGCGAGTACGTCTGCCCCGTAACCGGGAACACGCGGTCGAAGTCCATCTTCTGCGCGACGAGTGCGTCGAGTGCTTTGACCTTCGCGTGGTCGCCGTTGAACAGCGAGAGGAAGCTGGCCTGCGTACCGGTCGTGCCTTTCGCCCCACGAAACGGCAGCTCGTCGCGGCGGCGCTCGAGTTCCTGCAAGTCGAGCACGAAATCGTACAGCCACAGCGTCGCGCGCTTGCCGACGGTGGTGAGCTGCGCCGGCTGGAAGTGGGTAAAGCCGAGCGTCGGCTCGTCCTTCCACTTGAGGGCGAAGTGCGCGAGCGCGTCGATGACGCAGGCGAGCGCTTCGCAGAGTTGGTTCAGGCTCTCGCGCATCAGGATCAGGTCGGCGTTGTCCGTGACGTAGCACGAGGTCGCGCCCAGGTGGACGATGTCGCCGCAGCCGGGGGCGACGTCTTTGAGCGCGTGAACATGGGCCATCACGTCATGCCGCAGCCGTTTCTCGTGCGCCGCGGCGTTCTTCAGGTCGATGTCGTCGAGGTGCGCTTTCAGCTCCGCGAGGTGCCCCGGCGTGATGCGGGCCTTGCCGTCGTCGCCCAGTAGCCCCAACTCGGCTTCGGCCTGCGCGAGCGCGAGCCACAGCCGCCGCCAGGTGCGGAACTTGCGCAGCGGCCCCCAGCGCTCGGCCATTTCCGTAGAGGCGTACCGGCCGATCAGCGGGTTGTCGTAGACGTCGTTCATACTTGAGTAATTCTCACTGAGCGGGGGGCGTAAGCTCCCTGTGTGGCACTCCAATTCGGCGCGCCAAGCGTGTTCGCCAGATGTGGCGCACGACGCAATTCGTTGTAGTGTTTTCGTCCACGCGAAACCGCTTGCGGCATCGCGCACTCGCGCCGTGGGGTAAGCTTCCGCCGACAGGGACTCCGGCCGCACGGCCGGCTGTCGAAGACACGTCACTGGAGGACGACGAGATGCTGCGCACTTGGCTCGCGCGGGTCGGATTTGCGGCGCTGGCGGCGGCACTGTGGGCGGGGTCGGCGCAGCCGGCGTCCGCGCAAGAGCCGGCCCTTCCGCGTACCTATTACTACCCGTACTACTACTACCCCCACAGCTACTGGCCGCAGAACACCCCGACGTGGCCGGAACAGAAGGGCCAACCGTACTTGCGGCCCCCCGCGTACATGGCCTACCCAGCGTTCAAGGAACCGGGCTGGCGGTACGAACTGTGGACCCCGATGAAGTACTACCGCGGTAGCCACTTCTGGCTGGATCAGTTCTAAGCGAGGAACCAGGCGAACGGCCGGTGTCAGCCGGCCGGTGAGGGCGTAACGTCTC
>SXGT01102344.1_pt1 | contig 15264 bp, 15 predicted proteins | sample 3176221 | NCBI WGS metagenome assembly SXGT01 (sample SAMN11356862, study PRJNA531348) | freshwater metagenome | isolation source: freshwater sample F1-120 | place: China: Fuxian Lake, Yuxi | collected 2017-12-25
AAGTGTCACCCGACTTTAAAACCGACCAATTTTTAATTCGTTTTTAGAACGAATTAATTATTTGTCGTCCGACAAATTGTCGATGCCGTTTCCGATCGCCATGAAGAGACGTTCGTCGTCACCCAAATAAATCCGGCATGCAAAACGTGGCATTGTGAAACTCCAATCGTCGGGATGTGCGCGAAGCATCCACCGCGCAGGCGGGCCGGGGGATCAGCGTAAAACACTGACCCCACCGGCCACGGCCCGACGTTGGAAGAGTCGCGCGGGGTATAGGGGGAAACTAAAGCTTGATCACCAGCGGTATTCGAAACGTCGTGACGACACGGGACTGACCCGCACCGCCAGCCGCTTCACCTGGCTTTCGATTCGTCATCGTTCGTTCGCTGGTGGTGATCGGTTTGTCGAGTCGCGCGAACGTCAAACCCAGCGTTACACCGCCCGCAGCGAGCGCCTTGAAGATGATCGACTTCAGGGCGTTCATGCCGACCGTGTTCACTGTGTTATCCAGTCGCGCGTCGCGATGCGTGACGTCGAGCAGGTACAGGACCGACACTTCGCGCAGTCCAAGGTTCGGGCATTGGCCAGGGGACAACATGCCGAACGAAACTTTGGCAGGCACGATGTTCATCACCATATCACCGACACGCAGATCCGTTTCCGGAAGATCAGCATCGGCTTTCGATACTTTGAACGGACCGGGCTTCGGTGTGTCGCGACGGACCTGATTGCCAACCTTCACCGCGGCGACGAATTCGGCGCTGTCGTTCAACAGGCAGTAAATCTGCCCGTACGCCTGAGTGAATCGGTCAATCGGATCGGGCATGGGTTGTTTTCAAGAACGCGCCGGAGCGTTAGCGCCGGCGTGTTTGGATGAATGACAAGAGTCAGCGTTACTTAGGCAGCTTTGCAGCGACCGAAGTAGTAGGTACCTGGCACCTTGATGACTGGCAGGCCGTAGTCGCCCGCGATGATCTTGGCGACGAGTGGGTCGGTCGACATTTCGGCGTAGCTGAAATAGCCGTACGCGACCCCGCAAAGTGCAATCATCTGGTCGAGGCTCATCCCCGGTGACGCTGTACCGATCGGGTAAAGCGTGCCGCACGGGAAGTTCTCATACCAATCGGTCGAGATATCGGGTGTGAACGCGAGGTAGTCACCGCCGAACCATTCGCGAGCCGTGCCCGTCGCGTCTGCGAAGAATGCAGTTTCAACCGGCTTCCAGTTGAAGCCGAGGGTGCCATCAGGGATCACGTTGTCAGTCACCATCGACTGACGCACCGCCGGATGCTCTTTGAAGTAATCCTTCAGCATCGTATTGGTGGCGAGGTAGTCAGGCACGTTCTGGCCGTACATCACAGTCGTCAACTGATAGCTGTTCGCTTTCAGATTGGCGTTGCGGATGGTGCGGCATGCGGCAGCGATGTTGGTCGAAGCGTTCGACCAATCGCCGATGTTGTACGTGCTGCCCGCCCCGTCATGGGTCAGCTTGTTTCCGGTCGGCACGTTGAAGTCTACCGACGGTGGTGTCGCGGCGCCGCTGCTGCTGTGAAGGACGTTGCCGTCCTTGTCCGCATAGATCGCGCCCAATGCGAACACGCTATGCACCAGCGAAACGCGAAGATTGTCGAACCGTTGACGGAAGTCGCGAAGCTGGCGAACGACTTCGCGTCGCGCACCTTCGCGTACCATTGGAACGTCGCTCTTGAGCGCCTGCAGCAGGTCGATCTTGAGCGTGAAGTTTTCCTTCGCGCCCAGGCCGGTTGCATAACGCTTGGTGACGCCCGGCAGTTGGACACTACGGCTTGGGGAGTTCTGGTTCACCAGCTGCGCGAGCTGGCGGTGCCCACGCACCTCGTCCCATGTCACTTCGAGGCCCACGGGCCCGTTACCACTGCGCCGATACAACGCAGCAGGCAGGGGGCTTGGAATTTCAGACTTGATCGCGGGGGAGTTCATCAGGCGGGTCATTGCCGCGCCCGCGAAGAAATCCTTCAGGAATTCATCAGCCATGATTGGCTCACTTTCTGAAAATAGAACGGTTTGAAATTCCGAGGCGGTGGGAACAATTCCCACCAGCACGCGGGTTAGCGGTCGTTATCGAAGGTGAATCGGCCCGCAGCCTTGAGCTGCGTTTTGATCCACGTCTGCACCGAAGCATCGCCTTCGGTGAGGCTGATGATCTGAGTTGCCTTGAGGTCGGCACCGGTCAGATACAGGTCGAGTGCCTGCTTCAGATTGGTGCCGTCGGTGGCGACCACGTCGATACCGTACGGGTTCACCAGCACGGTCTTCGGCGCTTCACTGCCATCGGCTGGCGCGATGATCGAACCAGCCGCAAAGTCGGCACTGGTCGCAGTGATCGTGATCGTGGTAGACGTGGCGATCGCCGAAAACGTCACCGTCTCAGTTGCCACAGTTCCAGCCGCGGTTGGCGGGCCGATGATCTTGAACGTTCCCGACGTGCCGATGCGACGTGCGATTTCCGTCACGACGGCAGCTGGCAGCGTCAGAACGGTCGGCGTGGCACTGGTGTCGTGCAGGACGCCCGTCAGGCCGATGATGGAATTGGCCATCAGGTTCGTGCTGCCGACTTTGCCCAGGATCAGACCTGCACGCAGCAGGCTGACCGGCGAGTTGCCAGTGTCACGGGCTTTGGCACCGTCGATGTACATCGTCGACGGGGCATAGTTCGTGGTGCGTGGATCGTCATTGACGAAGATGTTGCGGTGGTTCAGGGACGTGCCGGTGTAAACGCCCGGCGCTGTTCGGTGTTCAGTGGCCATGACTGGCCCTCCGTGTTTGAAGGTTTGGGAAACGCTGCTTTTCCTTGAGACGATTCAGGAAGGAATGCGGCTGGTCGGTGCCGTGGCGGCTACTCCGCTGTACCCGTGCCGTACATCGATTCTGCCGTTGCTTCCAGCGGGTGCTTTTCGGACTTGGGCTGTTCGCCTTCCTTGGCGGGATTCGTCACGTCGCCAGGTGCGACGCGGTTGATGGCCTGCGAGCCGGTAATGCCACCGGTCGTGATGCCCGGTGTGTTCCCACCGATAATGTCGAACACGGCAGCGGCGAGCGGTTGGCCCCCGTGCATGGTCGACAGGGCGGCGACGTTGTAAGCAGCCTGCGTTTTGCCGTCAGCGCTGGCATCGACGCCGACCAGTGCGGCGTACATCGCATCGGCGACTGCCGGTGTGATGGCCTTCTTTTCGACGGCTGACTGCATTCGCATCTTCACACCACTGGCCAGCAGCGCAAGCGTCGCGCCATCCGGCGCGGGCTTGTTGCCACCGGCCTGCGCGGTCGCAAGTGCGGTATTTACTGCGGACAACTTCGTTGCCAGCGCGATGTTCTCTGTCGCTGCGGTGCCAGCGACAGTCTGAAGCGAAAGAGCGGCAGACAGCGCCATCGCGGCGGCATTGTCAGTCGTCGCAGCCGAGCAGCCCGGCAGCGACTTCAATTGGGTCAGTTGCTCTGCGGTGAGCATGACGGTCTCCATATTCTGACTGGCCACAGTGTTTGAAGTCCCGCCGGCGTGGCCAGTCATCAGACCGCCTTGGGACAACGTAGTTTTCAGGTGCGATAGGGCGTCGGCGGGGAAACACACCGCATCAATCAACCCCATCGAAAGAGCCTTGGGCGCGATGAATACACCGGCGCGCTTCACTTCAGCCCATGTTTCGTCAGTCAGCTTTCGACGGGACTGAACGGCCTTGTGGAACGGTTCGACCAAGTCGTCGAGCGTGCCACGAAGCATTGCGCGGTGTGCGTCGGTGACCGGCGTACCCTCAGCGAAAGCGCCTTTGAGGTCGGCACCGGTGTTCGCGATCACTTCCGCTTTGATGCCCAGTCGCGACAGGTAGCCCGACCGGTCGGTGATGCGAGCCATCGCGCCGACGTTGGCAACCTGCGCCACCGGGTCGGCCGTTAGGCGATCGGCCAGCACGCCGAACCGGTAACCGAGCGAAGTCATCGAGCCAGTCGCGTGGATGTACAGTCGTTTGCCCGCCGCCGTGAACTTCTCCATGGCGTCGGCGGTTTCTTCGCTGCCGAGGACCATCCCGCCCGGCGTGTCCATCGTGACGAACATCGCTTTGACCGCAGGATCGTCTTTTGCCGACTCGAAAGCCTGCTGAATGGCCAACGTGAACGTGCCACCGAACAAACTGGAAAAGGAGTTCGGATATCGCGTCATCGCGCCATTGATCGACATTTTGGAAATGCCGTCGGCGTCAGGTGCTTGGTACGGCTTCTTAAGCGATTCACCGTTCTGTTCCGCGCTGTTCGCTTGGACCTTTTCGAGTTGGCCCGTGCTGATGATCGTGGACGCCAGCGACTCGTATTGGTCGAGGATCGTTTGATCGATCGACCACGGCCCCACGAGCGTGTCAGGGCGGCAAGCGTGTTTTTCGGTACTCATTGGAAGGGGTTAGCGACGGCCGTCGTTGCAGGGCATTGAGCCGTCTGCGCCGACATGGGTGTTGAAGCATTCACGACATAGACATTCGTTGCAGTGCGGGCATTGGCCGGTGTCGCTCGTGCGCTTGCCGCAGCCACATTCGAACGTTCCGGAGGTTCCAGTCAGTTCGATCAGAAGAGCGGCAAGTTCGACCGTGTCGACTTGATTGCCTGGAATGCAGGAGAAGATCGCGTCGAGCTTCATCACCAGATGAGCCGGCACGGTTTCGCTGTCGTTAGGCATTGGCTTTCACCACCGGTGCGGGCTGTTTGGCTTTTGCGTCCAGTTCCGCTTGCTTCTGCTGCTGCTGTTCAGCGCGGGCGTCAGCGATCTTGTCGACGAACAGCGCCAGCGTCGGCAGGTCCATTTCCGCCAGCATGCGGTCGACGTCGAGCGTGTCAGCCACAGCGCGAGCGACGGTGCTGTCGCCCATCATCTGTTTCATCAGATCGGCGTAGACCTTGCGTTTGGTGTCGACCAGCGGGGCGGGCTTGATACGCACCTTGCCGGGCTTGCCCGGTGCGCCCGCCTGGCCAGGGAAGTTCAATCGCAAGCCCGTGTTGATCGGTCCGAGATTCACCGCAGCGGCGATATCGTCGTCAATCAGTTCCGAGTCGTTCACGCCCGTCGCGGTGTGCTGTTCGCTGTCTGCCCGGGAACCAGCCGTGTCAGCTTCCATGCCCGTGCGTTCGGAACGCAGCAGGCCCCGGAAACAGAGCTTGTCGTAGTAAGCCAGCTTGTCGAGTATCGACGCCTGAGACGCGCCCCGATTGCCAAAGTCGATCGTGTCGAGAGTGACTTGGCTGATCTTCGCGAGTTCCGGTCGCTGATTGATGTCGTCGGCGCTGAAGCCGAGGGACTGCAGTACCGCGTAATCGCCATCACGCAATGCGGAGAGTGCTTTCAACGCCTCTTCCGCATAGTTGACCACGTCGCCGGTCACTTCATCCTCAAACGAGCCAGGCGGCACGACCGCGTACGGAAGGATGTCGCTGACACGCTGATCGAGGATGTCGCTACGGCGCGCGGTGTTCAGCCAAGGCAACCAAGCCGAATCACGGCAGTTTTCCAGCCGACTGCGACCGTACGGTTCACCCGGGGCGTCGTCGTGAACAATCAGCATCGCGTTATTCGGGTGAAGTTCTTCACCGTTGTTCCGCAGCCCGCCGAAGTTGCCCTTCTTATCTTCGAGGATCTGCGTGATGTCGTTCAGCAGTGGCTTGAACTTCTCGATCGTGTAAACGCCGCCGTCCATGCCCCAAACGATTTCGAACGGCTGATTGCTTAGCCATACCGCCCGCGCGCCGTGTCGCACGATGCACTGGCGGTGCACGATGATGTTGTCATACACCCAGTCGATCGCACGTTGGTCCGCGTCTTCGTCAGCGTCGACTTCCCATGCAGACGCGATGATCGGCGACAGGATGATCGACAGCGCCAGCGCGATCGTCGGATGCCCGCGCATCATCCGATACGTTGGATAGGTTCCGCACATCAGCGACATCCAGTAAGGCCAGAGACTTCCCGAAGCGACGGTCGCAGGGTCGCAGCCCGCGGCAGGTGACTGCATCGCGGGGAACACACCACCAAGCCCACCGACACCACCCATCAAGGTGCGCTGAGATCGCGTGCGCTGCCCGAGACGCGGGCGCTGGTTCGGGTTCGGCGCTGCGATTTCGTTGAATGAAAGCATGGGCTATTGCTGTCGGTTTCGGACACTGGCGGCGGTCAGCACTCTGCCGCCGAACCGCTTCATTTTCAGGACCGGGCGTTGAATCTGGACCGCGTAGCCGAACGCATCGGACGGGTGTGTCAGCTCTTTATTCGTGTCCTTATCGATCAATCCGTCTTCGTCCTGCATCACTTCGCGGAAGTCGGTAATCAACCGTTCGCAATCCGGGTGAATCCGAACGTGCTGCACACCGCCAGGCCCAATGAGCGCGTCATTGACGGCCAACATGCGTTCCTTAATCGGCGGGTTGCCCGGCGGAATTCGTAACCGAAACGGCACGTTCATTTCCGTCAGGTCGCGTTTGATGATCGCGTAATCCGTGTCAGTCGAAGCCGTCGCCAATTCACGTTGGCCGCTGGCGTCGCCGAACACTTCGCACGATGGGAACTGAAATCGACCGTCGCGGAGGATGCCTTCGCGTTCGAACAGCGCCTTGAGCGACTTCATCGTTTCCGGCGAGCCGTCGCGTTCACCGAACAGTTCATGCCGAACGATGAACTGGTCAGCACGCCGGTCGTACTGCCCGACCAGGCAGTGCGTGCCGGGATTCCGATTAAAGTCCCAGTACAGTTGCAGCGGCAGGTCGTTCCGCAGCTTCACCGCACTGCATTCATGCTCAGGCTTGAACGATCCATACGCCCGGCCGTCACTGACTTCATCGGGGTTCTGTGCGAACTGGCACGCGTACATGACACGCGGCATCGTTCGCTGAACACGCTCTTCTGCAGCCTTGTCGAATCGCTCAGGACACACCGGGTCGCCAACCGCGCGACCCATCGGGTCATTCTCTTCAGCCAGCGCCGGCAGGCGTATGACGGTCCAATGCTCCTTGCTGTTCTTCAGCAGGTGACCGGTCAGATCGTGACGATTCAGTCGCTGGTGAACGACGATCACGCTGCCACCGGGTTCCAGTCGGCCCATCAACGTGCCGTCGAACCACTCGATCACCCGTTTGCGTTCAGCGGGACTCTGCGCTTCGTTCCAGCCCCTGTGAGCATCATCAACGACTATCAGGTCGCCGCCGAAGCCCATGATCGTGCCGCCGACACCGACGCATTTAAGCCCACCGCCAAGGCTCGTATTCCATTGGTCGGCACGCTTGGAGTCGAGCGAGAGGTCTGTGTGCAGCTTCGGGTTCGTCGCAAACTCGTTGCGGATGCGACGCCCGTAGTCGATCGACAGGTCAGCCGTGTGCGTTCCGAGAATCGCCCGTTTGCGCGGAAAGTGTTCGAGGAACCAAGTCGGCGTTGCAAAGCTAATCGCCTCACTCTTACCACGACGCGGGGCGACGTTGATGATGATGCGAGCGCTACCGGCAAACAGGGCATCAGCGATCGTTCGGCAGAGAAACGCGGCAAGCTGTGTCGATTTGAACGGACCGCCGAGCGACTGCAGCTCGATTCGTTCACCAAAGAGATCGGGATAGAGACGCCACGACAGTTCCGCAACTGCCGCCGACGGCTCAATTAGTCCCTGAGACACTTCCAGCCCGTTCCGCCAGCGCCTTTGCCAGCTCGTACGTCTTTGGGTCCTGTCGCATCTTGTCAAAGAGGCTGCGAACTTCGACCGCGTGATCGTGCGTGTGCTTCACCTGCCCGTCGACTTGAACCTTGTCGACCAGCAGGCCGCGCATCTTCGCCAGCGCCAGACGCGCGGGCAGTGGGTCGAACAGCTTGAACTTGCGCTTGATGACCTTCGCGCTGCCGTTCACTTCGATGACCTCTTCGGTCACTTCCTGCACCTGGCCGAGCGCACCACGTCGAGCGCCAGCAGCGAAGTCGATCGTGACTTCCCCGTCGTCGCCGTATTTCACGAAGTTCGACATCGACGCGGCTGCGCGCTCGAGGATGGATTCGCGGATCCACCGCTTCGAATACTTCCGACGATCCAGTCGCCGCTGAATTTCCTCCTGAACACGCGGGCAGTGCAGCGTTCTGTGTGCACGAACCTTGAGCGAATTCACGTTGTCGTCGCTGTACCCGGCCATGCGAGCAGCTTCAGTCGCGACAAATGAAGCCGGGCCAAGGTAGTGATCGACGAATGAACGTTGCCGAACCGTCAGCCCATCCTTCTCGATCGGATCGTTGTCCTGTTCAACGTGCACCGTCACTACAGGGATAGGGGTCTTCTCCGACGACTGCACGGCCTTGTCGGTGATGCGTTTGGACTTTTTAGCAGCCATGACGTTTACAGCAAGTTGAAAGGGCGACGATCGTGATCGGACGGGCCTTTCGAAGCCCGGTCGTGTTCAGGTCCGCGACGATCGTGATCTTTCCAGACTTCACATCGGCCAATTCAGCAGCCACATGGTCACGCCATGCGATCATCAGCTTGGCGACATCCTCATCAGCCATGGCCGCCGACTGAATCAGCCGGTGAGCGTGCAGCCGTCGAGCGACTTCGCGGTCTGAAATCGACTGGAAGTACAAACGCGTGTCGTGCGTTGGGTCGAGATTTTGCAGGATGATGCCGTCGACCGTAATTGGCACCTTGTAGACACCGCCACGAAGCCGACTGTTGATGTATGCGTCGGATTCCAGCCCATCGCGCAGGATGCGATCGGTATCAGTGGCGGTTTCGTCGCCTTCGAGGTTCGAGGCGATGCGAAGGTTCTCAATGCCGAGAAAATCTTCGATGGACTGCTGGTTGCCGTAGTACCAGCCATCGGGTGTTTCATCGGGTTCGATTTCAACTGGCATCGCTGTAGACCCTGATGAAAATGACCTTTGTTTTCCCGCCCGCTTTGGGATCGACCACTAACGCGTAGTCAATCCCGCCGTACGTGTTCGGATCGGCGTCGGGTTCGTCCTCTGGCGCTTCCGCCGGCGTGCCTGAGAGCATCAGCGAGCCGTTCCACCGGCCAGTATCGAGCGACGTCTGTGTGCCACGTCGTGGGCATTGGCCCGACGAGAACAACAGGTCATATTCGGTTCTCAGGTACGCGGTAATCGTCGCCACGACACCAACCTGAATGCCGCTTACCACCATGGTGATGCGAAGCGCGTCTTCACCGCCGAAATTGTGGTTCACCGGCACGTTGCCGTCGCCAATGTTCAGCGCGTTGGCCGTGACTGGGTTCGTCACAGTGTCGGCAGTGCCGCCCGTTATCGTTCGCTGGGCGTGCGTCCAGTTGGCTGCTGCCGCGGCTTCGACCGTTGGACGGTCGGCTTCGATGGCCAGTAGTTGATCGACTTTGCCTTCGACACTGCTGGACGTCCCGTCGATATCCTGCACAGCGTCAAACGTGTTCCCTGCGATCGACGCCGCTGACGTCGATTCGGTCGCCGCGGTCGCTGCGTCTGTCGCGATCTGGTTCAACAGCGTCAGGGAATCGTAATCGACCACCGACACCGCCAGGTCGGCACGACGCGCGGAGCTGTCCACTTCCCCAGTCGCGACGAGCCTTAGCCCTTCGCCCGCGGCATTGTCTGCCACCGTGTACGTGAACGTGTACACACCAACCGACGGGTGCGAGATCGCCGACAGGCCCGCCGATCGGTCGGTACCCGCAGCGTTTGTAATCGCCAGCGTCGGTTCATCATCCAGGTCGACTAGCTGGCCGAGGGTATCGCGTACGGCGAGCGTGAATGGGTAGGCGGTCGAGCCGCTGTCTGGTACTTCAATCACCGACGGACCATAGAGGTTCGCCAGTGCGGAAAGGTTGTTGAGGTTCGCGATGGCCGTGAGCGTGTTGGCGGTATCGTTTTTGATCGCCAGATTATCCGCAGCGTGGCTTGCGAGGGTGGGTGCGCCTAGACGGGTGTAGGAGTCGCCGGTTTGCGGTTGCACGACGCCGGGGATGCGGGAAAGCAGCGTCGCCAGATCGCTTTCGGTTTGAGTCACCGTGTTGTCAGTGATCAGACTTGCAACCGTCGCCCCCAACAATTCGCCACCAATGGCGGACGGGTGGAAATCGGTAATCGTGTCATTGCCGCCGCCCGTTCCCGCCGCTGTCGATTGCGTGGCATATCCACTTGTACGGTGCATGATGGCTTCGGTGTTTTGATACCCGAAGGCGCGAGTGACAGAGACGAACGAGATCGGTCGATTGAGTTGACCCAGCGCGGCATGCTCCATCACATCAGTGTGCCACTCGCCAAGTGAAATCCCGTTGCGAGCCCAGTGCGGATTCGGAGTCGTGTACGTGCCTGCGTTGTAAGGCGTAAGTTCCGTGAGGAGGAATTTCGCGCCGGTCGTGTCGCAGAGCGTCGGTAGCCGATCATTAAGCGGCTTCGCATGCTTTTGCAGGTCCGTTTCACCCGGTCCACTGATCTGATTGTTTAGCGAGCCATAGATAATGACCTTCGCTCCAAAAGCTGTAAGCAATGATGCCCAAATCGCATCGGTAGAAGCTGCGAAGTGCGTGTCTGCACCCGTTCCGCTCTTACTGATGCGCATCGCGACAATGCCGCTATCCTGATGCGTGACGAGGGCGAACAGCCGAACCTCGCCCGCCCCCGATTTGGTGAATGTCAGCGTGTGCGTGCCGTACGCAAGGCCGGTCTGTCCCACTTGAGCGTAGCGATCGCCTGTACCCGCCGTCGCCACATTCGTAGTCGATCCGCCGTTCACCGAGTAGGTAAAATCACCGAAGCCAGAGCCGGTTTCATAGATCATCTTCCAGCCGGTGCCAACGAAGCTGAACGAAACCGCGCCCGTCTGCCCCGTAGTCCACTTGTATCCACGTGCGCCGGGAATCGTGCCATCGTAATATGCGCCCCCACTTAACCCTGTTCGTGTTGCACGGCGGCTTTCGGTAGTCGCCCATGACAGTGTGCTGTCTTCGTAGAAGTCGACACCACTGGTCGAATCACCGGACGCGAGACGTTGCGCCAGCCCGCCGCGCCCATAAGTCACTTCGAGATCTCGCCGACCGTATCGCGCCCAGCCATCGTCACGAGTCGCGAATGAATCGCCAATAAATACGATGGGCACCAACGTATTGCGAGCAGTCTCCAGGACATCGGACACCAGCGAGCGATTGACCGTCGTAGGCAAAGCGGCCATCGTCCGGCGCGGAAGATTCCGATCGCTATCGTGACGACGCAGGCGGATGTAGACAGCCTCACAAATGAACCCGTCGCCAAGGCTGTTGTAGCCGCGAATGGTGAGGGTGTTTGCGCCTTTTACCACCGCGAAGGTCTGCACGCTCCCGCCACTTCCGGGATTCGTCGTGGTGAACCAGGCTCGCTTGAAGATGTTGAACTGGTTGTTGTCGCGGAACGGTGCTACATCACCACCCGTAGCGTACATGCCCCCGGAAGTTGTTGCACCGATTGTTGCACGCACATAGAGAGCCGAGGCGCTATTTGCCGGTGCCGTGTAGTCGCCAAAGTCCAGCGTCGCACTAGCGTTCAACTGACAGCATGACGTCGAAACTTCGACGTATCCCGCAACTTCGCTTGTGAAGACAACCTGAATGCCCTGATTCGTGCCATAAAGCGCGCGGTGATCGAAGCCGTAAGCGCATTCGTATTTTTGCCAGCACTTCGTACCCGAAATAGCCAGATCGTCGTTTGCGGGCCGCGCCAGTGCCACCGGCGCTTTTGCCGTCAACCCGCCGCCGCTGGCGGTATCCGCAATAAGCGTCACGCCATCGCCGATGTGCCGACAGAGCACGATCGGGAGGTCGAGATTGTCGTAGGAGAGTGAGGGAAAAGGCATGGTTACTTCCAGACTACGCCGATCGACTTCCCAAAATTCTCAAGTTCCGCCGCGGATTTGATCCGCGTGTTCCTGAACTGCATCACCACGCCATCCGGGTTGCCCAGGTATTTCTTCGCCTGGATAACGATGTTGCGGTCCTTCGCGACCTTCGCATCGTCGAACGCATCACCCTGCGTGCCGATGTAGCTGACCACATCGGGCTTGATCGCAATGTTCCGCAGCGAAATTCCCTTGAACTCCTGCCCGGTCGCGTAGTACGTCGAGGATCGCGTGCCAGCACTGAGACGCAGGATGATGTCTCGATACGTCCCGCCGTTGATCTCAACGCCCTCGGTGTCCCACACGCCGAACCAGCGAACCGTGCAATTGTTCAGTGTCAGCTTGCCTTTGGACATTTCATCCTTGAGCACACCGACGTATGTGTTGTTCATCGTGCGGCCGAAGTTGATCACGTCGAACCACAAATCGCCGCCGCCATAGTTCCCGTCGAAAACACATTCGTTGAAAACCGCGTTGTCCAACTGCGAGAATTTCGCCTCTTCGCGGTCGCGGTTCTTGGCAAAGATGCCGGTGCCCGCTTTCTGCTTTCCGTCCGACCCGACCTCCCAATACCATGTCGGCTGCTTCTTCGCGCGTGCCGCATTGAGCTTGTGCCCCTTACCGTTGCGGGTCGTGTAGACACGGGTGAGTTGCAACCCGTCGGTCCACGCGCCCTGCAACCCATCCAGGCCCTGATCTTCGGAAAGAATGTCGCTGGCGATGGTCCCGTGCGACTGACTAAAGCCCAGCCCGCCCCCGACGTTGTTCTTGATCCACAGATTCGAGACAGCCGAACCCACGCCGGGCGAAACCGCACATTCGGCTGGCGAGTAACCCGAGTTGTATCCCTCAACCGTAAAGCCACTGAACTCCACGTACTTGCTGTCCGGACCGATGGCCTGCAACAGCGATTCATTCCCTCGCAGAGTCGCCGTCGCTTTGCCGGAGGTCGAAACAATCCGACCGTCTTTGTCGCGATTGACGACGAACGTGCTGGGATTGATGGCCCGTACTGCAATCCGTTTGCCCGGCTCGCCGGAGAATTTCGGCAGCGCCTCTTCGTAATCGCCTTTCGCTACCCAAATCGTCGTGCCCGGCTTGGCCACCTTGATCGCTGCGGTGATCGTTTTGAACGGCTTGGCCTGTGTACCGACGTTGCCGTCATTGCCATTGGGCGCGACGTAGAACACGTTGCCCGCCTGTGCGGCTGGCCCAGGCTTCACCGTTAGCTGAGCGATCGTCGCCTTCAACGCCGCGATTTCGGCGTCCTTCGCTTTGATCGCTTCGGCACTCGATTTCACATGCCCATCGCGCTCAAGCTTCAGCTTGGCGTAAGATTCTGACCATTCTTTGTCGAGATTCGCCAGCGCCTGTTCCGCTGCGGTTTTCGACTCAGCAGGCCCGCCACACGCCGGCAGCGCCAGCATCAGCACGATGAGGATGGTGTTGAGGTATTTCATGGTTTTGGGGAGTGGGAAGTTGGTGTCACCTGCGGATCGATCGGCGACACCGGTCGCTCCGATCGTTTTGACGTTTTCTTCCGCGTCGGCGGGATGTTCTGCTTTTCAGCAAACAACCGCTCGTAACCCTCGCGAAAGTAGTCACGCTCACCGCGAATGCGTTCGATGACCTTGTCCTTGTCGGCGATCGCCACGATGTATCGACGGTTCTCCCCCTCCAAATGCGCGACCTTCTCCGTCAAGCCGCCAATGCGTTCGCTGAATTCGTGCAGCTTGGCTTCGGTCGCGACGCGTTGAGCCTCGGCACGCTTCTCGGCGGCCTCGCGCTCCTTGTCCATGCGATCCCACAGCCGATCAACCGCTGCCTGGTCCGCCCGCTTGCGGAACTTCAGCCAGCCAAACATCTGCGTCCCAAGCACGCCCATGACACCGCCGCCGAACAGCGTCCCAATCATGGTCGGCCAGTTCATGGATGTGCTATCCGCCTGTGCCAGCAAGCTCACGACTTCACCGCTTTCGCGATCGACCGCACAATCTCCATGGCGGCCTTCAGCCCGCGCAGTTGGCCGGTTTGAAACTCAATGCCCTCAGCTGCCAACTTCGCCACGTACAAACGCACCGGCAAAGACAACATCCGCTCTGGTGTGTCCTGCTGAATCATCCCGACCAGCTTCGGCGCATTGGCCTTGGCCCACGCGCGATGGAAGTCGGCAGACTTCCCCGTCGCAGCGGCCAGGTCCTTGCAGAGTTTGTCTTCGGCTTCCTGCAGTGTCACGTGTCTACTCGCCCAACTGGTTGCGTGCCCCGCTGATTACTCGCCCCGCGCGGCCTTGATGTCGTTCACGAGGTTTTGCAGCTCGGCCTGGGCCTCGTCCTTATCCCCGAAGATCGATCGCCGAATGCCCTCGACCTGAATCAGGCGTTCGAACCACACCACCGCCTCGTCCAGCAGCTCGAAGCCGATCGAATACTTTTCCCGATCCGGGTCACGATCCAACGTCGGCATGAACCAGGGCCGTACATCCGCCCATGTTGATTTCACCACTTCGTACTGAATCGCGCCCTTGTCGTTCACCGCGTCCGCGAAGGCCTGCGCCTGCAGTTTCCGCTCCGCAATCGCCGACGGCGAAAGGGGCGCATCATCCGCACGGTCAACAACCTCGTCGGCAAGTGTCACGCCGATCGCACTGGCACCGGCGCCAAACGCACCGTCCGCGTAACCCGTCGCCTGTTCAGCGATCGGTTGCCCCAGCATGTAGACACCCACCCGGAACGGTTCCGACGTCTGACACCCGACCAGGCCCGGCAAACAGATGAGCGCCAGCATCAGCCCCACCATTGGCGTCCTCTTAGACTTCACCCAGCCGACGAGCAGCCCGCCAATGTTCAGGATCCCGCCAGCCACATGGGCCGCCAGTTGCTCGTCCGCTTCAGTGAACGTCGCGCCCACCGCATGACAGAAAAGCCCGCCCGCGAAAATCAGGATCGGTAGCAATAGTTTCGACAGCATGGGAATGGCTCCGAAAAAGGCAGGGGATTCAATCGTCGTCGAGCAATTCATCGAGCGCGCCGATGAACGCCACAAAACAGAGAAACAACAGCAGCGCGAAAGGCACGATCACGTTCTCGTAAATTCGCCGCATGATTTGTCCGTGGATAACCGGTGGATTACTGGTCATGCCGCAGCGACGCCTGTCGCTGGCGGATGTTTTCCGTCTCTTCCCCTTCAAACACCCTGCACGGGCAGCCGGGCATCGGGCATCGGTCACCCGTCGCGATCACGCGCCCGTGGGCCGCGCACCACTTCACCGCGGTGCGCCCGATGTCAGACCTGCGATACGGATCCGCAATAGAAGGCACAGGTGGATGGCTTGGCGGTGTGTTCACGATCAGCACCGTGCCCAATG
>SXGT01047764.1_pt1 | contig 15263 bp, 15 predicted proteins | sample 3176221 | NCBI WGS metagenome assembly SXGT01 (sample SAMN11356862, study PRJNA531348) | freshwater metagenome | isolation source: freshwater sample F1-120 | place: China: Fuxian Lake, Yuxi | collected 2017-12-25
CTCGGGCTCGGGCTCGGGCTCGGGCTCGAAAATGAGGAGATTCCTCAGGCCGCGGCCCGCACGTCACGTCACGCCGAGCATGCCCGCGAGCTGGTACGTGAGGACGGAGCCAGCGTAAGCGACCGCGTACGTGTAGCCGAGCACGAAGGCTGGCCACGCGAGGCTCTTCGTCTCCCGCTTGATCGCCGCCACCGTGCTCATGCACTGGCACGCGAGGACGAAGAAGACCAGCACCGCGAGCCCCGTGCGCGCCGTGTACACCGGGCGGCCGTCCTTCGTCCTGGCCTCGCGCATGCGAAGCGCGAGCGGCGCGGCGTCGTCCGCCGCGTCCTCGATGCCGAAGATGACACCGAGGGTGCCGACCATCAGCTCGCGCTGGCCGAACGATCCGATCAGGCCGACGTTGATGCGCCAGTCGAACCCGGCCGGTGCGGTCAGCGGCTCGGCCGCACGGCCCACCGTGGCGGCGACGCTCCGCTCGATCGCCGGCGAACCGGGGGCCCCGGGCGCCGCCCCTGGCATGGGCAGCGTGAGGAGGAGCCACAGCGCGGCCGAGGCGACGAGGATCGACGTGCCCACGTCCCGCAGGAAGCGGCCTGCGCTCTGGCGGACCTTCTTCCACAGCACCTTGCCCTGCGGCAGGCGGTAGCGCGGCATCTCGAGCACGAGCGGCAGGCTCCGTCCCTTGGTGGCCGTCCTGCGGAGCACGAGCGACGCCACGAGGCCAGCGAGGATCCCGAGCGCGTACAGGCCCACGAAGATCGCGGAGCGAAACCAGGCGCCGCGTCCCGCGAAGAAGGTCGAGATGACGAGCGCGTACGTCGGGATCCTCCCGGCGCACGTCATGAGCGGCAGGACGAGGATCGTCGTGAGCCTTTCCCGCGGGTCGCGGAGGATGCGGGTCGCGCTGATCGCGGGCACCGCGCACGCGTGGCCCATGAGCAGCGGGACGAACGCGCGGCCCGAGAGGCCGAGCGCCCGCAGGACGCGGTCCACGAGGAAGGCGCCGCGCGCGAGGTAGCCGCTCGCCTCGAGGATCTCCATGACGACGGTGAGGATCACGATCTGCGGCATGAACGCGAGCACGGTACCCGCGCCGCCGAGGAGGCCGTCGGCCATGAACGAGCCGAGCAGGCCCCGGCCGAGCACGAGCTGCACCTTCCCTCGCGCGACACCGACCACCCGATCCATGAGCGCGGACGCAGGATCCGCCACCAGGAAGACGAGCGCGAACACCAGCGACATCAGTCCGAGGAAGAGGAGCGGGCCGAGGACGGGGTGGAGGAGCAGGCGGTCGAAGCGCTCCGTCACGGCCGTGGCCGCGCCCGGACGCCTGAGGGTGCGCGTCACGCGCGCGGCGAGCGCGGTCGGATCGAGATCCCCCGCGGCGACGCGCGCGCCCTTCGGCTCTCCGTCGAGCGCCCTCGCGATGGCGAGGATCACGTCGGCCTGCGCCTCGGTGGCGAGCGAGCTCGTGTACGCCACCGGCACGCCCAGCGCGGCCTCGAGGAGGCCCGCGTCGATCATGCTCCCGTCGCGCTCGAGGAGATCGCGCTGGGTGACGGCGACGGCGAGCCTCGGGGCGGCGCCGGACGGTGACAGGCGGAGGAGCTCGCGCGTCATGCGAAGCCCGAGGGCGAGCTGCGTCGCGTCGACGACCTGCACCACGACGAGCGGCGTCGTGCCCGTCGCGCACGCGTCGAGGAAGCGCCGCGCAACGCCCTCGTCCGTGGCCGGATCCACGATGGCCTCGAGCGAGTAGAGCCCGGGGAGATCGGCGCAAGCGACGGTGCGCGAGGCGTCGAGCGCGATCTCGCACTCGAGGATGTCCACGGTCACCCCCGGGAAGTTGCCCACGTGCGCGTCGCCCCCCGTCACGGCGTTGTAGAGCGAGGACTTGCCCGAGTTGGGCCGCCCCACGAACGCGACCTGCGCCGCGATCATGCGGGCTCCGCCGACTCCCCGAGCGCGCTCGGCTCACCCACGAAGATCGCGCCCGCGAGCTCGAGCGCGAGCGCGAACTCGGCTCCCGTGTGCGTGCGCACGTGGAGGGGGCCGCCGAGCGCGCCCCTCCGGAGGATCACCACCTCGTCGCCGACGCCGATGCCGACCGCGGCGAGCCACGCGGCCCCGTCGGGATCGAGCGAGACCCTCGCGACCGCGCGGGGCGAACCAACGGGGAGGGCCGAGAGCGCGAGCACGCCAGCGTTGTAGCTCTATTGAAAACGATTTTCAACAGCGCGCAAGCCCGCACGTACACGACGAAATTCCGACTGACGCACCTACCTGCCATCACACGGCGCGACACGGCGGGTGATCTCGGGAGGCCCGGCACACCTGCACAAGGGTGCGCACCAAAATGAGCGCGAGGCGCTTTGAGTGGGGACATGGGCGCCGAAAACGGCGTTCAATACCGTTGGAGGTTGTCCGTCATGCGCACCATCACTTTCTCCGCCCTGGCCTTGCTCGCAAACTGTGTCACGCTCGTGGGTTGCGCGACGGAAACGGCGCAGCAGCTGCCGTACTACAACGAGCCCGGCGTGCGTGGCGAGTCGCGGCCGCAGTCCGAACCCCAGCAGGTGGTCGAGGAGGAGGCGCCTTTCGAGGGGACGCGCGATCCGTCGGGCGTGCGGCAGCCCGGGAAGGTGGCGATCGCGAGCGGCGCGGGGATCGCCTCCTCGCTCACGGCGGACGCGATCTACTTCTACTCCGTCATCGACGCGGACGGCGTCACGAAGCTCATCCGCGTCAACCGGACCACGAGGCAGAACACGGTGCTCGCGAAGGGCGACCTCGCGCCGCAGCTCCACGCGACGTCCGACGCGCTGTACTTCGGCCAGGGCGCCACGGTCGGCGCCCACGCGTTCACGGGCCTGCGCAAGTTCGACCCCTCGTCCAAGATCGTCATGCCGCTCACGGACTTCCAGCTCCTGCCGCGCACGACCGTGTTCGACGACGTCTCCGTGCTCGATCGCGCGGCGTACTTCCTCTCGAACGACACGGTCATGTACGTGAAGAACGACGGCGGCACGTTCGACGTGGCGGCGACGGTCGACGTCCCGCTCGGCCCGGCGGAGGCGGCGGGAAAGAAGCTCATCCGGCTCGCGTCCGACGTGGACAACTTCTTCCTCCTCCGCCAGGACGGCGTGGTCGTCCAGCGGGCGCGGGCGTCGTCGAAGACCCAGGTCGTGCTGGGGCTCGACACCCTCGGCGCGACCTTCGACGCGCGGTCGCTCGATCTGAACCTTTCGATGAGCGCGCAGATCGCCTCGGACGAGAAGACCTTGGCCGTGCTCGTCAAGGGCCCCAGCCGCCAGGACGCGAAGCAGATGGTCTCCGCCGTCTACCGCTGCGAGAAGGGTGAGGTCGCGACGTGCGCCCGGTTCGGCGTGGGCACGTACGAGGGGATCGCGGTCCACAAGAACGCGGTCTACACGGCGATGGCGACCGGGACGAGCGTCGACGTCATCCGGACCGACGGCGTGAGCACCCCGTCCGTCGTCGGCACGCTGCCCTACGCGGGCCAGCAGCTCTACGTCGATGCGTCGGGCGTCTACACCATGAACTCGGTCGACAACCGCTACGCGCTCTACGGCATGACGCCCTAGGTTCGCGGGGGCCCGCGCGGCCCCGGTCGCGGGGGGGGCGATTCAGAGATCGAAGCAGACCATCACCGCGTGCGCGACGCCGCCGCCGCTCCAGCTGCTGCGGTCGAGCTCGTCGGACGCGGCCGCTTTCACCTCGGCGGGGGCCTGGCCCATCGCGAACCCGCGCCCGCAGGCCGTGAGCATGGACACGTCGTTGAGCCAGTCGCCGACCGCGACGCACGCCTCGAGCCCGATCCCTCGACCGCGCGCGATCTCCTCGACGGCCATCCCCTTGTCGCTGCCGCGGGCTCGCGCGATCATGCCCCACAAGCCGGGGATGTGCCGGAGGGGGAAATGGACGACCTGGACGTCCGCGTGGAGATCGCGGCGGATCATGTCCACGGTGGCGCCCAGCGTGGCCTCCTCGCCGAGGGCGACCACGGCGGTGATCCCGCTCTCGTGCTCCCACAGAGGGTGGCTCGTCACGATGGGCGTGTGGTGCACGTCCTCGGACCACGTCTTCACGTAGGGGAGGAAGCCCGTGCCGCGGTCGTCGTGGACGATCGAGTTCTCGGCGAAGAGGAACGTCGCGAGCTCGCGCGCGTCGAGATCCTCGCGGATGCGCCCCGCCGCGTCGCCCCGGACGCCACGGTGGAGCAGCGTCGTGTGATCGGACGTGCGGACGATGTGACTGCCGTCCGCACACGCCACGGCGCCCTGGATGCCCACCGCCTCCGCCGTCGGGCGCGTACCGGAGTAGAGGCGGCCGGTGGCGATCGTGACCTCGACGCCCGCCGCCACGCAGCGCCGCAGCGCCGCCAGATCCTCGGCGTGGGGCACGCCGTTGTGATCGAGGAGCGTGCCGTCGAGATCGACGGCGATCAGCCTGTACCCGCCCGCCGGCTTCGGCAACCTGGAACGCACGCAGCTACCTTACACGCTACCCGAGAGCGGCGGGACCTCTCGGCCTCGCGGCCCCCGGGCATCGCGAGCAGCCGAGCGCGAGCGCCCTGTCGACGCCGTCACGACGGAGGGAAGACCGACACCTTCTTCTTGTCGTTCGAGCGCCACTCGTACTTCACGACGCCGTCGATGAGAGAGAAGAGCGTGAAGTCCTTGCCGAGGCCGACGTTCTTGCCGGGCAGGATCGTCGAGCCGACCTGCCGGACGAGGATGCTCCCCGCCGTCACCGTCTCGCCGCCGTACACCTTGACGCCGCGCCGCTGCGAGTTCGAGTCGCGGCCGTTGCGCGTGCTGCCTGCACCCTTCTTGTGCGCCATGGTCCTGTCGTCCTTTGTCTTGGGAGGGTCGAATTGGGGGGGAGGGGGCCTCTCAGGCTCCTCGCACGATTCCGTCGATGTGCAGGCCGGTGAACGGCTGCCGGTGACCGCTCTTGCGGCGGTAGTTCTTCCGGCGGCGGAACTTGAAGATGATGATCTTCTTCCCGCGATCCTGCGCGGTGATGGTCGCCTCGACCTTCGCGCCCGCCACCAGCGGGGCGCCGACCTTGACGTTGTCGCCGCCGACGAGGAGCACTTCCCCCAGCGTGATCTTGTCGCCGACGTTGCCGTTCAGCCTCTCGACCCGGAGCCTGTCGCCCTCCGCGACCCGGTACTGCTTTCCGCCTGTTCGAACGACCGCGTACATGAGCATGCCCTCTTTTGTGCCCCGCGCCTCCGGCCGCGACCACGATTGGTGCGGGGAAGGTGGGGGCGGGGTTTGGGGACGCGCACTATAGTTGTGCCCGTCGCCTTGTAAAGTGGTTCGTGGCCTCGCGCGCGACTGAGGGCGGTCGGCAGCAGCTCGGATGTAAGAAAAGGTAATGAGATCATTGTCATGGCGATCGCGCACGCGCCGGTGCATACTTTGCTTCGAAGTGGCTCCGCGCGCGTGGCGTGCGGGTCGATGCGGTGCTGGGAGAGACGGATGCGGCGAAACACACCTCGACGAAAGCGATATTCGAACCTCTGGTCGCTGGCCATCGCGAGCGCCGTCGTGGGTGGGGTGGTCCTTTCATGCAGCGCCCCGGATCCCGGGGAGATCATCTTCAAGGAGCGCAGGTCTCCCTTCACCCCCGCCAGCACGGCGGCACCCGGCGGCGATCCCGACGCGGGCGGTGGCGATTCGGGGCCGCCACCGTCGGCGTTCAAAGGCGCGGCGCCGTACGCGCCCGGCGATCCTGGCGGTGAGGCGAAGACGCATCCGGGCGGACACAAGGGCTTCCCCGGCGCGCCCAACCCGGCGGATCAGAACTGCATCACCGCGCCGGGCTGCCACAAGAAGGGCGGCGCGGGTCCGACCTTCACGTTCGGCGGCACCATCCAGGGCGCGAAGGGGATCGAGATCCGCATGGTCGACGCGGTCACCGGCAAGGAGATCGGGAAGACGTACACGGACGTCGACGGCAACTTCTGGTACGCGAACGGCGAGCTTCCCCCCGGCGCCTACAAGGTCGGGATCCGCAACACGAACGATCCCAAGCCCGCCAACCTCATGAACGGAACGGACATGAAGGGGGGCGGCTGCGCCGACACCACGAGCGCCTGCCACGCGCCCACCGGGATCGGGCGCATCAAGCTGAACTAGCCGGAGCCGGCTGCGAGGCGTCCGAGAAGGCCCCGCCGCCCCGGGAGACATTTCGACTTGTATCCGGGGCCCGGCTGGGGAAGGCTCCCGCCCGGAGCCAGCCCATGATCTCACTCGCCGGAACGCACACCGCGCTCGTCACCCCCTTCCGGGACGACGACGCGCGATCGATCGACATCGAGGCCTTCGACGCGCTCGTGGAGGCGCAGATCGAGGGAGGCATCGCGGGCGTGGTGCCGTGCGGGACGACGGGGGAGAGCCCGACGCTCGACCACGTCGAGTGGCAGACGGTGGTGTCGCGCGCGGTGACCGTCGCCCGCAAGCGGACGCGGGTCATCGCGGGTACGGGCTCCTCCTCGACGGCGCATGCGATCGAGATGTCGCGCAAGGCGGAGGCCGCCGGCGCGGACGCGGTCATGGTCGTGGTGCCCTACTACAACAAGCCCACGCAGGCGGGGCTGGTCGAGCACTACAAGCTCGTGTCGCGCGCGGTCTCGTGCCCGGTGATCGTGTACAACATCCCGGGTCGCGCGGGCATCGACCTCGCGGCCGAGACGCTCGCGCGGATCGCGGAGGCGTGCCCGAACGTGGTCGCCACCAAGGAGGCGACGGGCAACGTGCTTCGCGCGCAGGAGATCGCGTGCCTCCTCGGCGACCGCATGATGGTCCTCTCCGGCGACGACGGGCTCACGGTGCCGATGATGTCGATCGGCGCCCGCGGCGTCATCAGCGTGACGTCGAACCTCTACCCGAGGGAGGTCGCCACGGTGACGTCGCTCATGGACGCGGGCAAGCTCACCGAGGCCAGGCGCGCGCACCTCGCGCTCCTCCCGGTCCACGCGGCGATGTTCGTCGAGTCGAACCCGGCGCCGGTGAAGTACGCGCTCTCGTGGAAGGGTCGCATGCGCCACGGCGTCCGGCCGCCGCTCGCGCCGCTGTCCGAGGAGGGGAAGAAGAAGGTGGTCGCCGCGTGCGAGGCCTTCGAGAAGGGGCGATGAGCCCGGCCTCGCGGCGCCTCGTCGTCGTCGGCGCGGGCGGGAGGATGGGGCGCGCGGTGGTGAGGCTCGCGCCCGAGTACGGGCTCGCGCTCGTGCACGCGGTGTCGGCCGACGACCATGGGAAGGACGCCGGGGAGCTCGCCGGCGCCGGGAGGTCGGGCGTGATCGTGCAGGGGTCGCCCGCGTCGCTCGCGGACGTCGGGGCCGACGTGGTGATCGAGTTCGCGAGCCCGGCGGCCACGGTCGAGACGTGCGCGGCGGCCGCGTCCGCGGGCCTCGCGATCGTGAGCGGCACGACGGGCCTCGGCGACGACGCCCGCGTGGCCCTCGATCGCGCCGCGGGGCGCGTGCCCGTGCTGTGGGAGCCGAACATGAGCGTGGGGGTGCACGTGCTCGGGCGCCTCGTGGCGGAGGCCGCGCGCCTCCTCGGTCCCGAGGTGGCGGTGGAGATCACGGAGACGCACCACGACAGGAAGGCGGACAGCCCGAGCGGGACGGCCCTCAGGCTCGCGGAGGCGGTGCAGGGCGCGCGGGCAGGCGCCTTCCTCGTACACGGGCGGAGTGGGGCGGTCGGCGCGCGCCAGCCAGGCGAGATCGGCATGCACGCGATCCGTGGCGGCGACGTGGTGGGGGACCACACGGTGATGTTCCTCGCGCAGGGCGAGCGCATCGAGCTCTCGCACCGCGCGAGCTCGCGCGACCTGTTCGCGCGCGGCGCCCTCGCGGCCGCGGCGTGGATCTCGGGGAAGCCGGCGGGCCGCTACGGGCTCGCGGACGTGCTCGCGGGGCGCGCGGGCTCCGTTGCCGCCCCCCCCAGCGCGAGCCCTCGCGCGAGCAGGCACGGGAGCGAAGGGCCGCGGTAGACGAACCCCGTGTACACCTGGAGCAGATCCGCGCCTCGATCGAGCAGCTCCTGGGCGCCGGCGACGGTGTCGATCCCGCCGACGCCGATGACCACCGCGCGAGATCCCAGGCGCGCGCGGGACCGGCCCACGAACGCGAGCGCCCGCGCGTGGAGCGGAGGTCCAGAGAGGCCGCCCGCGCCGATCCGCGCGACCACGTCGGGCGGCGTCGAGAGCCCCTCGCGCGCGACCGTGGTGTTGGTCGCCACCACGCCCGCGATGCCGGCGCGATCGACGACGCCGAGCAGCGCCTCGAGCGCGTCGTCGTCGAGGTCGGGCGCGATCTTCACGAGCAACGGGAGCGAGCCGGCGCGCCTGGCGAGCTCGCCGAGGAGGCGCGTCGCGAGCTCGCTGCTCTGGAGCGCGCGGAGGTTCTTGGTGTTGGGCGAGGACACGTTGACGACGACGAAGTCGGACACGTCGCGCACGGCCTCGAAGGCGCCCGCGTAGTCCTCCACCACGCGATCGAGATCCTCTACGTCGACGGAGCGCGACTTGCCGATCGAGAACGCCACGGGCACGCCGATCGCCCCCTTCCCGTAGGCGCGCACCCTCGCGGCCACCGCGCGCGCACCCTGGTTGGGAAAGCCGAGCCGGTTCACGAGCGCGCGATCGGCCGGCAGGCGGAAGAGGTTCGGCGCGGGGTTGGGGCCCTGCGGCTCGTTCGTCACCGTGCCCAGCTCGACGAAGCCGAACCCCAGCGCCGCGAGGGCGCGCGCGCGCGTCGCGTTCTTGTCGAAGCCGCCCGCCACCCCCACCGGGCTCGGGAACGACAGGCCCATCACCGTTCGCGCGGGTCCACGGGCGGCGGTGAACCGCCGCGCGAAGGCCGCGAGCGCCGTCGACCGCTCGAGCGGCCAAAGCGCCGCCATACCCGCGGCGTGCGCCGCGGCGGGGGGGAGGAGGAAGAGGAGGGGGCGGAGGAGCCCGTACATCGGGCGCGGAGTATAGCCTCCGTTGTGGTAGCCTGCTGCCCCAGCGTCGAACGCGTGCAAGATGCACGCATCGGAAGGAGCCCGCGTGATCATCGGAGTCCCCAGGGAGATCAAGGTTCGCGAGTACCGCGTCGGTATGACCCCCGCAGGCGTGCGCATCCTCGCCGCGCACGGCCACAAGGTGAGGGTCGAGCAGGGCGCGGGTGTGGGGAGCGGCATCTCGGACGAGCAATACGTCGCCGTCGGCGCCACGATCGTCGATACGGCCGCCGAGGCGTGGGGCGCCGACATGGTCGTGAAGGTGAAGGAGCCGCTCCCCGCCGAGTACGGCTTCTTCCGCGAGGGGCTCGTCCTCTACACGTACCTCCACCTCGCGCCGGAGCCCGAGCTCACCGCGAAGCTCGCCGAGAAGAAGGTCTCGGCCGTCGCGTACGAGACGATCGAGCTCGAGGACCACTCGCTGCCGCTCCTCCGGCCCATGAGCGAGGTCGCGGGCCGCATGGCCGTGCAGGTCGGAGCGTCGTGCCTGGAGAAGGAGCACGGCGGCAAGGGCGTCCTCCTCGGCGGCGTCCCCGGTACCCGCCGCGGGCGGGTCGTCATCCTCGGGGGCGGCGTGGTCGGTAGAAACGCGGCGACCATCGCGATCGGCATGGGCGCGCAGGTCACCGTGCTCGACGTCCAGGCGAACACGATGAGCTACCTCGAGGACATCTTCGGCGGCGCCGTCGAGACGCTCTACTCGAACCCGACCAACATCGAGCAGGCGGTGATGCGCGCGGACCTCGTCGTCGGCGGCGTCCTCGTCACCGGCGCGCGCGCGCCCAAGCTCGTCACGCGCGAGCTCATCTCGCGCATGGAGCCCGGCAGCGTGGTGGTCGACGTCGCGGTGGATCAGGGCGGCTGCATCGAGACGTGCCGGCCGACCACGCACGACAACCCCACCTACGTGGTCGATGGTGTCGTGCACTACTGCGTCGCGAACATGCCCGGCGCCGTCTCGCAGACGAGCACGTGGGCGCTCACGAACACGACGATCGCGTACGCCGTCAAGATCGCCGACGTGGGCCTCGTCGAGGCCGCGCGCGCCGATCGCGCGCTCCTGAAGGGCGTCAACGTGTACGGCGGGCACGTGTGCTACGAGGGCGTCGCGGTCGCCCACAAGGCCGAGTACGTGCCCGCCGCGAAGCTCCTCGGAGCGTGACCGATCCGGCGCTCCTGACGGGCGTGCGGCTCCTGTCGCTCGACGCGGGGAACACCGTGATCTTCCTCGATCACGCCCGGCTCGCGCGCATCGCGACCGACGGGGGCTTCGCCGTCGAGGGTGACGCGCTCGTGCGATCGGAGGGCCGGGCGAAGCGCCGCGCCGATCCGGGCGCGGCGCGGGGCCTGCTCGAGGTCGCGTGGGCGAGCTCGGGCCAGCCTGGCGCGCGGACGTGGGGCATGATGATCGCCACGATCCTCGAGGAGGCGGGCGCACCTCCCGAGATCCTCGGGTCGATCGTCGAGGCGGTGTGGCGACAGCACTGCGTCCGCAACCTCTGGTCGATCGTCGCCGACGGCCTCGAGGAGGCGCTCGACGCGTTCCGGGCGTGCGGCGGCAAGGTGGCGGTCGTGTCCAACTCGGAGGGCATGCTCGAGCGCCTGTTCGGAGAGCTCGGGCTCGCGCCGCACGTGGACCTCCTGGTCGACAGCGCCGTGGTCGGCTTCGAGAAGCCCGACCCCCGCATCTTCCAGGTCGCGATGGAGCGCCTCGGCGTCGGCGCAAGCGAGGCGCTCCACCTCGGGGACATGTTCGCGACGGACATCCTCGGCGCGCGCGCGTGCGGCATGCGGGCCGCGCTCGTCGATCCGTACGCGCACTGGGAGGGCGCCCACGCAGGCGTCCCGCGCGTCGAGGGCGCGACCGAGGTGGCCTGGGCGCTGGCGCGCGGATCCGTTTAGGTTTTCGAAGGAGGCGAGGTCTAGATGCTGGTGGCGATCATTCCGGGGGATGGAATCGGGGGGGAGGTCATCGCGCAGGCGCGGCGCGTCCTCGATCACTACAAGAAGAGGGGGCTCCCGCTCGAGACGTGGGATCTCGACCTCGGCGCCGACCGCTACCTCCGCGACGGGACGACGTACCCCCCCGAGGTCGCCGACCGGATTCGCGGCGAGGCGCGGGCCGTGCTGCTCGGCGCGCTCGGCGATCCTCGGGTGCCGGGGCTCGAGCACGCGCGCGACATCCTCTTCGGGATGCGCTTCGGCCTGGATCTGTACGCGAACGTGCGGCCCGTGAAGGCGCTGCACGACCGGCTCGTCCCGCTCAAGGACCGGTCCGCCAGGGACGTGGACCTCGTCGTGTTCCGCGAGAACACCGAGGGCATCTACGTCGGAATGGGCGGGCAGTTCAAGCGCGGCACCCCCGACGAGGTCGCCATCAACGAGGACGTCAACACGCGCAAGGGCGTGGAGCGGCTCATCCGCGCGGGGTTCGAGCACGCGAGGACGCACGGCCGGAAGACCGTGCACATGGCCGACAAGTCGAACGCCATGAAGCACGCCCACGAGCTGTGGCACCGCTGCTTCTTCGAGGTCGCGCGCGAGTACCCCGGCATCGCGGCGAAGCACGTCTACGTGGACGCGCTGTGCCTGTACCTGGTGCAGGATCCGTCGCCCTTCGAGGTGGTCGTGACGTGCAACCTCTTCGGGGACATCGTCACGGATCTGGGGGCGGCCCTCCAGGGAGGCCTCGGCATGGCCGCGAGCGCCAACGTCCACGCGACCGATCCGTCGCGGGTCGCCCTGTTCGAGCCGGTCCACGGATCGGCCCCGCCGCTCGCCGGCAAGGACGTCGCGAACCCCATCGCGAGCGTGCTCACCGTGGGCATGATGCTCGCCCACCTCGGCTGGCCCGAGGAGGAGCAGCGCCTGGAGCGGATCTGCACCCGCGCCATCGACCTCCGGATGTGCACGAGGGACGTCGGGGGCGAGCTCGGCACACGGGCCGTGGGGGACTGGATCATGTCCGAGGTCGAGGCGGGACGCTGAGCTCCGCCCGCTCCGCGCGCGCGTAGCGACCCTCGCGGGAGGGGGGCGGAGGCCCCGTCGTCACCTACATCCCCCCACCAATCTTCTGCCTGCGCCAAGACCGCCCAACAAAACGTGTTCATGGTGAAAGCTGCCTTTCCTGGGCGGCGTTTCTTTTTCGGGAACCTTTTCGAATCCCCGTTGTCAGGCGCTAGTCTCTGCAGACACCGGCGCGTCGAGTACGAACGAAGGAGCGCGATGGGGCTGAAGGCGTGGAACGCTGGTGTGATCGTCGCCGTGGCGGTGCTGTGGTTCGCCAGCGGCACCCAGCGCGAGAAGCCCGTGGTGTCGGCGCTGCACACCGAGCGCGTGCGCGCCGCCGAGGATCGCGCGATCCAGGCCCCGGGAGATGCCGCGCGGCAGAACGATCTCGCCCAGGCCTACCTCGACGCGCGCGCGCCGGGCATGGCGATCCAGTCCATCGAGGCCGCGCTACCGGCCGTGCGAAGCGAGCCGATCGTGCAGCACACGTACGCCCGGGCGCTCCTCGACCAGGGGCGCTCGCAGGACGCCCTCGTGATCGAGCGGCGCGTCCTCGACCGGTGCGCGGATCCGGCGACGCGGTGCTCGACGTGGCTCATCGCCTCGGCCACGCGACGCGCTGACATCCTCGCCGAGCTCGTGCAGCTCGGGGTCGAGGACGCGCAGGCCCAGCCCGAGAGGAGCGCCCTCGCCTACCAGAACGCCACGCGCTCGGTGGGTCTCGAGGGCCGGAAGTGAGGGGGGTCCAGGCCCTTGCGCTCGCGGCCGCGGTCGCGTCGTCCGGCTGTGCGTCCGGGTACCGGCACACGGCAAGAACCGTGATCCGGCCGGCCGCGGAGGGGAACGCGTCGGAGCCACGGCCGGGGCGGTGGTTCAACCCACCTCACTCGCTGGCCGTCGCGGAGGACGCCGTGGTGCGCATCGTGGGGCCGTCGATGACGTGCACCGGGACCCTCATCGAGGACGACCTCGTGCTCACCGCCCATCACTGCGTGGTCGAGCGTACGGCGTCCGGAGGCTTCTCCCGGCAGAAGGTCGACGCCGGGGAGCTCCGCGTCGAGCTCGGCGGGGACTACCTCCCGTGGGGCGAGGTCAAGACGCGCGCGATCGTCACGCCGCCGTGCGGCGAGAGGGGTGGTGCCGGCGACGTCGCGGTCCTCGTGCTGTCGCGGAAGCTCGTCGGGCTCCCCACCATGACGGCGCGTCTCGAGCGTGCGCCGCGCATCGGCGAGGTGGTCGACCCCATGGGGTTCGGCCGCTGCGCGACGTCCGAGGGGGGCATCCACCGGCGCGTGCGCGACGGCGGGACCATCCGCGCCGTGTCGAACGAGACGATGATGCTCGACGCGTCCGTGTGCCCCGGGGACTCGGGGGGTCCTGTCGTCGTGCGCGGATCGCACGAGGTGGTCGGCGTGATCAGCCTGAGCGCCATGGACGGCGACGAGCGGACGCGCGCCGCGTCGATCATGGCGCGCATCGACGCGTTCCGGACCGTGTTCGCCCACGCGAGGCTCATCGCCGACGGTGTGCCGGCGAACGAGCTTCCGCCGCTCGAGTGTCGCTGACGGGTCTCGCGGGGGGCTGGGCGGCCCCTCGGCGCGAGCCCGATCTTTCACTTGTGAAAGGTCTACGACATTTTCTTCAGGCGTTCCGCGGCGTGCCGTAGTCTACAAATGAGAATCTGGCGGCGCCTGGGCGCAGCCATGGCCGAGGGACACGATCATGTGCGGAATCGTCGGTTACACGGGGGCCAAGGACTGCGCCGGGATGCTGGTGGAGGGCCTCCGGCGGCTGGAATATCGGGGCTACGACTCCGCCGGGCTCGCGCTCCACACCGGGAGCGGCGTCGAGATCGTCCGCGCCGTGGGGAAGCTCACGAACCTGGACGCCGCCCTGAAGAAGACCCCCCTCGTCGGCACGACGGGCATCGGGCACACCCGGTGGGCGACCCACGGGCGGCCCAGCGAGGCGAACGCGCACCCGCACGCGGCGGGCGGGGTGGCGGTCGTCCACAACGGCTTCATCGAGAACCACGTCGAGCTCCGGCGCGAGCTCGAGCACCAGGGCGTGCGCTTCGCGAGCGACACGGACACGGAGATCTTCGCGCACCTCATCCACCTGGCGATGAAGGGGGGGATCAAGGAGCTCGATCGCGCGATCCGCGCGGCCATCTCCCGTGTGCGCGGCGCGTACGCGATCGCCGTCGTGCACGGCGACAGGCCAGGGGAGCTGGTGGTCGCCAAGCAGGACTCGCCGCTCGTGCTCGGTCTGGGGGACGGCGAGATGTACGCGGCGAGCGACATCCCCGCGCTGCTCGCCCACACGCGCGACGTGATCTTCCTGCAGGACGGCGACATGGCGAGGCTCACGGCGGCGGGCGCCGAGATCACGCGCATCGTCGACGGCACGCCGGTGGAGCGCGCGCGGAAGCGCATCGACTGGTCCCCCACCCAGGCCGAGAAGGGCGGGTACAAGCACTTCATGCTCAAGGAGATCCACGAGCAGCCGCGCGCCATCGAGGACACGCTGCGCGGGCGCGTCGATCTCGATCGCGCCGACGTGGTCGAGGGCGAGATCGGCGTCTCGGCCGAGATGGCGCGCAAGATCACGCGCGTGTACTTCGTCGCGTGCGGTACGAGCTGCCACTCGGCGATGGCCGGGCGCTACTGGATCGAGCAGCTCGCGCGCGTCCCCGCCACGGTCGAGATCGGGAGCGAGGTGCGGTACCGCGATCCGGTGTTCCTGCCGACGGACCTCGTCGTGGCCGTCAGCCAGAGCGGCGAGACAGCCGACACGCTCGCCGCGGTGAAGGCCGCGAAGGCGCAGGGCGCGCACGTGCTCGCGGTCGCGAACGTCGTCGACAGCGCGATCCCGCGGGCCGCGGACGGCGCGCTCTACACGCACGCCGGCCCTGAGATCGGCGTCGCGAGCACCAAGTGCTTCACGACCCAGCTCGCGGCGCTGCTGATGCTCGCCGTGTACCTCGGCCGCCGCCGCGGGACCTTGCCGGAGGCCGAGGCGCGGCGCATCCTCGACGGGCTGTGGCACTCGCCCGCGCAGATGCGCGACGTGCTCCTCCGCGGCGAGCAGCTCAAGCTCATCGCCCGCCGGCACATCAAGGCGAAGGACATGCTGTTCCTCGGGCGTGGAACGAACTACCCGATCGCGCTCGAGGGCGCGCTCAAGTTGAAGGAGATCAGCTACATC
>SXGT01535867.1_pt1 | contig 15263 bp, 17 predicted proteins | sample 3176221 | NCBI WGS metagenome assembly SXGT01 (sample SAMN11356862, study PRJNA531348) | freshwater metagenome | isolation source: freshwater sample F1-120 | place: China: Fuxian Lake, Yuxi | collected 2017-12-25
CGGTCGAGAAACTCCATGCAGGAAAACTCGGCTGGTGGGGTCGTGGCCGCATGGCCCCGCGGAGCCAGACTATGGGCAAGTTCATGCGAGCCTTACTGGCTCACACAGCCGAAAAGGGTGTCATCGACCCACTGGCGGAAGTTTCAGCTGACTTAGAGTTCATTGAGCGCGATGATCGAACATGGTCCGACGTAACCCCTCGCGAGATAGAGTTCGTGCGTGACGCAATGGCAGCTCATTCGGCTATCGTCAGCTAACTATGCGTTCGAGCGCCCCGCAGGACGCCTGGTGCGGCGCACCGAGCGTGCTCTGCAATTCTGCACACTCGGTGCGCCCTTGCGCGTTGCGCGCGGGCGCTCAACTTAGACGTTAGGCGGCGCGGACATGTCATCCAACACATTTCTTCCGAAAGACGCCGCATTGCGAGCTATCGGTAGAACTGTCGTCAACTTTCAGCGGCTGGAGCACAACTTGAAGTTGGCGGTGCGGCTTGGCACCTTTCAGGGAACGGTTCCGAAAATACAGCGCGACCTAGCAAGGCGTGTCGAGTGGGCTACGACCCTAACATTGGGGCAGGCCATTCAGGCTTGGCTCAGCGCTGCCCAGAGCGAATCGTCAGATACGACAGTCCACACACCAGACCTATTCGACACGACCATGCAGGTGACGTTTTCATGGGGCGCTGACGCTGAATCGCAAGACGCACATGGCCAAGCTTTGAAGGCCCTTCTAGAAGCGAGAAACAATCTGATCCATGGAGGGCTAGTCCAGATGCAGTGGGACTCCCCCGCCGAATGTGAGCGCCTCATAGGGCGGCTCAATGAGCTGAATGACTCAATTGCCACGCAGATGGAATTCGTCACATCCATTCTTCAGGCCCGAGATTCCATCCGCCCACAAGACCTGGAAGCAGAGTATCTAGAGGCGGAGAGAAGGACGAGCCAGGAGGCACCAAGTGCTGGCGACGCCTAACAAATCGCTGCAGCGGGCGGGGACCCATAAAGTGCTGTCGCGCGGGCGCGCCTTCACTTCATCGGAGAGGGCTGCGCGCCCGCGCGCCCCTACGGGTCGGCGTGCCGCCGCTGAGCTCAGCCGTTAGCTGGCCCGAGCCGATCACAAATGGGAAGTAGTCAATGAAACGCGCTGTCCTCGCAGTACTTCTCGTCAGCTTCGCCTTGGCCTTCAGTGGTATGGCGACAGCCAAGGACGCTGATCCACTTCCATCCTGGAACGATGGCAAGGCCAAGCAGTCCATCATCGACTTCGTGGGAAGGGTGACGACGAGTGGTTCGCCTGGATTCGTGCCGCCGGCGGAGCGCATCGCCACGTTCGACAACGATGGCTGTCTCTGGGCCGAGCAGCCGATGTACTTCCAGCTCTTCTTTGCGCTCGACCGCGTGAAGGCGCTCGCACCGCAGCATCCCGAATGGAAAGAGAAGGAGCCCTTCGCCTCGCTGCTCAAGGGCGATGTGAAAGGCGCACTCGCAGGCGGCGAGCACGCGATTCTCGAAATCGTCATGGCTACCCACGCAGGCATGACCACCGAGGAGTTCGAACAGATCGTGAAGGATTGGGTCGCTATCGCGAAACATCCCACGACCATGCGGCCTTACACCGAGATGGTCTATCAGCCGATGCTCGAAGTCCTCGCCTACCTGCGTTCGAACGGCTTCAAGACATTCATCGTTTCTGGTGGTGGCCTCGAGTTCATGCGCCCGTGGGTGGAGAGAGTCTATGGCATTCCACCCGAACAGGTCGTCGGCAGCAGCATCAAGAGCAGGTTTGAGATGCGCGACGGTAAACCCGTACTCGTGCGCCTGCCGGAGTTGAACTTCATTGACGATAAAGAAGGCAAGCCTATAGGCATCCACTCGCACATCGGCCGTCGCCCCATCGCCGCATTCGGCCACTCGGACGGTGACCTGCAGATGCTGCACTGGACCGTTGCAGGACAAGGTCCACGCTTCGCGCTCTACGTCCACCATACGGATGCGGAGCGAGAATGGGCTTACGATCGCAGCTCCAGCATCGGGCGCTTGGACAAAGGCCTCGACGAAGCGCAGGCGAAAGGCTGGACAGTTGTGGACATGAAGCAGGACTGGAAGGTCATCTACCCGCCTGCGAAGAAGTGAAGCGCGAGCGAGAGTGTTGCGCGCAGCCAGCTAACATGCGGGCGTAGCATGTCGGAAGAAAAAGCCATGACCACCCTCGTCCACTACACCCTCGCCGACGGCATCGCCACCCTCCAGCTCGATGACGGCAAGCGCAACGCGCTGTCGCCGGCCATGTTCCGCGCGATCTATGCCGCCCTCGATCGGGCCGAGGCCGATCGCGCCATCGTCATCCTCACCGGCCGGGAGCAGGTGTTTTCCGCCGGCTTTGATCTCAAGGTGATGATGGCCGGTGGCGTGGACACGCTGCGCATGCTGCGGGCCGGGTACTCGCTCACCGCGCGGGTCCTCGCCTATCCCTACCCGGTCATCACCGCCTGCAACGGCCATGTGCTGGCGATGGGCGTGTTCCTGATGCTCTCGACCGATTACGCGATCGGCACCCGCGGCGATTTCCGCATCGCCGCCAACGAGGTCGCCATCGGGATGACCATGCCGCGTGTGGCCGCGGCGATGCTGCGGCACCGGCTCGCGCCCGCCGATTACCAGGCGGCGGTGACGCTGTCCCAGTACTTCCCCGTCGAGGATGCGCTCCGCGCGGGCTTCTTCCATGAGTTGACCGAGGCGCCGTTGCTCATGGCGCGTGCCCGCGAAGTGGCGGCCGGTTTCGCCAAGCTCGACATGCCGGCGCACACCGCGTCCAAGCGGCGCATCCGCCGGCCGCTGATCCGTTACATCCGCCGCAGCGTGCCGCTCGATCTGCTCGATGCAGTCTGGGCGGGCATCAGGGCGGCGCGGCGGAGCAAGGGCTGAATGCGGCGGCGGAGCCTGCCCTGGGGCCGCAGCCTCGGCGTGTGGCTCGTCGGCGGCGGCGTGCTCTGGGTCGCGCTCACGGTGCTCCTCGAGGTCCTATTCGGCATGCTGTATGGCGCAGGCACCGCTTACGCGGTCGCCCGCTGGCTCGGGGAGGGCCCTGCGCAGCCATGAGTGACATCTTCGTGCGACGAGCCGAGGTTCGCGACCTTCCAGCCGTCGCGGCACTCTTCGATGCCTACCGGCAGTTCTACCGACAGCCGCCGGACGCGGCGCTCGCGGCGCGCTTCATTGGCGAGCGGCTGCGGAACGGCGAGTCGATCGTGTTCATCGGTGGAGCCGCGGGCGCAGAGCCTGGCGCGTTCTGCCAGCTCTATCCCACGTTCTGCTCGGTTGCCGCCGCGCCCATCCTCGTGCTGTACGACCTGTTCGTCGCACCCGCTGCGCGCCGGCTCGGCCTCGGGCGGGCATTGCTGCTCGCGGCCGAGGCGCACGGGCGAGCGGGCGGCTACGTGCGAATGGACCTCAGCACCGCGAAGGACAACGTTTCGGCCCAGGCGCTCTACCAGTCCCTGGGCTGGACGCGCGACGAAGCGTTTTTCGTCTACAACCGCCGCCTCGACTGACAGCCGTCCCCGTTCTTGTCCATCTGATGGCAGATGGAACTGCCGCGGACGACTACAGTAGGGCGTCCTGATAGCCCACGAGGCAGACCCCGATGACGATCTTCGCCCTCCGCGCCTTTGCTGCAACCGTGCTGCTCGGCTTTGCAATCGGCGCCATCGCCGCCGACAAGCCCGTCCCACGCCACCCGAAGGCGCCGCCGCCGCCCGACCAGTTCTACACCCACAGCGGCTTCGAGGGTCGCGAGGCCGAGCTCGGCCAGGCGGTTATGGACGCGATCCGCAAGGCGGGTCCCGACCGCGGCATTGTCGGCACCTTCACGCCCGCGCAGCAGGCGACGGTCGGCCTCGCAGTGGCAAGGGCCATCCAGGTGATCAGCGTCACCGAGCCCTACCAGCATGAATTGAACGATGCCGTGGTGAAGGCGCAGCTCACGGCACTGCAGTTCGCGAAGAACGCGAACATGATGGCGGCTTACGTGGACCACGAGACGGTGACGCAGACGCCGATGCTGTTGCGCGTGGGCAAGCTCGTCAGCATGGGCGGCAGCCCCGAACTCGCGCTCATCTCCATCACGGAGCGCACCGCCTGCTTCTACCAGCTCGTGCTCGATTACAAGCGCGACGGCATGACGATCCGCTGGAAGTCGCCGTACGGCCCGGTGCTCGCGTCCGGCACGGCAATCGGCCAGTTCAACATGACGGAGAAGGAAGTCCACGAGAACTTCACCATCCCCGTCATGCGCAAGCGCGCGGCCATCATGGGCATGAATCTCGAGTTCTCGCCCTGGCAGGACGACGGCTGGATCACGATGACGGCGAGCATGGCGCCGATCGCGGCCGCCGCCAGCGCCCGCGCGGAGTAGCCGGGACGTGATGCCGCTGGCCGACTGGCGGGCCGGCGGCACGCTGTTCGACTGGCGCGGCTCAAGCATTTTCACGCGCGCGGGTGGCGCCGCGGAGGCCCCGGCGCTGCTCCTCATCCACGGCTTCCCGACGGCGTCGTGGGACTGGGCGGCACTCTGGCCCGCGCTCACCGCGCGCTATCGCGTGCTCACGCTCGATCTGCTCGGTTTCGGCTTCTCCGCCAAGCCGGCGGATCACGACTACACGTTTGGCGAGCAAGCCGATCTCTGTGAGGCTTTGCTGGCCGCGCATGGCGTGAGGGCCTACCACGTGATGGCGCATGACTACGGCGACACCGTTGCGCAGGAACTTCTCGCACGCCAGGCCGAGTCCGGTCGCAGCGCGCGACTCCTCAGCGTCTGCTATCTCAACGGCGGCCTGTTTCCCGAAGCGCACCGGCCGGTGCTGATGCAGCGGCTGCTGCCGTCGCCGCTCGGTCCGCTCATCGCGCAGCTGAGCAGTCGCGCGTTGCTCGCGCGGAACTTCCGCCGCATCTTCGGCGCCGCGACGCCCCCGACGGATGCGGACATCGACGCGTTCTGGACGCTCATCACCGCGAACAACGGCAAGCGCGCGCTGCCGCGGCTCGCCCGCTACCGGCGCGAGCGCGTGCTGCGGCGCGAGCGCTGGGTCGGCGCGATGCAGACGACGGCGCTGCCGCAGCGGTTCATCGTCGGTCTCGTCGATCCGATTGCCGGCGCGAACATGGCCGATCGCTACGCTGAACTCGTACCTCGCGCGGACATCGCCCGCCTCGAGCGCATCGGGCACTACCCGCAAGTCGAGGCGCCGGAAGCGGTGTTCGCGGCGTATCGCGCGTTCGCAGAGGGCCGCGACCATCAGCGCTAGCGCCCCGGACGCGCTCGTCGCCGTCGTGCACGAATCCGGCGACGTGCTGGTCGTCGACAAGCCCGCGGGACTGGTCTGCCATCCGACCAAGGCGGGCGCGCTGTCGAGTCTCATCGGCCGCGCGCGGCTGCACCTTGGGGACGCGGCCGAGCCGCACCTCGTCAACCGGCTCGATCGCGAGACGAGCGGCCTCGTGATGATCGCGAAGACCGCGACGGCAGCGCGCGAGCTGGGGCGGCTCTGGCAGACGCGGCGGGTGGAGAAGGAGTACGTGGCGCTGGTGCATGGCCATGTCGCGCGCGACTCGGGGACGATCGACGCGCCGATCGGCAAGGCCGAGGCGAGCCGCGTCGCGAGCAGGAATGCCGTACGGCCCGACGGCCAGCCCGCCTGCACCGACTACGCCGTGCGCCGGCGGCTCGACCGCGACGGCACGCCGTACACACTGCTCAGCCTGCTGCCCCGCACCGGACGCAAGCACCAGCTCCGCGTGCACCTCGCCCACCTCGGCCACGCGATCGTCGGCGACAAGATCTACGGCGCGGACGAGGACGACTACCTCGCGATGATGGAAGACCGCCTCACGCCCGAGCGCCGCGCGCGGCTCGTGCTGCCCGCGCAGGCGCTGCATGCGCGGGCGTTGCGATTCACCTGGCGCGACGTAGCGCACGCATTCAGCTGCGAGCCGCGGGCCTCGTGGTACCACTGGCCCTGAATGGTGCCGGGGTTACGGTTTTCGGTTTCGAAACCGAACACCGTAAAACCGGCACCGATAGTCAGCGCGGCGGGCGGTTCGGGCGCGAGCGGCGCCATTCCTCGCGCAGGCGCTCGCGCTCGACGGGATCGAGCTGGCGGAAGCGCTGGAAATTGCGGAGCAGCCGGTCCTTCTCGCGCGGCGAGAGTTCCTGGAAGCGCTGGAATTGCTGGCGCAGGCGCGCCTGCTGCTGCGGCGTGAGCTTCTGCCAGTTGCCGAAACGAGCGTTCGCGGCCCGGCGTTGGTCAGCGTTCAGGCTGTTCCAGCGGCGGGCACCTGCGGCGAGGCGCAGCTGCCGCTCGGCGGCGATACCGGCCCACTGTGACTCCAGCGGTGCGAGCAGGGTGCGCTGTTCCACCGTGAGGGCGGACCAGGCGACGCCGGGCGGTACGGGCTCGTCGGCACGCGCGGTACCGACCAGGGCGGCCAGCACGACGAGCACCAGCAAGGCGATCGAGCGGGTGTCAACGCGGAACATCGTCTTCTCCTGCCGCGCCCGCGGTTTCGCCGGGCGCGGACTCTTCGGCCTCGCGCAGTACGTCTTCGAGTAACTCGAGCAAGTCCCCGTCGTCATCCGCACCGGACCAGGTGCCGAGGAATTCGAGGAACTCCGGGCTCGGTGGCGCCTCGGCCTCGGCAGCCCAGCTGCCGAGCGCGACGATCGCGAGCGTGCTGCCGAGGATGTAGCGAATACCGTCATGCATTCCCTTGTGCTCAACCCGACCGCTCGGGCTTGTCGCGCATCGCGGGCTGCGACTCGACCCAGTCGTAGAACTCGAGTTCGTCGATGAGCTCGAGGCTCTCGTCGGCGAGCAGCAGTTCGAGTGCGAGCGCCGGGTCGTCCGTGGCGGGCAGCGCCGGCTCGACGGGCGGGCCACCGCGGCCGGTCCAGAGCGCAACCGCGAGCACCGCGACCGCCGCGGCGCCGAGCGCGGGCTGCCAGCCGGAGCCGAGCCATGCCGGTCGTGCACTCGCGCGATCGAATTCCGCGAGTGCCTCCTGCCGGGCGCGACTGAGTCGCGAGCGCGTGGCTGCATCGAGCGCATCCGCCTGCTCGCGCAACGCGCGCTGCGCGTCCTGCTCGAAACGTGTTCGTTCTTCTTCGTTCATGGCGCGTGATCTCCGAGCCGCTCGCGCAGCGTATGCACTGCGCGGGAATAATGCGTCTTGACGCTGCCTTCCGCACAGCCCATCACGGCAGCCGTCGCCGCCACGTCGAGCCCCTCGAGGTTGCGCAGCAAAAATGCCTGCTGCTGGCGCGCGGGCAGATCCCCGATTGCCCGCTCGAGTGCGGTCATGGCGTCCCCCGCCATGGCCTGACGGTCTGGCCGGTCGGACGCCGGGCCCGGCACGGCATGGAGGGGATCCTCGTCGTCATCGTCGCGTGACGCAAAGAAGCCGAGCACCCGCCGCCGCACGCTGCCGCGGCGCTGGTGATCGAGAATGCGGTTCTGCAGGATGCGAAAGAACAGCAGCGGCCATTCGGCCTCCGGCGAGTGGGCGTAACTGCGGGCGAGCCGCAGCATCGCGTCCTGCACGAGGTCGAGCGCATCGTCCGGATCGCGGACGGCATAGCGCGCGATCTGGAACGCGCGCCGCTCGACTCCCGCGAGGAATCGCTCCAACGCGGCCCGTTGCTGCAGGGTTGTCTCCTTCCGTTCGACACCGCCTGCCGCGCTGGCCGGCAGGAGCGCGAGCATCCGGGTGGTGCTGGGCATAGCATAGTCCCCTGTCGCGGGGTCTCCTCCACTGCAAGAACGCGTGTCGGCGGCTACGGTTGACGCCGCCCGGCGGGTTTCCGGCGGTGCTGGTTATTCACATGCGCTGGCTGTCTCGTGGCTTATGACCACAAGCACTGTAGCGGCGGAAAGAAGTTCACCTAAGTGGCTGATAAAAATGAGCAAGCGCGTTCGAACAAAATTTAGCCATCGCGTAACAAACGCCTTTTTTCGCGCCTTTGGAGCCGCCACGGGCCACTCCTCCACAGTGTTATCCACAGTTTTTGTGGATAAATGACGCGTCGCGCCAAATCAATGCCTTACGACGTACCGGCAGGGCGGCGACCGTGAGCGCGCCGACCATTCTCCGCGTCGCAATCGACGCGCCGCTCATGCAGCTCTTCGATTACCTGCCGCCCGCGACGGGCGAGGCGTTGCCAGGTCAGCGCGTGCGCGTGCCGTTCCGCCAAGGGCAGCAGGTCGGTGTGGTCGTCGAGCTGGCGAACGAATCCGCGTTGCCGGTCAATCGCTTGCGTCGCGTGCAGGCCGTGCTGGATGCGACGCCCGTGCTCGATGGCGAGTTGCTCGAGCTGCTGCGTTGGGCGGCGAACTACTACCAGCATCCGCCGGGTGAGGTCATCGCAGCGGCGCTGCCGGTGCTGCTCCGCCAGGGGCGCGCGAGCGAGACCGGCGAGACGGTGTGGCAGGTCACCGCCGCCGGTGCCGCCGCACTCGCCGCCAACGCCGCGAAGCGCGCGATCGCGCAGCGACGCCTGCTCGAGGCGCTGGCCGCGGCGGCGGGCCCGCTGGATGCAACGGCACTCGGCGCGGTCGCCGAGAACTGGGCCGCAACGGCACGCGCGCTCGAGCGCAAGGGCTGGATCGAGCGCCTGCGGCTCGACGAGTTCATCGCCGCCAGCGTCGCGCCAGACGAGCCGCCGGTGCTCAACGACGCGCAGGCCGCTGCTGTCGCGGCGATCACCGGCGCGAGTGGCTTCAAACCCTTTCTGCTTCAAGGCGTGACTGGCAGCGGCAAGACCGAGGTGTACCTGCACGCGATCGCGCGCGAGCTCGCGGCCGGGCGACAGAGCCTCGTGCTGGTGCCGGAGATCGGCCTCACGCCGCAGTTGGTCGGTCGCTTCCGCCGGCGCTTTCCCGCGACGGGCATCGTCGTGCTGCACTCGGGACTCACCGACACGCAGCGGCTGGAATCCTGGGTGCGGGCACGCGAGGGGCGTGCGGGTATCGTGATCGGCACGCGCTCGGCCATCTTCACGCCGTTGCCGCGGCCGGGCCTCGTGATCGTCGACGAGGAGCACGACGGCTCGTTCAAGCAGCAGGAGGGCTTTCGCTACTCCGCCCGCGACATCGCCGTCTGGCGCGCGCACCGGCTCGGTGTGCCGATCGTGCTGGGCTCGGCGACGCCCTCGCTCGAGAGCATGGGCAACGCCGCGAGCGGCCGGTATACGCGGCTCCGGCTGCCGGATCGCGCGGGCAGCGCGAGGCCGCCGGTGGTGCAACTCATCGACCTGCGCCGGCAGATCCCGACCGACGGCCTGTCGCCGCCGCTGGTCGCGGCCATCGGCCGGCATCTCGGCGCCGGCGGGCAGGTGCTGCTTTATCTCAACCGCCGCGGTTACGCACCGACACTGCTCTGTCCCGACTGCGGGGAGTGCGTGGAGTGCAGCCGCTGCGACGCGCGGCTGGTGCTGCACCATCGTGATCGCTGCGTGACCTGCCACCACTGCAACGCGCGGCGGCCCGTCCCGTCCACCTGCGCGTCCTGCGGCGGTGACTTGTTCGCGGTGGGCCAGGGAACCGAGCGGCTCGAGGCGGCGCTCACGGCGTTCTTCCCCGACGTGCCGCTGGTGCGGATCGATCGCGACACCACACGTGCGCGCGGCGAGATCGAGCGGCGGCTGGCCACGGTCGCCTCCGGCGAGGCGCGCATCCTGCTCGGCACGCAGATGCTCACCAAGGGCCACGACTTCCCGGGCGTGACGCTGGTCGGGATCATCGACGCCGACCAGGGACTCTTCGGCACCGACTTCCGCGCGAGCGAGAAGCTGGCGCAGACGGTCGTGCAGGTGGCGGGGCGCGCGGGGCGCGGCGAACGCGCGGGCGAGGTGATCCTGCAGACGCTGTATCCCGATCACCCGCTGCTCAGGCTCCTGCTCGCCGAGGGCTACGACCGGTTCGCCGAAGCAGCACTCGCCGAGCGCGAGGCGACCGGCTGGCCGCCGTACAGCCATCTCGCGTTGCTGCGGGCGGAAGCGGCGACGCCGGCGGCCGCGCTGGCGCTGCTATCAGCGGCACGCGCGGCGGGCGAAGCGCTCGAGATCCGCGGCATACGCCTGCTCGGTCCCGCGCCGGCGCCCATGGAAAAACGCGCCGGGCGTTTCCGCGCGCAGCTCCTCGTCGAGTCGGCCGCACGACCGCGCCTGCAGCGCTTCCTCACTGCCTGGCGCCCGGCCGTCGCCGAATTGCCGGATAGCGCGCGCACCCGCTGGTCGCTCGACGTCGACCCGATCGAGCTCTACTGAGATGGGCGCGCTCACACCGACACGGCTGCGCAAGCTCGAGATGCTGGTCCCGACGCAACCGGGCGGCGAGCCCTGGGTCAGCGCGGCCAGTGGCCTCGTGCGGGCGGGCGAGTCACTGTACATCGTCGCCGACGACGAGCTGCATATCGCACGGTTCATGGCGGCAGGCACGGCACCGGGTGAGTGGCTGCGGTTGTTTCCAGGCGAGCTGCCGGAGAAACATAAACCCCGCAAGCGCGCCAAGCCTGACACCGAATGTCTGGCGCTGCTCCCGCCTGGCGTCGACGCGCCGGGCGGCACGTTGCTTGCGCTGGGGTCGGGCTCCGGCCCGGTGCGCCGTGCTGCGGCCCTGCTGCCACTCGCTGCGAACGGCGCACCGGGCGGCGTACCGGCCGTGGTCGACTGGAGTCCGCTGCTGGTCGCACTCGAAGCGCAGCTGCCGGAACTCAACATCGAAGGCCTGGTTGCAACCGGCGACACGCTCACGCTCCTGCACAGGGGCAACAAAGGCGGCGCGCCTAACGCCGTCGTGAGGACTAGCCTCGCTGCGGCACTGGGCTCCGGTGATCGCCTGGAGTTCGATATCCGCACGGTCGACCTGGGCCACGTCGGCGACGTGCCGCTCACCCTGACGGACGCAGCGGCACATCCCGCCGGCGGGCTGTTGGTCACGGCGGTGGCCGAGGCGACGGATGATCGCTGGCACGACGGCGCTTGCCTCGGTTCCGCGATCGGTCATCTGTCCGCGGCGGGCGAGCTGCAGTGGCTGCGGCGGGTCGCAGGCTCGCTGAAGATCGAGGGCATCGCGCTACGCAGCGTCAGCGAGCGGCTCGATTGCCTGCTTGTCACCGACCCGGACGATCGCAGCCAGCCGGCCGAGATCTACCGAGTGCTGATCTGACGCAGCAGCCGCTCGGCCTTCGACCTGGCACCGTATAATTCCCGCATGTCCCTGACGTCATCCATTGCGCAGGCGCTCTGCGCCGCACTCGACTATGGCCCCGAGCGGGCCGGCGAGCTCGAGCGGCTGCTGACGACGCCGCCTAATCTCGGGCTGGGGGACTTCGCGTTTCCCTGCTTCCAGCTGGCGAAGCAGCTGAAGACCGCGCCGCCGAAGATCGCCGCCGAGATCGCGGCGAAGATTCCGTCCGGCGGGCTGATCGGGAAGGCCGTCGCGCAGGGACCCTACGTCAATGTCGACCTCGCGCGGCCCGCAGCGGCGGCCGAAGTTCTCGCGGCGCTGCGTGCGGACCCCGCCCGCTACGGCGGCAGCGACGCCGGCCGCGGCCGGACGATGGTGGTGGAGTTCTCTTCGCCGAACATCGCCAAGCCCTTCCACTTCGGGCACCTGCGCTCGACCAACATCGGCGCGAACCTGGCGCGGCTCTTCGCCTTCACCGGCTGGAACGTGGTGCGGCGCAATTACCTCGGCGACTGGGGCACGCAGTTCGGCTTCGTGATCTACGCCTGGCGCAAGTGGGGCGACCCAGCCGCACTCGCGGAGCGCGCGATCGACTACCTGGTCGAGCTCTACGTCCGTGCCTACAAGGAGAGTGAGCAGGACCCGGCCGTGCGCGACCAGGCGCGCGACCTGTTCCGCCGGCTCGAGCAGGGCGACCCCGAGATCACGCCGCTCTGGCAGCAGTTCCGCGAACTCTCGCTCGCCGGCTTCATGCGCCCCTACGCGCGGCTCGACATCCGTTTCGACAACTTCGACGGCGAGGCAGCCGCTAGCCGGGACATGGAGGCGGTGATCGAGCGCTTCGTGAAGGCAGGCGTGGCGGTGGAGTCGCTCGGCGCATTGGTGGTGCCGGTAGCCGACGTCATGGGACGGGACATCGCCCCGCTCATGCTGCGCAAGTCCGACGGCGCTTCGACCTACGCCGCGCGCGACTGCGCCGAGGCGATCGCGCGCTACGAGCGCTACCGCTTCGACGGCAACATCTACGTCGTTTCGCGCCAGGAGGATTACTTCGCGCAACTCTTCGTGGCGCTCTCGAAGCTCGGCAAGGCCGAGGGCTGGCCGGTCGACTGGCCGGCGGTGTCCGAGAACGTCAGCTTCGGCTTCGTGCGCGGCATGTCGACCCGCAAGGGCGAGGCAGTCTGGCTCGAAGACGTGCTCGATGAGGCCCGCGACCGCGCCCAGCGCGTGCGCGAGGAAAAGTCCGCGGCGAACCCGCGCGCCTTTCCCGCCCTGCCGCCGACGGAGCTCGCCGCCATCAGCGAGAGCGTGGGGCAGGCGGCGCTCCTGTACTTCGACGTCTCCTCGCGCCGGCTCTCGGACGTCACCTTCGACTGGGACACGGTGCTGCAATTCGACGGCAACACCGGCCCCTACCTGCAGTACGCGCATGCGCGCATGTGCGGCATCTTCCGCAAGGCGGCCGAGCAGGGGCTCGCCGCAGGCGAGACGGTCGCCACCGCGCTCGCCGACGAGGAATGGGCGCTCGTGCTCTGCCTGCGGGAGTTTCCGCTCGCCGTCGAGCGCGCCTGCAACGAACGCGAGCCGCACGAGATCTCGCGCTTTCTCGGCACACTGGCGAGCAGCTTCAACGCGTTCTACAACAATCACACCGTGCTCGACGCGAACGACCGGGCAACCAGCGCCGCGCGACTGGCACTGGTAAAGGCTAGCCAGGTCGTGCTGGCGAACGGGCTCAAGCTCCTCGGCATCCGCCCGCTGGAGCTCATGTGAGCGGGGCGCCCTGAGCGTGGCGGCACGCGGCAACCGGCGGGTCGACCCCACGCGCCGCAATGCCGGCTTGCCGGGCTGGGCCATCCTCGCCTGCGGGCTCGCGATCGGGGCGATCGCGGTGGCGGGCTACGACATCGTGCGGGAGAAGCTGACCGCGCCGGCCACAACTGCAGCTGCACCGGACGCGCCAACCGAACCCGCAGCGGCGAAGCCGAAGGAAAAGCCGAAACCGCGCGTGAACGAAGCGCCACCCGAAAAGCGCTTCGGGTTCTACGAGATGCTGCCGAACTTCGAGGTGGTGATCCCCGAGATCGACGGCACCGCAAGACCGGACAAGACCGCGGCGCCCATCACCACTCCGGGGGTCTACGTGCTGCAGGCGGGTTCGTACGCGGACCAGGCGGAGGCGGTGAAAGTGCAGGCGCGCCTCACCGCGCTCGGCATCAACTCGCAGCTGCAGAAGATCGCCGTGGACGAGCGGCAGTTCCATCGCGTCCGCATCGGACCGATCGAGACGCTGCCCGACCTGAACCGCACGCGCCAGCGGCTGCGCACCGCTGGCATCGACGTGATCCTCATCCGGGTGGGCGAATGACGGGAGACAACGGCCTCGGCGCGCATTACCCGGCGCTCGCCGATGCCCTGCCCTGCATCACGCTCGGCGACTGGCCGACACCGCTCGACGAGGCACCCGCCCTGGCAGCAAAGCTCGGCCTCGCTTCGCTGCACATCAAGCGCGATGACACGACCTCCGCGCACTACGGCGGCAACAAGGTGCGGAAACTGGAATACCTTCTGGCGGAAGCGATCGAGCGCGGCTGCGACAGCACGGTCACCTACGGCTCGGTGGGCTCGAACCACGCGCTCGCGACCGCGGTGTTCGCCACGCGACTGGGGCTCGGGAGCCACGCGGTGCTGGTGGACCAGCCAGCCTCGGCCACCGTCGCGAAGAAGCTCCGTTTTCTGCTCTCGCTAGGCGCAACCATCCACCACGCGCAAAACTTCAGCCAGACCCGCCAGCTCTTCGAGCGCATCCGTGATGCGCACCCGCGTGCCGCAGCGGGTGTCGCCGACATCCCGTGGGGCGGTTCGAACTGGCTCGGCGCGACGGGCTTCGTGGCCGCGGCGTTCGAGCTGCTGGGCCAGCTGACCGGCGCACCGCCACCGGACTACTTATATGTATCCGGCGGGACGATGGGCACGGCCACAGGCCTCGCCCTCGGCCTGCGGGCGGCAGGTACGAACACGCTCGTCGTGGCCCCGCGAGCCGTGCCCTCGGGCGGCAGCGACCATGGCCGCATCCGCCAGATACTCGAGGAAACGAACCGCGAGCTGCATGCGCGCGACGCGACTTTTCCGCTCTTCACAGACCTCCTCGCCAACCTCGAGCCGCGCCCGGAATTCTACGGCACAGGTTACGCGGAGCCGACGGCGGGTTCGATCGAAGCAGTGGACATGGCCGCGCGCCACCTCGGCATCACGCTCGAAAACACCTACACCGCCAAGGCGTTCGCGGGCATAGTCGCCGACGCGCGCAACGGGCGGCTCAAGGGCAGGCGAGTGGTGTTCTGGCAGACCTACAGCTCGGCACCGTACCCCGCCGATCTCGCCGACGTCGACACCAGCGCCCTGCCCAGCTCGCTCCGCCACTACCTCGAGGCCTGCCCCGCATGAAGCTCGCGATCTTCGGTGCCACCGGCAAGACCGGGCGCCTGCTCGTCGAACAGGCGCTCGCTGCCGGCCACAGTGTCCGCGGCCTCGCGCGCGACCCGGCGAAGCTGGCACTCCAGCATCCCCAACTCGCGCTGGTTCAGGGCAACGCGCTCGACGCGACACCAGTCGCCGACACCATCCGCGGCACCGACGTCGTCATCTCGGCACTGGGTATCGGCGCCGGCAATCCGGAAGACGCCATCACCCGCGCCGTGCAGAACATGGTCGCCGCCATGACCGCACAGGGTCAGCGCCGCCTGATCGTCATCTCCTCGCTCGGCATCGGCGACAGCTACCACCAGATTCCGCTGCGCTTCAAGCTCGCGATGAAGGCGATCCCGGTCCTCCGCACGACGATGGCCGACATCGGCCGCATGGAGGAATACCTCAAGACCACCGCGCTCGACTGGATCGTCGTGCGCCCGGGCGGGCTCGAGGACGGTCCCGCGCGCGGGCACTGGTCGGTGAGCACGCCGCAGGACGAACTCTCGGCGGGGAATCTGCCGCGGGCGGATGTCGCAGCGTTCATGTTGCAGCA
>SXGT01022115.1_pt1 | contig 15260 bp, 11 predicted proteins | sample 3176221 | NCBI WGS metagenome assembly SXGT01 (sample SAMN11356862, study PRJNA531348) | freshwater metagenome | isolation source: freshwater sample F1-120 | place: China: Fuxian Lake, Yuxi | collected 2017-12-25
CCCTCCACCGCGCGGCTGGTGACGGTGACCACGGTGCCGCCGGTGCTGTACCCCGGCCATGACGAGGTGGTGGACCATCTGCTGCGGGCGAGGCGGGATGGACTTCTAGGCAAAGACGTGCGGCTGCTCGTCCGCGTGCACCAGAGGGACGAATTGGACCGCTACCAGCGTTTCGAGGGCGTGGCGGGGCTGCGGGTGGAGAAGCCGTTTCGCCATACTATCGTCGCCGAGGGCTCGTCGGTGGATCCCAGCACGGCCGATCGGCGGCATCTGGCGCGGACGCTGTTGCACAGCGATGTGGTGGTCAACGTCGCCTCCACCATCGCGATCGAAGCCGCGATTCTCGACACCCAGATCGTCAACATCGGGTTCGATCTGCCGACTCCAAAGCCGTACCTGGACTCCGCGGCCCGTTTCTACGACTACACTCACTACCGACCGCTGGTGACGGGCGGCGCGGTGGCGGTGGCGCACTCGCCGGGGGACATGGTCGGCCAGGTGCGGGCGGCGCTGGAGCATCCGGAACGCCGACGCGAGGAGCGAGCCGCGGTCGCTCGGTTGCTCGCCTATCGAATTGACGGCGGCGCTTCACGGCGCATCGCCGAGGAGATCGTGACGACCTTGCGAAGCGGGACGTTCTGACATGGCGACCAGCTCGCGTGTCTACACGATCGATAGCGACGGAAGCCAGAGCTGGAGCAGTCTACGCGAGCTGTGGAACTATCGTGAGCTGGTCTATGCGTTCACCGTGCGCAGCATTCGCACCCGTTACCGTCAGTCGGTGCTGGGAATGGGCTGGGCGATCGCGCAGCCGCTGCTCCAGATGGTGGTGTTCAATCTCGTGTTCGGCAACCTGGTGAAGATTCAGACCGATGGCATCCCGTATCCGATCTTCTCGTACGCGGCGCTGGTGCCCTGGACGTTTTTCGCCAACGGGGTAACGATCGGTTCCACGGCGCTGGTCGCCAATCGATCGCTGGTGACCAAGATGTGGTTTCCGCGCGAGGCGATCATCCTTTCCGAGGTTGGCGCCCGGCTGATGGATTTCGGAATCGGCGCCGCGATCTTTGTCGGCTTCATGGCCTGGTACCAGGTGCCAGTCACGCCCTGGCTGCTGTTCATCCCAGTGTTGCTGCTGGTACAGACGGTGCTGATCGTCGCCATCACCCTGTTCGCGTCTGCGCTTCACGTCCGGTTCCGCGACATAGCGCCGATCGTCACCCTCGGGGTGCAGGTCTGGTTCTTCTTGAGTCCGGTGGTGTACCCGTTGTCGCAGCTCGACAATCGAGAGCCGCCAGTCTCGGAGCTGGTGCGAACGATGTTCATGCTCAACCCGATGGTCGGCCTGATCGAGGCGTACCGCTCGATCATTGCGCTTGGACAGGCTCCCAACCTGGAGGCGGTCGGCATCTCGGCCCTCGTTTCGTTGGTTTTGCTCGCGGTCGCCTATCCCTGGTTCAAGTGGCGCGAGCGCTCCTTCGCGGACATCATCTGATGCCCGAGTTCGCGGTTCGATTCCAGAACGTCTCCAAGCGCTATGGAATGGGGCGGTCGCGCACGTTCACGATGTTGTTCAGCGCCTGGATCGGCAAACTCCGTGGGTTACCGGAGCCGCCGCGCCGCCACTGGGCGGTCGAAAACGTCTCGTTCGAAGTGCCGCCGGGCGAAAGTCTCGGCATCGTCGGCTCCAACGGCTCCGGCAAAACCACCGTGCTGAAGATGCTCTCGCGGGTGACCTGGCCAACGCAAGGGCGGATTCAGATCGCTGGGCGAGTCATCTCGTTGATCGAGCTAGGTGCCGGGTTCCACCCGGAGCTGACCGGCCGCGAGAACATCTATCTCCACGGCAGCATCCTCGGGCTCCCGCGTGAAGAGGTCACGCGCAACCTGGACGACATCGTCGAATTCGCCGGGATCGAGAAGTTCCTCGACACCCCGGTGAAATGGTTCTCCTCAGGGATGTATGCGCGGCTTGGATTCAGCGTTGCCGCCTACTCGCGACCGGACGTGCTACTCGTGGACGAAGTGCTCGCGGTTGGGGACGCCGCATTTCAGCGTCGGGCGATCGATCGCATGCAGGCGTTCGTGCGTGAGGGCAAAACGGTACTGTTCGTGTCGCACGATTTGGACAATGTCCGGGGGCTGTGCAGACGGGTGCTGTGGCTCGAGAAGGGGGTCGTGCGGGCGGTTGGCGAGACCGAAACGGTGGTGGCTCAATACCTCGACGACGTCAACGCACGGGCGGTAGAGCAGCAACAGGCGCGCGACCGCAAGCAACTACGGCCGGGCAGCGGTGAGGTGCGATTCACCGATTGGCATCTAGGCGGCGCGGACGCGGGCGGGGTGGCGACCCTGGAACCGGGCGACCCACTGTGCGTGACCGCTCGCTACCATGCGTTCCAGCGCGTTCGACGGCCGCGATTCCGATTCCTGGTCGTGGCCCCGCGCCATCAGGTCGTGGTTGGCACCGCGGAGCTGCACGTTGACGAAGTCGGCGAATGGCTCGAGGCTGGCGATGGCGAGGTAGAGTGCCGATTCGAGAGCCTTCCGCTGGGTCCGGGCCAGTATCGGGTTCAGCTCGCCATCGCCGGCGACGATCTGGTGGGGCTCTACGATCAGGTGACGGTAGGGCCGCAGTTTGTGATCGCCGCCGGGCCGCGCAACGGACTGGTGAGTGTGGAGCACCTGGTCGAACTGTCCAGCACCGTCCGCCTTCAGCCGCGCGAACCGCGATAGCCCGCCCCATGCGCGGCACCCCGACGTGAGCCTCCCCCGCGCGCTGTTCGTTGCCCGCGAGCCGGACGAAACGCTCCGAACGTACCTGCCGGTGCTGTCTGAACTCACCGCCGCCGGGCGGGTCGAACCGTACCTGCTGTTCCACCACACCCCCGGCGACTGGGCTCGCGCCGAGTTGAGGCAACTCGCCGTTCCGTGGGAACAGGTGCAGAATCCTGCGCTGGAGCCACCAGGTGGGATGCTAGGGCGGGCGGCGGGCGCGACCCGACTCGCTACCCCGCTTGGCGAGATCGGGCAGCTTCGACGTGCGCGAACGCTCGCCGCGGCGCTCCTCGATCGGCTGCGACCGCAGGTACTGATCGTCATTCAAGACACGTTGCTCCTGGAGCGCTTTCTCGTGCGCGCCGCCAATCAGAGCGGGATCGCCACACTGGTAGTCCAATGGGCCTTCACCTATCCGCAGGAGTACTACGATCGGTTCCAGGAACAGAAGCGCGCCGCCCGACGCCGAAGCGGAGCGCGCGCGCTCGTGGCCCGAGTCACCAGCGCAGCCTATCAGGCGGCGTTGGGAGCGCTGGGACTTCGCTTCGTGCTCGCCAACACGTACGGCGGCGGCGAAGCCGAGTACCTCGCGGTCATGGGCAGCGGGTTCAAGGAACAGTTCCTTGCCCAGGGGGCGCGAAAGCGCGAGGTGATCGTGTCCGGCCACCCCAGCCACGACGCGGTGTTCGAGCGGGTGCGGGACTGGACCGAAACCGAACGAATCCGGGTCCTCGAAAGTCTCGGATTCACGGCCCAACAACGACTGGTCACCTACGCCACCCAGCCGACCCTGTGGCGCGGGGTGCTCGATTTTGCCGAGCTGCGTTCGATGGTGGAGACAGTGGTGAGCGCGGTTCAGGCGCAGGACGAGCGGTTCGCTCTGGTGGTCAAGCTCCATCCCCGCGAATCGCTCGACGACTACGCGTTTCTGGAGGGCCGCCAGGGCGTGCGAGTGATTCGCGACGCGGACGTACAACGGCTGATCGCCGCCAGCGATGTGTTCGTCTCGTCCTCCTCGTCAACACTGCTGTTCGCGATGATGTTCGACAAGCCGATCGTCACGATCAATTTTCACGCGGTGCCGCATTTCGAGTACTTCGCCGGGCTGGGCGGGACATTGCACGTTCGCCAGGCGGAGCGTTTCGAGTCCGCGCTGCGCGCCGCGCTGTCCGACCAGGCGACTCGCGCCGAGCTGCGGGCGGGGCAGAGGCAGGTGCTCGCCAGGTACAGCCGATTCGACGGCGGGGCGACCCGCCGCCTCCAGACGCTCATCGAAGGCTGGGCGCTTGCGGACCTCAAAACGTGAAACGCCATGACCTGTCGCGCCGCCGCGTCCTCTACGTTTGTCAGCACATAGACGTTGGTGGCGCTGAGGAGTTGATCGCCGCTTACTCGCGCCGTCTGCCGGAGCGCGGATTCGACGTGGGGGTGGTATGCCTCACCCGCCGAGGGCGGATCGCCGCGGAGATCGAGCGCAGCGGCGCGCCGTTCTGGCTGCTGGCGGGTGAGCCCGGGCCACGCGACCCGCGCGCATTCATTCGTCTGATCAGGCTGATGCGCTCGCTGCGTCCGGATGTCGTACACGCGTTCCTACTGGTCGCCGGAATCTATGGCAGGTTGGCAGCGGTCGCGGCGGGCGTGCCGTTGGTGCTGGCGACCGAGGCCAACGTGTACGAGCGGAAGCCCGCTCGACACGTCTGGATGGAGCGACTGCTGGGACCGCTTTCGTACCGCGTCATCGCCAGCTCCGCCGCGGTGCAGTCCTTCGCCGCGCGTCAGACGTGGCTTCCGGAACATAAGATGCCGGTGCTGTACAACGCGGTCGATTTCGACGCGCTCGACCAGGGCGCCGATCGCGCGGAGTCTCGGCGCGCGCTGGATCTAGAGCCCGATCGGATCGCGATTGGGACCGTCGCGCGGCTCACCGAGCAAAAGGGCCATCGCTTCCTGCTGGAGGCGTTCGCCAGTAACTCCTCGAGCGACCCGCGGCTGGTGCTGCTGATCGTCGGCTACGGACCGCTCGAAGCGGAGCTACGACAGCAGGCTACGGCGCTGGGGATCGCTGACCGAGTTAGCTTTCTGGGGATGCGGCGCGACCTGCCGGCGATCTTTGCGGCGCTTGACGTGTTCGTGCTGGCGTCGCTCTGGGAGGGACTCCCACTGGTCGTGCTGGAGGCGATGGGAGCGGGCGTGCCGGTCGTCGCGACCGGCGTAGGAGGGACCGGCGAAGCGCTCGACGATGGGGTGAGCGGCATGCTGGTGCCGCCGGGCGATGCCATGACGCTCGCGGCGGTGCTCCGACGCTTGATCGCGGATTCGGCCTTGCGGGAACGCCTGGCGGCGGAAGCACGGAGCCAGGCCCGGGCGCGATTCGGCTTGAACGCACACCTGGACGCCCTGGTGCGCCTGTATCGCGAAGGATTGTCCGAGCGCGGTGCTTCAGTCAGGCCGCGGGGCTAGCGTGCGGGTCACGATCGTCAACTACGTCATGACGGTGATGCGCGGCGGGGGCGAAACGCGCGATCTCGCCTGGGCGCGCGGCCTGCGCAAGCGTGGCGTGGACGCCCGATTTCTTTCGATTCTCCCGCTCAACGGTCGCGTGCGCTACCCGGTCGCCGACGTGCCGTTGCAAACCGTCCGCGCTCCCTACCTGCGCGAGCGGGTGTACGCGATGCAGGGACTACCGAAAACCGGGCGGCTCTCTTCGCTGCTCCTGGATATCGAGACTCGAGTTTTCTGCTCGCGGGCGATCCGTGCGATTGTGTCATCAGCCGAGCCGCCGGACCTGGTGCACGCCAGCCACCTGTATCCGATGGTGAAACTGAAGGACGCACGGCCAGCGATGCGGGTGGTGGTGCGCAACATGGGCGGGATCGCGCCGCAATATCGGCATTTGATCCCCAGGGCCGACGCGATCATCGGCGATGGGTCCGGCGCGCTCAATTTCCAGCAACTGACCGGCTATCCGATTCGCTTCGTTCCCGGCGGGATCGACGCCGAGCTGTTTCAACCCGGCCCGCCGTCGCTGAAACCGGGCCTCGGACTGGAGGGGCGGGAAGTAGTGTTGTTCGCCGGCCGCCTCGCCCCGTTGAAGAACCTCCCGCTGTTGCTCGACGCGTTGGCGCTCCTGCTGCGACGCCGCCCGCGCGCGGCGCTGATCGTGGCCGGCGAGGGGATAGGGGAGCGAGCGGCGAGGGCTCAGGTTGCGCGGTTGGGAATCTCCAACGCGGTGCGCTTTGTCGGTGCGGTCCCCCATGATGAGTTGCCCGACTATTACAACGCCGCTGACGTGTTCGCGCTCAGTTCGACGTTCGACAACTCGCCCAACGCGGTGCTGGAAGCGATGGCCTGTGGGCGCCCAGTCGTCGCTACCCGCGTGGGAGGGGTGCCGCTGTACGTGGAGGATGGGGTGACCGGGCTGCTCGTGCCGGGCGGGGATCCGCTAGCGCTGGCGGACGCGCTGGAGCGAGTGCTCGGCGACCCGCGGCTTGCGGCGGAGATGGCGGCGCGAGCGCGGGCACACGTGCTGAGCACGCTCACCTGGGACCGCTCCACTGAGGCGCTGCTGGAAGTGTATCGATCGGTGTTGGGACGAACGTGACCCGCCTGGCGATCGTCTACCACCGACCTTTCAGCCGCGCCGCGGACGGCGGGCTGTATGAAGCGGAAGGCGCGTTCAGTAAGTACGTGGAGTCGCTCGCGCCGCACTTCGAGGAGATCGTACTGTGCGTGCCGCTGCGCCAGGGTGGGGCGGAAGGCTATCGACTCTCAGCTCCCAACGTCCGCCTGTGTCCCTTGCCGTTCTTCGACGCTCTGGATGGCTTCTATCGGGCGCTCCCACGGGCGATCGTACGAGCGTGGCGTGACTCCGCTGACTGGGATCTGGTCAACGTGCGCGCCCCCACCTGGTTCGCCCCGTACGCCTTACTGATCGCCCGGCTTCGCCGCATTCCACTGTTCCTGCTGGTGGTGGGCGATCTGCGCGAGGCGGCTCGCGCGGTCCGTCCCACGTCGCTCAAACGGCGACTGCATCGGGCGCACGTGGAACTAGAAGAGCGGCTGCTAGACGGGATGGTCTCTCGCACCCTGACCCTGTGCAACGGCGCCTCGCTACACGCCCGCTTCGCGCGGCCGGAACGCGACGTGGTGGAGATGCGCACCTCCACCCTGAGCGACGAGGCGTTCCACGTGCGGTCCGATACGTGTCAGAGCGGAACCATCGAGCTGCTGTGTGTCAGCCGCGTCGATCCGCGAAAAGGCTTGCGCTACCTTCCCGCCGCGATCCAGGCGTTGGCCCGACGCGGTCACGACGTGCGACTGCGCATTGTCGGTCCCATCGTCGGTAGTCCAGGCCAGGATGAGCGCGAGCAGACGATGCGACGAGCCGCCGAGCTGGGAGTCGCCGAGCGGATCACCTTTCGGGGAGCGGCGACCATCGATCAGGTGTTCGCCGCGTATCGTCAGGCCGACCTCTTCGTCCTGCCCAGCCTGCCCGGGGAGGGCGTGCCTCGCGTGCTGCTGGAGGCGATGGCCGCGTCGCTGCCGCTGGTCTCCACACGGGTAGCCGGCATTCCATCGGCGGTCCGGGACGGATCGACCGGACTCCTGGTGGAGCCGGCCGATTCGGACGCGCTCGGTGAAGCACTGGCTCGGCTGATCGAGGATGGCGATCTGCGTCGACAGTTGATCGCGCGCGGCCAGTCAGAGGCGCGCCAGCACGCGCTCGGCCGCCAGGCGGATCAGATCCTCACCGCGGTGCGACGCGCCTACCCGAACGTCATGCACTCAGCTTCGACCGAGACCGAGACACACCGATCGGAGCGGGGATTCGCGCCGCGCTCCCTGCGAATCTCGATCCCGCTGGCCGGGTTCAACGTCTCCGGCGGGGTACAATCGCTGATCCACCTGGCCAATGGGCTCGCCGAGCGAGGCCATCGTCCGCGCTTCGTGGTGCCGGACTTCGCCTCCACGCCGCCTCGACCGCTGGACTCGCGCGTACAGGTGCACGTGCTCCCCACAGGCCCCTTCCCCCGCCGCCTTCGACAGCTCGCGTACTATCTCCGGCTGTGCTGGGAATCCACCCAGGGCGCCGACGTGTGCCTGGCGAACTACTGGCCCACCGCCTACACCGCGCTCCTCTCGCGCCTCATGCGCGGCGATCGGACCGCGTTGGCCTACAACGTTCGCGCGTATGAGCCGACGACGCACGGCGATTTGGCGGAGTCCGGCGCGGCCGGACGGCGGCTACGATCGACGTTTGCGAAGCTCTCCTATCGACTTCCAATTCCGAAGCTGGTCACCTCCGAATACCTGCGCGGCCTGGTTGGCGATCGTTCCACCGCGGTCATGGGACACGGTATCGACCTGGCGATCTTCCATCCCAAGGAGAAGCAAACTGAGTCGGAAACAGTGACGGTGGGAGTCGTCGGCCGCCACGGCGCGGTGAAGGGCTACCAGGACTTTCTGGACGCTCAGGAGCGCCTGGCGGGCGATCTCCCGATCCGATTCGCGGTCGCTGGCGAGAGAGACCTGCCACTGCCGTCGCGCTTCGCTTCCGAACGGTTCACCTCGGGATCCGAATCCGAGATGGCGGTGTTCTACCGCGCGTGCGATGTCTTCGTCTTCCCCTCACGCTCCGAGGGATTCGGACTGCCGGCGCTCGAGGCGCTGGCGAGCGGCTGCGCCCTGGTCAGCACTGATTGTGGCGGCGTCCGTGAGTTCGCCCAACCCGAGGTCAATTGCCTGCTGGTGCCCCCCGCCGAACCGGCCGGGCTCGCCGCGGCGATCCAGCGACTCGTGAACGACCCTCTTGCGCGGTCATCGCTGGCCCGTCAGGGGGTGCTGGATGCCCAGGCGTTCTCACGTCACCGCGTGACGGAGCGCTTCGAGCGCGAGCTCCTGCGGTTGGCGACCCGCTGAGACGCGAGCGAACTCAGTCGGCCAGGGCAGGCGCTACTTGACCAGGGTGGACCAGTCCAGGCCCACTTCCGCGACCGTGTAGCGGTCCTCGTCAGGGTTGTCCGGGTTGTACTTCTCGCTGATGTGGTACATCAGGATCGCGGTTTCGCCGGTGTGATTGCGCCAGCCATGCAGGACGCCGGGCGGGATACGGAGAATTTTGCCGTCGTACTCGGAGAGGCTGACGAACTGACCGCGGAATCCGCCGTCGGAGGTGGGGACCGCCAGTCCCACCTTGAGAGCGCCCTTGATCACGAACCATTCGTCGAACTGGCGCTTGTGCGCGTGCCAGGCGGTCACGACCCCGGGGTAGGCGAACGTGATGTTGATGTCGCCGGTGACCACTGGATAGATGTCGCAGAAGCGGCGTCCGCGGTCATCGTCGTAGCGGCGGGCCACGTCTCGAACTTCCACACCCAGCTCGGCGAGCCGCTTCAGGTGCTCCAGGTTGCCGACGCTGCCGATCGCGACGGCTGGGGATGCGGGGATACCTGTCATCGGTCCTCCTACAGAACACCTTTCGCGATCAGGTAGGCCTCAAGCGCCTCCTGCCAGGGGCGAAGCGCCGCGATCCCAAAGGACGAAAGTCGAGCGCTGGCGAGCGCCGAGTAGCCCGGACGTCGCGCCCGCCGCGCTGTTTGCGCGGTCGAGAGTTTTTGCATCCGAACATCGAGTCCGGCCAGCTTGAAGGTTTCGCGGGCCAGATCGAACCAGGAGCACTCGCCGCCGTTGGTCAGATGAACCAGTCCGCTGGCGCCGGCTTCCAGCAGCTCCTTGACCGCCGCCGCGAGGTCGGCGGTGTACGTGGGCGACAGCACCTGATCGTCCACCACCGAGACCGCGCCGTCCGCGCGACCTTTCTGCAGCATCAGCTCGGGAAAGGTCCAGCCTTTGCGACTGGTGGCGGTCCCGTACAGCCCCGCGGATCGCACCACCAGATGGCGGCGCGCATTCTGCATCACGAGATGCTCGCCGGCGACCTTCGAGGCGCCGTACACGTTCAACGGTGCGGGAGTGTCGCTTTCGAGGTGTGGTCGCCCGCGGGTGTGTCCGCCTCCGCCGAAGGCGTAGTCGCTGGAGAAGAACACCACCCCTGCGTCGCACGCCTCCGCGGCGCGTGCCACGTTGAGCGCGCCCAGCGCGTTTACATCCAGCGCGAGCGACGGGTTCGCCTCACAGTCGTCCACGCGGTGGAACGCGGCGGCGTTCAGCACCCACTCGGGTTTCACACGTTGCAGCGCGGAGAGCACGCCCACCCCGTCAGTGACGTCCACCTCCTGATGGGTGAGCCCCACCGCGCCATCGCCAAACTCCCGCAGCAGATCCTGGCCGAGTTGCCCGGCCGCCCCGATCACCACCACTTTCACGTTGCGGCTCCGGCGAGCGTGGCTTCCTTCAGCCAACGGATGTTGAAGAACCGCGAATCGCGCTCCGGCTCGGCGCCGAAATCGCCCCGCTCCAGCGCATCCCAGATCGAGAGCACCGCTTCGCGGGTTCCGCGCTCGGCCTGAAATCCCAGCGTCTGGGCGATCTTGTCGGCCAGCACGTAGTAGCTGCGGGCGCTGTTGTCCACGTTCCGATCGCGCTTGACCCGCACCTCGGCCCCGCGATCCAATTCGAGCACTTCGGCGACCCAGTGTGCCAGCTCCAGAATGCGGTAGTTCTTGTGAACCAGATTGAACACCTCGCCCCGTACTTTCGCCTGGGGCGCGGAGAGCAGGTGCACGTAGGCGTCCGCGGCGTCGCGAACGTGCAGCAGCGGTCGCCATACTTCCCCATGCCCATGCACGGTGATCAGTCGGTGCCGCCAGGCGTGCAGCGTGAACGTGTTGAGCACCAGGTCGAACCGCATCCGCGGCGAGCTTCCAAAGAGTGTTGCTTTGCGCACGATCACCGGGCAAAACAGCGGTTCGCGCTCAGCGACCCGCAGCAATTCCAGTTCGGCGAGTCGCTTCGATTTGCTGTAGTTGGCGGTCGGAGCGATCGGAACGTCTTCCGTCATCGGCACGACGTTCAGGTCGCCCAAACGCGCCTGGCTGTAATACACGGAGCACGTCGAGGCGAAAAGGAGGCGCACCTCCCGCTCCTGTTCCGCGGCGGACAACGCGCACGCTTCGGCCAGTTGACGGGTGGCGTGCACGTTGATCGCGCTGTTGAGATCAGGCGCGAAATCGGCGGTAGGATCGTTGGACAATCCGCCCAGGTGGATGACCCTGCTGACCCCATCCAGCCAGCGGGGATCGAAGCTGCGAAAGTCGGCGACGATCGTTTCCAGACGTTCGTGACGAGCCAGATCGGCGCCGTACCACTGGGTGTCGATCGTGCGAACCGACTCGCCTTGCGCGAGCAGTTCGTGAATGAGGACGCTGCCGACGTACCCGGCCCCGCCGGTGACCAGGATCATCTGACGCCCTCCTGCGCTTCGATTCGCGGGTCGGGGTATCGTCGCCTGGTTCCGGCCCGGGCCGCATTCTACCTTGCTATCCGGGTCGCTGCTAGAATGCGGCCATCGTATGTCGAACAGCCTGCAAGGTCTGCGCGTCTGCTATTTCGGGCATTTCGCGCCCGAATGGCACCGCAATCGCGTGCTGGCCAAGGCGCTCCGCCATGCCGGCGCGGAGATCATCCTGGCGAGCGACCAGCGCCGCTTCATGACCCGCTCCGCACGACTGCTTCGCGATGCGCTGCGCTTTGACTTCGACCTGCTGCTGGTCGGCTTTCCCGGTCACAGCGACATGCCGCTGGCGAGAATGATCGCCGCGCGCAAGCGCGTTCCGTTGATTTTCGACGCGCACGTCTCCTTCTACGACTCCTCGGTGTTCACCCGTCGAACCGCGCGTCCGGGCAGTCTTGCCGCCTGGCGCTATTACGGGATGGACCGCCTCTCCTGCGCGCTGGCCGATCGGGTGCTGCTCGACGCGCAAGCGCACATCGACTACTTCGTCAAAACGTTCGGGGTGAACGCCCGCAAGTGTCGCCGTATCTGGGTAGGCGCCGACGACGGCCTGGTCTACCCGCGCGACGACGTGCCGAGGCACGCTGAGTTTTCGGTCTTCTGGTACGGGTCGTTTTTCCCGTTGCATGGAGTCGAGCACATCCTGGAGGCCGCCCGCCTGTTGCAAGTTGACGGGCAGCAGGCGCGATTCGAGCTCGCCGGCGCGGGTCCACAGTTGGCGGAGATGAAGGCGCGAGCCGCGGCGATGGGGCTCACCAACGTGCGGTTCCTGGGACACGTTCCGTACCCGGAACTGCCCGGGCACGCCGCGCGCTGTCACATGTCGCTCGGCGTATTCGGCGACACGCCGCAAACCCATCGGGTCATCCCCAACAAGGTGTACGACGGGCTGGCGATGCGACTGGCGGTCGTCACTGCCGACACCCCTGCCATCCGCGAGGCGATGCGGCCGGGCGAGCAGGTGTACACGGTTCCGATCGCCAATCCCGTGGCGCTAGCCGAGGCGATAGCCCGCCTCGCTCGCGACGCCGACCTGCGCGAGTCGATCGCCCACCAGGGATACGAGCTGTTCCGTCGCTCGTTCTCCATCGAGGCGATCTCCGAGATGGCGTCGAGCGTGCTGCTGGAAACGCTCAGTTCCTCGAAACGTCGGAAATAAGACCGCCGAGTTGCTCGCGGTTACGGCTCGCTCACCGCTCGTCGCGCGATGCGGCCCCAGAGCAACAGCAGGAACGGCGCCCCGAGGGGGATCATCACCGGCAGCAGCATCGCGCGATGGCGAATGAGCGTGCCGACGTTGTTCTGAACCAACGCGAACGCCATCATCATGAGCAGTACGAACAGTCCGAGTAGCAGTGCCGCGCGGTGGCGCTTGCGTGCGGCTTCCACAACCCCAGCGAGCGAGGCGACCACGATCAGATACCAGCAGATGACCTCGGGAAGGAACGCGAAGTCGCGCGGGGTGCGCATGGTCCAGGGCACCGGCTGCAGGATGACGTTCGGAAGCCCGATCGGCAGATACGCGACTTGCGCGACGTACGCATTTCCGCTTTCCGGCCTCTGCTCTCCGCCCAACTGGGTACGGGCGGTGTCATCGGCGCGTTGGCGTTCCATCTGTTGGAACCGACTAATGGTCAGGAACTCCAGTCCAAGCTGGCTGAATCCGAGCAGGTAGATGACCGCGATCGTCGCCACCGCGTATGGCACGCCTCTTCGCAGTCGAGTGCGCCAGGGGGCGGTGCTGGCGGCGAACACGCCAACCACCATCAGCCAGCCGATCAGCAGGAACAACTGCGCGCGTAGATCCTCCATCGTCGCGAGCGCAAGCAGCCCGACGATAGCCGCCTTCCAATCAGCGTGGCGGACGAATCGCAGCATCGTCCAGATTGCGATCGACGCCACCATCACCACCATGACATCCTTCAGGGTCAGTAGCGACCAGAGCAGTAGTGACGGGAAGATCGCTGCGACGATGCCGGCCAGCCGGGCCGCCCGTTCGTCCCACAACTCGCGGGCAATACCGAAAGTAGCGAGCGCGGTGACAGCTCCAAACGCCGCGTTGAGCACCTTCGCGGCGACCACGGAGTGGCCGAGGAGCAGGTACAGCAGTCCCAGCAGGTAGGTGTAGTTCATCACCAGATAGCTGTCGCGCTGCAGAATGCCCGGAATCTCACCGCTCCAGGCGCGGGCGATGTCCCAGGACAGCTCGTCGTAAGCGCGGTCGTCAGGAAACACGAACCCGCCCGTGCCGAGCGACAGCAATACGCCGTGGCTGGCGACGATCGCCACCACCCGCAACAGGAAGGCGCCCAGAAACAGGTCGATCAGGAACGCGCGCTGGGCGCCACCCGCCAGACGCCAGAGGCTCACCAGTGCGAGCGCCAGGCAAGCCAGGAACACCACCAGCGGTTGCAGCGGCGACTCCTGGAAAGCCGCCGTCACCAGGAGCACCAGCGCACCGGCAACGATCAGCGCGATCCGGATTCGCGCCGAGGTATCGGTCCACCAGGCACGCGGGGTACGGGCGATGTTCGCTTCGCTCACGCCGATGCCGGAACGGCGGCGAACTCTTGATGCCACAGCTCGAGCATCAACATCGCCCACAGCGGCTGCCACCAATCGGCCTGGTGGTTGACATGTTGGCTGACCATATCGTGCACCGCGGTCGCGGTGAAGTAGCCGCGTTGACGGAACGTTGACGAAAGCAACAAGTCTTCGAGCATCGGTCGCATCTCGCCGCGCAGCCACTCCGCGACTGGCACCCCGAACCCCGCCTTTGGGCGTTGAATGACGCTCGCCGGCAACACGTCCGTCATCGCTCGCTTGAGCAGATACTTGGAGGTGCGCCCGCGCAGTTTGAGCGAAGGCGGCAGCGATGCGGCCCACTCCACCAACCGGTAATCAAGAAACGGCGAGCGCGTTTCGAGCGAGTTCGCCATCGCCGCGATGTCCACCTTCACCAGCAGATCGTTGGGGAGGTACGTTGCGAAGTCGAGCGCGAGCAGAGTGTTCAGCAGACCGGCGCCGTTTCGGTTGTTGATCGGATCTGACAACAGGCGGTCGGAGCGGGCCTCGCGGGCCAACGCAAGGAACTCCGGGGCGAAGGTGCGCTGCTTGAGCGCGGGGTCGAATATGCCGATCCAGGAGGCGTAGCGCGCGCCGGGCGACAGTCGTAACCGGGACAGAAACCGGCGCGCACGCCCCCGCGGATCGCGCACTCCAGCCGCCGCTGGCAGCGCGGATGCGACCATCGACGCCACCGGCCGCGCGAACGGGACCCGCCCCACGAACCGTTCCGCCAGCTCGGACGCCTGGTAACGATCGTACCCGGCGAACAGCTCGTCGCCGCCGTCCCCGTTCAACGCCACGGTAACGTGTTGGCGGGTTTCGCGGGACAGGAAGAACGTTGGCAGCGCCGACGAGTCCGCGTACGGCTCGCCGAAATGTCGGACCAGCGTCGGGAGCGCATCCGTGGCGTGCGGCTCGACCAGGAAGACGTGGTGATCGGCGCCGAAACGGCGGGCCACCTCGCGCGCATAGGCGACCTCGTCGAAACGCGGCTCTCCAAAGCCGATGCTGAACGCCTTCACCGGTCGGTCCGAGAGGCGGCTCATTTCAGCGAGCACCGCGCTGCTGTCGATACCGCCGCTCAGGAATGCGCCGAGCGGAACGTCGGACATCAATCGCCGGCGGACTGAATCGGTGAACAGCGCCCCGAACTCTTCCAGCGCGGTTCGTTCGTCCAGATCCTCGCGGACGCTGAACGTGGGACTCCAGTAGCGCTCGGTGCGGATGCCGTGCTCTCGATCCCAGGTGAGGAAGTGGCCCGGGAGCAGCTTTAGCACCCCCTCAAAGGCGGTGCGCGGCGCCGGCACGTAGCCAAAGCTGAAATAGGCGTCGATCGCCCCCAGATCCGTCTTGCGTACGACGTCCGGGTGTTGCAGCAGGCCCTGCAGCTCGGAGGCGAAGACGAGCCCGTCCCGCAGCGGGGCGTAGACCAGCGGTTTCTTCCCGACCCGGTCCCGCGCTAGCAGGAGGCGTTCTCGGTTCGCGTCCCACAGCGCCAGCG
>SXGT01370930.1_pt1 | contig 15259 bp, 16 predicted proteins | sample 3176221 | NCBI WGS metagenome assembly SXGT01 (sample SAMN11356862, study PRJNA531348) | freshwater metagenome | isolation source: freshwater sample F1-120 | place: China: Fuxian Lake, Yuxi | collected 2017-12-25
AACGTGGAGCCGGACCTGACCCACTTCGACGGCATCGTCCCCTGCGGCATCCGCGAGCACGGCGTCACCAGCCTTGCCGACCTGGGCTTGATTGCCGGCATGGACGAGGCCGACGCGGCGCTGAAGGCCAGTTTCGAGCGGGTGTTCGGGCCGGCTGAAAGTCAGTCGACCGCGGGCGACACATAGTTCTTCTGGCCGATGCCCTTGGGGGACTGGCCATAGCGGTTTGGGCCGGGCGTGCCGTCGAGGAAGCCGAGGGTGACCAGAAGCCAGAAGCCGATGACGAGCGACGCTGAGGTCAGCAGATGCCGGGGAATATCCCACACGGAGAAGGGCGGAACCATTGGCGCGGACATGAAGTCCGGCGCCGCGAGCATCGCGATCCCCTGCGTCAAGGCCAAGGCCGATGACACAAGCACCAGCCAGCCTCTGTTGTCGCGGTCATGCGCACGCCTCATCGAAAGCGCCGTCTGAGGCCAGATGAAAAGCAGCATCAAGGCAAAACTCAGCCAAGCCGCGCCTTGTGTGTTCTCCATCTGCAGCCAACCCCACGAACCCAGCAGGAGCCGCCCCAGAACGACGCCTAGAGCAGCCTGAACCACCGCCAGACCGATTCCGATCAGCCACCAGTCCAGTCGTCGGGTTCGCCCGTCAAAGCTGAAGAATGCTGCAAATTGATTCCGCTTGGCCATGAGTCCCCCTTACCCTGCGATTGGAGGATCAGGCCGGAATGGTCAAGTTGGGCAGGTCAGTTGCGGCGAGGCGTGAACCAGCTGGGCGCCGCCGGCGGGGCGCAGTTTCGCTGCATGCCCATGCCCTTCAGGAACGCCCGGCGCTGGCGCCCCGCCTGGATGGCGGCCTGCACCTGACGGCTGTGCTGCTCGGCCCCCGTCAGACGCCGCACCCAGCTGCGCAGGGGAATGAAGTCCGTGGTGGTGTCCCGGATCGCATCCAGAGTCGCCGAGGCGGCAGCGTCCGCCGCGATTTCGCTGTTCAACGACCCGTCCTGCCGGGGCGGCTCGTCCAGGTCCGGCCCCAGGGCGTCGTCCAGTCGCCGCACCTCGGCCGCGATGGCCGGGCAGCGCTGCAGATTGCGCTGGTCATAGGGCGCCGCCTGGGCCTGAAGCAGCACCGTCGGAATAGCGTCGCGCCGCAGGTTCAGGTCTTCCAGCGGTGCGGTGGCCGCGTCGGCGAAGCCGTCACGCACCGTGTCCACGCCCTCCCCCGCCGACCGGGCCGCCGCACAGGCGCTCAGAGTCAGGGCTGACAGACAGATCACGGAAACGGTCGAGGTTCTCATCATGCGCCTGTAACGCATTTCGCGCCGCTTGGTTGTGGTATTTTCACGCCGCCCGGCGGCCGCTCGCGAAGCTGTGAAGCGCCTGTTCCAGCGCGGGAAAATCCTCCGCCACATGCACCGCCCCGGACGCCAGCACCTCGTCCGCCGTGTGAAAGCCCCACGCCACCCCCTGAGGCCGGACTCCAGCGTTCAGCGCCATGCGCATATCGTGGCTGGTGTCCCCGATCATCACCGTCCGCTCCGGCGCCCCGCCGCAGACGTCCATGGCGCAGACCAGCATGGCCGGGTCCGGCTTGCCCGGCCCGTCCTCGGCGCAGTGGCTGCTCAGAAACAGGTCGGCCCAGCCCGCTCGCGCCAGATTCCGCTCCACCCCTCGCCGCGACTGACCGGTGGCTAGCGACAGCCGCCACCCGTCCCGCCGCAGCGCCGCCAGCAGGTCCATAGCCCCCGCATACAGCGGCTCCTCGAACCCGGGCCGCTCGTGCATGGCGCGGAAGGCCCCTTGATAGGCCGCCACGAACTCGGCCAGCTCGGCATCGGTCAGCTCCGGCCCCAGCTGCCGCAGCGCCTTGTGCAGCGACAGCCCAACTACCTGACGCACCGCGTCATAGTCCGGCTCGGCCAGCCCCACGGCCCGCGACGCGGTGATCGCCGCCTCCAGGATCGCCGCCCGGCTGTCCACCAGCGTCCCGTCGATATCGAAAACCGCCAGCGGCGCGTCGCTTGCCGTCCTCATGCCGGAACCACGTCGAAGGCGATGGTCAGGCGCGTCTCGTCGCCCGAGAACGGAACGGTCCCGTGCCACATGTAGGAGGGGAACAGGGCCAGCAATCCCGGCTCCGGCTTGATGAAATGCTGCGCCTTCAATCCAGGCTCCGTCGGAATGCCCGGCTCGCCGAACCGGATCCATCCCTCGCGGCCCTCGCCCGCCACCGCGCCGGGCAGCGCGATGTAGCAGGCCGAGGACAGCCAGCCGTCGGGGTGCAGGTGATCCGCGTGAAAGCCCCCCGGCTGCAACTGCACCGACCACGCCCCCTTGATGCGATAAGCGCCTGTATTGCGGCGCCGCAGCGGATCCTGGCCCTGCCCCAGGAACGCCATGTGCCGCCGGATGGGACCGTCGACGGCCTGGAAGAAGGCCCGCACGGCGGGCTCCTCGCTGACCAGCAGGTCCATGCTCGTCTGGGTGCCGTGCCTCAGGGACTGATCCAGCGGATGGGTCTTCAGCCGGTGCAGGCGCCGCAGGGTCGTCGCCAGATCGGTCAGATAGGCGTCCAGATTCGGCCAGCCGTCGGGCGTGTCGATGCGCCAGGCCCGCACCATCGCCTCATAGTCGTACAATTCCGTCAGCCGCGGATCATCCATCACCCGCCACACCGTGGCCTGATAAGCCAGAAGGTTCTGATCCAGGGGTCGGCGGCTCAGCATGGCCTCCACCATGGGCGCCGCCTCTTCGGCCTTTCCGGCGGCCAGCAGAGCCTCGATGAGACCGCGCCGCGCGTCCTCATGGTCCGGGGCCAGGGCGACCGCTTCACGCGCATGGTCCAGCGCCCTGGGCGCATCGAACGTCACCGCCGCCCGCGAAGCCGCCAGGTGGCCGGCGGCGTCATTCAGCGGTCCGGCGGTCATGGCTTCATAGGCGCCCCGGGCATCCCCGGCATAGGTCAGCACCTTGGCCTTCAGTGCGCGCAACAGGCTGATGTCAGGCCGGGCGCGGACGGCCTGATCGATGCGCGCGCAGGCCGCATCCGCATCCCCCGTGCGCATCCAGACCAGCTGGGCCTGATCCCGCAGGGCGTCCAGATCCAGCGGACGGCGCTTCAGCACCTCGGCGAAGGCCGCGTCCGCTTCGTCATAGCGGGTCTGTTTCTGCAGCGCGCGGGCCAACGCCAGCCAGGTCTCGGGCGCATCTCCGCCCCTGGCGAAGGCCGTGCGCGCCGCCGCTTCGGCCCGCTGCGCATGGCCCATGTCCCCGAGCAGGGCCGCCAGATTGTGGTGCACCACCGGATTGTCCGGCGCCAGACGCACCTGTCGCTCGCGCACCGCCAGGGCCTGCGCCGTCCGGTCCAGCGCCTGCAACGCCTGCGCCCTCAGGTCCAGCAGGGCCAGACGGGGGCGCTCCGCCTCCGCTGCGGCTTCGGTCAGGGCCAGCAGGTCCTCGTGTCGCTCCTGCGCCGCCAGCAAACGCGCCAGATCGACTGCCGCATGGGAATGGTCATGTCTGATCCCCAGGGCGGCGCGCAGTTCCGCCTCCGCCCCCATCGCATCGCCCGCGCCGGCCAGCGCCGCGCCCAGCAGGTGGCGGATGTCCGCATCGCCCGGTCGCGCGCGCGCCACCGGCGCCAGCAGGTCGCGCGCGTCGGCATAGCGCCGCTGGTTCAGCAGCCCAGCCGCCTGTTGCGCCCGCATCGCCTGATCCGGCGTCATCGGATGCGCCTGACCCCCGCGAAGGGGTCTTCATCCGCCTCGTCCTCGGAGAAGCCGAAGTGGGCGAAGCCGGCCTTCATCTCGGGGCTCAGCGGCGCCTCGACGATCAGCTTGCCGCCGCCGGGATGATCCAGCTCGATGCGCCTGGCGTGCAGCTGCAGCTTCAGGGGTCCCGACAGCTCGTTGGACGCCTCGTCCCCGTACTTGGGATCGCCCAGAATAGGATGCCCCATGGCCTTCATGTGCGCTCTCAGCTGATGGGTCCGTCCCGTGAAGGGCCGCAGCGCCATCCAGCTGGCCCGATGCGCCGCCCGGCTGATGGTGGCGAAGGCGGTCTCCGCCGGCTCGGCGCCGTGTTCCTTGGGGTCGGCGGGACGCATGATCTCGAAGTCGTTGATGCCCGACTTCTTCAGCGCCAGATCGATCTGGCCGGCGCCCGGCTTGGGCGCGCCCATGACGATGGCCCAGTAGGTCTTCTTGGCCTGCCGCCGGGCGAAGGCGCCCGCCAGCCGCTTGGCCGCCTCCGGCCCCTTGCCCAGCAGCAAGACGCCCGAGGTGTCCCGGTCCAGCCGGTGCACCAGACGCGGCCGCTCCAGCCCTTCGCCCCAGGCCGACAGCAGCCGGTCCACGTGCTTGGTGGTCTTGGTGCCGCCCTGCACCGCCAGCCCGGCAGGCTTGTTCAGGGCGATCACCATGTCGTCCTCGAACAGCACCAGCGATTTCGCATAGGCCGCGTCCCGGTCGCTCAACTTCGGCCGGTCGCCCGGTGTCTTCTCCACCGGATCCGGTATGGGCGGCACCCGCACCGCGGCGCCCGCCGTCAGCCGGTCCTCGGGCTTCACCCTCGATCCGTCCACCCGGATCTGGCCCGACCGGGCCATCTTCTGCACCTGCACATGGGACAGGTGCGGCCAGCGCCGCTTGAACCAGCGGTCCAGACGGATGCCGTCCTCGGCCTCGGCCACATACAGGGTTTTCACTTCACGGCTCATGGCCGCCTTATAAGCCGTCAGCGAGCAGGCGCCATCCCGGCTACCACAGGCGCCGTGCGATCATCAGGCCTGCGAACAGGGCCGCCACCGACAGCACCACCGACAGGCTCACATAGCCAGCCGCCAGCCCCATCTGCCGCCGCTCGATCATCAGGGCGGCCTCGAGGGAAAAGGCGGAAAAGGTGGTGAACCCGCCCAGCAGGCCCACGCCCAGCAGCAGGCGCAGCCGCTCGTGATCCACCCCCGACCCGGCCTTCAGCGCCAGCCAGCCCGCCAGCAGCCCCATCAGCAGCCCGCCCAGCACATTGGCGGTGAAGGTGCCCACGGGCCACGCCAGCCCCGGCGCCAGCCGTCCGGCCGCCAGTCCCAGGGCGTAGCGCGCCATGGCCCCCGCCGCGCCGCCCGCCGCCACAAGCAGAAATCGTGTCATGATCCGAACCTACGCTGTTTCCGACTCGCCCGTGAAGGAGCTTTCCCATGCTGGACCTGATACTCGCCGTCCTGCACCACGTCCTCGTCTTCGGCCTCGTGGCTATGATTATTGCGGAACGGGTCCTGCTGCGCGCCCTGCCCATAGATGTGAACCGGCTCGCCCGGCTGGACGCCGGCGTCGGCGGCGCGGCCGTCATGGTGCTGATCGTCGGGGTCTGCCGCGTCATCTGGGGCGGCAAGGGCTGGATGTTCTACGAGGCGAACCCCTTCTTCTGGGCCAAGGTCGTCACTTTCGGGCTGATCGCCGCGGCCTCGATCCCGCCGACCCTTCGCTTCCTGGCGTGGCGAAAGGCCGCTCACGCGTCGCCCGGCTTCCATCCCGATCCCCTGGACGTTCAGCGGGTCGGGCGCTGGCTGGGCGTTGAAGCCCTGTTGCTCGTGCCGCTTCTGGCCTTCGCCGCGGCCATGGCGCGCTGGCCGTTCTGAGCTTGCACAAAGTTCACTTGCCCGGCGCACGTCGGGCGATAGGGTTAATGCGGGTTCGCGCCTGAGGTGAAGCCCCGTGGCCGCGCGGGTGCTTTCGGCCTAGAACGCGGTCAGAGAACAGGGTTTGGGGATCAGTCATGTCGCAACAGGAGCCGCACGCGCCCGCCGCGCCGCCGCCGGAACCGGCGACCGAGCCCATGGCCCACCCCCTGTCGCAGCCCGCGCCCGTGATGGGCGCAGCCGCCACGCCCCCGCCGCCGGGCGCCGCCGACCGAGCTGATCGTGACGCCCCCGCTCCGGTGAATGATCCAGACGCCGAGCGAACCAGTTCGCGCGACGGCATCGACCGGCCGATTCAGGAAAGCGAGTATTTCTCCAACGATCCCGAGGCGATCCAGCACATCTCGGATCACATCGACGAGTATTTCAACCAGCCGCTGGACATCTTCCCCTTCTGGGAGAGCGAGGGAAAGCCGGACCGTTTCCACGTCCTGTTCCATCGCCAGATCCAGGAACGCTTCCCGGTCGACAGCGACATGCGCGGACGCATCCACCGCTATGGCCGCTCGGTGTTCCGGCGCCTGTGCACCCATGTGGCGGTGAAGCGGATGAATCAGGCGCTGGCCCTGATCGCCTTCACCCTGCTGGCGACGTTGGGGCCGACCTGGTTCACCGACTGGACCGGCACGACGACGGCGGGCGTGGCCCTGGCCGGCATCGCCATGCTGGTGACCGTGGGCCTGTACTGGGGCCTGAACGCCATCCTGTTCACCCAGTACCGCTTCCGGCTGGAGAACGACTCCTACGAGCTGTCGCGAGAGATCGTGCAGAGGACCCGCGAGCTGCAGAACCTGTTCACCAACGCCCGCGCCGTGGCTGATCAGGCCGAGACCCAGTTCCAGACCGACGGCAAGGGCTGGGGCCAGCGCGCCATGTACCTGACCCGCCTGACCATGTGGCTGGGCGCGCGCATGGAGTATCTGGAGAAGTTCGTCCAGATGGAGCTGTGGCGGGTCCGCCGCGAGCGCTACTGGATGCGCTGGTTCAGCCGTTTCATGACGCCGCTGGTATTCCTGATGTGGCTCTGGCTGGCGGTGCTGGAGCCCGTACCCGGCGTCAACGAGATGGAGTTCCGCATCTTGCAGGGTCTGGCCATCGTGCTGGGCGTCGGCGTGTCGTGGATGTCCTATTTCCTTTGGCAGACGCCGGTGGGCGCCATTCAGGACAAGCTGGGCATCGACGGCTGGGTCCGCTACGCCTCGCTGGACGTGGACAACGCCGTGGCCGATCAGGTCCGTCGCGACAAGGAACGCCTGGTAGAATACCGCAACCTGACGCGGGGGCGGGTGTAGGTCGGTTTTTCGTAAGAGAAACGGTGCGAACTGCTGAACAGCAGACGTCCAGGACGGCCGCAACCGGTGATTGGCTGTTCCTTGGACGGCGTCTTTAGGGGAAAGCTGTGATGGACACAGCGGGCACCATGGAGTTGGAGCCGGACTACCAACGGCTGAAAGCTTCGTGGAATTTAGGGCATCGCGACCGCGAGGACGCGCTCCACCTATTATTTCTTGCCTGGATGCATTGGGCTGACCCGCCGTTCGTTACCGGAATGGACGACGACCCTGACGCGGAAGAACTGTGGCTGACGATCTTCGACTACTTCGATGGAGAAACGTCGACAGACGCCGAGTTCCTGCACATCGCGGGACTCATGGCAGGGATGTTCTCTTGGGTCCTCGGAGATGAGGCCGAGTGGGTCTCGCGCGCCGAGCGGATGAAGGCCCGTTCTTTGGACCTTGAGCCTGAAGGCTTTTCGCCCGAGTACTTCGAAGGCCGCAGCAAGTACGGCGACTACTTCGCACACCATGCCCGGGCGTCGGCTGGCCCTTGAAGGGGCCTCGATCTGGGTCGTGACCACACCTTGACTGTCTGCTTGTCCGCAGAATGCGGGGTATCAGAGATTTTATGAGGACGACCTAGTAACGCGCGCCCAGGGAGTCCCGCACGCTGCGGGCATCATAGACCTCGGGGCGATCGGGGCGCGGGCCGTCGCCGGTACGGATCTCCATCACCGTCGAGGTGGGCTGGTCGCCGGAGATGTTCAGGCCCAGACCGACGCCGACGCCGGAGGCGCGATAGCCGCCGTAGCTGCCGGATCCGGCGCCGATGGAGACGTTAGGCCGGATGCCGCCCTGACTGGCGCGGCCGTCGATCCAGCGCTGGGTGACCTCGAACCATTCATCGCCGTTCTCAAGCGTCAGTTCGGCCGCGCGCAGCAGGGCGTAGTCGGACACCGGGCCGGGCTCGCCCACGCCGCGATAGGTGACGCGCCAGCGGTCGCTTTCGATGCGCTGTTCCGAATAGCCCTGACCCGAACCGCCCATCTGCGGGCCGTAAGGCGACAGGCTGGCGCAAGCGGCGACCAACAAGGCGGCGGCGGACGCGACGACGACGAACGGACGGATCATGGCGGACTCCCTCTTTCACGTCAGAAAGCGAACGACGTGATCGATTGTTCCGGCCTGCATTTGGGCTAGAAGACCCCCATGAGTTTTTCAGCGATCGTGGTGGCGGCGGGTTCGGGCAGTCGCGCGGGCGGGCCGAAGCAATGGCGCGGCGTGGGCGGACGGCCGTTGCTGGCCTGGTCCGTCGGCGCGTTGCTTGATGCGGGCGCCGATGAGGTGGTGGTGGTCGTGCCCGCAGGCGGCGAGGATCAGGCCGCCGAGGCCCTGACCGGCCTGTCCGGCTGGCGCGCTGTGGCCGGCGGCGCCACGCGGGCCGAGTCTGTGCAGGCGGGACTGGCCGCCCTGTCCGCGACGGACGACACGCCGGTGCTGATCCACGACGCGGCGCGGCCGTTCCTCACGCGGGATCACATCGGCCGCTTGCTGGACGCCTTGACCAGAGCCGACGCCGCCCTGCTGGCCCTGCCCGTCCCCGACACGCTCAAGCGCGAAGGCGCCGAGGGCCTTGTGGCCGGAACCGAGCCGCGCGAGGGCCTGTGGCGGGCCCAGACGCCCCAGGCCGCGCGCCTCAAGACCTTCAGAGACGCCTGGGCCGTCTGGCCGGCCGGCGAAAGCCCCACCGATGACGTGGCGGTGGTGGAGCGCGCGGGTGGGACCGTGCGTCTGGTCCCCGGTGATCCGCGCCTGATGAAACTGACCTATCCGGAGGATTTCGCCCTGGCTGAACAGATGATCCCGCGCGAGACCCGCATCGGACAGGGCTATGACGTGCACCGCTGGGGTCCCGGCGACACCGCCTGGCTGTGCGGCGTGGCCATTCCCCACGACCATGCCCTGGTGGGTCATTCCGACGCCGACGCCGGGCTGCACGCCCTGACCGACGCCATCCTCGGCGCCATGGGCGACGGCGACATCGGCGACCATTTCCCGCCCAGCGACCCGCAGTGGAAGGGCGCGGCCTCAGACCAGTTCCTGATCCACGCGCTGGAGCGCATGCGCGCGCGCGGCGGCCGGGTGGTGAATGTGGACGTGACGCTGATCTGCGAGCAGCCCAAGATCAAGCCGCACCGGCTGGCCATGCGCGAGCGGCTGGCGGCGCTGCTGGACATTCCGCTGGACGCGGTCAGCGTCAAGGCGACCACAAGCGAGGGTCTGGGCTTCACCGGCCGTCAGGAGGGGCTGGCGGCCCAGGCGGTGGTGTCCATCACCCTCCCCGCGAGAACCTGATCTGCCGGGTCAGGGCGCCCACCACGTTCACATAGTCGTCGGTCCACGGCCGCACATTATTGGGCGCGATGGTCTTCCAGCGCGGATCGTCGGCGAACAAGGCCAGCCCCTCCTCGGTCGGCGACAGGATCAGCGCCTCGGTGGACGCCTCCGACATCACCGGCAGGCCCTCGCGCTCCACATAGATCTGGTGCCGGTCGTGGGCGCCCGCCAACCGCGCGGCGTTGACCGTGGGCATGGCCAGCTCCAGATGCCGGTTCGACAGGTGCAGGATCACCACCCCGTCGTCCTTCACCACCCGCAGATAGTCGGCGATGGCCTCACGGGTCAGCAGGTGCGTGGGGATCGCGTCTGACGAGAACGCATCGATCAGCAGCAGGTCGAACCGGTCATCCGGCTGATAGGCCAGGGTCAGGCGCGCGTCGCCCAGCACCGTCTCCACAGGCCCCTGGGCGCAGTCGCTGATGTAGGTGAACCATTGGGGATCGCGCGCGATGCGGTCCACCATGGGGTCGATCTCGAAGAAGGTCAGGTCATCCGCTGGACGTCGATACGCGGCCATGGCCCCCGTCCCCAGCCCCACCACCCCGATGGACACAGCCGGGCGGGCGATCTGAAGCGCGTCCGTCACCTGCCCGATGGGCGTCGACGGGGCGTAGTAGAGGGACGGCAAACACGCCTCCACCGCGTCGGTGGCCTGGGCCCCGTGCAGGGTGGTGCCGTGCATCAGCATACGCACCGGCCCGCCCATGGCCGGGTCGCTGAACTCGGCCACCCGCATGACGCCGAAGAAGCTTCGCTCCGAATAGCGCCAATCATAGCGGCCCGCCACATGGTGCGCCGACAGGCTGATCATCACCAGCGCCGCCGCGAACAGGGGCGCCCGGTCGCGGATCATGAAGGCGCTGATGGCCGCCAGCAGGAAGGCCAGCCGCGACACGGCCATGGCCGAATCCCAGCCCACCGCCGCCAGAAGCTCCGGGTTTAGCCGCATGGCCAGATAGATGGCGGGCGGCGCGATGGTCAGCGGGACCACAGCGGCCAGCCAGACCCACTCGGGGACCGTGATCCGCCCCCGGCCCCACGGCCGGAACAGCGCCGTCAGGATCAACACCAGCGGATATTCCCGCACCACATCGAACACCACCGGCGCGATCAGGGCGCTGAAGATTCCGCCCAGCACCCCGCCCAGCGACAGCAGCAGATAGAACTCGGTCAGCCGGTCCGGCGGCGGCCGCCGCGCGGCCAGCAGCTGGTGGCACATCAGGGCGGTGAAGAAGAACGCCGCCACATGGACCAGGAACATGAAGGCCCACTCGCCGCTCTGGAACGGCAGCATGCCGATCAGTGAGGCGACCAGCGCCGCCTGCACCAGAAACGTCACCGGCATTGGAATCCACGGCCGCGCCTGAAACGCGATGATGAAGGTCAGCAGATACAGCGCCAGCGGGATGACCCACAGGAACGGCGCCGAGGCCACATCGGTGGACAGGTGCGCGGTGACGCCCAGCATCAGGCTGGACGGCGCGGCGGCCAGCAGCACCCACAGCCCCTTCGTCCGCCACGGGATCGGCGCGGTGGCGGCCAGCGGCTCGGGCGGCGCGGCCTGGGTCCGGCGGCGCCAGACCACGAAGGCCAGCCCCAGCACCAGCGCCGTGAACAGGCCATAGCCGACGCTCCAGCTGATGCGCTGGCCGGTCAGGGTCAGGATCGGCTCGATCACCACCGGATAGGACAGCAGGGCCAGGAAGCTGCCCAGATTGCTGGCGGCGTACAGCACATAGGGATTCTTGCCGTCCGGCTCGTGGGCCCGCACCCGCGCATACCAGGCCTGCATCAGCGGCGCGGTGGCCGACAGAACCGCGAACGGCGCGCCGATGGACACCGCCAGGGTCGCGAGCAGCCAGGTGATGGGCGCCGACGGATCCGGGTCCCCCAGCAGCCCGTTGATCCGCAGCGGCAGGAACAGGGCCGCGACCACCAGCAGCACCAGATGGGTGATCACCTGCCCCCGGATCGAACGGATGCGCTGCAGCACATGGGCGTAGGCATAGCCGGCCAGCAGCGCCCCCTGAAAGAACACCATGGCCGTGTTCCACACCGCCGGCGACCCGCCCAGCGAGGGCAGCACCAGCTTGGTCACCATGGGCTGGACCACGAACACCAGCGCCGCGCTGACGAACACGGCCAGGGCGAACAGGGCCGGGGTCAGCGGGTCGTTCAGATCACGCGGGCGCGGACGAACGGGTTCGGCTTCAGTGGTGGTGTCGGTCATCACGCCCCCGGCTTGCGCCCTCGGATGAAACGGAGCGTCTTGCGCTACGTTACCGCGACTCGACAGCTGATGAGAACGCCATGTTTCCCTCCGACATCGAACCCCTGGCCAAGACCATAACCGACCGTGCGTCCGACGCGGGCATCATGCTGGCCACGGCCGAAAGCTGCACTGCGGGGCTGTTAGTGGCGGCCCTGACCACCGTGTCGGGCTCGGCCAAGGCGGTGGACCGGGGCTTCGTCACCTATTCCAATGACGCCAAGAGCCAGATGCTGGGCGTCGATCCGAAGCTGATCGATCTGCACGGCGCGGTCTCGCGCGCGGTGGCCGAGGCCATGGCCAAAGGCGCGCTGGAGACTTCGGGCGGGGGGCTGGCGGCGTCGGTCACCGGCATCGCCGGACCCACCGGCGGCACGGCGGAAAAGCCCGTGGGGCTGGTCCACTTCGCGGTGGCGCACCGGGACGGCCGTCTGATCCACCGCGAGGAACGCTTTGGCGACATCGGCCGCGACGCCGTACGCCTGGAATCCGTCCGCACCGCCCTCAGGATGATGGCGGAGGCGCTGGGCTAGCCTCATTCTCCTCCCCATCTCTCGGGATGGGGAGGTGGCGCGGGCGCGACTCAGCGCCCGTGACGGAGGGGGCGGCGCGGGCGGTCAGGGATTGGCGTTTCGGGCGGCGAACACCGAGCCGCCCCCTCCACCACCCCGGCTCAGTCGCCGGGGCGGTCCCCCTCCCCATGAATGGGGAGGAGACTCAGTCCGCGCCGGACACAGTCCCCACAGTGCCGCCCACGCCCGGCAGCACCGCCAGTTGATAGTCCGGCGTCGGCGCGAACCAGCCGGGCGCCTGGCGCGCCGGGGTCAGGCTCAACACCTGATACAGCGGCCGTCGCCGTCCGTCGGGGTGCAGCTCCAGCACGATCCCTTCGCGCGTCGCGCACACGGACCCCGCCCGCCCCAGATAGCCGGAATAGCGATACCGCTGGCACGACCGCCCGGCGATGTTGGACGCGCCGGTGCGGGTCATGCGCGCCGCGCCCCGCTCGATCACCAGCAGGTCCAGCGGCAGGGGCGACAGCTGCTCCTCGCGCGGCAGGGGGAAGACGAAGGCCACCCGCCCCTGCCCGCCCGCCGTCATGACGGTCAGCGATCCCCGCACCCGGTCGGCGATATAGGTCTGGATCAGCCCGCCCTGCGCCACCTCGATGCGGCGACGCAGGCCCGACTGCCGGATTTCAACGGGGGTCTCGAAGCCGGCCACCCAGACCCGGGCGTGATAGTCGGGCGAAACACGCGGCGTCTGGGCCTGACCGGGCGCGGCCATGGCGCAGATGGCGATCAGCATCGCCGGCAAACTGGACGAAAGACGCGCCATGGGTCACACCCTGCCCGGATTCGCACCCAGCGGAGAGCCCGTGGTCAGTCCTGTCCCCATCCTCGTCGACGCGCGCGGCCATCGCTGTCCGGTGCCGAGCTTGCGGCTGCGCAAGGCGCTGGAGACCGCGGCGCCGGGCGCTCGGCTGGTGCTGATGGCTACTGACCCCATGGCGCGCATCGACGTGCCGCATTTGATGAACGAGCTGGGCGGCCGGGTGGTCGAGGTGCGCGAGGAGGCCGGCTGGCTAGCGATCACGGTTGAGCGCGGCGCCGACTCTGAAGGCTGACCACGCGGGAGTCCGTATCGATCTCGGGCGAGTCTTCGGTGGGCGGCTCCTCCATGCGGCGCAGGACGATCTCCATTTCGGTGGCGAAGCCGCCGCCATAGAAAATGGCGTTCACATTCCACGACAGCCAGATCAGCAGCACCACCACCGCGCCGACCGAGCCATAGGTGGCGCCCAGTTCCACGATCTGCTCCACATAGACCACGCACAGCCAGGACACAGTGGCCGACAGGGCCGTGGCCACCACGCCCCCCGCGATGGCGGCGCGCCAGGCCACGCGGCTCGAGTGCACCATGGCGTAGCGGTAAAGACAGGTCAGGCCGATGAACAACCCGGCCGTCGACCACACTCCGTCCAGCCACAGGGAGCTGCCCGTCTCCGACGCGTGGCTGAGAATGCGTGAGGTCACCACCGCGCCGGACACCACCGTGAAAAGGGCGAAGGCCAGGATGGCCACGATCAGCGCCAGCAGGTTGAAGCGGAAGAAGCCGTGCGGGTCCGGCTCGTCATGAATCAGGTTCAGCCCCGCCAGCAGGGCCTTGAAGCCCCGGTGCGCGGCATAGGCGCCGATGATCAGGGCGATGGCGCTCTGGGTCGAGATGGACCGGGCCGACAGACCGGTCATGCGCTCCACCTCATTGATGAAAATGCCCCCGGCCGCCGAAGGCAGCATCTCGGCCAGGGCCGCAGCCTGTTCGCTGGCCTGCCCCGTGGAGAGCACGATCTTGTAGAAGCCGATCAGGATGGCGATGGCCGGAAACACCGCCAGCAGGGCGAAAAACGAGACGCCGCCCGTATAGAGCATGACGTCGCGGCCCCAGCTGCGCTTGAAGGCGCGCCCCGCCAACCGTCCCCAGAAGGCCAGCGAGGTGAAATCCACCGGTTGGGTCAAACGTGCTCCCCCGCGTCACGGTTAACGCTGGTCTAGACCAAAACGCGGCGGTGGATAAGTCCTTCTGGCCCCGATGTCCAATCCGGCCGGGCCGTTGCATGGCGGGGGGCGGCCTCGGTATGGTCCGCGCGATTTCAGGGGGACGCGGCCGAATCCGGTGCGCGTGACGGAGATTCTGAGTTTGGGACCCGATCCGCGCGTACTGGTCGTGGCGGCCGACGACGATCTGGCCGGGCCGCTGTGCGCCGGGCTGGACGCCCTCGGCTGGCGCACCCTGACGGCCCGCACGCTGGAGAGCGGTGCTGCGGCCATGGAGGATCTGGCGTTCGAGGCGGCGCTGATCGCCGACACGGCGCTGGACGCCGCCGCCGTTCTGAAGGCCCGCGCCCTGCCCCGCATCCTGCCGGTCCTGGCCCTGTCGAAGCCGGGCCGGGACGCGCCCGGCGCCGATCTGGTCATGACCGGTCCGCCGCACCCGGCCCAGTTGGCCCTTCGATTGGAGCAGTTGGTGCGCGGCGCGGTGGCGGAGGAGGAATTCGCTCTGCGCCAGGCCACCTTCGCGGCCCAGGGCGCGACGCTGGAGGCGCCCGACCCGTCATCAAAGCCGTTGCGCGTGCTGGCGGCGGGGGTGGCGGATCGCCGCTTTCTGGCCCTGTCCAACGCCCTGTCGGCCGGCGGGGCCGAGGCGGTGGCGGCGCCGACCCCCTACACCGCCTTCGACTATCTGCACGAAAGCGCCTTCGACGCGGCGGTGCTGTGGGGCGGCGAGGACCATGCCCCAGCCCTGTCCATCGCCGCGGGCATGAAGCGCAACACCCGCCTGTTCCACATTCCGCTGGTGCTCTACCTGCGTCAGGTCGCGGACCTGAACCTGTCGGAGCTCTACAACCGGGGTTTCGCCGACGTGGCCTCGCCCGACACGCCGGAAGAAGAGACCGCCGCGCGCCTCGTGGCCCTGGCGCGGGACTATCGCCGCCAGAAATCGATCCGCAAGGCGTTGGAGGCCGCGCGGGGCTCAGGCCTGATGGACGCCGACACAGGCCTGTTCACCCGAGACCTGTTCGCGGCCCATCTGGCTCGCGTCACCGAAGGCGCGC
>SXGT01180267.1_pt1 | contig 15258 bp, 10 predicted proteins | sample 3176221 | NCBI WGS metagenome assembly SXGT01 (sample SAMN11356862, study PRJNA531348) | freshwater metagenome | isolation source: freshwater sample F1-120 | place: China: Fuxian Lake, Yuxi | collected 2017-12-25
CACGATGTCGGTGGGCACAATCACCCGCCCGGTGTCGAGCAACGCCTTGCACCGATCCACGAAATCCGGTTCGACGAGGCTGTCGCCCACCGCGAGGCCCTGGGCGACATGGAACGTGAACGCCATCGCGCCGCCGATCAGGATCTGATCGCATCGAGCGAGCAGCGCGTCGATGACCGCGAGCTTGTCGCTCACCTTCGCCCCGCCCAGGATTGCGACAAACGGTCGACCCGGCGACTCGAGCAACGCACCAAGCACTTCGACTTCACGCTGCAGCAGTCGACCCGCGGCGCTCGGCAGCACGACCGGAGGCCCGACCACCGACGCGTGGGCACGATGCGCCGCACCGAACGCATCGTTCACATACACGTCGCCCAGTTCGCTGAGGTTCGTTGCGAACGCGGGATCATTGTTCGTCTCGCCGGCGTCGAACCGAAGGTTCTCGATGAGCATCACCTCGCCGGGCGCCAGTGACTGCGCCCGCTCGATCGACTCGAACCCCGCGATCTGCGGTGACAGTTCGACCGACGAACCCAGCAGCTCGCTCAACCGAGCGGCGACGGGCGCGAGCGAGAACTTCGGATCCGGAGCGCCCTTCGGACGGCCCAAATGCGAACACGCGACGATCGAGCAGTGCCGCTCACGGAGCCACTCGATCGTCGGGAGCGCCGCGACGATCCGAAGGTCGTCCGTGATGTTGCCCGTGGCATCGATCGGAACGTTGAAGTCGGCCCGCAACAGCACCCGAACGCCGTGCCGAATCGGAAGGTCCTCGAGAACAGGGATCTGCATCGACATGGTTCGTGCTTCAGGCTTGCCCGATGAAATTCACCAGGTCGACCAAACGATTGGAGTAACCCCACTCGTTGTCATACCAACCCAACACCTTCACCTGGTTGCCCATGACCATGGTGTCCGGCGAGGAGTAGATGCAGCTCGACGGGTCGTGGACGATGTCCGCGGAGACGAGCGTCTCGGTGGTGTACTTCAGCACGCCGCGATAGCTCGGGTCGGCCGCAGCCTTGGCGAACGCGTCGTTGACGGCGTCGACGCTCACGTCGTTTCGCACGATGGCGACCAGATCGGTGATCGAACCCGTCGGCGTCGGTACCCGCAGCGCCATTCCGTCGAGCTTTCCTTTGAGGTGCGGCATGACGAGACCGATCGCACGAGCAGCGCCTGTGCTGTTCGGAATGATCGACAACGCTGCGGCGCGCATGCGGCGGAGATCGGGCTTGCCCGAACGGGTCGCCGTCGCCTGGTCTTGCAGCTGCTGGTCGCTCGTGTACGCGTGCACCGTGGTGATCATCCCTTGCTCGACACCGAACGCGTCGTCGAGCACCTTGACCAGGGGCGCGAGACAGTTGGTCGTGCAACTCGCGTTCGAGATCACCGTGTGCGCATCCGGATCGAAGACGCCGTCGTTGACACCCATGCAAATCGTTGCGTCGGCGTCGCCCGACGGCGCGGAGATCACGACTCGCTTGGCGCCGCCCGCGAGGTGGCCCGCGGCCCCGTCACGTGCCGTGAACAGACCCGTCGACTCGATGACGACGTCGACGCCCTCGACGCCCCACGGAATGTCGCTCGGGTCGCGCACCTCGAGCTTTTTGACGACGACGCCATCGACGCTGAAGCCACCGTCGGCCGCCGCCACGTCGTTCGCCAACGTCCCGCCGACCGAGTCGTGCTTCAGAAGAAACGCCATCGTCTCGGCGTCGCCGAACGGGTCGTTCACCGCGACCAGTTCGACGCCGGCGCTGGCGCCGCGTTCCAAGATCGCCCGGTAGAAGCTGCGACCAATCCGTCCGAAACCGTTGATGCCTACGCGAACCGTCATCCGACGACCCCTGCTCCTTGTCATGACCGGCCCCGTTGCCGGTGCGAATCAGTGACTACGAAAGCAGGTTGTCGAGCGCGATCGCCAACCGCCGCGGATCATGGCGAGGCGCACCCGGCTCGGCGAGGTCGGCGCCGACCGGCATGACACCGTGTTCGAACACGTACGCCTCGTTCACGCGTAACGGTCCGAGCCGGTCGTACAGGAGCGTGTCGACCCGGATTCTGTGCTCCAACAGCGCCAACAGATGGTCGGTACCGTCGAGACCCTCGGTCTCGGCCGTCTCCGTGTAGAGGTTTGCGATCTGGATGACCCGGCCGGGCGACAACGCCAGCGCCGTGCGGATCTCGGGGACGACGACCGCGGCCAACACGCTCGTGAACAAACTGCCAGGACCGAGCAGCACGTGGTCGGCCTCCATGATCGCCTGCAAGGCCGCCGGCGGGGCGGCCACGTCCTCAGGAACGAGGTGCACGCCACGGATCGGTCCTCGCCGACCCGCCTCCTGGATGGCGACCTGACCCTCCACGCTGTCGCCGGCGACGTCGGCCTTGATCACCACCGGCTCCATCGTGGCGGGCAGCACCGTCCCGGTCGCTCCGACGATCCTCCCGGCCTCCGAGAGCGCAGCGCTCCAACTTCCGAGCGCTTCGGCCAGACCGACGAGGAGGAGATTGCCCACCGCATGACCTTCGAGCTCGCCGCTGGCGAAGCGATGTTCGAGGACCTCCGGCCAGACCGACTCCTCGTCGGCCAAGGCGGCGAGCGCCTTGCGAAGGTCACCGGGCGCCAGTACATCGAGGGCGGCACGCAGACGCCCGCTGCTCCCACCGTCGTCGGCCACACTCACGATCGCCGTGATGCTGCCGGCGTAGCGCCGGGCAGCCAACAGAGCCGTCGCGAGCCCATGACCCCCACCGAGCGCGACAACCCGCGGGCCCTCGGGCATCGGCCCGAGGTCGAAGTGTGCCGCGAACGCGTCGAGATCAGTCGGCGTTTGTGTCATCGTTCACGGACGTCCGATGTCGCGGTGATGCACCGTCGTCGCACGATTTCGCTTCTTGAAGATCCGCGCGACCTCTTCTGCGATCGCAACGCTGCGATGACGACCGCCGGTACAACCGATACCAATGCTGAGGTAGCTCTTCCCTTCACGCTCGTACGCCGGCATGAGCAACGCGAACATGCGGTCGAGCTCCTTCAAGAACGCCTTGGTCTCGCGTTGGCCGAGCACATACTCCTTGACCTTGGCGTCTTGTCCCGTCAACGGACGGAGTTCTTCGATCCAATGCGGATTCGGGACGAACCGGCAATCGAACACCAGATCGACGTCGATCGGCAGTCCATGTTTGTACCCGAAGCTGACGATGCTCGTCTGGAGTTGTGCGTGTTCGGTCGTTGCGTCGGCGAACAGCTCGCGCAAGCGATCGCGAAGCTCGTGAACGTTCAGGGTGCTCGTGTCGACGATGACGTCGGCTTCGCCCTTCAGGCCACCCAGCAAGTTGCGTTCGCGTGCGATGCCATCGCTGACTCGTTCGCTGTCGCTCAGGGGGTGGCGCCGGCGCGACGCTTCGTAGCGTCGTACGAGCACATCATCGGCGGCGTCGAGAAACACGATGCGTGCCCGTCCCCCTTCGGCCTTCAGCTCTTCGAGCGAGGTTCCGAGCGCCGCGAGAAAGTCACCACTGCGCACGTCGACGACCATCGCGTACCGACTCGTGTGTTCCTGCCCGCGGGCAAGCTCGGCGACCTTGCCAATGAGCTGCGGCGGCAAATTGTCGATCACGAAGAACCCGAGGTCTTCGAGCACGTTCGCAGCTTCGGAACGACCCGCACCGGACATGCCCGTGATGATCGTGACGTCGAGTCCGTTGCCGTTGGTCGTCATTTCGATTCGACCTTCGTGCCGTGCAGCGCAGCGAACGTGGCGCGAGCCACCGTGTCGGGGAGCCAGGTCAATCCCACGAGATCCTCCTCGGCGGCTTCGCGCAGCTTCTTCACGCTTCCGAACTGTTTCAGGAGCCGCGCCTTGCGGGTCGGCCCGAGGCCGACGACGTCGTCGAGCACCGATCGGGTCATCCGCTTGCTGCGGAGTTGGCCGTGGAAGGTGTTCGCGAATCGGTGGGCTTCGTCGCGCACCTGCTGCAACAGGTAGAGCGCCTCGGAGTCTCGGGGTATCCGAATTGGTTCGGCAACTCCCGGTCGGTACACCTCTTCGAAACGCTTGGCGAGGCTCGCGAGGGCAATGTCTTCTTCGAGACCGAGGTCTTCGAGCACGCGCAGCGCCGCACTGAGCTGACCTTTTCCGCCGTCGATGAGCAGCAGATTCGGCGGATAGCTGAACCGCTTGCCCTTCTGGGCGCCCTCATCGCGTTCTCTCAGGTAGTTGCGGAATCGACGCGTCAGCGCCTCCTCCATGCTCGCGAAGTCGTCCTGGCCGTCTTGCCAGCGCATCTTGAACTTGCGATATTCACTGCGTTTGGGCAGACCATCCTCCATCACGACCATCGACGCGACGATGTCGGTGCCTTGGAGGTTCGCGATGTCGAAGCACTCGATGCGAAGGGGTGCTTCCGGGAGCGCGAGCGCTCCTTGTAGCGCAACCAACGCACGCGCCCGAGCGTTGTGATCCGACGCGCGCTTGAGCTTGTGACGGACAAAGCTTTCCTTCGCGTTGATCTGAGCCGTCGCGAGCAGCTCGCGTTTTCCGCCACGCTGCGGTACGCGTATCTTCACCTTGGATCCGCGCACGAACCCGAGAAACTCTTCGTAGAGCTCGAGGTCGTCGGGCATGGTGGGAACGAGTACTTCCTTCGGCACGTTGGTCGGCGGTGCATCGGCGTAGAGCTGTTCGACGATCCGACTGACGAGCGCGCTCGACGCGAGATCCTCGACCTTGTCCACGACGATGCCCTTCCGGCCGACCACCCGCCCTTTTCGGACGTAGAACACCTGCACACTTGCCTCGAGATCATCCTCCTCGATCCCGAGCAGGTCGTAGTCCTCTTCTCTCGCTCCAACCATCTGCTGGCGTTCGATCGCCTTTTGGACGCTCGTCAGCTGATCGCGAATCCGTGCTGCCAACTCGAACTCGAGATCGTCGGCCGCGGTACGCATCTTCTGTTCGAGTCGTTCGATGACGTCGTCCGAGTCGCCGTCGAGGAATCGAAGCAGCTCCTGGACCAGCTCGTCGTACTTCGCACGGTCGATGTCGTCGACGCACGGTGCCGCGCACTTCTCGATGTGCGCGTACAGACACGGCCGACCGAGTTTGCGATGGCGCTCGAACTTGTTGTTCGTGCAGGTGCGGATCGGGAAGGTTCGCAGGAGCAGGTCGAGCGTCTCACGGATCGCGTAGGCGTGCGCGAAGGGGCCGTAGTACTTCACGCCTTTGCGCTTTTGGCCGCGCAGCACCATCGCTCGCGGCCACTCCTCGTCGAGCGTGACGGCGAGCCACGGGTAGGACTTGTCGTCCTTCAGCCGGACGTTGAATCGCGGTTGGTGTCGTTTGATGAGGCTGTGCTCGAGGAAGAGCGCCTCGACCTCGTTGCCGGCCACGATCCACTCGACATGATCCGCGGCTTCGACCATCTGCCGCGTCCGTTCCGCGAGCAGGTGCGGCGCGCCGAAGTAGTTCGCGAGCCGATTGCGCAAGCTCTTCGCCTTACCGACGTAGACGACACGCCCCTCAGCGTCGACGAACTGGTACGACCCAGGCGCATCGGGGATTGTGCCGGTCGCCGGTCTCGTCACCACAGGGCCAGTGTCGCGTGTCCCGGTCGCGGGAACGCACCACATCGGGGGCGTTCTGTGCGTCCGTCCCCACTGCACAAGAACAAAGGCAACCGACCACCGGGCTACGTTGCGGCGCCATGACGTTGACGTATCGCGACGGTGAGCCCTTCCCAGGCGTCGTGGGCACGACGCTCGCCGACTCGACTCCGGCATGGCCGATGGCCCCCCGTGCCCAAGCCGGCGCCCCGAACATCGTTCTCGTCGTGCTCGACGACGTCGGATACGCGCAACTCGGGTGCTTCGGCTCCGACCTCGACACGCCCAACTTCGACCGTTTGGCCGCCCGTGGGCTTCGCTATCGGCAGTTCCATACGACGGCGATGTGTTCGCCCACTCGGGCCGCATTGCTGACCGGCCGCAACCACCACACGTGTGGCATCGGTGGCATCACCGACCTCGCGATGGGCTACCCCGGTTTCAACGGTCGCATCCCCAAGTCCTGCGCGTTCGTACCCGCCGTCTTGCGAGACGAGGGCTGGGCGACGTTCGCGCTCGGGAAGTGGCACCTGTGCCCGTCGGATGAGACGCACGCGGCGGCGCGCCGCGATCGCTGGCCCCTGGGACAAGGTTTCGAGCGCTACTACGGCTTCATCGGTGCCGAGACATCGCAGTTCGCTCCCGACATCGTGATCGACAACTCCCCCGTCAAGTTCGACCCACCCGACGGCTACCACCTTTCGGAAGATCTGGTCGATCATGCGATCACGATGGTCGACGATCTGCGCAACGTCGACCCCGACAAACCGTTCTTCATGTATCTCGCGTTCGGCGCCTGCCATTCGCCGCACCACGTGACGCCCGAATGGATCGAGCCCTACCGCGGCCGCTTCGACGACGGCTGGGATGCGTGGCGCGAGCGGGTCTTCGCGCGCCAACAGGCGTTGGGGATCGTTCCCGATGACGCCGTGCTGTCGGAACGTCCGAATTGGGTGCCCGACTGGGCGACGCTCGACGACGACGAACGCACATTGTTCGCGCGCATGATGGAGGTGTTCGCGGGATTCCTCACGCATACCGACGCGCAGCTTGGTCGTCTGCTCGATCACCTCGAACGCACGAACGAGCTCGACAACACATGGATCATCGCGGTCTCCGACAACGGGGCCTCCGCCGAGGGCGGGCCCTTCGGCACGTTCAACGAGAACTTCTTGTTCAACGGCATGCCCCACGACCTGGAGAAGACGTTCTCGCTCCTCGACGAACTCGGCGGACCCAACACGTACGGCCACTATCCATGGGGCTGGGCCTTCGCCGGAAATACGCCGTACAAGCGTTGGAAGCGAGAGACGCACGAGGGTGGAATCGGCGACCCGCTCATCATCAGCGGCCCTGGGATTCCCCCAACCGAGGCCGGCGCGGTGCGATCGCACTACACGCATGCCATCGACATCGGAGCAACGATGCTGGACGCGTGCGGCGTGGCGATGCCAGCCGAGTTCGGCGGAGTGCCCCAGGAGCCCGTCGCCGGCGCCTCGATCTTGGCATCGGCACGGTCCGCCGACGCGCCTGAACATCGCGACACGCAGTACTACGAGCAGTTCGCCTGCCGTGCGATCTACCACCGAGGCTGGAAGGCCGTGACGTTCCACTCGATGGGAATCGTCCAGTACGAAGCAACCGACAACGCGCGTGCGCCGTTCTCCGAAGATCGGTGGGAGTTGTACAACGTCGCGCTCGACCCGTCGGAGACCAACGACCTCGCTGCGGATGAACCCGAACAGCTCCGGTTACTGCAAGACCTCTGGTTTCGAGAGGCAGGTCGCTACGGCGCGTTGCCATTGCATTCCACGCGTGGATACGCCGTGGGACGACCGCATGCGATTCCTGAGGCATCGCGCTACTCGTACCGACCCGGAGCGATTGCGGTGACCGAGGATGCCGCAGTGAACACGAAGCTGCGACCACATCGAATCGTCGCGACCATCATTGCCCCGGAGGGCGACGTGTGCTCCGGCGTGCTGCTGGCCCAAGGCGGTCGTTTCGGAGGCTTCTCGCTCTACGTCGTCGATGGCGTGCCGCACTACACGTACAACTTCACCGGACTCGAGCAAACCACCATTCGATCGTCGGTCACGCTGTCACCCGGACGCCATGTCATCGGGCTCGAATCGACGCCCGACGAGCTCGCGGCCGAGGTGACGTTGTTCGTCGACGGCGAATCGGTCGGATCCGGCCGCATCACACGCCCGGCGCTGTTCCGGTTCGCGCTGCACGGTGAAGGCCTGTGCTGCGGCTACGACGACGGGACACCCGTGTCGAATCTGTATGACTCGCCGTTCGCGTTCACGGGCACCATCGACCGAGTGATCGTCGACGTCAGCGGCGAGCCCTACCGCGACGCCGAAGCCGAAATCCGCCACGCCTGGATGACCCAGTAGTCACCCGCGTTCTGACGGGATCGCGCGACACGCACGCGTCACCAAATCCAGACAGAAGTCGCCGTGCGCGTTCTCACTGGATCGCGCGACCCTACGCGTCACCCAATCCAGTCAGAAGTTGCGTGCGGCCCGAGGCCCGCGAGGCCGCGGCGCAACCCGCCGGCGACCTGCGGTGTCCATACCCGCCTGAATGGCGTCGCGCCCCTGCTGATCTCGAATGCTTGGCGATATCGCACTCGGGTCCCCTCACCGACAGGTTCGAGATCGATCACCTCGACGAGAGCAGCGAACAAGGGAACATTGGCAGTGTCGATCCGGAACGCATACCGAGTGGGCGGGTCGACCGCGAGCATCGTCTCCTCGACCCGAAGCGCTGCCACCCGCACACTTCGCTTCGAACCCGGACCGATCGGCGAGGGACTCGAATACCGACACGACTTCATGCCGGCGAACCACTGCTCCCACGCGGCGGTGTCGACGATGGCCGCCCACACGCGCTCCATTGGCGCAGCGACGTCGAGCGTCTCCTCGACGACGACCGGAGCTCGATCGACGAAATCCAACTCTTCGGCCCGCAACGTGAACGCCATTGCCGGATTAGAGCACAGACGCGGGTTGGGGTACCGCCTGGTCGGCGGGGCGTCGACCTACAGCCGTTCGAAATCGGCAATCGTCACGATCCATCCTCCGTCATACGGCATGGCACTCCGGTTGAACGTGGCGACGAGCGGTACGCCGATCTCGTCGAACACCACATCGACTTCGGTTGCCTCGGCGACATCGTCGATCAGTTGCTCCATCGTCGTCCCGGCGGCGATCCCTTCGAGGTCAACGCCGTCGCCTTCGACGCCGACCACCTTGCCGTCGCGCACGGTGACGACCACGTCGAATGGCAGGCACTCACAACCGCTGAGTGTCCATCGAAACATGTAATCGGCCACGCCCGCGGCTTTCCAGGCCGAGCGCGCTTCCTCGGCCGTATGGGGTCGCGCCTCTGTCCCGCGAAACCCGGTGATCGTCCAGCCGATCTCGTCGTCGATCGCATCCTTGATCCAGTCGATGCGCACGACCTCGGGGATGCCATACGCCCCCCAGATCACCTCCACCTCGCCTGTCGCTTCCTGTTCGGCGCGTGCGATTTGCCCGATCAACGCCGGGATCGTCGCGAACTCGTCGCCGTCTCGGCTCGGCGACTGATCGGGAACCCCTTCCGTGACGCTGATCGTCGTCGGATCGAGCGCACAGCGACACTGGAACTCGATGTTGAACGTGTAGTCGTCGATACCGGATGCGGTCCACGCGTCGCTCGCTGCGGCGGCGCTGTCGATCTCCTGGTTCGGGTATCGAGGCGGATCGGTCGACGACGTCGTGAGTTCTGGGTATGTGCTCCACGAGCCCTCCACCGGAGCGAGGGCGGCGTGGAGCACGTAGGCGACGTCACCAAGGTGCTGTGCCACAAACGCTTCGGTCGCGTCGTCGGCCACCAAGACGTCGACACTGACACGGTTCCCCATCGTGTCGATCCCGATTCCGCTGATCTCGACGCCAATTGGTCGGCTCGAAATCGTCGCCAGCCGGTCTTGCGCGGTCAGCAGTTCGGATTCGGAGTAGTCGAACTGCACGACGCACAGGCGCCCGTCGTATTGCTCGCGCAGCGCAACCTCGTGGGTATCGATCCCGCCTGTGAACGCGACGTTGTACACCCCGTGTTGCGCGTCCCACCATGCACCCGCAAAGTCCTCACTCGACTCCTCGGCCAGCGGGCCGTTGACCGTGACAACCGCGTCGGGGTCGTCGGTGCGCAGTTCCGTACAGGGCGTCGTGAAGTCGATGTCTCGGTTCGGCATCGGCACGGGCGCCGTTGCAGGACGAGTTAGTGCAAAGACCCCATCGATCCAGGTTCCGACGACGTGAAACGATCCCCACGTCGTACCGCTCGCGGATTCCTCGGCGTCGACCGCGGCCCAATTCCACCCGACGATGTCGGGACCACCGCACTGCGGCGGCAACGAGTCGGCAACCGACATGCACAGCTGTGGGCCGTGCTCGGGACTCTCCAACACCGTGACGTTGCCGCGATACTCGGGGGGGCCGGCGTAGGGCTGCGTCGTCGAAGCGCCCGCGATGACCTTCGTGCCGTCGTCGTCACCATTTGCAACGACCACGATCGCCGCAACGACGGCGGCAGCGCACGCAATGGCGCCGATCACGACCAGCGGTCGCCGGCGACGCGTTTCGGGGCGCACCACCTCCCCGGTCACGCTTGCTGCTCGACTGAGTCCGACGGCGTGATCGGCAATCGCGCGAAGTTGACCGTCGAGTTCGTCGGGCTCTCGTTCGTCACGTTCGTTCATCATCGACCTTCAATCCTCGGCGAAGCGCGACGAGTGCGCGATCGCAGTGCGTACGGACCGACGACGCGGAGAGTCCGAGCAACTCGCCGACCTCGCCGTAATGCCACTGACAGCCGTGGACCAGGAACACACAGACACGTTGGCGCTCCGGCAATCCTGCGAGCAGACCCGCAAGCGCGGGCTCGACGTCCGGCAATCGAGTGACGCCGGGCAGATCCGCAAGCGCGAACCGCCGACGTCGGCGGCCCACGCGTGACCGAGCGACCCGGTACACGTATCCCGCGGGGTTCTGCATCGCCGCGACCCGCGCCCAATGTCGCCAGGCGTACTCGAAGGCTTCAGCTGTCGCATCACTCGCAACCTCGGGGCCTGCGAGCCCCACCAGGGCACGCCGAACCCGCGGCTCCGCCTCGGACATGAAGTCCGAGAACGCTCGTGCTGCGAGGTCGTCGTCGCCGTTCATCACTGTCGAACCGTAAAGCCCTCGCGTCTCGACCCCGTGCGACACGAATCACCCATTTTCCGAGTTCTGTCTGGATTGCGTGACGTGCCTGCGTCTTGCGATCCAGTGAGAACCTCACAATTCCTGGAGATGGGAAGACTTTGGCTCAGGACGAGTGTTACAGTTCGACTCAACCTGAGAGGAGGGCATCATGAGTAGCCCTACCGCTACTGCGAGCACTGCCCCGCCATCCAGCCGGCCCGCCTCGATCAGCATCGCCGACATTCGTGCCGCGGCCCCGACGGCGCTGCGGCTCCAACGCCCGCTCCCCGACCGATACACGCTTGCTTCGGCGGACGAGCTCGAAGCGATGATCCGCGCCGCCAAGACCGAACTGGGAAGCCGCCTGTGCATTCTCGGACACCACTACCAGCGTGACGAAGTGATCCGCTGGGCCGACGCAACCGGCGACAGTTTCAAGCTCGCTCGCTTCGCCGCCGACTCCGACGCCACCGAGATCGTGTTTTGTGGCGTGCACTTCATGGCCGAGTCGGCCGACGTGCTCACCGAGGCTCACCAGCGCGTCTACCTCCCCGACCTCAACGCCGGATGCTCGATGGCCGACATGGCCGACATCGACCAAGTCGAAGAGTGCTGGGAACAGCTCGCCGAACTGGTCGACATCGAACGGGTCGTCCCCATCACCTACATGAACTCGTCGGCGGCCCTCAAGGCGTTCGTCGGCCTGCACGGTGGCGCGGTGTGTACGAGCAGCAACGCCCGTGCGGTGCTCGCGTGGAGTTTCGCCAAGGGCGACCGAGTGCTCTTCTTTCCCGACCAACACCTCGGCCGCAACACCGGATACGACATGGGATACGGCGAACGCGACATGCGTGTCTGGGATCCTCGTCACGATCTGGGCGGACTCACCGAGGCCGACGTCCGCGACTCGCGCTTGTTGCTCTGGAAGGGACACTGCTCGGTGCATCAACGGTTCCGCCCCGAGCACGTTCACGCGGCCCGAGCCGAACACCCTGGCATCGAGATCGTCGTTCACCCGGAATGTGCGCACGACGTCGTCGAACTCGCCGATCGAGTCGGCAGCACCGAGCGGATTCTGGCGTGGGCGAACGCGGCGCCGACTGGGACCGCCATGGCGATCGGAACCGAGATCCACATGGTGCAGCGCCTCGCCAAAGCGCACCCCGACAAGCGGATCGTCTCGCTCGACCCGCTGATCTGTCCGTGTTCGACCATGTTCCGGATCGACGAACCGCACCTTGCGTGGACCCTCGAACAAATCGTCGCCGGCGAAGCAGTGAACCAAATCGTCGTCGACCCGGTCACGACCGAGTGGGCACGCGTCGCGCTGCAGCGCATGCTCGACATCACCTGACATCGTTGCTGCGCACCGAGGAAACGGAGAATCTCAGGCCGCGGCGACGAACGGCGTGTGATGCAAGATCGCGTCGCAGACACGATCCAGTCCCGCGTCGACCCCAGGGGCCAACTCGGCATCCGAACGAATCGTGAGCCGCGCGAGCCCGGGCAACGGCTCGCGCACGCCGACCGCCGGGACGGGCGCACGGAACCAGAAGAAATGGGCGTAGCGCCTCGCCCGTTCGGCGTCGACGACCAACGAATTCGGTGACTCCATCCCGGCGCGAAGCGCGCTGGCGAATTCGTCTTCGCTCGCAACGTCGGTCGTGAAGCCCTTGCCGCGATAGTGGACCAAACCCGAAACAATCACCGGTTTGCCGCGCATCGCGAGCTCCAACCCAGTGGTCGACGTGTACACCAGTCCAACATCGCAGGCGTCCATGAGCGGATAGGAACTCGTGCAGTCGTCAGCCGAGATGATCGACACGTTCGCAGGCAGCGACGGCCAAGACCGAGCGATGTAAGTCTGCAACGAATCGCGCGTCGCCTTCATGGGCAACCGAACTTCCGAAGGGTGGACTCGCACCACGAGCTGATGTTCGGGCATTGTCGAGAACTCGCGCACCAGCGAATCGATCCACGAGCGGATGTCTGCGAACGCACAGTCGCGATCCAAGACGGCGGTGTCCCACGTGATGTTGGTGAACGCCACGGCCAGTCGGGAACCAGCGGGACGCGCGTCGACGTTCCATTCGGAGTTGGACCAATACTGATCGAACGCATCGCCTCGGCGTCGTGCGTCGAGGTATTCGTCGAGCTCGGCTTCTTCGTTTGCTCGCAACGGGCGGTCGTTCGCAGCCCACGCTGCCTCGCCGAAGTCGTAGAAGCCCGCCGGCAACTCACGCGAGAAGACGAGCGTCTCTCGGCGAAACGCGCGCTCGTAGGTCACGACGTCGATGCCACGCCGACGACAGACGGCCCACATGATGGCCTCGAAGAGGAACAATCCGTTGAGCATCACCACGGTGTCGGGCAGCCAGGCGTCCAGCGCATCATCGATCGCCGCCGCGATCCGACGGGCTGACCGTAAGAACGCCCGCGTGGTCAACCCCGCGAGAGGATCGTCGTGCAATTCGCCAGCGCACAAGAACCACTTGACCGGAATGTCGACCAGCCGCCCGAGCGGGAGGCCGCCGCTTTCGACGTCGAGCAGCGATGCACGCGACAGCTCCTCGAGCTCGGGCCACGCCTCGGGCGAGGGATAGCGGTCAGCGAGGCGACGGACGACGAACCCGTGGGCATCGAGCGAGTCGCCGACGTAACGAGCACAGGTGCCGCACGGCATCGGCGGCGCCTCGTAGGTATTCGCTCGATCGCACATCTCGAGACCGCCGCCGCAGGTCAAGAACTGAACGTCAGCACCGCGCTGCGCAAGGGCGCGCGCCAGCACCGCGTCGTACTGCACATGTGCCGCCCAATCGCGAGGCGTGAGGAACAGCACTCGAGTTCCACCGTCCGCGGCGCAGGGCGGGCCGAGCGTACGAGCGCGACGTTGTTCAGGTGCTTCGCCGATGGTGCGCAACACCAACTCTGCGCCCTTACGCGCGTACTCCGAAACCCGATGGGGCGACGGCACCGGCATCAGCGTCGACCTCCCCGCGGTCGCGAATCGAAACCGCGTCGAGTCACCAACCGACGAACGCCCTCCCACACTCCGATGCCGTAGGACCAGTGACAGGTCGCCATGGCGATCGCTGCGTGGGGCAGGGAGACGCCAGGATCGCGCGCCACCGATGCGGACGCGGCTGCGAGCCCCGTCGCATAGAGCGCAACCGGCAACGATCCGAGCATGGGGCGACGAGCAAGCAGTCCCACGACGACCGCACCTGCGCAACCCGCCACCATCGCAGGCGGTACGAGCGGACGCCACGTCGGGAGCGCGCGATGCTTGGCGAGCGTCGACACTTTGCCAACTCCGTAGTTGCGATACTGACGGGCCAACCCGCGCCAGGTGTCGCGGGGGAAGTACCACGATCGAATCGATGGATCGAGCACGATTCGCCCACCCGACCTCGTCAGGCGGAAGTTCAGTTCGTGGTCTTCGGCGGCCCACTGGAGGTTTGCCTCGTCCCACCCGCCGAGCGCGGCGAGCGTCGCCTTGCGGTAGCAGCCGAGATACACGGTGTCGACTTCCTCGCGCTCGCGCGAGTAGTGGAACTTGCCGGGGCCGACACCGAACGGGGACGACGTCACCGCCGCCACGGCGCGCCCGAACACGTTCGTACCGACGGCGCGCATAGCGCCGCCGACGTTGTCGGCGTGGGTGTCCAACAACGTGTCGACGCACTGGCGTACATAGTCACTGGCGTACAGCGCGTGCGCGTCCGCCCGAACGATCAGTTCACCAGCAGCGGCCCGCCAGCCGACGTTGAGCGCGGCGGCCGCCGACATCTTCGGGTTGTCGAGCAGGCGCACCCGACCACCGAACGAGTCAGCGAGCTCGCAGGTTCCGTCGGTCGAGCCGCCATCGACCACCAGGATCTCGACGATCCGTGGATCGTCTTGCGCCTGCAACGAGTCGAGGCAATCCCGCAGGTAGGCGTGCTCGTTGAGCGTGGGTAACACGATCGAGACGCTGGGCCGAGCGGCCGATCCGCCGGGGCGGCGCCGTTGACTCAGATCATCGACCGGACGGCCGACGCGATCAGCAGAGGAGTCCGACCCCGCATGACTGACGACCGCGACCATCTTCGACCTCCGGACGCGCCGGGACCACCCGGCGTGGTTGACGCGTCCTTCGATCCCATCGACCGATCCGACCTCGGATTGAACGAACCGTCGTCGACAGGGCGGCGGATGCTGCGCGGCGGCCTCGCGACCTTCACGGGGAACGCCTGGGCAGTGGTGGTCGGGGTGGTCACCCTGCCGATTGCGCTGCGCGGACTCGGAGCGGAGCGATTCGGACTCTGGGTTCTCCTCCAGACCCTGTCGGCCGTGAGCGGCTGGCTGTCGCTCGCCGACCTCGGATTGCGCGCGGCCGTCGTGCGAGAGGTGGCTCATGCGCAGGGG
>SXGT01309565.1_pt1 | contig 15258 bp, 27 predicted proteins | sample 3176221 | NCBI WGS metagenome assembly SXGT01 (sample SAMN11356862, study PRJNA531348) | freshwater metagenome | isolation source: freshwater sample F1-120 | place: China: Fuxian Lake, Yuxi | collected 2017-12-25
CGGGCCCCCGGCCTGGTCCCGGGACCAGGCGGCGTACGGCGGGTTCGTGACCAGATGGCGATTGCAGTCCCGGGCGCCGTCCGTCCACCAGACCGGCCCGCGCTCGCCGAGCGCCACCTTCGCCGCGTCCACGCCGCGACGCGCGCGCGCCAATCGATCCGGGTCGCCGGCCCGCAGCGCCGCCCTGACCTCGCGCCGGGCAGTCATGAGCGCCTGCACATGGGCCTGCCGCTGGGCCTCGCCGAGGTTCGGGTTCGAGGCCCGCCACAGGCGGGCCTTCACCACGATGTAGCGGCCGTCGGGCGTGACCAGCGCGCTCAAGCGCGACCCTCGCGTGACGCGCCCGTGTCCCGAGGCGCAAGCGGCGACCTCCTGGCAGCATCGCGGACGAGCGCGCAGGCGCGTCCGGCCACCGCGGGTTCCGTTCGCGTCCAGGGCGTCATCGGTCTGGGCGATCCAGCGCCTCGCGCACCCCGTCGCGATTGTCCTGGATGAACGCATCCAGCGCGCCGTCGCGGTTGCGGGCCTGCATCTCATCGAGCAGGCGGTCGGCTTCGATCTGTTTCGCCGCCCGATCGAGGTCCTCGCGCGCCACCAGGCGTCGCAGCGCCTCCACCCGCGGCACCAGGTAGGCCTGCAGCGCCTCGCCTTCCGCCAGCGCGGAGCGCAGATCCCGACGGGCGCGCCGTGCACCGAGCGCGCGGGCGCCCAGCACGATGGCCACGAGGAGGAGCAGGAGCAGGGCCGCGAAGCTCATGACTGCATGCTCCGGACGCGCACCGCGGCGTCCGACCCGGTGTCGTTCCCCTGCGGTGACCTGGATCCCACGGATGCATTGCCGAACACGGAAGCCGCGGCGGGTATGGCCAGCGACGTCGCCGACGCTGGACGCACTGCGTCCGCACCAGCCAGGCCGGCGGTCGCGGTTCCGTCGTTGCTGGCCGTCGCCGCGCTCCCAGCCCATCCGGGCGCCCTTCGCGGCATCGGCATCACGGCCCGATCCGCGTGAACGCCATGGTCCAGTTGGTCTCCCAGGTGGCGCCCGCATCGCGGGAGAAGGCCTGCTCCCAGCTGGGCTCGCCGCCGGGATTGGTCCGCCAGAGGAAGCGGATGACGATCGGCTCGCCGCGCAACGTGTCCTGGGCCAGGAAGGTGCCGACGGCGCCGTCGAAGCGGCCGACCAGCGGGACGTCCAGCTCATGCGGCGCCCGGCCATCCAGCCACCAGATCGCCCAGCTGCCGGTGCCGCGGTCGTACGAACGCAGGGCCACCGCGCACAGGTCGCCGTCCGGGAACTGCAGCAGGTTGTCCTCGACGTTGCCCAGTCCGCCGAGCACCGCGCGGGTGGTCGACAGGCCGTCGAACTGCGTCCAGTCGGTGCAGCCCGTCAGGCGCGAGTCGAGGCGGCGGTGGCGCACCCGCCACTCGCCGAGGATGAAGTCGAAGTCGCCGGGGGCGGAGGCATCGGGGGGAAGGGGCATCGGTCGATCCTGGAAATCGGCTCGGTGGGCGGTTGCGTCGGCAGCGGGCAGGCCCGCCGCCACCCCGCCGCCGACTCTAGCGCCGAAGCCTCGGCCCGCGCCAACACCGCGGACCGGGCTCGCCCTCGCGATGTCGCGCGGGTCGTCAACCGACGCTCAGAAGCGGGCGCGCAGGAAGGCAGCGGCCGCCTCGGACAGGCCCACGATCGTGTCGGTGGCCTGCCGGTAGAACTTGAAGTTCAGCTCGGTCTCGGGCCGAGCGTCCTGCCAGTCGCAGAACGGCTTCAGCTCCGCCCGACCCAGGCGCCGTCGAACCGTGCCGGTCCTCAAGATCGCCACGTCCACGCAGGGCACCTGCCGCTCCAGCGTGGGGTTGCGCGGTGCGGCGCCCGCCATCGTCACCTGGCCCATGGCCAGCAGGCCCTGTCCGCCCTCGTTCTCGCTGGCGAAGACGTAGACCGTATCGCCCGCCGCGATGCGCTTTCCGCCATACATGGTCTTCTGCCGGCGCAGCGTCCAGGACGCGGCGTCCGGGTCGGCGATGCAGGCCTTGATCGCGAACGCGCTCACGCGATGCGCTCGACCAGGTGCGCGCGCCAGGCGGGCGCCTCGAACGGCTCCGGCCAGAACTCGACCAGGCGCACGATCCGGCCACCGTCGACGGTGAACAGCGATAGCGCGCGGCCCGCCTGCACGCCGTCGGTGACGGCCACGTCGGAAACGACCTCCGTCGCGCTGCCGAAGAGCCTGTGGATGGTGAACCGCCACGGTCCGTGCGCGGGATAGTCTTGGTTCATCTGCGCGAAGTGCCGGGGGCCGTGGATGCGCTCGCCGGATTGCGGCCATTCCAGGACGAACTCCGGCGCCAGGACGGCGGCGGTGGCGTGGAAATCGTTGCTGGCCATCAGGCGCCAGAACTCACGCACGACGTCGATTGCTGCAGTGGCTGGCATGACGCTCCCTTGAACCTGGCGATCACCGGGGCCGACGCGCGGGCCCATGGCCGGCGCCGGGGGTTGCGCGGTCAGCTGGTGTTCGACTCGCACACGCGCTTGAGGTTGCCCAGGACCAGGGCCCAGGCGAAGTTGTTGAAGCCGGCGAACGGACTGTCGGCGTCGTAGCCGGCCTGCCGGAAGTCGATGGTGGTCAGGTCGGCGCCGGTGGCGCCGCAGTCCCGTTCGATCGTCGCCGCCGCGCTGTCCCCATCCGACAGTTCGAAGACGAAGCGCGTCCCCGTCCAGGCGTGCGCGGGGCTGTGCACGGGATGGGTGCTGATGCATTCCCATTCGACCCGGGCGTCGGCCACCAGGTCCACGACCCTGAGCCGGACGGTGCCATGCTGCGGGCCGGGGCTGTGCTCGAGCACCTGCCCGTGCGCCGTGTCGACCGCCGTCTGCCGGTCCCACCAGGTGCTGATGCCCGCGGCCGACGACAGCGCCGCATAGACCCGGCCGATGGGCGCCGCGACGGCGAGCTGGTGGTGGATGGTTGCCATGGGTTCTTCCTTGCACCGACCGCGACGATCACCCGCCCGGGTCGGCCGGTCCGGGCGGGTGGGCCGCGGACGTTCCGGGGGTCACGGGTCCTGACCGGCGTCCCGTACCGGGGCCTCGCCGTCGATGACCCGGAGCCGGCGCACCACCAGCTCGTCGATCTCCAGACGCCGGATCCGGGCCCGGCCGATCGCCAGGCGGCCGATGGCCAGCGCACCGATCGCCAGTGCGCCCAGGGCAAGGGCGGCCACCCCGAAGCTGCCGATCGCCTGGGCTCCGATTGCGCGTGCGCCGACCGCCTCCGCCGCGACACCGGCGGGCGCGCCATGGCGCACCGAGTGCTTCGTCATCGCCTTCTCCTGCGGGTGGAGCGCAGTTCCGCCGCGCGCCGGGCCGGCCGGACCCTGCACCACGGTGCGGGCCGTCGGCACTGCCGAACACGGTTTCGCGCAGCGATTCGATCATGCGCGCGGGCCACCTTCAAGTGCCCAAGGGGCAAGTCGCCGACCCTCGGGCACATGGCCCGTCGGCTCTCCGCAGCCCCTCGCCCGGCGGTCGTCGGGAGGGCAATCGTCCCGGCTGATCGACGCGGCGTTGGGACCTGGCACCGGGCCGATCGTCAGTCGCGCGACCAGACGATGTCGATGCCCTCGGAGGTGCCCACGGCGTTCCTGAGCATGGCCACGAAGTCGGCGCTGGCACCCCGCCCCTCCAGCGCGGCGATGGCGGTGCCCTCGACGTAGTAGTCCTGGTCCTTGGACGATTCCTCCTCCATGTAGCCGACCAGGATCGCCAGGTCCTGCTCGGACACCGTGCCCAGTGCGCGCCCGCTTGCCTTCTCCGTGATGCGAATGCTCATGTCGTTCTCGATGTCCATGGAATGCCGGCTCAGACTATAGGACCATCCATGCCCGGCCAAGCCGGCAAGCGGATGCGGTCCACGGACGGGCGCTCCCGCGCGCACGCCGGCACCTCGCGGGAGCGCTCAGGGGACCCCGGCCGTGCGGAACGTGACCGTGACCTGCCCGTCGACCGGCGCGCCGCTGGGCGCGAAGCGCCATCGCCACAGCGAGCGCGCCGCAATCCGGCCGAGCAGGGGGCTTCCCGTCGTACAGACCACGTCGACCCGGCTGGGTCGGCCCCGGCCATCGACCGCGACGGCCAGGACGACGAAGTCCCCGTCGCGGACGTAGCCATTGCGCGGCCCGTCGACCGGGAAGGTCGGCGCCACCCGCTCGACGGGCACCAGCTCATGGGCCGGTCGGCGACATGGGTCGGCGGACGCGTCGCCCAGCAGCAGCGCGAGGGCGGCGATCGATCCAATCAAGCGCCTGGATCCAGTTGTGGGTGACCAGGCCTCGGGCCGACGGCGGCTGCTGGGGCGAACCGTCCGAACCCGTTGACCTCCACGCCGGATGCGACTGGGAGGGCGGCGAGGTACGCGGCGGCGAAGATGAGCAGGCCCATGGCGGCGAACGGTACATCCGACGCCGGAGCGATGGCATCCGGACCCGCCGGGCGGGGTCGTCGTCGCGGCGATCCCGAGACCAGGCGGGCCTTGCGATCAGTTGTCGAGCTCGACCCGTACGGGACCGGTGAACCGGACGATCAGGTTGTAGATCCATGCGCAGGCGGCCGCCACCGCGGCGCCCGACGCTGCGGCAAGCAGCGGCCAGGCGACCAGCACCAGCGCCGGCGGCATGCCGACGAAAGTCAGCTGGATGGGCCCGCGCAGGGTGCTCGAGGCGATCGGCGCCGGCGCCATGGCCGACGTTGCCAGCAGCGCCAGGACGGTCAGGCACCCGGCGAGGAACGCCAGCGCCGCACCGGGCAGGACCACGCTGGTCGGATGGATCCGACGGATGCTGTACACCATGGGGATTCTCCAAGGTACGAGGCAGTGATCAGCTGCATCGTTGGCGCGCCAGGGAACACAAACGTGACCTCGGGTACCGGTCGTTGCGGCGGCCGACCCGGCGGCCGACACCCGCAGTGGCAACGGTCGGTCAGCGGATCAGCCGGGCCATGCACTGGCCGAAGGCCTCCGTCTCCGCGCTGCGATCCGCCTCGGTGCCGTCGTTGACCGACATTTCCCCGGACAGCACCGGCAGCGCACCGGTGGTGTCGACGCTGCCCGCGATCTCGAACCTGTAGGTCTTGCCCTTGGGCAGCAGGGCGGCGCATTGCTCGATCGTCGAGGCCGCCGGCTGCGACGCGGTGGCTGTTGCGACCAGGGCGCCGGCGGTCGCGGCGGTTGCGATGGCGAGAACGATCAGGGTACGCATGTCGTTTCCTTCCGACGATGTACGGGTTTGCGCGATGGGTCGCCGCTAGGCGCCGCCTCGGAGCAGGATCGCCTGCAGCGAGCGGTGGTCGATCGGCGCCGAGGTGTGCTCGTGGACGATCCTCCAGGCCGCGCCCGTCCCGCGCAGCGCCATGGTGGCGCGGTTGCTGAGCAGCCGAAGGACCGTGCCGTCAGGCGCGTGCGCGGCATAGGTCAGGATGGCGTGGCCGACCGCGAGGTCCCCGGCCACCGTCGACGCTTCGCTGTCCCAGGTGACGACCACGCTGTCGGTCCCCAGCGACGAGAACCACCCGGCCGCCAGCTCCCGCCAGGCCGGCAGTCCGCGCAGCGACCAGGTGCCCCACATGTCGAAGACGTGGACATCCGGGTCGTAGAGCGCGGCGAACGCCTCGACGTCCTTGGCGCGCACGGCCTGCGCATACGCGGTCAGCGTGCGCCGGAATGGATCTTCGTTGGCCATGGACACGATCCTCCCTGCGGCCCTGTCCTGGACATCCCGGCGCGCCCGGGCCGGCCGGCGCGGGCCCTGCCCTGACCCTCGACCCGCCCGGATACCGCGGACGGGCGCCTCCCAACCGTCCCACCTCGACGCCCCGGGAAGAGGGCGATCACAGCTCCTGGCCGAACATCAGCCGGTGGCCGTCCACCGTCCGGATGCCGAATTCCCGCATGCCCCAGGGCTTGCTGGCAAGCGGCTGGGTGAAGTCCACCCCGGACCGCCGATACTCGGCGTACAGCGCGTCGACGTCGCCGACCGTGATGTAGCCATAGTAGGAATGGTCGCCCAGCTCGCCGGCGGGTATGGCGTCGGTGCATTCGCCCAGCATGACCCGGAAGCTGCCGCGGGACAGGAACGACCAGCCCGGTGCCTCGAAGTCGATCGCCAGCCCCAGGACGCAGGTGTAGTAGTCCGTCGATCGGCGCAGATCGAGCACCGCGAGGACGAACCTGACGTTGGTCGGGTCCGACATCGGTCGGTCAGGCCCGGTCCGCCGACCAGAGCAGCTGGAACTCCAGCTCCTGCCGGTCGCCGCTGCGCTCGTGCTCGATGTTGAATTCGGCCTCCGCCGGAACGCGGAGGCGTTCGCCGGCGACCTGGATGGTGAAGGCCTGTCCGGACTCGATGGCGTCGGCCAGCCGGCGCAATTTCGCGACGAACTGTGCGCGGCCATAGGTCCTGGTGAGATCGCGGTCGGACACCCGCTGCTCCTCGGGTCAAGCGGTCGATGCATGCAAGGCTAGCGCCCCAGGTGCGTGGGCGACAACCGCGGGGCGCACCCGGCTGCGTCCGGGCGATGACGCGAACCGGCCGAGCCTGGCCGGCCAAGCCGCACTTCCTTCAATCGCCGCGCCGTGGTACCCCTACAGCGTATTCACTTGCCGGGAGACCTTGGATGCCACCGCGCGTGCAGAAAACCGTGGCCGGCCTGGTCGGTGCAGTAGGCCTTGCGCTGCTGGTCATGATGGTCACCACCGAAGGCGAGCCTGGCGCCCTGCCGCTGGCGCTGGTCGTGATCGGCATTGGCGCCTATGCCCACGGGCGGGTGCGGGAGCGGGGTCTGCGCCGCTGAGGCGCAGCACGCCCGGGCGAGGCGTTGCGCTTCGTGCGTGCAGGCGCCTCGATCGCCGCCCGGCTGCCGGACAGCACGACGGCCGAAACCAACGCCATGCGCATCGCCATACTCCGTGGGTTCGTTGTCGATCCATCGCCGGTCCTCGTGTCCCGAGCCGGCGGGCCGCTGGCGCGTACGTACCGCCCGGTCCCCTAGAGCAGCCCGGAGATCAAGCCCACCGCCACGACGACCAGCATGACCGCGACGATACGCTGGATGCCCGGCATGGTCATCTTCTTCAGGTGGTGGTTGCCCAGGGCCGCGCCGGCGAACGCCGCCAGCACGGCCGCCGCCAGCAGCCCGTGATCGAAGCGCGCGCCCTCGGTCGCCAGCGACGTGGCGTAGATGGCCAGGCGCGAGACGTCGATCAGGCAGGCGATGACCACGCCGGTGGCGATGAACGCCTCCTTGGCCAGTCCCGCGCGGGACAGGAACGCCGAACGCAGCGCACCCTGCATGCCGGACAGGCCGCCGAAGAACCCGCTCAGCACCCCACCCACGGGCAGGTATTCGGGCCCGAACGCGAGCTTGCGGAAGCGCGGCGACAACTCCAGCGACGCGAACAGCAGCAGCAGCACGCCGACGACCAGCTTTACCGGCGTGACGGACAACGCCCGCCCGAACGCGGTGTAGGCGAACACCGGCGCGCCACCGGCGAGCCAGGCCAGCACCCACGCACCCAGGAACGCCGAGACGATGGCGGGCAGGCCGAAGCGAACGACGACGTTCAGGTCGGCGTGTCTGCCGGTGAGCAGCAGCTTGAACAGTCCGTTGAGCAGGTGCACGACCGCGGTCAGCGCGACGGCCTGGTCGACCGGAAAGAACAGCGCAAAGGCGGGCAGCAGCAGCGTGCCCAGGCCGAAGCCGGAGTAGAAGGTCAGGGCCGAGGCCAGCAGCGCGACCGTGCAGACGACCAGGTAGCTCATGCCGGCATCGATTCCCTGTCGTCCCGGGTGCCACGACCGCGCTCACGTCCCGGGCCGCGGCGACGATGGGATCCGCCTGCCCGGTTCCCGCGCCCGACGGATGGCGGCGCTGCGCTGCCGGACGCTACTTGAGGCGCTCGAGCCTGCCCTTGCGCTTGACGATGTTCTGGTAGTCCCATTGGATGTCCCGCGCTTTCAGCAGCCAGCGTTCGAGCTCGTCGACATCGATCTGCCCGACGTCGGTGTAGCGCGCCTCGGCCGCCTGGAAGCTCCCCTCGGCCTGCAGCGACGGCTCGTCGAACGACTGGCCGCTCCAGAACAGCAGGCGTATGCACGCCTTCAGCTTCGAGTACCCGACCACCGGGTTGCCGTCCAGGAACCATACCGGATGCGCGTGCCAGATCGTGTTCTCGGCCTCGGGAAGCACCCGGTCGATCGCGCTGGCCAGGGCCGCGGCTATCTGCTGTTCGGCAGCAGGCAGGGCCGCGTTGTAGGTTGCCGTATCGGGGTGCATCGCGACTGCCTTGCCAGCCTGTCGGGTGCGCGTCGCCGAAGCAGGGCCTGCGCCGATTCGCGGCCGGCGCGGCAGCGCAGCGGAATTGTCCGACATGCCGGTCCGGGATGCCACGGCATGCACGGCGGCCGGGGCTGCGCACGCCGCCCTGCTCCCGACCTAGAGCTCCCGACAGAAGAACACGCTCGGAAACTCGATGGCAAAGCCCGCCTTCCGGTACGCCGCGCGGGCCGGTGCGTGGCTGGCGTCGCCGCCGGTGGACACCACGGCGGCCCGCATCCCGGCCTGCCGCATACGAGCCAGGGCAAATTCGTACATGGCGGTGCCGATGCCGCGCCCGGCAACGTCGGGCGCCACGGCGTTCAGGCCGATCTCGCCGACCTGCGTTTCCCGGTTGAGGATCACCGCCACGAATCCGGCGGCAACGCCGTCCAGCATCGCCACATGGACCCGCCGGTCGGCATCATCGTCGAGCAGGGAGGCCAGCAAGGTCGCCTGGGCGGCATCGTCGCGGCGCTGGACCAGGTCGTAGACGACCTCGCCCATGACCTCCTGGAACGCCGAGAAGATCGGTGCGAACGCGGCCGCCCGGATCGCCTGCAGCACGGTTGCGTCCGCCTTCGTCGCGGGCCGGATCAGAAGGCGGTCCAGATCCATGCTCCGCTGCGCCTTGGCATCGACGGGGCCGGTGGCGGCCATGCCGGCCGCGGTCGGCGCGGTCCCGGCGGGTTAGACCTGGCTGACCTTCCTGGGCAGGCCGTCGTCGACCTGCAGCCAGGGGACATGCGACTCGTAGAAGACGTGCACGCTGGGCGACTTGTCCAGGGGGTCGCTGAACAGCGACCGGGCGACGTGCGTCTCGCCGGGCCAGCGGCTGGACTCGAACAGCATCGGGCTGCCGCAGGTGCCGCAGAACCCGCGCCGGGCACCCGGGCTGGACGCGTGCCAGACGGGCTGTGCCGAGCCGGGTTCGAGGGCGAACTGCTCGCTGCGGAAACCGGCCCAGGTGACGAACGCCGCGCCGTGGGCACGGCGGCAGTACGTGCAGTGGCAATGGGCCACCCACTTCGTCGGCAGCTGCGCGCGGAAGCGGACAGCGCCACAGAGACAGGAACCGCGAGCTACCGAAGCGTTCATGGCCATGCCTGCTGCCTGGATCGCGCGGAGCCGCGAAGCGGGCCGCGCCTGGTGGACGGAGAGCCGCCCTGGGACGGCGGTCGCTCCGGCGCCTGCGCGCGTGCCGCAGCGACACCGCCCGCGCCCGTCTCGCCAGGTGCAGCCAGCGTGATTGTACGAGCAATGCCGGGAGAGCCAAACCGGCTGCTGCGGTGTCGCCGGTGCCGGAGGCGCTCCACCGTGGCGGCTCAGGCTGCGCCCGCTGCGCCGGCGATGATGCGCTCGATGAAGGGCGCCTTGGCGTCGGTGTAGCGCTGCTTGTCGCCTGCGTACGCCACCGCCAGGCGTCGCTTCAGGGCGGTGTACTCCTCCCGCACGTCCGGGTTGTGGCGCAGCAGGTCCCGGAAGGCGATGTGCTGCCGCCACAAACGGCCCTCGTGGAGCACGCAGTGCAGATGGACGCGGGGAGTCCGTCCCTCGGCCCTGACGAAGTAGCGGCGTTCCGGCAGCTGGGCCTCGTACTCGGCCCGGTAGACGTAGCCCAAGGTCGCCAGGGCGTGTCGACCCTGCTCCGCGGCGCCGAGGCGCTCCAGCCCGACCAGGACGTCGAGGACCGGCTTCGCGCACAGACCGGGCACGGCGGTGCTGCCGATGTGCTCCACCGTCGCGGCGCCCGGCGCGAAGACGGGCCGCAGCTCAGCGGCCACGTGCTGGAACTGTGCCGGCCACGCGTCCTGGTACTCGACAACCTGCAGCTGCGACATCGGCATCCCCGGCGGCGGACCGCTGTACGAGCCCGCTAGTCCGGCAGGTTCGAACGAACCAGCTCCGCGGTCTCGGCAAGCTGCCTGGCCGATACTTGAACCCGCTGCCGCCGCTCGGCATCGCCGGCCGCATCGTGCGCGGTACCCGGCCGGCGGCCGGCGCCATCGAACGTCGCCAGTTGCGGCGGACCGATACCCCAGTCGCTGCCCGGCTGCCGGGGCACCACGTGGAAATGGAAGTGCGGCGTCTCCTGCCCGCTGTAGACGCCGTTGTTCTGGAAGGTGAGGATTCCCAGGGGCCGGTACGTGGTGACCAGCGCCTTGGCGACCCGCTGGGCCGCGGCCAGGATCGCCGCGCACTCCTGGTCGGAGAGGTCGAGCAGCGTGGCGACGTGCCGACGCGTGATCACGCAGCACTGCCCCAGCTCGAACTGCCAGGGATTGATGACGGTCAGGGTATGGGCGCCCTCGTCGATGATCGCCCAGCGCTCCTCGCGCCCCGCCATGCCCTCGCACAGGTCGCAGGGCTCCCGTACCGGAAGCTCGATCACCTGGAACCTCCTGTTTGCGCAGTCGCTCGCCCGAACCCTACCGCCGCCCGTCGCAGGCGTTGACGTAGAGGACGCTGCGCGCGTTGGAGCGGGCGGCGACGATGTCGGGGCAGCCATCGCCGGTGACGTCGTCGATCGCCAGGCCATAGACCGCGCCGTCGCCATCGCCAAGACGGGTCGTCGCAAAGCTGCGGCCGTCGCCACGATTCATGAGCGTCATGCTGGGTATGCTGTCATTGCCAAGCACCAGGTCCGGCTTGCCATCCATGTCGAGGTCGGCGACCGCAATCGCGTAGACATTGGCCCCTTCCGCGCTGACCGCAACGGCATCCGAGAACCGCCCGTTGCCCTGGTTCGCGTAGATGAAGGCACCGCCGCGCAGCTCGTCGCCCATGATCAGGTCAGGTCTGCCACTGCCGGTCAGGTCGCCCAGGGCGACCGCGCGAGTCGACGCATCCGGCGGCCCGACCGGCCGTTTCTCCGCGAAGCGCCCGGTGCCGTCGTTCAGGAAGAGATAGCTCTGCCCGCGGTCCCGGTGCGGGACGATCAGGTCCATCGTGCCATTGCCATCGATGTCGCCGGCAGCGATGGTGGTTGCGGATTCGGTCGACAGCACCACGCACTCGGGGAAGCGACCCGCACCATCGTTGAGGCAGATGTTGTTCTCGCTGAGATTGTCCGGCCCACCGCGATTGGCGACGATGATGTCCGGCCGCTGGTCGCCATCGAGGTCGGCCACCGTCACGTTGCGCGTCGCCCAATGCGGCTGGCCGAACGTGCCGGCCGGCTGGAAGCGACCACGGCCATCGTTGAGGTAGATGCGCTTCGCATCCGGCCGGTCGTTGCCGACGACCAGGTCCAGGTCGCCATCGCCGTCCAGGTCCGCCAGTGCCGCCGTGTAGCTCCGGTCGCCGTCCGCACCCAGCGGATGGCGCTCATCGAACCCGGCCTGGCCGTCGTTCAGCAGCACCAGGTCGGGCAGCGGCCGATGCCGACCCTTGGCCAGGACGATGTCGAGGTCGCCGTCGCCGTCCAGATCGCCGATGCTTGCGTTCGCCGTGGCCTCGGCGCTGTCCTCGAGGAACACGGCGCGCTCGAAGCTGGACGCCGTCCCCGGAGCGCTCGCATCCGTCCTGGGCGGCAGGCACCGACAGCCTGCCAGCAGGACCGACACGACCAGTCCCGCGATCCCAATGCTGCCTGATTTCATGTCGACTCCAAAGGTAGGGCGATGGCTGGGATCGTGCGCCGCAGCCAGGGAACACGGGCACGAGTATTCGACGTCAGTCTGGCCCCGGCTTGCTGGCCTTGCGGAACTGGCGCTCCTGGACGTGCCATACGCCAATGCCGATCAGCGCGCCGCCGATCGTCCAGGCGACGGCCGAAATGGCAATGAAGTCCACGCTGAGCTTGTCCCTGTTCGCGATGAACGTCATGCCGACGAACATCGCCAGTCCGTACGAGAGGACGCCGGAAACGAGGACGAAGCGCAGCTTGCCCCTTGCCCGGATCGCCTGCCACTGCTCGAGCTGCTCTGGCTTCACGGTACGGCCCTCCCGGATCAGGGGCGCGGTCTTGGCTGGCCCGATCGCCTCGGCTCGGGTGACGGGTCGGCCCCGGCCTCCGGCAGCACCGTAGCCGGATGGCGGTAGGCCTTGAACTCCAGCAGGTGGCCGCTTGGATCCCGGAGCACCAGCTTGCCATGTTCCTCCAGGCTGCCCTGGCGGATGATGGCAGGCGGCACAGGCAGCGGGTACCCGGAGACGGTCGTCCTGGCGCAGAGCGCCTCCCAGTCCGCCCAGTCCAGGATGGCCCCGAAGTGCTGGACGCCCTGGGCTTCGGGCGGCAGCACCTGGGCGGGGCGTTGGTGGAAGGTCACCTGGTGTCCGAACACGATCAGGTCGATCCACTCCGGCGTCGCGCGGCCGGGCACGGCGCCGAGCACCCCGCAATAGAACGCGCGGGTCTGTTCGATGTCCCGCACGGGCAGCGACAGATGGAAGACGGCTCGGCTCACCTCGACCCCCAGTGCCGCACGGCGTCGCTGCCTGCCTCCGCCCCGTCATGAAGCATCGTCCGCTCTCCCTGGCGACCCGGACGACGCTCTCGCGACGTCAGACGACCCGCTGAGCGCCTCCGACACATGCGCAGCCAGTGCTCGCGTGTTGCTGACGAACGCCGCCTCCAGATCGATCCCGCACTTGTGCGCCAGAACGATGATCGACCACAAACAGTCAGAGAGCTCGTGGGCAAGCTTCGCTTCGCTGTCTTCGATGTCCCGAACACCGGAGCGCGCCTGGATGAGCTTTGCCAGATCGCCCACATCGCCGACGAAGCCCAGCGCAAGCTCCTGGGTGGACCAGACGCGTCCGTACCTCCTGGTCTCAAGCTGCTCGTAGAGCTCGTTCAACCGAAGCGCCGACTGTTTCAGATCGCTGAAGTCCATGCCGTGCCGCCCGCCGCTTCGGGCTCATTCTAGGCCGGAACCCGCCCGGTTCGCCACGCGGGGTCGACTTCGGGAACCGCGTTGCTTGCACGCGGGCTGACTACATGGCCGGCAGGTAGCGCGGCACCATCGCCTTGAGCAGCTTGATGAGCTCGGGATCCATGTACGCGTAGTCGTCCGGGATATCCAGGCAAACGACCCGAGCCAATCGAAGGTGGGGCCCGAACTTGGCTGAAAGCTTCGAGCGATGCGCGCGCTCCATGACAAAAACGGTGTGCGCCCACTCGAGCAGCTCCGGAGTCACCGGATTCTCGGCATCATTGTTCAGGCCAGCGGACGACGTCTCGATGCCCGGCCAACCGGCGAACACCTGTTCCGCGGTCGGGCTGCGAAGCCTGTTCTGGCTGCAGATGAAGAGAATGTTGCGCGCCATGCTGGACCTGCGGTGCGGAGCCGTGTTGGACCGCCGCCCTGGGAAGAGCGCCGAGTAGTCACCCGAAGTTTGCGATACAGCCTGTCCGACAAGCTGCTCGGGGTTGATCGGACCCCGTCGAAACCTATGGATGCTGACCGTAACGGGGCCACACGGCGACAGGCAAGTACGGCCAGTCGAATGGCCGCGGCAGTTCGAGCTGCGCTGCCGCGGCTTGGGCCGGCGTCAGGAAGGCGCCAGGCAGCTCATTCCCCCGCCGCTGGCGTAGAAGCGAACGGGTGAATCTGTTGGCTAAACGTTCACAACCTTGAAAACCACAACGGTGGCGGTTCCCCAGATCCAGGACTGGGCGCCGGCTGCCCGGCGGCCACGTCATCGTCTTCACCAGCTTTGCCGAGGACGCGCTGCTGCGGGCCACCCGGGAGGCCGGCGCAATCGGCTACCTGCTCAAGCATGCCGCCCGCCACGAACTGATCAGCGCGGTGCGCGCGGTCGCCCGGGGCCAGCCCTGGCTGCACGAGGCCATGCACCGGCAGCTGCTGGGGCTGATGCGACGCCCGCCACCGGTCGATCCGTTCGCCGCGCTGACGCCGCGGGAGCGCAGTGTGTTGGCGCTGGTCGGCAAGGGCTTGAGCAAGCGCGGCATCGGCGATCGCCTGGGCCTGACCGAGGGCACGGCCAAGGGGTATGTCAGCACGGTGCTGGAAAAGCTGGGCCTGGCGGACCGGACCCAGGCAGCGCTGCACTACAACCGCCATCGCGCGCCGGAGTGACCGCCCGCCCGGCGAGCGGCCGGGCCGGTTCGCTGGCACAGACACCGGCATCGGTCGGCCCGGCCGCCGGGCTGGCGGTGCATCGCGGGCTTGCCCCCGCGACCGGCTTGCCCCACGATCGTCGCTTCCCGAGTGCCGACCCGGCCTCGCCCCAGGAGCGCGTCCATGTTGGCCCGCAGTCTGGTCGCCGCGAGCGCCGCGATCATGCTTGCGCTCGGGACGCTGCACCTGGTCCTGACCTTTGCCGGCCGCGCACTGCTGCCGCGGGAGCCCGCCGTCCGGGCGGCGATGGAATCCACGCACCTGGTCCTGAGCGCGCAGACCACGGTCTGGAAGGCCTGGATCGGCTTCAATGCCAGCCACAGTCTCGCTGCCATCCTGTTCGGCCTGGTGTTCGGCTACTTCGCCCTGGCGCAGCCGGACGTGCTGTTCCGCTCGCCCTACCTGCAGGTCCTCGGCGCCGCCGTCCTGGTCGCCTTCGTGGTGCTCGCCAGGCTGTACTGGTTCAGCGTCCCGTTGATCGGCGTCGGGCTCGCGCTCGCCTGCTTCGTGGCCGGAACGGTCGCGGCGCGCCTGGCGTCGGCAGTGCCCTAGCCGAACGTCGCCGGGCTTCGGCCGCTGGCGTGCGCCGGGTCGCCGCTTGCGACCGGTGCCCGGCACCTGGACGGCGCGCCGGTCGGGCGACGCCGCCGGGCCTTAGCGGTACAGCACCGACGGCAGCCAGGTCGCCAGCGCCGGCCAGGCCATCAGCACGGCGAGCATCAGCAGCTGCAAGACGATGAACGGAACGACGCCGCGGTAGATGGCGCCGGTGCGCACCGACGGCGGCGCGACGCCGCGCAG
>SXGT01375968.1_pt1 | contig 15258 bp, 15 predicted proteins | sample 3176221 | NCBI WGS metagenome assembly SXGT01 (sample SAMN11356862, study PRJNA531348) | freshwater metagenome | isolation source: freshwater sample F1-120 | place: China: Fuxian Lake, Yuxi | collected 2017-12-25
CAACTCCTCCTCGGTCGGGCTGCCCGGCAGGCGCTCGATGGGAGGCAGCGGCCCGCGGACGCTGATCAAGATCGCGGTGCCGCGATTGAGGTAGTGGTTTTCGGGGAGCGGCCTGCGACCTAGGGATGCCATGACGTCGTCCTTCTTGCTGTTCGCGTGAGTCGGTGCGACTCACGCATTCGCTGAAACAGCACCCGACGCGGCGACTGCCGCAGGAGCCTTCGTTCGCCGAGCATGAACTGCTCGCGCGCATCGACTCGGCAACACTGCCGGGTCAGACCACCTTGCCGCTCCTCGGCAGGTTGGCCGCCCCGCGGTCGCCCGCGGAGCTGTCCAGATGCTGAACCCCACTATCGGCCTTGCGGCGGCGCCCGAAAGAGCATGGCACGCGCGAAGTGTGTCATGACGAGACGATGCGGCGGCGGCAGCGCGGCACTAGGATGCGCGACGCACGCGTCCGTAGCTCAATTGGATAGAGCTCCAGACTTCGGATCTGGAGGTTGCAGGTTCAAGTCCTGCCGGGCGTGCCATTTCTCCTGTCGGCATCGATGACCTGAACCCGCCGGCCCAGAGTCGTGACGTGCTCGCTTATTCGACTGGCGCGCAGCGATGCCACGTAGACGCCACATGCTCGGTCCCACCGACACCTCGAGGAGTCGCACGAGCTACTAGTGGTAGAGCAGCCAGTAGACCACGACGCCGGTGATCGACACGTAGAGCCAGATCGGAGCGGTGACCCTTGCCCACTTCTTGTGCTGCTCGCGACGGTCCTTCATTCCTAGGTAGATCGTGCGCAGGATCAGCGGGACCTGCACGGCGGCGAGCACGACGTGCGAAGCGAGCAGACAGAGGTAGGCGGTCCTGGCTGCGCCGATGCCACGAAACTCCACTGGCTCGCAGGTCAGGTGGTAGACGACGTAGCAGCAGAGGAACAACGCGGATGCGCCAGTCGCCGAATACATCAGCTTCTTGTGCAACTCGATCTTGCCGCGCTTGACCGCCACAAGGCCGCTGACGATCAACACGGTTGCGATCGCGTTCAGCGTCGCGTCGACGTCGGCGAGAAAACGGAAGTCCATGGTGTAGGTCCTTGTCACGGCGACGAGCGCCGCAGTCAGAGCGGGTGGCCAGGGTCTTGGCGATCGAGGACAAGAACCGTGAGCAACAGTGGGAGGTAGACGAGCGACACGAGGAACGTCAGTCGCATCGCCGACTCCCAACGCGTGATCGCCGCGATCAGCGCAGGCACGAAGAACAACGCATCGAGCAGGATCGCGGTCGCGAGGTAGACCTCGCCTGCCATGCGGAACTGGAACGGCAGCAGACTCGCGATGCCGAGGCCCGCGACGTAGAGCACCATGGTCGAGCGGGTGCTCGAGCCATCAGGACTCACAACCGGCAGCATGCGCATGCCGGCGCGCGCATAGTCGTGACGAAACCGCCATGCGATGGCGAGGAAGTGCGGGATCTGCCAGCAGAACAGGATCGCAAACAGGATCAGCGCGCCGAAGCCGATCCGATCGGTCACCGCGGCGTAGCCGACGACCGGTGGCAGCGCTCCAGGGATCGCGCCGACGAGGGTGTTCAGCGGAGTGCGCACCTTCATCGGTGTGTAGACGAGCACATAACTGAACAGGATCGCGACGCACGTGAGCGCCGCGGTCAACGAACTGCCAAGCAGCAGGATCGCTTCGCCGACGATCGCGGTGACGATGCCGAAGGCGAGCAATTGCTTGGGCTGCAGCCTGCCCGACGGCAGCGGGCGCGTCTGCGTGCGGTGCATCAACTTGTCGAGCTCGCGCTCGCGATACATGTTGAGCGCCGCAGACGCTGCCGCAACGAGGAAGGTGCCGAGCGTCGTCGCGATGACGATGCCCAGCGGCGGCGAGTCATGCGGCGTCCACCCGACAAAGCAGCCCGCCACCACGGCAAAGACCGCCATCGCCGAGAGCCTCGGCTTGCCGAGTTCCAGGTATGCGCGCCAGGTGCTCGCCGGCGGCGCATCCTGCGCAGGCGTTGGCGCCAACTGCTCAGCCATGAACGGCCTCGCCAGGTCGCGTGGCGCCACGGAAGGTGTGCGCGCAAAGCAAGCTCGCAGTCACGATGAGCAGGGAACCGGTCAGCACGTGCGTGCTGATCAGCGCTGCACGCCACAGGTGTTCGACGTTCTTGGGATCCTTGCCGGTGCGAACGAGCAGCGCGACGAAGCCCAAGACCACCTGCACGACGAGCAGCCACAGCAGGATCTTGGAGAGCTTCTGAAGGCCGGGAACTCCAGTGAGCTTGCCCGCTGCGAGCCCGGCCGCGATGAGGACGACGAAGAACACGATGAGCGCATTGCCGACGTGCGCCCAAAGTGCGAGCGCGCTGCCAGAATGCCGCGCGATCGCGCCGATGTAGGTCTGCAGCACGAGCGCCACGATCGCGACCATCGACATCGTGCGTGCCGAGCCCGCCGATGGCATCGCCCTTGGAACCGTCGCGCGCCAACGTGGCGACAGCCGGTAGGCCGCGACGGCGAAGGTCACGACCGTCAGTTGCGCCATCGTGCCGTGGAGGGAGGAGATGGCGACCGGAGTGTTGTTGAGCACGCCGACACCGCCGATCACGCCCTGCACCACGATGAGCACCAAACCAAGCAGCGAGGCGCGTCCGCCAGGCGTCGCCAGCGCCCTGCACCGCCACAGGTGCACGACGAGCGTCAGCGACATCAGGCCGGCGATCGCCCCGGCGATGCGGTGGAAGTGCTCGAAGAAACCCGGCAGGCTCGTGTAGCTGCTCTCCGGCAACCACTGACCGTCTGACTTGGGCCAATCGGCATATGCCATGCCCGATCCCGTGCTGGTGACCATCGCTCCCTTCAGGATCACGACGATCGTCCAGCACACCAGCGCGACGGCGAGCAAGAACGGACCACGGCCCGTGGCGGCGTCGGAGCCGACGGGGTCGGTCGGTGACGAATGATGGCTGGTCGCGGACATCGGGATGCGGGCCCACCGCCGCGATTTCGTCTGCACCCTCAAGTGGATGCACAGGACGTCCGTGAAGACCACGGCGACGCAGGGGGCCGAACAGAATGCCGGCCGGCTAGGCGTTTTTCATCACGCCTGTACGTGAGCGGAGCGCCTACCGCCGGATTTCGGCAGAGGCGCCCCTCGAACCCTCATTCATGCGGCGGCCGTCAGCACGGCAGCGCCCTGGCTCACTGAACGGTCGGAGTCGTTCCCGTCGTCGTCGACGTGGTCGTGCTCGGCGTGGTGTCGAAGGCCTCCCACATCGGGCGCTCGGAGTCCTTCAGGTCGCTAGAACCGACAACGCGGTCCAGCTCTTTGCTCGGGGTCGTGTTCGCCGTGCCGACGAGCTCGTTCAGCTCGGTGTCGGCGATCGGCGCGAGGCTCTGCGCCATCTGCAGGTAGCTCTTGCCCTGCTCGGTCTCACCGATGCGCAGGTGGCAGATGCCGAGGTTCTTGTAGGCCGCGCTGCGGAGCGCATCGGGCGCATCACCAACCGGGGCGAGCGTCAACTCGGCGATCGCGCGCTGCCAGCGACGCTCCGCCATGTGTTGCTCGCCGCGGTACATGTGCGCGAGGCTCGCGGAATGAACCTGGTTGTTCACCTGGCTGAACGACGTCACCTCGATGAACGGCATCGACTGGAACGTGTTGCGGACGACGCCGGTGATCGACAGGCGCTCGTACATCGCGAGGCTGTAGACCTCTTGGAGCTGCGTGCCGCTCTTCGCGTAGAAGAGGTTGCCGAAGACGTCGTCGTACGACTCGCGCTGCCAGAGCGGCTGTTCGTCCGCCCATGCGTAGAAGTTCGCGAACTCCGCGGGCGTGAAGCGCGTGAAGAACGGATTGCTGATTCGGCCAAGCGACGCGAACTGCACGGTGAACTGAACCGTGACGTTCGTGAAGGCCTCCGGCATCTTGCGGATGGTCGTCAGCGACGTGACGACAGGAGAATCAGTTTGGGTGACGGTCTCTTGGGCCGACACAGCGGCGCACAGGACGAGCGTGGCAAGCAGCGACGTCTTCATGGGTATTGACTCGGTTTCGGGTTCGTGACTGAGCTCAGTCTGCTAGTCGCTCCATGAGTCGCCGCAGGGCCTTCTCCATCAGCTCATCCGGCACATCCTCGCCCGACTTCACGAGCTCACGCAGAAGCCGCACGCGATCCGTCTTCGGAATGCTGCGGTTCATCAGTTCCTGCACGAGCTGCTCGACGGACGCAGAAGGATGCTTGGACAAAGCGAAGGGACCCGGTTGCGACAGAGCGATGGGGGCTGAGCCCCCGACGGCCCTTCATCGGCGTTCGCGGTCGCGGGGCTTGAACCTGGATCCAGCTGGCGCTGTCGGCTTCTTGCGCGGGTTGATCGGTCCAATGTCCTCAGCCGCGCGCCCCCATGGCGGGTTGCGGGGCGTCGTCAAGGAACTCCGGCCAACCCGCCGATCTGTTGCACAACACCACAGCCATCGTCCCGATGCCGAAGAACTGCACGAAAGCCCTCGTCGCGCTCGCCTTGACCGCCGCAATCTCCGACACCGCCGCCTGCCAGAGCGTGATCGTCAGTGAGATCGGTCGCGATGCGAATGGCGCCTGGATCGAGATCCACAACCGCGGCGCGCTCACGGCCGACGTGTCGGCCTGGTCGCTTTATCTCGCGACCGCGACGCCAGGAATGCCTCGCACCTACTGGTGGGGATTCCGGCCAAACACAGTCATCGCCGCTGGCGGTCATCTGCTGGTGCGTTGGCTGCAGCCGATCCCTGCCGTGCCGACGCCAGGCGAAGTCGCCACCGGCAACACGAACCCTTACTTCTTGTTTGGTCTCGGCGCCGAGACGGTGCCGCAGACACAAGGAGCCATCGCGCTGTTCCGCACGCAATACAGCGGCAACATGTCGTCCGCGACTTGGATCGCAGACTGGGTCAGCTGGGGCGGCAACGGTCTCTCGCGCGAAGACCTCGCCATCCAAAACGGCGCATGGCGCGCCAACAACTCTGCGCCTTCGATGCAACAGGGCTGCTCGCTTGCGCGGCATCCCGGCTCGACGTGGGCAACGCAGCCAGAACTCGCGTGGTTCGTCGACGAGACTCCAACTCCCGGCAGCGCCAACGTCGGATCAGCGGCGCTCAGCGTCTCTGGCTCGGCGTGCGCACCGATGGGGCACACTCTTCTCGGCGCACCGACGCTGGGAGCGACGTCCATGCCGGTGCTCGGCAACAGCGCATTCGGACTCACGGTCGACAACACGACTGGCGTCTACGCCGAGTGGTGCATCGTCGCGCTGAGTGGCGGAACGATGCCGGTCGGGCGCGCCGACTTGTTGCCGCCGACTCCTGGCGGAGCGTCTTGCCTCGTGTTGCTCGAACCGAGCACGGCCTTTGGCACGCTCTGGACGCGCACTGCGCCGATGCGGACCTCGCTGCCGATGTCGATGCAGGGGCTGCCTGCTGCGTTGGCTGGACAATCGTTCGCGATGCAGGCGCTCGTCTTCGACATGAGCCCCAGCGCGTGGCCACCCTACAAGGGCGTGACCAACGCGTTGACCGTCACGATCGGCAACTGAGGGCGGTCACACGGCATCGCGCGTCGAGGCTCGATCGCGCCGACGCGCGACGCTGTCCGGCACCTCGGTGGCGCGCCACACGAACGCGATGGCGCTCCCGCCCCACTGCCGGATCTCGACCGCAAGATCGTCGTCGAAGTCATCTTCTTCGAGCACTCCTGCCTCGAAGTGGAAGACGAGGCAACCACCAGGCGCAAGACGCTGCGCGAGCTGCCGGGCCCGATAGATCGACTTCACCGGGTCCTCTTCGACGAGCGCGTAGGGCGGGTCGAGGAAGATGATGTTTGGCGCAAGCTGGCCCTCACTGAGCATCGGCGGCTCCCAGGCGTCGCCGCGTGCGATCACTGCGCGCGCAACCGCGTCCTCGCCGAGCATCTGCAGGTTGTCGCGCAGGGTCTCGAGCGCCTTGTTGTTCTTCTCGACGAAGACCACCTGCTTGCAACCGCGCGACAGCGCCTCGATGCCCGTGGCGCCCGTGCCCGCGAAGTGATCCCACACCACCGCGTCGACGATCTGCTCGCCGAGGATGTTGAAGATGGCGCCCTTGACCTGGCCGAGCAGCGGCCGTGTGCCGAGGCCACGAACGCTCTTTAGAACGCGACTACCGTAGGTTCCGCCGATGATCCTGAGACTCATGTCGTGCTCCGAGGCAGCCCAAGGCCGCCGCAGCGCGCTATCCTGTCGCCGCGGTCCGACAGGCGCAACAACGCGACCAGGACCGCCCACGGCCTTCGTGCCAACCCCGCTCCCGTGACCCCCGGCGAACCGCTGCAGGCCCTGCGCGTAGGCGATTTCGAGTTCGCGCTCGAGCCTGGGCGGACCTACCGCATCGGCGCTGGCGACGAATGCGACCTGCGCATCGCGCACCCGGAGAAGATCGCGCTCGTCGTCCGCCTCGACGGTGATGCAGTGGAGTTGACGCAGACCGCGACCGGCGCGGCAGTGCGTCTGCAGCCAAATGGATCGGCGAGCTTCTCCGGAATCGCCTGCGCCCTGGTGCCCGACGAGGGCCATGCAGTGCTGCTGCCCGATCCCGCGTTGCGGCAAGCCGCAGTTGCAGCCTGCGCAACGGCAGAGTCGATCGCGTCGATGTCCATACCGAGTCGTCGCGCGACGACCGACAGCGCGTTCGTCGACATGGTCGCGGTCGAACTGCGTCGCGTGTCCTGGTTCGCGCTGTCGTTGTTGCTGCACGCAATCCTGTTCTGCGTGGCCTGGGTCGCATTCGGCCTCCTGCCACCTCAACAACAGCCACCGCCACGATACGGCTACGAGTACGCCGCGCTGCCCGACGAACCGCTCGTCGGAGAACCGGAGCCGCTGCCTGTCGTGCCCGAGCCGATTGACGCAATCGAGCCGGATCCAGTGATCGAAACACCCGGCGGCAGCGACATGAACGACGCGCCGCCACCGCCCGAGGTGGAACCGATGCCGGATCCACTGCTGAGCAGTGGTGGCGCGCGCGTGCCGAGGGTTCGAGCTGCCGGTAGCGACGGCAATGGCTCTCGCTCAGGCAATGGCGACAGTGACGTGCTCGCCGGCGGCAGGAGCAGCGGCGGCTTTCGAAAGACCGTGACCGATCTGCGTCGCACGGGGCTCGATGTGGTGTTCGTGTTCGACAGCACGGGTTCGATGGGCGGCAGCATCCGTGCGACGAAAGAAGGCATCGCGCAGATGCTCGATGTTCTGCGCGCGCTCGTGCCCGACGCTCGATTTGGACTCGTCACCTATCGCGACAAGGGCGAAGGTGAGGACTACCTCGTACGCACGCTGCCGCTGGGCCGCGACTTCTACGCCGCGGTCAACTGGATGCAGACTGTGGATGCGGATGGCGGCGGCGACTTGCCGGAAGCGGTGTTCGCCGGACTGCGAGCGGCCTTCGAGTTCGACTTCCGTCGCGGGTCCAAGCGGGTGGTCGTCGTGGCCGGCGACGCGCCGCCGCACCAGCAGGAAACCCGCGCGATCGGCGAAGCGGTGCGTCGATTCGCCGCGGATCCTTCCTCGTCGGTGCACGCCCTACTCACGAATGGCACCAAGGGCACTGCGGCGGACGCATTCGCGGCGATCGCGAAAGCTGGCCGCGGCATGTGCTGCCCCATCGAGGACCAGCGCAAGTTGCTGCAGCAGGTGCTGACGCTCGCGTTCGGCGCAGAGTTCGAGAAGGACCTCGACGAAGTGCAGCAGCGGCTGACGGCAGAACGCACCTCGCCACCGACGTGGGCACGCGATCTTGCGCGGCGCGGTGGCCCTGAGCTCGTCGCCGCGCTTGCCGGTGAGGCCGCGCCATCCGCGCTGGTGCACGCGCTGTTGCGGCCGCAAGCTTCGCGCGCGGCGCTGCTCGACCTCGTCGCACAGCTGGCGTCGCCGGCATCGGGATCCGCGGCACGGCAAGCCGCCGCGCACGTCCTGCAGATCCGCCTCGGTTTGTCATCCGCCCCCGTCAACGCCGAGAATCCGCGCCCGATCTCATCGTCCATCGCTACCGAACTTCGCCAACGCGTGCTCACGCTGCCCGAGTGAAGGGTCGAGTTCGCCGGTGCGCAATCGCGCCAGGCGTGACTCCCATCGTTGCAGCCCTTCGCTACTGTGCGCGCGTGCCTCTGCTCGATTCGCTGACACGCCCGCTGCGCAACCTGCGACTGTCCGTCACGGACCGGTGCAACCTGCGTTGCCAATACTGCATGCCCGAGGACGAGTATGCGTGGCTGCCACAATCGGGCGTGCTCACGTTCGAGGAGGTCGTGCGAACACTGCGCATCTTCCTCTCCCTCGGCGTCGAGAAGGTCCGGCTCACCGGCGGCGAGCCACTGCTGCGCCGCGACGTCGAAAATCTGGTCTCGATGATCGCATCCCTGAAGGGACTGCGCGAACTCGCGATGACCACCAACGGCGTGTTGCTTGCGGACAAGGCCGCGGCGCTGCGCGCGGCTGGCCTTCAACGATTGACGGTCAGCCTCGACACCCTCGACCCGAAGACGTTTCAGCTGCTGTCGCGGCGCGACGACCTGTCGCGGGTGAAAGAGGGCATCGACGCCGCGCGCCGCGCTGGATTTGCCAACCTCAAGCTCGACACCGTAGTCATCGCCGGCGTCAACGACGGTGAGGTGGGTTCGCTGCTGCGCTACTCGTTCGACATCGGCGCTGAGTTGCGCTTCATCGAGTACATGGATGTCGGCGGCGCAACGCACTGGCGCAAGGAGTCCGTGGTCTCGCGGGCGCAGATCTTGGCCACTGTCGAGCGCGAGTTCGGCGCCGTGGAGCCACTGCAGCGCGACAGCGCGCCGGCAGAACGCTTCCGCCTGCGTGATGGCAAGACCTTTGGCGTCATCGCCTCAGTCACCCAGCCGTTCTGCAAGCAATGTGACCGCAGCCGACTCACTGCCGACGGCGTCTGGCTCAAGTGCCTTTACGCGACGAAGGGCCTGCACCTTCGCGACCTGCTCAAGAGCGGCTCGTCCGACGCAGACATCGCGGCGCGGATCCGCACCGAATGGTCCGCGCGCGACGACCGCGGCGCCGAACTGCGAGCGTCGATGCAAGAACGCACGCCGCTCGCTCCGCGCGCAGAGTTGCAGAAGCAGCCACATCTCGAGATGCATACGCGCGGCGGCTGATCCGTTGATGCATACGCGCGTGCCGATGACGCATCGCGTCGCCGCGCGAGCACCGCTTTGCTGCGCGCCGATCGGCGGCTAGACGCGCGTTCGCATGCGGTCCGCCAGCGCGTGACAACAGAGCACGCAAGCGACGATCAGCGCACCCGGAATGACCCACAGGTGCCAGACGCCAAGATGCAGGTTGGCCTTGCCTTGCGCGAGGATCGCGCCCCAGGAGCCGCTCTGTGGCCCAGGCCCCACGCCGAGAAACGACAGCGTCGACTCCGCGACGATCGCGCTGCCGACGCAGAACGCCGCCGTCACCGCGACTTGTCCGCGCAGCAGCGGCCACGCATGGCCGAAGAACAAGCGAAGCCCGCGCACGCCGAGTTCGCGCGCCGTCTGGAAATGCTCACGCTCACGCAGCGACAACAGTTCGCCGCGCACGATGCGCGCAAACGAGGGCCACATCGCCAGCGCGAACGCGGCAACGACGGCGAGCAACGAGTCGCCGAAGCACGAACCGACCGCGAGTAGTAGCAATAGCGTCGGGAAGCAGACGAACACTTCGATCGCGCGCAACACGGCCCAATCGACGACCCCGCGCAATTGGCCTGCGAGCGCGCCGAGCACGGTGCCGACGAGTCCCGCCAACAAGGCGCCGACGAGGCTGGCGCCAATCGTCACCCGCGCGCCGCGCGCCACGCGAGCGAGCACGTCGCGACCTGTGTCGTCGCAGCCCAAGGGGTGCGTCAGCGACGGCGCTTCGCAGATGCGGTCGAGGTCCGTCGCGTCGGCGTCCTGTCGCCACAAGGGCCACACGATGGCGACGGTGTCGCCGTTGCGGCGCGACCACTGGGCCCAGGTCGTGCCATCAGGCGCACGCTCTTGGTCGCCGACTACTTCTGCAAGCGCAGGAAAACTCCAGCCGCCGGCGCGCAACGCCAGCGGTGCGTCGTTGCAGAGCGCGGGGCCAAAGACCGTCAGCGCCATGGCCGCCAGCGCAAACCAGACTGCCCATCGTCCAGGCCGCTTCGTCGACGCCATCATCGAACGAGCCTCACGCGCGGATCGACTGCTCGATGCAGCAAGTCGGAGGCAACGAATCCGAACAGCGTCGCGCATGCGGTAAGCAAGGTCACCGCCATGACCATCGCGTGGTCATTGGCACGCACCGCTTCGAACGCAAGACGTCCCACGCCATCGATCGTGAACACAGTCTCAACCACGATCGAGCCGGCGACGAGCATCGGCAGCAAACTGCCGGCGAGCGTCGCAATCGGCGCCAACGCGACACGCAGGATGCGGCGGCTCCGTTCGCGCGCCGTGAAGCCCCACGCTTCCAGGTTGTCCGCAAATGGCGACGACGCAGCGCGCGCCACGGACTCGCGCAGAAACCGCGCGATCATCACGCCCGGGCCTACCGCGATCACGCACACCGGCATCACGTAGTGCGCCCACGTGTCGAGGCCACCGACCGGCAGCAAGTCGAACACCGGACCCGCGAACAGCACGAGCGCGAGCGTCGCAACGAGCGCGTCCGGCACGCCGGTGAGCAGCAGCATCGCCCCCCCGACGATGCGATCTTCGCGCGAGGAAGGCCGCATGCCGAGCCGCGCGCCCACCACGATGCCAAAGGCGAGGGCCACGGCGAGCGCAAGGGCGCCGAGTTGCAGCGACACCGGGACGGCCCGACGGATGCGGGCGCGGAACTCCTCCGGATCATCTCCGGGCCCGCAGAATCGCAAGGTCACTGCATTGGCCAGCCACCTTGCATAGCGCTGATGGACGGGCGCTGGCTCCAGCGTCTTGGAGTCGACCAGCCCGTATCGAATCCGCAGCTTGGCCAACGCGACCTCGCGGTTGACGGCGGAGAGTTCGGGCGCGCCCGGTTGCTCGCTGCGGAGCGCGAGTTCGAGCGATGCACGGTCGACCGGCGCGAGATCGAGCGCGCAGAACGTCACGAACGTGATCCCGAGCAGAGTCAGCGCGGCCCAGAGCAAACGCAGCGAGAGCCAGCGCAACATGGTCAGCGCGCGTCGTCCACGGCGTTCGTGTCGCGCGCGTCGACCTTGGCCTCGACGATCACTGCGAGGATCGCGGACTTGGTCTCCTCCCAAGCCGCCCACGCGTCGCGGCCGCGCTGGTATTCGAGCGTGAGGATGCCCTTGCCGAGCGTGCGGCCCACCCAGGAGCCGAGCGAACCCGGCGTCGGGCTCATGTCCCCGGAGTCCCGTACCGCGTAGCCACTTCTGGCGCTGAACAACAGCGCAGCATCGTGCGCCGGCCCATCGAAGTTGATGAAGTGATCGTTGCGCCAGCTGTGCGCGACGATCACGAGATCAAACGAGTTCTTCAGCAAGAAATCGTGCAGCGCGCGCGACTCCGGCTGGCTCAAGGGCTGCATGCCGAAGCGACGCGCCGCCTTGAAGTTCTTCGCCGGATAGTTGCGATTGAGATCAACGCCATTCGCGTTGCCGCGCGTGCCGAGCGACGACCCGTCCGGGTTGACGTCCTCGAGGATCGTCAGCGTCACGCGCGCTGCCGCGCCCTCGGTCGCGAGGAATGCAGCCGGCAACTCTTGCGTTGCGATGGCTCCTTCGCGTTCGTCGCCATGGATCCCGCCAACCCAGAGCACCTTGCGCGGCCCCATGCCGATCGACGCAACGCTCAACGGACGACCCTTCACGCTGTGCCCAATGGCACGCCACGGCATCACGACTCGACTGGTCTCGGCGCGTTCGCCCAGGGGCGCTGCGCCTAGAGCTGCCTGCGCTTGCAGTCGCTGCGAGTAAGTCGGGAAACACCCGGCCAGCAGCGAAAGCGCGATGGCGAGGCCGGTTTGGGTGCAACGCATGTCGCGGAGGATACCGCGCTGCGGTCCAGCCTCCATTCCTTCCGATGCAAGGACATGACGACGCTGCTGACGCCGCCGACCAACCCCGCTTCGCGCGTCAGCGGACCATCGACGACTCGAGCAACGGAACTGCAGACCATTGCCCGCGCGGTCGACCATTCGATGCACGCGACGGCTCTGCTCGTGCGCGCCGGAGTCTATGGCGTGCTGGTCGCAGTGATCGGCAGCGCCTCCTTCGGCCCGAGCTTCCTGTTCGGCGCGCTGCTCGGCGACCTGCTCGGATCGATCGCGCAGTTGCGCAACACGCTCCGTCAAGCGCCGATCGCGGCCGTCACGGAGTCGCTGATGCTGATCGGTTTCGTCTCGGTCGGCGTGGCGAGCGTCGGCTGGCCCGTCGACGCCGAAATGCGCGCCCTGCTCCTGCTGTCGGCGTTCGCGGCGTTCGCGGCGTTCGCGGCGAGACTCGGCTGGGCGTTTGGCGACCGCAACGACCGCGACCTCTGAACGGTCCGGCTAGGAGAAACCGAACCGGCACGGATCGTCGGGGTCGATCACGAAGTTCTGGAACGCCGTGATCCACGCGCTGCCTTCGACCTCCGGCACGATCGCGTCGAAGGATCCGACTTTGGTCCTGCCCACCGCGCGTCCAAGGAAACGCGTGCCGATCACGCTTTCCGAGACGAATGGCTCGCCGAGCTGCAACTCGCCCTTCGCGCACAGGACCGCGAGCTTGGCCGACGTGCCGGTGCCGCACGGCGAACGGTCGTAGGCGACGCCAGGGCACAATGTGAGCGAACGCGCGCCGTGCTGGCCGCCACTTCCTGCCTCGTCGAGATCGGCGAACAACTTGACGTGGTCGATCACTTCTTCCACTCCGCGATCGGGGTGCACGCCGTAGATCCCGTTCTGTTGCAGCGCGACACGAACCGCGACCGCGGCGGGCATCAGCTCAGGCAGGTGATCCCGATCGACGCAGAGGCCGAACTGGCTCGCTTCGACGAAGGCAAACCAGTTGCCGCCCCACGCCACATCGACTGCGACCTTGCCAAAGTGATCGACGGGGACGATCACGCGCTGCCGGTAGAGAAAGGACGCCACATTGGAGATCGTCACCGATCGGACCTTGCCCGACTCGACACGGACGCGGCAGGCGACCGTGCCGACGGGCGTGTCGATGCGCACCACGGTCTCGGGCTCCTTCATGGCGACCATTCCAGTCTGAACGGCAACCGTCGCCACACCGATCGCGCCATGCCCGCACATGCCGAGGTAGCCGACGTCGTTGGCGAACACGACGCCGAGATCCGCGCCCGGGTCGCACGGCGGCAGCAAGAACGCCGCGACGATCGCGTCGTGGCCGCGCGGCTCTTTGACGACGGCGCACCGGATCCAGTCGTACTCGCGCTGCATCGCATCGCGCGTCTCGCTCATCGTGCTGCCGCGCACGATCGGAACGCCGGCCGTGACGATGCGCGTCGGTTCTCCGGCGGTGTGCGAGTCGATCGCAGAGATCGCGTTCGAGAAGTGGAGCATTCGCCGCGCATCATGCCGCGCGCTTGGCTTCCGCGCACCCGACCGTCAACGTGCGTCGGACGGAGTGGTCAGGAGCTGCTTGCATGGCGCCTGCTCGCCCACGATCGACTCACGCCGCGGCGCCGCGCGGTCCTGCGCGACCATCGTGAAGATGGGGACCTCAGGCGGCGCGTCGATGCGAATCGGCAGGAAGGTCACGCCAATCCCGCGACTGACGTAAAGACGTGAGTCGCCTTCGACAAACCAGCCTTGGTCGTAGTCAAACTTGCTGTGGTGCAACGGAGCCTTGCCGCGCAGGCGAATCTGGCCGCCGTGCGTGTGACCCGAAAGCGTGAGGTCGACGCCATTCGCAGCCGCTTCGAAGAAGTAGTCGGGGTGATGCGAGAGGAGGATCGTCGGCTCGTCTTCGCCGCGGCCCGCAAGCGCAAGACGCAGATCGGGGTCACCCTCGGTCAGGTCGTCGACGCCGCAGAGCCAGAATGATGTTCCGTTCCACGTCAGGCGAACGCCGCGGTTGCAAAGCACCTTGACGCCGTGCTCCTCGAGGAACGCGCACCACAGCCCGAGGTCCTTGCCCCAGAACAAATCGTGATTGCCTGGCACCGCGAACATGCCGAGTGGCGGCGACAGCCGACGGAGTCCTTCGCGCAACAGGAGCAGTTCGCGTTCGCGCGTGTTGATGAGATCCCCGCCGAACAGGACGAGGTGCGGGCGCTCGGCTGCGACGCGCGCAAACACGCGACGCAGGTCACGCTCGTTCATGAAACTGCCAGCGTGCAGGTCCGTCAGGAACGCAACGCGAATGCCATGCAGTCCGCGCGACCGCGGCACCAGCGGCATCTCGACCCGCGTCAGCACCAGTGCATTCAGGATGCGCATGTGGAGCCAGCGACCCACGGGCAGCAAGTCGATCGCGCGATTGATGGCGGCAGTGCCCCACGACACGAGCCGACGCAGCCAAGTGCGCCGACCGGTCAGCAGACCAACTGGCATCGGCACGCGACGCGCCTGCGTCAGCATCTCTGGGACTGCGTCCTTCACGACGGGGATCCCTGCTGCAGTTCGCGCAGTCGATTGAATAGCGTGCGCACGCCGATGCCGAGCATCTCGGCAGTCTTGGTGCGGTTGCCATTGCACCGCTGCAGCGTCCGCATCACGAGGTCGTCGGTCACGCCGTCGAGCGTGCGGCCAACGAGAGCAGCAATCGCGTCCGTCTGGGGCTCGCCGGTCGACTCGTGCACGGACAAGGTCGGCACGGCGTCGACGTCCGGCCGCAGCCAACCGCGCAACTGCGGACCATCGACCACGTCGGTCTCGGCCAGCAGCGAGGCTCGCTGAATGACATTCTGCAGTTCACGCACGTTGCCCGGCCACCGCCACTCGCGCAGCGCAACCTCGGCCGACCGCGTCAGCGCCAAGCCCTTGCGCAAGAAGTTGCGCGCCAGAGGCACGATTTCTTCGGGCCGTTCCCGCAGCGGCGGCAGCGTGATCGGCACGACGTCGAGGCGATAGTAGAGGTCCTCGCGGAACCGACCCTGTTGCACGTCCTTCCACAGGTCACGGTTGGTCGCAGCGACGACCCGAACGTCCACCTTCACGGTCTTGTTGCCGCCGACGCGCTGCAGTTCGCCTTCTTGCAACACGCGAAGGAGCTTGGTCTGCATCGCCGGAGTGGTCTCGCCAATCTCGTCGAGGAAGAG
>SXGT01259176.1_pt1 | contig 15254 bp, 13 predicted proteins | sample 3176221 | NCBI WGS metagenome assembly SXGT01 (sample SAMN11356862, study PRJNA531348) | freshwater metagenome | isolation source: freshwater sample F1-120 | place: China: Fuxian Lake, Yuxi | collected 2017-12-25
CTCCCTTCAGGGAGAGGGAGGCCGGGAGGGTGAGGTCTGCGCGGAGCACGCGCGCTCCTCCCTCTCCCTTGAGGGAGAGGGAGGCCGGGAGGGTGAGGTCTGCGCGGAGCACGCGCGCTCCTCCCTCTCCCTTGAGGGAGAGGGAGGCCGGGAGGGTGAGGTCTGCGCGGTGCTCCCGGAACCTCTTCGTCTCCCCCTGAAGAGCTGTCCAACATTGCGCGCGCCCTCTCCCGTTGACGTTGACGAAGGGCAGCCCCGGGCAATTGTTGGACAGCTCTTGAGCGCGCGTAGCGCGCGATTTGGGGGAGACCGACGCGCGCAGCGCCGCGAGTGGGGGCACCCCTTCTCTTGCGCTGGATCGCGCCTAGCCGATCGGCATTGCGGCTAGCCCGGGGCGTCACCTCCCGGTGAAGGCGGGTTTTCGCTTCTCGGCCAGCGCGCGGAGCGCCTCCCGGCGATCGGCGCTCACGAGCGTCTTGTCGTACGACACCTTCTCGAGCTCGAGGCCGAGCTCGAGCGTCGTGTCGAAGGACCGATCGATCGCCTCGAGCGCCGCGGCCTGCGCGATGGGCGCGCCGTTCGCGATGGGCGCGATCCAGGCCACGGCGTCGTCCACGACCCGGACGCCCGCGGGCGAAACGCGGTTCACGAGGCCCCACGCGAGAGCCTCTTCCGCGCCGAGCCTCCGGGCGAGGAGGATCATCTCCTTCGCGCGCGCCTCGCCGACGACGCGAGGGAGGCGCTGCGTTCCGCCGGCACCGGGGATGATCCCGAGCGTCGTCTCCGGCAGCCCCAGGACGGCGTGCGGGGCGGCGACCCGGAGATCGCAGACGAGGGCCAGCTCCAGCCCGCCCCCGAGTGCGACGCCATTGATCGCCGCGACCACAGGCTTCGGGGAGCGATCGAGCGGCCCGAGCTCCGAGCGATAGAGCTCGACCTGGACGCGCACGTCGTCGTCCGTCATGCCCTGACGCTCCTTGAGGTCCGCGCCCGCGCAGAACGCACGATCACCCGCGCCGGTGATGACGATGGCACGAATCGACGGGTTCGCAACGGCCTCGCGTACGAGGCCGCCGAGCGCGCGCAGGGTCGCTCGACTGAGGGCGTTCATGCGATCGGCGCGCGCGATGGTCCACACCGCGACCGCGCCGCGCTGATCGACCTCGACCGGGAAGGACTCGTCGGCCACGCGTCAGCGACCGAGCGCCTCGGCGCGGTTCACGATGCGCGGCGTGATGAAGATGACGAGCTCCTGGCGGATGTCGCTGGCGCGACGGCGCTGGAACAGGATGCCCAGGATCGGGATGTCGCCGAAGAACGGAACCTGGTCGACGTTGCGGCCGGTGTTTCGCGTGTAGATGCCACCGATGACCGCCGTGTGCCCGTCGAGGACGAGGAGGTCCGTCTCGACCTCGCGCTTGAGGATGGTGGGATCGCCGCGCGGCGAGGTCTGGTTGAAGTCGGGCTCGTCGCGGTTGACCTTCACCCTCAGCGACACCGCCCCGTCGGCGGTGACGTGCGGCTTCACGAGGAGCTGGAGCTTGGCCTCCTGGAAGGTCGTCTGTACGCCCTGCGCCGAGATCTGCGCGAAGGGGATGAGCGTGCCCGAGTTGATGCGCGCCTCGCTGTTGTCGAGGGTGAGCACGCGCGGGCTCGAGACGACGCGCAGGAGGCCGCTCGCCTCGGCGGCCGAGAGGCGGAGGCTCAGGTTGAAGTTGTTGTCGATGGATCCGAGCGAGAAGCCGACCGCGGCGCCTCGGCCTGTTCCGACCGCCGCGGGGAGGTTCACGGCGAAGTTGGGCGTGCTGATGCTCGGGGTGAGGGGCGAGATGCCCTGCGTGGGCGCTTGCCCGTCGTACGCGCCGCCGGCGGTCTTCAACGAAGACGGGAACGCTACGCCCGTGGGGTTGCCGCCCGCCTCGGTGAAGCTCGCGTCACCGCCCCACTGGATGCCGATGTCGCGCTGGTAGCGGCTCGTCGCCTCGACCACGCGCGCCTCGATGAGGACCTGCGGCGTCTGCGTGTCGAGAGACCGCACCAGCTCCTCGATGTTGTTCAGGTTCCCGGGGATGTCGCGCGCGATGAGCACGTTGGTGCGCTCGTCCACCGCGACGGTGCCCCGAGGCGACAGGAGCTCCCGCGTGCGCGGCTGGATGCTGTCGGCCGTGGCGTAGCTCACGGGGATGAGGCGCGTCTCGAGCGGTGTGAGCTCGTACTCCTGCTTGAGCGCGGCGATGCGGAGCTCGCGCTCCTTCTGGAGCTGCGAGAGCTGCGCGACGCGGATCAGGTTGCCGGAGCGCACCATGCCGAGGCCCTTCGCCTGGAGCACGACGTCGAGCGCCTGGTCCCACGGCACGTTCCGCATCCGGATCGTGATCGTGCCGCTGACGTCGTCTGCCGTGACGACGTTCACGCGCCCGACGTCCGCGAGGAGACGGAGGATGTTGTGGATGTCGGCGTCCTTGAGGTCGAGGTCGATGCGACGGCCGGTGTAGCCGCGGGCGGCTTGCGCGTTCACGGACTGGACGAAGCCGGCCTCCTGACCGCCGATCGTCTCGACCTTGACCCCGCCCGGGCCGTCGCCACCGAGGATGCTCGTCTCGATCTTCGAGGTCTCTCCGGGGGACGGATCGCGCGCGATCGTGGTCACCTTGCGCGAGCCCTGCATCGTGATGCTCGTGATCGGCGCGGGCTTCGCGTTCGCCTCGAAGGCCCACACCAGCGTGTTGCCCTCGACCGACAGCACGCCCGAGCCCTCACCGGCGCGATCGATGTCCACCAGCGTGGCGTTGCGCTCGGCGTCGTACGACGTCGTGACCGAGCGGATCGTGCTCTTCTCGCGGGCGAGGTCCTGCCTCTCGAGGACGGAGCCCGTCGCGCGCACGCCGCGGAGCTCGAGCCTGAGCTTGCTGCCGGACGAGCTCAGAGCATACGCAGGGACCTGCGACAGCTGGACCCTGACCTTGTCGCACGCGCCCTGGCACGCCTTGTCGCGGGAGAACTTCACGCTCACGAGCTCCGCGGTCGGCGCGTCGGCCTTGCCACCGCCCTTCTCCTTGGCGCTGTCGAACATCGCGGGTGGCATGGGGCCCGTGGTCTCGGCCGCGCGGAGGGAGATCTTCAGCGCCGATCCGTCGACGCGGACGCGATAGTAGGCGTTCTTCACGAGGTTCACGGTGACGCGCGCCATCGCGCCTGCGTCCGTCTTGAACTCCTGCGCGAGCACGCCGCCGACGACGCCGGCCTGCCTCGTGATCGCCTGGACGGCGGACGCGACGTCCGCGTTCGGGATGTCGAGCACGAGGCGCTTGCCCTGCGCCTCGACGCGCAGCGTGTAGGCCGGCTGGCTCGCCGTCGCCACCTCGATCTCGGTCGCGTCGTCGCGCTCGGCGGCGACCTTGACCTCGCGCACATGATTCACCGCGTCGAGCGCGCTCGCGGTCGGCGCGACCAAGGCCAGAGCGCCGGCACCGAACGCGGCCAGGATCAGCCGGTGAAGTCTCGATCTTCCACGCGAATTGCAGACCATCCCACGCTCCTCACGCTTCGGCGCGACCTCGTCGAGCCCTCGATGTGCGACGGTAGAGTGCTAACCGGAGAAAGGCCCAATTTGTCGTGACGTTTTCCCGCACGGTTCCCGGGAGGGCCGCACGGACGCCTCCCAGCGCGCCGCTCTCGCCCCGGGCGGGGAGGAACGAGCGTCGCGACCGCGGGAAGGGTCAGTTCTCCAGCTTCTCGGCCGCTCGCTCGCCCTCTTGGCGGAGCGGGAGGATGCGCGTGACCGGGGGTATGCCGGGCTGCGCCGGGTCCTCGCGGCGGAGCACGACCTCGCCGTCACGCACGCGATCGACGCGCCAGATGACCTGGTAGTCGGTGCCGTTCGCGCCCCCGATGTGGACGACCTCGGGCCTCGCGAGGTAGTCGCCCTTCTTGATGACCCACCCCTTGCCGGTCGGATCGAGGACCATCGCGCGCGGGTAGTCGCCCGACTGCACGACGGCGATGAGCTTGAGCTCGTCGAGCCCGTACTGCTGGAGCAGCGTCGTCGTCTGGATGTTCGCTCCGCGCGCGCGGTCGTCGGACGGCGCGAGAATGGCGTTGAAGGTGCGGAACGGATCGCGGTTGCGCTCGTTCTCGACGAAGTCGCTCTCCTGGTGGCGCACCTTGGGCGCCGCCGGCTGCGCACTCGGCGGCGCGGTCGCGGTGACCGTGGGCACCGCGGGGGCGGCGAGATCGACGGCCGCGGCACCGGACGGCTTCTTGTCCCCTCCACAGCCCACCACGAGGGCACCGATCGGGGTGGCCATGCCCAGGAAACCGAGGACGAACGCCGTCTTCATCATGGGGCTCCTGGCGCCGGTGTGCCGGGCGCTCCGGGCGCTCCGGGAGGAGGCGCGACCTCCTTCAGCAGATGGAACGTCGTCGCGAGGCACTTGACCTTGAGGACGACGTCATCGCCGGTGGCCTTCGGATCGGAGAGCTCGATGTTCTCCATGTTGATGATGCGGTCCTGCTTGCCCACCTCGAACATGAACTTGCCGATCTGGTGGAAGCGGCCCTTGATCTCGATCTTCATGGGGACCCGGGCGAAGTACTGCTCGCTCCGCTCCTCGAGCGGCTCCCAGGCCACGAGGTCGAGTCCGGCGATGTTCGACACCTGCTGCAGCGCCGAGAGGAACGACGCCGCCTCGGTGTCGGCCGGAAGGACCTTGTTGAGATCGCGCTGCCGCTGCTCCCGCATCGCGAGCTCGTCGCGATCCGCGAAGTAGGTCGCCTGCGCCTGCCGCTGCGCCACGAGCGCCGCCTCGAGGGTCGCCGTACTCTGTTTCGCGGAGTCGATCTTGGTCGCGATCTCCGTGTGGAGAACGGCGTAATACCCCACGCCGACCAGGACGGACAGGACGACGCCAACAGCGATCTTGGCGCCGAGCGAGAGGTTGGTCTTGAGGGTCAGCCCGGCCATGTCAGTACTTCGCCTTCGCGCTCATCTCGAACTTGACGAGCTCGATCCTGCTGGTCGCGTCCATCGCCTTGGTGGCTGGCAGGAGCTTCACCTCCGCGAAAAACTCAGAGAGCGTGAGACGCCTGAGGAACTCGGAGACGTCCTCGCCGTCGCGGGCCATGCCGCTCAGTTTGACGTTCCGCTGGTCCTCCTCGTAGTGGAGGAGCCAGAGGCGCCGCGTGTCCCAGTTGGCGTTCGGGACCGCGATGGGGTTGTCGCGCTTGAGCTGCTCGATCTTGTCGCGATCGACGGTCGGGCCACGACCCGGCGTCAGGATCTTGGAGAGCTCGAGCAACGCGCTCGTCGGACCGGTGCGCGCCGCCTGGAGCCTCTGGATGGCGTCCTCGCGATCGCGCAGGGCCTTGAGCTGCGCCTTCATCTGCTCGTGGTTCGCCATCTGCCGACCGATCTCCTCGGTCGTATCCTGGATCTCCTTGTTCTTCTTCGTCACAACCGCGAGCTGATCGTTCATCGTCTTGTAGACGAAGAGGAGCGCGATGACCTCGACGAGGAGCGCGCCGAGCACCACGGCGAGCCACAGCTGGCTCCCACCATCGCCGCCGGTGTCGGCGGAGGCGCCGCCGCCCCGGCGGGCCTGTTTCTTCTGGGGGAGCAGGTTGACGCGAATCATGCTCGGCGTTCCTTGTCGCAGCGCAGAGCCAGGCCGAGCGCGACGACCAACTGAGCCGCCTTGGAGCGCAGCTGTTGCTCGTTCACGTACTTCGGATCACACCCCAGGTTCGTCAGGGGATCCATCACCGTGACCGGCACCCGCGCGCGCTTCTCGATCGCCTTGCACAGCGGCGCGAGGTAGGCGCTCCCTCCCGACACGAAGATGCGACCGATCTCCTGCTCGCCGCTCGTCGCCAGGTAGAAGTCGAGCGACCGCTGGATCTCGCCGGCGAGCCCATCGCACCCGGCCTGGATGACCTGATGGACCTCCTGCGGCACGATCTGCGTGGGCCCACCACCACACTTGTAGGCCTCGGCCTGCTCGTGCGGCACGTTGCACTGCTTCTGGATCTCCTCGGTGATGGAGGTGCCCGCGTTGGTGATCTCGCGCGTGAAGGCGCTCACGCCGCCCGCGATGATGTTGAGTGACGTGACGGCCGCGCCCACGTTGAGGAGCACGATCGTCCCCTCCTCCGGAAGCCCGAACTGGTTCTCGAAGATGTTCTGGATGGTGAACGCGTTGATGTCGACGACGATCGGGCGGAGCTTCGCCTCGCGGAGCAGCGCCGCGTAGTCGTTGATCTCGTCCTTCTTCGCGGCGACGAGCAGGATGTCCATCTGCGACGCCTCCGGACGCCGCTTGAGCACCTCGTAGTCGATGCTCATGACCTTGATGTCGAAGGGGATGTGCTGCTCGGCCTCCCAGCCGATCTGCTCGTCGAGCTCCTCCTTCGTCATCATGGGGAGCGTGAGCTTGCGCACGATAACCGACTGGCCGTACACACCGATGGCCACGTCCTTCTGCGAGATCTTGCCGTCGTGCCAGATCTTGAGCAGCGCCTCGACCACGTGGCTCGTCGCCATGACGTGCCCGTCGATGATCGTCTGCGGCGGGAGGTCGGCGTAGCCCGACCGGATGACGGTGAGCTTCTTCCGCGACTCCTTCAGCTGAACGACCTTCACGGAGCTCGCTCCGATGTCGACGCCGACGAGGTATTTGCCTTCCGCCATCTGCTGCTCGCCCTCTACGACGGAAAGTGTTGCACCCCGCTCGGGGCAACGTCAAAAAACTCGGGGGTTTTCCGACCGGCTCCTCTGCCCGCGGACGGGCAGAGAGGCGAGACGGCGCGCGAGGAGCTCACTTCAACGTCATGATCTCATGGCACAAACGGACTGCGCGATCTTCCGCTGGCCTCGGGCCAGGGATGCGGTATGAGGTCGCCACGATGAAAAGGTTCCTGCCCGCGAGCCTCCTCTCCGCGTCCGTCGCCGCCTGCTTCCTCCTGGGGAGCCCCGGCGTCGCGCGCGCGGACGTCAAGCACACCATCGCGCGCGGGCACACGCTCGAGGCGATCGCGAACCGGTACCACGTGACCGTGCGAGCGATCCTCGAGACGAACCACCTCCGCAACGCGCGCCACCTCCGGGTGGGCGACGTGCTCACGATCCCGACCGCCGCTCAGCCGCCCGGCGCGAGCGGGGCGAACGCAAGGCAGGTCGCCAAGACCAAGACGGCCCACGGCCTGGCTGGCGCACGCACCCAGCCCGCGGCGCGCGCAGGCTGGGGCGCCCGCCCGAAGACGCCGGGTGTCGCGCACCTCTCGCGCGTGGCCACCAAGGAGGAGCTCACCCTGCGCATCCGCGATCGCCGACGCCGCCAGTCGCCGACGGCCGCGAAGCAGATCGAGCACCTGATGCGCTCGCCGGTCAACGGGGCGAAGCACGCGATCGACCCGCGACTCGTGGCGCTGCTCGGAGTCGTGTCCGACCACTTCGGGAGCCGCAAGCTCCAGGTCATCAGCGGGTTCCGACCGTACGCTCCCTCGCAATCCACGCTGCACTCGAACCACAACCACGGCCGCGCGATCGACTTTCGCGTCGTGGGCGTCCCGAACGAGGCGGTGCGAGACTTCTGTCGCACCCTTCACAACACGGGGTGCGGTTACTACCCGAACAGCGTCTTCGTACACATGGACGTTCGGGCCACGCCCGCGTACTGGGTCGACCATTCGAAGCCCGGCGAGCCACCTCGCTACCATGCCCCGAGCGCCGAGGCGGACGAGGGCGTCAGCGACGTCCACGCCGAGTCGAAGATCGAGGGCGGCAGCGAGGTGGACGCAGCCCCGACCGAGGCGCCTGCCCGACCTGCGGAGCCCGCCGGACCGTCACCGGAGGCGCCTCCCCCCGCGGCGCCGCCTCCAGCCACGCCACCTTCGGCTCCGACGGCGCCGGCCGCCGAGGCGAAGGGCGAGTAGGTCCCGCGCGACCCCCTGGGTCGTTGACGACACCAGCGGTCTCCGCGGGCACCGCTCGAGGGCGAGGCCACCGGCGAGCGCGGGCGACGCCCCGCGGAGCACGGGCGGCGGAGCGCGGGCGGCCGACCATCGCGGGCGCGCCAGGGGGGTCCTCGGCGACCCTCCCCGCACGCGCCTCCGCCCGCGATCTGCGAGGATTCCCGGCTGATCCGCGATCTTGCGTCCGTTTCTCGAAGTGGCACGCCGCGCGCAATGGCCTCCTCCGTCGCGGCGGTCCCGCGGCGAAGGAGCGAGACATGCAGCCACGGAAGAACGGTTCGGAGGACAGGACAGCGGCGTACGTCCCGAGCGCGGAGGAGGTCACCCGGCACATGCCGCTCGTCCACAAGACCGTCGGGCGCTTCCTGAAGAAGCTGCCGCCGAACGTGCTCCGCGACGACCTCGTCGCGGCGGGTACGTTCGGCCTGATCGACTCGCTCCGCAAGAACAAGGGCGACGTCGGGCCGGCGTTCGAGTGGTACGCGCGCATCCGCATCCGCGGCGCGATCGTGGACGAGCTCCGCACGCAGGACTGGCTCACCCGGCGAGCCCGCTTCCACGCCTCGGCGTCGGCCGAGTCGGCGCGCGCGGCGGTCGTGGGGTTCGACGACATCCCCGGCGGCATCGGAATGCTACCGCACGAGTCGGAGGAGCCGACCGCCCTCGACCGTATGGAGACCGAGCTCGACAAGGCGGACCTCGCGCGCGCCATCGACAGGCTGCCCGAGCGCGAGCGCATGATCATCCGGAGCCACTACCTCGAGGGCGTGCAGTTCAAGTCGATCGCGCAGAAGCTCGGCGTGAGCGAACCGCGCGTGTCGCAGCTCCACGCGCGCGCGCTCGGCCTGTTGAAGACGCTGATCGAGCAGGCGCGCGAGCGCGCGGCGTGACCGCCCGCCGTCCCTCGTGACGGTTCAGCGCTTGGGGAGGGGAGCGGGCTTCGTGGGCACGAAGCGAAACCCGCGCGGGCGGAGGGGCGAGCCCATCGCGTAGAGGGCGGTCTCGTCGTAGTGGGCGCGGGGCGACGCGTCCGTGCCGGCGCGGTGGATCGTGGGCGGAGCCGGGGACCCGCGATCGAGGAGCACGGCCCGCGTGCACCCCGCCGCTGCGAGCGCTGCGGCGAGATCCTCCGCGCGTCCACCTCGGGCGAGGACCACGGCGTCGCCGCGCGTGGTGCCGAGCGCGAGGGTCGCGTGCGAGCCGCGCGCAGCCGCGCCGATCTCGGGCCGCTCCGGTCCGACCTCGGCGCCCTTCCGCGGCGCTTCCGTGTCGTCGCGCGCGAAGAGGATCGGGACCTCCGCGGCGTCGCCGCGCGACGGGAGCGCCCGGGCGTCCACCTCGATCGAGAGCGAGCCGTCCGCCTCCGCGACGAGGAGACCCCAGCCCGGCGCGCCGGACATGGCGTGCGCCACCTTCCCCGCCGTCGCGAGGCCGCGGGGCCGCTTCTCCGGGGACACGCCGAGCAGCGCGGCAAGGACGACGCGGTGCGCGTCATCGCTGTCGAGCTCGGTGTCCGCGTTCGCCGCGCCGGGCTCCTTCTTGCCGGCGCGGAGGCGAAACTGCGCGCGGCCGCCGTCGATCCAGGTGAGATCGATCCCCTGCACCCGCGCACGCCATACGCCCGGGGCCCACGCGGGGGCGGGCTGCACACCGCGATCGGGCGCCAGCTCCACGCCGTCGATCGGCGGGGGCGCCGGGTCGTGCAGCAGCACGTAGAAGAAGTCCTTCGGGGCGTACTCGATGTAGCGATCGGGCGAGATCTCCATCTGCGTCGAGAGGAGCTCCGCCTTGTAGTTCTTGCCCTTGATCTCCGTGATCGCGGTGAAGGCGAGCCCCGTGTGGTGGGGGTTCATGTCGAGGTGCATGCCGTAGATGCATCCGCCCATCTTCATGGCCTTCCCCAGCGTGGTCGCGCTGACGTCGTCCCCCCACGCGTATACGAGGTGGCCCGCCGTGGTGACGCACAAGCCGGATCGCTCGGTCTGCATCGTCGTGCCGGGCAGCGTGAAGCCCCACTGGGTGCGACCCGTCGGGTTCACCTTGTCGTTGTCGACGAGCGGATCGAGGTTCTGGCGAAACGACACGATGTCCCGCGCGTCCACGTCCTCCACGCCACCGACGTCGTGGCCGCTGCCCCACGTGCCGAGGCCCACACGCTGGTCGCGCGTCACGATCACCGTGGCCGCGCCGGGCTGCGGAGGCAACAGGACGCGCCGCTTGACCATCATGCCGTACGTGCCGTGCTCCGTCTTGAAGCCGCCGTTGAAGGCCGCGGCGACGCGCGTGTAGATCCGCGGATCCCGCGGGATCCGGCCCGATCCGGGCGGCCCGGTGGCGGGCTTGGGGTCCTCGACGCCCGCCTCCATGTCGAGATCGAGCTGACGCATGTCCATCGCGACGAGGAGGACCTCCGCATACGGCCGATCCTCGTCGGGTCGGACGAACGTGCGCATGAACGCCGTGGGGGGCCGCTCCGCACCAGGGACGCCGGGCGACTGCTTCAGCCACGGCGGCTTCGGCGCCTCCCAGACGCCTTCGCCGGGCTTCGGGGTCTTCCACATCGAGCGAATGTCCGGCGGCGGCCAGTGGCCCGTGTCCATGGCGGCGTCGCGCGGATCGAGGACGCGCGCGGGCTCGGGCAGGGCCGCGAGCGCCTCGTCCTTCGTCGTCGCCGTGTAGGTCACGCGCTTCAGCGTGTCCTTGACGGCGAACGCCCGCTCCTCGAGCCACGCGATCGGCCGCGGGCCGATCCACGGGACGGCGCGCACGGTGTCGACCGCCCAGAAGATCGGACGCTTCGGAAGATGGCGCCCCGCCTGGACGTGGAGGCCGGGCGTGGCGGGCGCGATCTCGCTCCGAGCGTAGTCGAGGCGCGCCTGCTTGTAGCTACCCGCCTCGTCCTCGGCGAGCTCGACCGCGAGCGCGCCCTCCTCGAGCCTGAGGCCGACGTGCGCCGCGGGCTGCTCGAGGGTGACGTCCACGCGACCGACGCCGGCGCCCGCGCCGGTCTTCTGCAGGTTGGTGATCCACGCCATCAGGCGATCGGTGGCGCGCTCGGTCGTGTTCTGGGCGCCCTCCCCGGAGAGGTCGAGCAGGGTGACGCTCGCGATCCTGTCGAACGCGGCGGTTGCGAACGCGGCCCTCGCGCCCCGGAGGACCAGGGATCGATCGTCGCCGAGGGGCGTCTGCGTGAGGTTGTGGACTCCGCCGACGCCGAGCACGCGGCCCTCCGGCGTGACCCGGACGAGCGCACGGTACACGTCGCGCGGTCCCCCCTTCACGGAGCTTGCGAGGAACAGCGAGCGGCGTCCGAAGATTGTATCTTGCACCCATCCACGGGAAGGTTCCCATCGCACGTCGCGGACCTCGACGACCCCCGCGGCGGCCTGCCCCAGCGCGTCCGCGAGGCCCTCCACGTCCGTTCTCGGCGTCACCGCGCGCGCGAGCGCCGCGATCGCGCCCAGGACCGCCGCGGCCGCCAGGAGGCCGAGCCGGATCCGGACGTGCGCCCGCAGCGCACCGAGCTCCATGCGGTCACGCCACCAGCGCGGCGAGATCGGCCGGCAGCGGGGACGTCACGTCGAAGGAGAGCTGGGGATCGGAGTGCTCGTGGGTCACCTGGCACGCGTGGAGCGCGTGGCCGACGCGCGCGCACGCCGCGGGAAGTGGCGGGCCGCCGTAGAGGTCGTCGCCGAGGAGCGGATGGTCGATCGCGGCAAAGTGCGCCCGGATCTGGTGTCGGAGGGCCTTCGGCGCCCAGACGGAGACGAGCGCGAGTCCGTTCGCGCGACGATCGACGCGGTAGCGCGTGGTCGCCGCGCGCGGGGCGAGCCGCATCACGTCGCGTGGATGCAGGCAGGCGAGGACACGGCGCTGGTCCTTGGGGTGATTCGCGAGGCCAATCTCGATCGAGCCCTCGTCGGGCAATCCTTCTTCCGTGCACACGACCAGGTAACGCTTGGCGATGGCGCCCTCTTTCAGCGCCCGCGTGAGCTCCACGAACGCGTCCCCCGTCCGGGCGGCGATCACGAGACCGCTCGTGCCACGGTCGAGCCGGTGGAGCAGTCCCGGCTCGCGCGCCGAGTACCCCACGCCCGCGAGCTCGGGGTGGCGGCCGAGCAGGGCGTTCGCGAGGGTCCCGGTCTCCCCGGCCCTGAGGGGCGCCGTGGACATGCCGGCGGGCTTGTCGACGATCACGACGAGGTCGCTCTCGAAGACCACGTCGAGGGGTGCTTCGGGAGACGCGACGCAGGCCGAGCCGGCGTCCGAGACCGCCTCCCCCTCGATCCGGAGGACATCGCCCGCGTCGACGAGCGCGCCCTTGGGGGCGCGGCGCCCGTTCTTCCGTACGCGGCCGTCCTCGATGAGCTTCCGCGTCTGCGCGCGCGAGTCGAGGCCGAAGAGCGCCTGGACGGCCTTGTCGAGGCGGCTGCCCCCGAGATCCTCCGGCACGGTGCGCTCGTCGTCCGCCACGGGTGCACACCTACCACGGATCAGGGAAAAGGGCCGTCACCCAGGCGCGACGAGCGGCGCCTCGGGAAACCAGGCGCGGAGAGCCTCGGCGTCCTCACCGCGCAGGAAGGGGACGACCTCCTCCAGCGTCCCCGTCCACTTCGTCGGGGCCCCGAGGCGGCGCGCGGCCTGCTTGGCGACCGCGGCGACGAGGGGATGGGGACACTGCACGAGCTCGAGCAGCTCGCCCACGAGGGCGGTCGCCTGGATCATCGCGGCGAGCACCGCCGCGAGGGCCCGGGGGTCGCGCGCCTTCGTCTCCCGGTCGACGAGCATGGCTCGGAGGAGCGCGACGGCGCGATCCGACGGCGCGCGCGCCGCGATCGACCGGTACCCGCCGGGCGGGAGATCCAGCGCGCTCGCGCCGCTCGCGGAGTCGAGGATCTCCTGCGCGCTCCGGAGGAGCAGCTCCACCTCGGGCTCCACCGGGCCCGGCCCCTCGCGCCCTCCATCGAGATCGAGGGCGATCGGCCGCGCCTGCTCGGCCGCGTAGGCGTCGAGGTGGACGACCAGGCGGTCGAGCGGCGCCGCGCCGGACGTGATGCCGACCCACACCTCGCGATCCGTCTCCACCGTGACGAGGGAAGACACGCTCGCCGTGGAGCCGTTGTCCCTCACGTGACGCGTCTCCACCCGGACCTCGCGTACCGCGGCCCAGCGAAGCACGCGCGTGAGATCGTCCGGCTCGACGATGACGCCCCAGGGCACGATCGCGACGTCCTGCCCCCCCGGTGCTGGCTTCCGCCTACGCGACAGAACGCGCGCCGAGAGCCCCGCGAGCGCCGAGAGCCCCGTGGCGAGCGGCCACGCGTCGGGCGCGAGCGCAACGACCCCCCCGAACGTCACCCCGGCTGCGAGCACGGCGGGGAGCAACGCTCGCCGGCGGTGCGAGTGCGCGAGCCCCACGTAGCGAAAGTCGGGAATGGGGGCGAGCATCCTCTCACGGATCATAGCGAATGATTCGTATCGCGCGAGGGGGTCGGCGTTTCCCGTAGGGTGAGATTTTCGCGCTATCGTGAGCCGGTGCGGGTCTGCGACGCGTGCGGAGCTCCCTGGACAACGGGAACGGTCGTGTGCCCCTCGTGCAAGCGGCTCCACCGCGTCCAGGCGCCCGAGATGGGCCCCGGGACCCAGATCGACCGGGGTTCTGCCCGGATCGTGGTGGATCGCCGGATCGGTTCGGGCGCCATGGGGGTCGTGTACCGGGGCTGGATGTTCCTGGCGCCCACGGGTCCACGCGCGGCGGAGCCGCCCATGGCCGTTGCGCTCAAGCAGCTCCGACCGCGGGCGAGCCTGACACCCGAGATCCGCCGGCTCTTTCTGAACGAGGCCGCCGCCCTCAGCAGCCTCCAGCACCCGAACGTCGTGCGGTTCCACGACCTCTTCGAGTGGACGCCTCCGCCCGCCACGTCGAAGACGACGCCGCTCGCTGCCGTGGCTCGCGCGTCGCTCGACCCGGGCGGCGCGGTCCAGCGGGCGGGAAGGCTCACGCTCGCGATGGAGCTGGTCGAAGGGGACGGGCTCGACGTCGTCATCGCGCGCAACCTCGCGCGGTCGCGACTCGCCGGGGGCGCCGGCCCTCGCGGCCTCGCGCCCGCGAGGGCGTTCTCCTACTTCGAGCAGCTACTCGGCGCGCTCGGCGCCGCGCACGCGCTCGGGATCGTGCACCGCGACGTGAAGCCCTCGAACGTGATGATCCGCCGCGACGGCGTGGTCAAGCTCGCCGACTTCGGCATCGCGCTCCTCCACGGCGAGGGTGTGGATCCCGCCGACACGTCTCACGCGCCCGGGACCGGTCCGTACATGTCGCCCGAGCAGGTGAGAGGCGAGGCGCTCGACGGGAGGAGCGATCTCTACGCCGCCGCGATCGTGCTCTACGAGATGCTCGCCGGCCGGCCGCCGTTCCCCGCCGAGGGTCGGACGGAGCTGCTCGTGCGGATGGACCAGGTCGAGGCGGCGCCGCCCCCGATCGGCGACCTCCTCGCCGACGCTCCCCCCGCGCTCGACGACGTCCTCGCGCGCGCGCTCGCGAAGCGGCCCGAGGACCGGTGGCCGACGGCCGTCGCGCTGGGGGACGCGGTCGCCCGCGGGCTCGGGATCGACCCCACGCGGATCACCTCTTGACGCGGAGCGCGCGCACCTCGTTCTGCGCTTCCTTGTGCTCGGGATCGATCGACAAGAGCAGGTCGAGATCCGCGAGCGCGGCGGCCGCGTTGTGCCGGCGCTTGTAGAGCTTGGCGCGGTAGAGGAGCGCGCGCACGAGATCCGGCTCCCGTTCGAGCACGTCGGTGATGGTCGCGATCGAGGCGTCGATCGCCTTGGGGTCGCTCGAACGGAGCGCGCGGATCCACGCGAGGAGCGTGACGTACTCGACCTGGCTCGGATCTCCGTCGACGGCCTTCTTCGCCAGTCTCTCGGCGCTCGCCGTGTCGTTGCGCTGGAGCGCGGACTCGGCCATGCGGAAGTTCGCCATCGCCTCGAGGGCGGGCTCGGCCTCGGAGGCCACGGCCGCGACCTCGATGGAAGGGTCCGACGCCGCCGGTCGGGGCACGTGACGCACCTGAGGGGTCGCCGGGTTCGGCGACCCTGCGGCCGGACGCGGGATGGCCGGGTTCGGCGACCCCGCGGCCGGACGCGGGATGGCCGGGTTCGGCGACCCTGCGGCCGGACGCGGGATGGCCGGGTTCGGCGACCCTGCGGCCGGACGCGGGATGGCCGGGTTCGGCGACACCGCGGCCGGGCGCGGCGCGATCTGGGGTTGGGGACGCGGGGGC
>SXGT01309432.1_pt1 | contig 15254 bp, 13 predicted proteins | sample 3176221 | NCBI WGS metagenome assembly SXGT01 (sample SAMN11356862, study PRJNA531348) | freshwater metagenome | isolation source: freshwater sample F1-120 | place: China: Fuxian Lake, Yuxi | collected 2017-12-25
GGCAATCCCACTCACCACTCACCACTTTCCACTATTTTCCTCACCATCGCCAACCGCGCGAACATAAATCTACAAATCCCTAGCGATGCGAGCGGTCACTGCTGCGGAATGCCTTTTTCTTCAAAAGGATACAAATCCGCATATCAGGCAGCCTTGCATAAAACCCTCACACAAATGTGGGACTGGTCTGAGCACGGAAAATATCCCATCGTCATAGACACCACCTCTTGCACGCACACGCTCAAAACCTGTAGCGATGACCTTACGCCCGAAGACAAGGAAATCTGGGATCAACTCACCATCCTCGACGGAGTGGAATTTTTACACGACCATGTTCTGCCCAAACTCAAAATCATTCCTGTGGATGAAGAAGTTATCCTGCATCCAAATTGCTCCGCCCGCAAACTCAACCTTGATGCAAAAATGTTCGCCATTGCAAAACAATGTGCCAAGAATGCCGTTGTCCCATTTGCGCTTGGCTGTTGCGCCTTCGCTGGTGACCGCGGCTTGACCCACCCTGAACTGACCGCATCAGCCACTGAAAAAGAAACCGCCGAAATCCTCAAAAAAGATTACGACGGTTATTATTCCTCCAACATCACCTGCGAGATCGGCATGAAGGAAGCAACAGGGAAGGATTATGTATCTATTGTGTATTTGGTGGAAAAGGCGAGTCGGTGAAACCTATTGGTAAAATCAAATGATGAACAGCCCTTACTTCATTCAACTTATAGGTATTGTCATGGTTCTGGCAGGTCTGGTTGCACTGACAGCAGCCTCCCATCTATTTGGTACCCCACTTGACTATGATGAAAAACGAAGGTTGGGTAAAACTGGGAACGTAACTCGGCTGCCGATCAATCTTGAAACTATTGCGTCTACTGCTGTACTTTTAGGAGGACTTGGCATTCTCGCATGGTCAAATTTTGAACTCTGTCCTTTTCTCAATCATTGGCTTCCCAGTTTATCGTCCGTTTATCAGGTCTTGCTTGCCTGCCAATAACACAAGCAAACTATCCAACCTTTACGATCTCTTCCTTCGTCTCGATCACTTCCGCCTGAATTTTCCCCGCAGAAATTTCGCGCATGTCTTTTTGAAATGCTTCAAAATTATCCACTGGGAATTGAATCGTCAGAGTGATATCCCCTGCATAATCTTCGCCCAAAACCTTCCCGTGATTATTTGAGACAAGCAATCGCAATCTTTCCAACAGATTGTATGGAATCGCTGCCATCGCCACGTGGACCGGAACACGCTGCCCCCGCTCCACGGCATTGACCACCGACTGCGCCGCCTCTGTATACGCCTTGACCAGTCCGCCCGTCCCAAGCAAAGTCCCGCCAAAATAGCGGGTGACCACTAAAACCGCATCACCCAGTCCGCTTCCGCGCAAGACGGTCAATGCCGGTTTTCCGGATGTACCGCTTGGCTCACCATCATCCGAAAAATATTCGGTGACTGTATTCCCTCCACCGATAATATACACAGGCACATTATGGCTCGCATCTGCGAACTCTTCTCGAATGCGCCTCATGAAGGCGCGGGCTTCGTCGATGGAAAAAGCAGGGGCTAGTGTGGCAATGAAGCGCGAGTTCACCACCATCTGCGCGCGGCGGATTTCGGTCAGAGGGACAAAAGAGGGTTTGGACATAAGTTGATTATACTAACGCCTGAAAGGATAAAAATTTACACATGACCCATCCCTCCACACAAGCCATCCTCGTTACCGGTGCCAGCAGCGGTATTGGCAAACACCTTACACTCAGGCTCGCCGAATGCGGACACCCTGTTTATGCTACTGTGCGCAAGGATAAAGATTTAGAAGAATTATCCAAAATCGAAAATGTCACTCCACTAATAATGGATGTTCGTAAAACAGAGCAAGTTCAAGCCGCATTTGACGTCGTAACCAAGTCAGGTCGCGGGCTTTATGGGTTGATCAATAATGCAGGAATTGGACCTCTAGGCTTACTCCCTACCTGGACGGATGAAGAGATGTACGATATTTTCAACATCAATGTCTTTGGTCCTCACCGCGTAACCAATGCATTCGTACAATTGTTGATCAATTCTAAAGGACGGGTCGTCAATATCGGTTCACAAGGTGGCATGCTTGCCAAGCGTTATTATGGTCCATACACGATGACCAAGCATGCGCTCGAATGCTATACAGAGGTTCTGAACCAGGAGCTTGGGACTCATGGTGTCTTCGTGAGTATCGTCCAACCTGGAGGTATCATCACGGACATTGGCGAAAAGATGCAAGAGGCAACTCTACGGCATTTTCAGCGTGCCCAGCCTCCTTTCAAAGAGGAAGCGGATGCCGTTCTTGCAAGTTTCACTGGGCCAGGTCCTGAACCTGACCCCAATGCTCCTGAATCCGATTTCAATCGCAAACCCTCTTCTCCAGAGATTGTTTGGGATGCAGTTCAAAATGCTCTCTTCAATGAAAAACCTAAAATGCGCTATTTGGTTGGAACCCATTGGGAAGGCAATCGCGTCATCAATGCGCTTTTATCCAAATTACTGGATGAAAATGACAATCCCCAACACAATTATTCACGCGATGAATTGATCGTTTTGCTGGATAAACAATTGGAAGAGCACAATAAAGCTTCATAAACGAAAGGCGGAGAGTTTCAACTCTCCGCCTTTCGTTTTAGTATCTACCTCGATCCAAAACCACTTCAGGATTTGGCAGGTCACTTTCCCTCGCCGGGAAGACCTGCACCGCACAAGCTTTGAATTCAGGGATCTTAGCCTGTGGGTCGAGCGCGTCGTTCGTCAATAAATTGGCAGCGGCTTCGTGGAAGTGCCAGGGCAGGAAGACTACACCCACGGTGGTCTTCTCCGTCACTGTGGCACGAACAACAATCTCACCGCGTCGACTCTGGACCTTGACCGGGTCGCCGTTTCGAATACCGTGAATTTCGGCATCAGCTGGGTGGATCTCCACACGGGCTTCAGGATAGATTTCGTTCAAGGCGGAGTTGCGAGTCATCGAGCCACCATGCCAATGTTCAAGCAGGCGTCCCGTTGTGAGGATAAAGGGATATTCATCGTCCACCTGCTCGCGCACCGGGACATAATCTAACGTATGGAATTTGCCTCTACCACGCGGGAAAGACTCTTTAAATAAAGTTGGTGTACCAGGGTGATCCATATTCGGGACCGGATAGATTAAACCGACTTTGTCAATGCGGTCATAGGTGATACCCGCATAATCAGGGTTCACGCTTCCCATTTCACGTAGGATCTCTTCGGGGTTGGAATAATCCCATTTCGCAGTGGGCAGGCCAAGGCGCGCTTCGATGCGTTTGGCTACGTCACAAATGATCTGCCAATCGGGTCGAGAATTCCCTCGTGGAGGGTGCGCGGCGCGGACTCGTTGCACCCGTCTATCCGTATTTGAAAACGTGCCATCTTTTTCAGCGAAGGGAACTGCAGGCAAAAATACATCTGCGAATGCGGCACTTTCGTTGATGAAAATATCCTGGGCAACGAGGAATTCCAATTGTTCCATGTGATGACGTGTAACGTTAAGATTCGGTTCAGACATCATCGGATTCTCACCCATGATGTACAGCGCTCGAATGCCACCCTCATGAGCATTGGAAAGAATCTCGGTGGTTGTAAGCCCCAACTTGAGGCTCAAGCCACCTTCCTCTATGTTCCAAGCCTTTTCCCACTTGGTACGATTATCAGGGTTATCCACGCGCATATAGCCGGGATAGTGGAACGGCATGGAACCCATATCGCTCGCGCCTTGCACATTATTCTGTCCACGCAAGGGATTTAACCCAGTACCATCACGCCCAACATGACCTGTGAGAAACGCCAAATGAATGAGGGCAAGTGCTGAGGCGGTTCCATGCGACAACTGCGAAATACCCATACCCCAATAAATCGCCCCATTTTTCGCCTTGGCATACATGCGTGCCGCTTTTCGAATATCCTCGGCTGGGACACCAGAAAGTTCTTCAGCATATTCAGGCGTGAATTTTTCAAGCGATTCAAGGAACTCATCAAAACCTTCAGTACGGTTTTTGACAAATTCCCAATTAACCAAATCTTCTTTCACTATGACATGTGCCATTGCCGAGAAGACAGGCACATTCGTACCGGGCTTGAGAGGCAGCCACATTTCTGCCATGTCGACAAGGTCAATGCGGCGCGGGTCTACGACGATCATCTTCGCGCCATGCTTTTGCACGGCTTCTTTCATTTGCAAGGCAATGATCGGATGATTCTCGGAGGTGTTCGAGCCGGTCACAATGAAGACGTCATTCATAATGACTTGACTGGCGGTGTTGCTCATCGCGGATGAACCGACCGCTTGCTGCAACGCCACTACTGAACCGGCATGACACAAGCGCGTGCAATGGTCCACATTATTGGTACGGAACAATGCACGGTACATCTTCTGTAAAAGATAGTTGTCTTCATTTGTGGCTTTGGCACAGCAATAGACCGCCATCGCATCTGACCCGTCACGCTGGTAGATGCGGACAAGGTTATCGGCAACGTAATCCAAGGCTTCATCCCATGTAGCTTCACGCCATTCAGAGAGGTCAAAGGCTTGCGTACGTTTGCCAGGTTCCTGTTTGGTCTTGCGGATCAAAGGCGTGGTGATGCGTTTGGGATGATATATATAGTCATAACCAAAACGTCCCTTCACGCATAAATTACCTTGATTAACTGGAGAATCGAACGGCGTAGTGACCTTGAAAATAAAATCATCCTTGACGTGCAGTTGCAAGGTGCAGCCTACGCCACAATAGGGACAGGTTGAAGTAACAACACGATCTGCTTTGATCATTTCTTCGCCTTCCTTTGTTTTCTACCAGTATTCATTATGCTGATTTCAGCAGGTGTTTTGCCTTGCTCCAGCATATACTCACGTTTGGGTTTCAAAGCGCCTGTCGGGCACACGCCCACACACTGACCACACATTACACAAGTCGTTTCAGGAATAGGTTTCTCAAAGAAAGTGCCGATCTGTGTTTCAAAGCCGCGTCCATCAAAATTGATGGCATAGGTATATTGAGCATCGTCCGCGCAGACTTGCACACAGCGCCAGCACAACAAACATTTCGAATAATCGCGGATGTACATTGGGTTGTCATCTTTGACATCCGACTCGCGGCGTACTGCATCGGGGAAGCGTTCGTGGTTTGCACCGTATTCGTCCATCATGGTGAGGATCTCAGGCGCATCAGACAGATCCATAGTGGAGGCGAGCATTTCGAGAATGGTTTTACGCGCACGGATGACCTTCTCGCTTCGGGTCTGGACCTTCATGTTGGCGCCTGCTTTGACGATGCACGAAGGCTGGAGCACTCTCTGCCCCTCCACTTCGACGACACAGATTCGACACAAGGCATTCGCCGTGGTCGCTTCATGGAAACAGATGGTGGGAATGTTGATGCCGTTATCACGGGCGACATCTAACAATGTCTGCCCGTCTTGCGCGGTGACTTCTTTGCCGTCCATCAAAAATGTAATAGCCATTAGTTCACCTTTTGACCTTCGACAAAGAGTTCCGGCCACAACTTCATGGCAGATAAAACTGCACTCGCTGCTGTCTGCCCCAAACCGCATAACGAAGCATCCGTCATCGTCCAGCCGACATCTTGTAAGCGGATGAAATCACCTTCGAGTACCTTGCCCTCTGCCACACGGTCGAGAATTTCTTTTTGGCGTTGGGTCCCCATCTGACAGGGATAGCACTTTCCACAGGATTCATGTGCGAAGAAATGTCCGAGTCGTTTGAGCACATCGCGCATATCGCGAGTCTCGTCGAAGACCATCACCACCCCAGAGCCAAGCGGCAAACCTGAGGCACGCAAATCTTCGAAGGTCATTTTCACATCAAGGTGTTCAGAGGTCGCGAAGGCTCCCGCTGCACCGCCAAACAAGACAGACTTGAGATTTTTGCCACTGGGAACACCACCGGCCATTTCCAGCACTTCACGCAAGGTTGCACCAAATGCAACTTCATACAAGCCGGGGTTGGTCACATCACCAGAAACACAGAACAATTTTGGTCCCGGCGACTTCTCGGTACCGATCTTGCGATATTCCGCTGAACCTATTGAAATGATGAGTGGTACATTGCACAGCGTTTCAACATTGTTGATGACGGTCGGCTTGCCAAACACGCCATACGTCGTTGGGAAAGGCGGCTTCACACGCGGGAAACCGCGCTTCCCTTCGATGGATTCAAACAGCGCGGTCTCCTCGCCACAAATGTAGGCACCCGCACCAACACGAATTTCAATATCCAAGTTTTCAAGATAGCCCGCCGCGCGAGCTTCGTTCACTGCATTTTCCAACACCGGAACGATGTATGGATATTCCCCACGAATGTAGATGTAACCTTTTTGAGCACCAATGGCATACGCCGCGATGCTCAAGCCTTCGATCATTTGATGAGGATCATCCAACATCAGGATGCGGTCTTTGAACGTACCCGGTTCTGACTCATCTGCATTGCAGATGACGTATTTGGCATCGCCCTCCGCCTTGAGCGCACCTTCCCATTTGATGCCGGTTGGGAATGCTGCCCCGCCTCGCCCCACCAGACCGGAGGCTTTGATCTCATTCACCACCTCTTCGCGGCTCATGGATTTGGCTTTCTTCAGCGCGGCATATTGGCCATATTTTTTCAGGGAGGTTGTTTCGCCACCGCAATTTTTGGTCAGCAAACGGAGCGTTCCACCAACAGGAGATTTGGGACGATAGGATTTATCCACGCCGAAATCTTCGAAGGCATCGGAACCTTTCGTCACCAATACCGCTGGCACTTGGTCGCACAGCCCAAGGCATGGGCTTGGCTCAATGGTGAGATCCAATTTAGGGTGAGTCTGATGCGGTTCTACGTCAAATTGACCGCAAAGCTTTTTCAGCAATCCGTCCGCATCTCGCAATCCACATGCCGGGTCTGTGCAGACGCGGATCACATTTTTGCCGGTGAGTTTGTTGTAGTACATAGAATAAAACTCTATGACCCCATGCACATCCGCAAGCGGAACGCGCAAGGTTTTGGAAACTTCGGCTGCAACAGGCTCAGGTAACCAGCCATAAATGTTTTGAGCCGCATGCAAGGCTGGCAAAAGCCCTGTGCGGCCCAAGGGAATATATTTTTCGAGTGCAGGCTTCAAGAGAGTTAGGTCTATTTCCGACATGCATGCTCCAATGGAACGAGTATAACCGAATGCAATTTCCGTGACATGCGGCACTTCCGAAATCAGGTCAGATTATATATAATGTACAATCATGGCGTCAATAGCAATAAAAGAACTCACCCACAAACCCCTTAAAGAAGAAATTTACGATGCGCTTCACCGCCAGATCATTGCGGGTAAGTATACGCCTGGAGACTGGTTACGGCAGGAAGACATTGCCGGACAAATGGGTGTCAGCATGACCCCTGTACGTGAGGCGTTGGACCTTCTGGTAGCCAAAGGGATTGCCGAGCGTGTACCTTATCGCGGTGTGCGTGTAAGGGAAATGTCGGCAAAGGATATCGTGGAAGCCTATGGAATGCGGCTCTTTTTAGAGGCAATGATCGCAAGAGAAGCCGCACTCAATATCACACCGGAACAAGTTAATAAGCTGGCAGAGATCATGGCAGAAATGGACCGCCATGTTGAGCTAAGTGAGATGCCGCAAGAAAGACAGCTTAGCCGCGAATTTCATAGTGCCATTGCTGAAGCTTCGGGAAATAAATTATTGGTGGAGTTATATGCCATCGTTTCGAACGCGTTCCCAGATTGGCTGTTGTATGAAGCGCTTTACCGCCAACCTGAACTTGTTTCTGGCAGCGTGGCACAAACTCATGATGAACATGCCGCCATTTTGGAAGCCTTCAAAAAACATGACCCCGATCTGGCTGTAAAAGTTTCATTGGAACATGTGATGGAATCGGGCAGGTGGCTTGAAACGTACCGAAACATCCCTGCAAAACTTTTGAGAGAAAAAGAAAAACAAGTTTCGCACTTGATCAAAAAATCAAAGTAATCCTCTTTTGTTGGTCGTAGGGGTGACCCATCAGGGTTAAGCCGGAATCGACTCTGATAAAAAAGGTCATCTTTTGCAAATGGTATAAAAATGCGGGTGGGTCGCCCATACTGCAAAACATCAAACATAATTCATCAGGAGGCAGCATGTCAGAAGAACTCGAGAAATTATTCAAGGATATGGCGCAAAGCATCATTGACGGAGACTCGGATATTTCGGTGGAACTTGCCCAAAAATCCATCGAAATGGGTGTCCCGCCGCTGGATGCGATCACAAAGGGATTTGTGATCGGCGTCAACTATATTGGCGATCAGTTCGGCGCTGGCGAAGCCTTTTTGCCCGAATTGGTGATGGCTGGCGAAGCGATGAAAGCTGCAGTTGCCACGCTCGAACCGGAATTGCTCAAACTCGGTGAAGCCCGCGAGACGATGGGTAAAGTTATCCTCGCCACGGTCGAAGGGGATATTCACGAGATCGGCAAGACACTGGTCGGTACCATGCTCAGTGCTTCGGGCTTTGAAGTCACCGACCTCGGTGTGGACCAGCCCGCCGATAAGATCATTGGCAAGGCATTGGAGATCAATGCGCAGATCATCGGTTTGAGCGCATTGCTTACCACCACCATGGTCCGTCAGCGTGAGATCATCGAAGAGCTGGACAAGGAAAATCTGCGTCCGCGCATCAAGGTGATGGTTGGCGGCGCGCCGATCACCCGCGACTGGGCGACGAAGATCAAAGCCGATGGCACGTCGGAAGATGCGGTCGGTGCGGTGGCGTTGGCAAAGCAGCTGGTTGGGAAGGCTTAATACCCCGTCATTGTTTTGGGCTATCGCCCCCGCAATGACGCAGAAATTCAGAGAGAGAAGAGAGGCATAGCCACTGGAGGGCTCTATGTCTCATAAAAAAATCAAGACCATCAGTGATCCAAAACTTAAATTGGAAATACTGAGCAAGCAAGATGTACAAAAGATCCACGAAGCGACCTTGCACATCATCGAGAATGTCGGTGTGCGCTTCCCATCGAAGCGGGCATTGCGCATCTGGGAAGATGTCGGCGCTGATGTAGACCACGATAAGAAGATCGTCAAGGTCAAGCCATATCTGATCGAAGATGCGCTCAAGCAAGCGCCACCCGCCTATATCCTCGGCGCGCGCGACCCGCAGCAAAATCTCTCGCTCGATGGCAACCATGTCAATCTTGGCACCGACGGCTGCGGCGTGGAGATCATCGACATCAACACCGGCGTGAAGCGCACCACTGAACTGCAAGACGTGCGCGACATTGCCCGCGTTGCTGATGCCACAGAAGAAGTCGCGTTCCATTGGGTGCCGGTCTCGGCACAAGATACTTCCGTTGAAGCGCGTGGGCTGCACGAACTCAAAGCGGTGTGGGAGAACTCCACCAAACATGTGCAGACCGAGTCCATTTACAACGTGGATGAAGCCAAAGCTTCTATGGAAATGGCGATCATGCTGGCAGGCAGTAAAGAGGAACTGCGCAAGCGCCCAGTCCTCTCATTGATGCAGTGCACCGCGCCTCCTCTCGGACATGATGGTGGTTCGCTTGACGCAGCCTTGATCGCTGCCGAACACGGCGTCCCGACCGGCTTCATGACCATGACCGCCTGCATGACGACAGGTCCTGCAACAATGGCAGGCACACTCGCCGTCGGCAATGCGGAAGTGATCGCTGCAACTGCCCTTTTACAACTGGCGTACCCTGGCGCGCCCGTCTTTTATGCTGCTGCGCAAACCGCCTCTGACCCACGTACGGGCGTTTACACCGGCGGTGGACCGGAAGATTTCCTCTTCGGTGCTGCTACCAACGTTCTCGCGGATTTTTACAACCTTCCGCTTTCGATGGGTTCCTTCGCCACTGGCGCTAAAGAACCGAACTGGCAAGCCGGGCTTGAGGGAAGTCTCTCGACCTTTATGGCAAGCGTAGTCATGTCCGACATGCTTCTTGGTTGTGGTTTCCTACACGGCAGCCGCATTTGGTCTTACGCCGAGATGATGATGGATTGTGAAATTTTCTCCATCATCGAAAAGATGATGCATGGCATCGAAGTCAATGCCGAGACACTCGCGCTGGATGCTGTCGCTGCGGTGGGACCGGGTGGTCACTACCTCGCACAGAAACACACCCGCAACCACATGCGCGAATTGTTCATGCCCCAATTCCTGGATCGCCGTCCTTATTCCAAGTGGGAAGAAACCGGCGAGGATGCGCGTGATTGGGCAGTCAACAAAGCCAGAAAGATCTTGAAAGAACATCAACCTGACCCGTTGGATCAAAAAATCAGTAATGAGTTCGAAAGAATAATCAAGTCAGTAGAAAAGAAGTAACCGGTTTTGCAGGGGCGGGGTAATACCACTTCGTGGCACAAGCTCCGCCCCTGCGATCAAAAAATCTCTTCGCCAAAGAGAAATTTCCAATTAGAGGTGTCTTCCCATGAGACCAAAACTCACATTGCTCAGTGACGAGATCATTGCCCGCATTCTGGCAGAGGCGTATGAACTGCTGCTCAAACCTGGCATCAAAGTTCAGAATGAAGAAGCGCGTGACATGCTCAGGCGCGAAGGCGTGGTGATCGATCCTGAAACGAATGTTGCACAAATTCCCGCGTCTCTCGTCCAACGTGCGTTGGAAAGTGTGCCACGTGAGTTCTATCTCTACGATTACCACGGCAACCCCACTGTCCACTATGGCGGTGACTCGGTTCACTTTGACCCGGGTTCCTCAGGCATCACCATGCTCAACCCCGATACGCTCGAGCATGACACCACCGAAACAGAACACCTCATTCGTTTGCTCAAAGTAGCAGAACAAATTCCACAATACGACGCACAATCCACCGCCGTGATCTGTCACGACGTTCCCAAAGATATTCAAGATTCCTACCGCCTCTATCTGGCGTTACTTTATTCCAAGAAACCGATCGTTACGGGTGCGTTTACTAATAAGACCGTCCAGGAGATGATCGACATGCTCGCTCTCTTTGCAGGCAGCCCCGAAGCTGCCCGCGAAAAGCCGCGTGCCATTTTCGACGTCTGCCCCGCTCCGCCGCTGATCTGGTCCAACTTTGGTGCGGGCAATCTCATTCAACTGGCACGTGCCGGCATTCCAGCTGAGATCGTCTCCGTGCCTTTGGCAGGTGCCGCAGCCCCCGTCACCATGCTTGGGACGGTCACACAGCACACGGCAGAATGTTTGGCAGGCATCACCATCCATCAACTGGCACATCCCGGCTCGCCTATCGTTTGGGGTGGCGCAGCAGCCATCTTCGACATGAAAAAAGGCGCCACGCCAATGGGTGCCATCGAAACTGCCATGCTCGATTGCTCTTACGCGCAAGTCGCCAAGACCCTTGGCATGCCCACCCACACCTACCTCGGTGCCACAGACTCCAAACTCGTTGATGCACAAGCCGGGTTGGAGAGCGGCATCAGCGCCATGGTCGGTGCATTGAGCGGCATCAACATGATCTCCGGTTCTGGCATGCTGGACTTTCTTGCCTGTCACAGCGCGGAGAAACTAGTAATCGACGCTGAAGGCATTGCCATGGCAAAGCGCATGATCGGCGGCGTGAAACAGCACACTGACACCCTCGCCACCGGCTTTTACGACGACAAGATCAATTTCAAGGGCGGCGACTTTCTTAAGCAAAAAATTACAATGCAACTCTTCCGCGAGGAACAGCACCTGCCCGGCGATGTGATCGACCGCAACTCGACCCGCGTTTGGAAGGAAGCCGGTTCGCTGGATGCCTTCGGCAGAGCCAAACTGCGCGTGAAGGAATTGCTCGCCTCTTACATTCGACCTGAACTGGATTCTGCTCAAGTAACGCGTCTCCACTCGTACATGCTCGACCTTGCAAAGAAAGCTGGCATCGAAGAACTACCCAGGCTGGAAGATTACGAACCTGCATAAATAATTCCTCCTGGGTTTGTGAAGTAATGAGAAACGAAAAATAAGTAACGGGTCAAATCGTTACTTGATACTCATTACTCGACTCTCAAATCACGGAGGAACGTATGCAACCCAAGTTATCCCTGCTCGATGATGCCCTCATTGCCCGCATCCTCGAAGAAGCCTACCAGCTGATGCTCAAGCCCGGCATCAAGGTGCAGAACGCCGAAGCGAGACGCCTACTCGCCGAAGCTGGAGCCCAAGTGGACGAAGAAAGCATGGTCGTCCGCATCCCCGAACAGATCGTCGTCAAAGCGTTGGAAACCGTTCCACGTGTGTTCCATCTCTACGATTACGAGGGCAATCCCAAAATCCAGTATGGAGGCGACGCGGTTCACTTCGACCCTGGTTCCTCTGGCATTTCTGTCCTCATTCCAGAGACGTTGGAACACAAAACCGCTGAAACCGAAGACCTTCTGCGCGTCATCAAGATCGCGGAGAGTTTGCCCCAATACGATGCACAGTCCACAGCAGTGGTCTGCCACGATGTACCCAAGGATATCCATGACCTGTATCGTCTGTATCTGGTCATGATGTATTCAAAGAAACCGATCGTCACTGGCGCGTTCACCAACCAGACCGTGCATGCCATGATCGACATGCTCGCAATTTTCTCCGGCGGGCGTGATAACTTAAGGAGCAAGCCGCGAGCTATTTTCGATGCCTGCCCATCCCCGCCATTGATCTGGTCCAACTTTGGTGCAGGTCAATTGATCGAACTCGCAAGAGCGGGCGTTCCGGCAGAGATAGTTTCCATGCCATTGGCTGGCGCAGCAGCTCCGGTGACTTTGCTGGGCGCGGTCACGCAACACGCGGCGGAATGCCTTTCGGGCATCACTATTCACCAACTCGCGCATGCAGGTTCGCCCATCGTGTGGGGCGGCGCGCCAGCGATCTTTGAAATGCGCAAAGGCGGCACTCCGTACGGCGCGATCGAAACCGCCATGATCGACTCGTCCTACGCGCAGGTTGGCAAGGCGCTGGGTTTACCCACCCACACCTACCTCGGCGCAACCGATACGAAAGTGCTCGACATGCAAGCCGGTATGGACAGCACCATGGGCTTCCTTGTCGGTGCCTTGAGCGGCATTAATATGATCTCCGGCGCAGGCATGTTGGACTCGCTCCTGTGCCAAAGCCCCGAAAAACTCGTCATCGACGCGGAAGGCATTGCGATGGCAAAACGGATGTTGAAAGGCATGCTCATCCAATCGGAAACGCTCGCCACCGAATTCTTTGAAGGCGTCAACTTCAAAGGCGGTGACTTCCTAAAACAAAAAGTAACCATGAAACTTTTCCCGAAAGAACAGCACATGCCGACAAAGATCATCGATCGCGATTCGATCCGCGGATGGAAGGAAGCCGGTTCGTTGGATACATTCGAACGTGCGCGTGTTCACGTGAAGGAATTACTCGCCTCTTATACTCGACCTGTGCTTGATCCTAACCATGAGGCAGAGTTATACGATTTTGTTTTGAACCTTGCCAGGAAAGCCGGAATGGAAAGATTGCCCGAACTGGAGGCATTTCAACCAGCATAATAATTTCAGATCTTTTTGTTGATCCAGAAAAACAATACAACTTTATTGCGGAGAACTATTAATGTTTAAAATATTCTTTAAGTTTATTGGTGATATTTTACTTATACCGGTTGTCTTTGCCGCAATCGCCTTGTTTAGCCAGTCCATGATAACTTCAGAACAGGTGGCATGCGAGTTGCAGGAAGATCAGTTATATACCTGCAACGCCCAAGACAGCATTTTTGGTTTGAGAATTTCTGGAGTTACAGCAGAAAACGTTTATGACATTGATTACGACCTGAAATGCAGTAAAGGCAGCAAAGCGCGTGGATGCACTGCCTTTGCTGCTTTCCAAATCGACGGAGGCGAACCTATCCTCTTAAGCAAACGGTATAAGGACCCTGACCAGGTGCAGAAATTGACGAATGAGCTCAAATCCCTTATGGCTGAAAAAAAGCCTCTGATCGAAATGAGCTTTCCACCTTCAATCTTCTCCATGATAGTTGTAGGTGTTATTGCTTTAATTTTCTTTGTCATTGTATTGGCTAGAGCAATTGAAAATTTTATTACACAATTATTTTAAAATATCGAGAAAGTGACCAATAAAGAGAAACGAGTAATGAGTTTATAGTTACAATCGCTCATTACTCATTTCTTCAACTAATCTTATGCTGACACTCCCTGAACTCCTCCGCCTCCCCAATGTAGACAATGGTCTACCTTATAGCATTTCGCCAGATGAAACCCGTATTATCTTCTCATGGAACAAATCTGGCACATGGGAGTTGTGGGAACTCACAACCTCAGACACCAGGAAATTAGAGATCAACTTAACTGGCGCAAAGTTCTCGCCGCGTTTCTCGCCCGATGGGACGAAGATCGCTTTTGCGATCGACCTCGACGGCAGCGAGTCGTATCACATTGCGATACATGACTTCACCACAAACACAACCACCGACCTGACCCCGGATATTTTGTACGCCAACCAACCCAACATGTCCTGGGCACCCGATGGACAGTCACTCGCGGTGCTTTCTGAAGCAAAAGGCATTTTCTCGCTTTTTGTACTTCCACTCGACGACAGCGTATTGCACATGCTAAAGAATGTCTTCCACCCATGCTGGGATGCAACTTGGTCTCCAGATGGGATGTGGATCGCGATCGAGTCTGAAGCCGAAGCGAGTGACCGCAGCATTCACATTGTGCCGGTCGGAAGGCGCAAAGGTCCGCGGGTGGGGACGACGCAGCTGAAGGTGGAAGGTAAAGCGCTGAACGCCATGCACCCGGCTTGGTCACCGGACTCAAAGTCGTTGGCTTTCGCTTGTGAAAATGGTGAATGGCATAACATCGGTGTATACGATGTGGAAACAAAACAGATCGAATGGGTTACAGACTCTGAAGGGGATGATTTCCAACCGGCTTGGTCGCGAAGCGGTGAGACTATCGGCTGGGTACATCATCAGGGTCCGCAGACCAGTTTTCAGTTTAAGAAAAGAGGCGAGGACCTTCATCAAGTAAGCGTTCAGGTCATCGCCGTCAATTTTGACTTCGGTGCCCGACCATTTTCCAAACAGCACACGGTCGCCAGCCTTGACATCCAAGGCAACGAGTTTGCCGCTTTCGTCGCGCGCGCCGGGGCCAACTGAGACAACTTTGCCTTCTTGTGGCTTTTCTTTAGCTGTATCCGGAATAATGATGCCGCCTTTGGTCTTTTCCTCGCCTTCGAGACGCTTGACCACGA
>SXGT01698210.1_pt1 | contig 15254 bp, 11 predicted proteins | sample 3176221 | NCBI WGS metagenome assembly SXGT01 (sample SAMN11356862, study PRJNA531348) | freshwater metagenome | isolation source: freshwater sample F1-120 | place: China: Fuxian Lake, Yuxi | collected 2017-12-25
GCAATGTCTGCAGTCGCATCCTGGAACTCCCCGGTCGAAATGATTGTCGTCAACAACATCATTCCTATCAGAGATCACTCCAGGATGCTTCTCTCCTTCGTTCACACGCTGTTCACTCACAGATTCTGCTGAGGAACCCAAATTCAAGGGCTTGGTCTCGCTGGGCGTCGATGACATCTCCAACACGATCATCGTCTCCGCCCCAGAAAGCTTGCTGGAGAACATCTCCGAGTTGATCGAGCAACTTGATCGCGCTGCGCGTCCAACCAACTCGGTGCAAGTTGTGAAGCTCGACAGCAAAATCAACTCCACCGAGTTACAAAAGCGACTCCAGAAAATCTTCACGAAGCCGCCACAGAAGCCGCAGCAGCAAAAACCGCAACAACCTCAACAACCGCAGCAGCAACCGCAAGAACAGCCCGAAGAGCAAATCTTTCTGCCGTAGCCGCCGGCCTCGGATCGACCATCGAAGTGCGCTTCCATTTCACATTGCGGATCTTCTGTGGCGACTCATCCGACGGCGCACCTTCGAGCTGGAGTCCCGGCTTTAGCCGGTGGCACTACCGCCTAAAGGCGGAACTCCAACGGAAACGTTCGCTGTAGAACTCATTGTTGAACACGACTCACCGCGCCGCCTTATCGGACCATTCCTTTTGTGAGCCTTCGATTCGTAGGGGACCGGCGATTTCTTTTCCATCTCGGACGATGACGTAGGCATCCGCACCCGCAACGCTGTCCCAGCGAAGCTTCGCGAGTCCTCCGGCCTTCGCAGTTTGTGAAGCCGCTGTGCGACGACCTTGGACACCGACGGCAATGATCGCGTAGTGATGCTCACCAGAGCTGTCGTCTTTCAGGATCGCGGGGGCAGCGGGAACGGAAATCTCCGCCTGCCGCAGTTCGCCTCCCCAGAGTTGCAGCACTTCACGGGGATATGGCAGTCCGCCGCCGCCAAAGCCGCCCCCTCCGAGAGACATCATCCCCTGGCCGATGACGGCGTCGGTCAGAGGTTCGCCGTGCCCAGGTCGGAACGATTGAAAGCGAATTCGACCGGGATGAGTCAACCCAGACCATTCCTTTTGGGGGACTTCGGAAGGCTCCAGTCCTTCACCTTGGATGATCGCCATTTGTCGCCATGCTCCGTCCAGCCACATGTTCCAGGAAATGTGGCCGGGCGAGCCGCGTCGGCTACCATCTTTTTCAAGAGCGTGAAATCGGTCGTCAAAGGGATCATCGATCTCCCCTTTGATCAGTCGGCTGCGAACCCACAGTCCGCCTGGCCCGTCCCACAGGGAACGCGCGTAAATGCCTCGCGGGATTTGATGAGCTTCAAAGCCAGCCTCCCATGGCTGGCCGGTATCAGACACGATCAATTCCTTGCGGACGATCAGCCGATCGACTTCGAGTTGTTTCGGTCGGTCGGCGGCCGCTTGCATCACTCCCAATGTGGTTGTGACCGACAGGATGACGGTGATGAGGTGTTCTTTCATGACGAGTTCTCCGTTTGTGGAAAGGTGGTTTCAAAACCAGCACGACGCGCCAGCGAGTGGCCGGAAACATCGGAAATCGAAACACTCGCTAGCGCGTCGTGTTGGTGGGATTGTGTCCCCTTTCGTTAGTTCGACTGTCTGACTTGCGACGAAGTAGGGTGGGACAAGCTCGCTTCGAGCGCCGGCACACCAGAATGCCCGCTGGAAATAGATGGTGGGCCGGCACGGCGAAGTGCCGCTGGTCCCACCCTACGGTATGTCAGAGAGTTGAATTAGACGCTCTCCAGTACTTGCCAATTCTCGCCGACGGAGACATCCACCGCGAGCGGCACACGCAGCGACATGGCGGTGGTCATCTCGTATCGAACCAGTGCCGCAAGCGATGTGACTTCGTCGGCGGGAGTTTCGAAAACCAGTTCGTCGTGGATTTGCAGCAGCAGACGGCCGGGATGGAGAGTCTTGGCGAGCCGGTCGTGGACGCGGAGCATCGCTTGCTTAATGAGGTCGGCGGCCGAGCCTTGGATCACGGTGTTGATGGCGGTCCGCTCGGAGAGATTCAGTTGTTGTTTGCGCTCCGGGCGAATGCCGCTGATCGCTCGGCGGCGGCCGAGGATTGTCGTTGCGAAGCCGGTGCGAGCGACCTCGGCGAGCGATTGTGTGATGTACTGATCGACGGAAGCGTACTTGGCGAAGTACTGGTCGATGAACAGCGTGGCCTCGTCTTGGTCGATGTGCAGCGCCTCGGACAGACCGAAGGCGCTCTGGCCGTAAAGCACTCCGAAGTTGACCGCCTTGGCGATGCGGCGCTGCTCGGAACTGACGATGTCGGGCGTGACATTGAAGATTTCGCAGGCGACCGCCGTGTGGATGTCGGTCCCCTTCGCGAACGCTTCGCAGAGCACGGGGTCGCCGCAGAAGTGTGCGAGAATGCGTAGCTCGATCTGCGAGTAGTCTGCGCAGACAAACTTCCAGCCCGGTTCGGAGGGGATGAACGCTCGGCGGACGCGATGCCCCTCAGTCGTCCGGATCGGGATGTTCTGGATGTTCGGTTCGCTGCTGCTGAGCCGGCCGGTGGCGGCGACGACTTGGTTGAAGCGAGCATGAATCTTGCCGGTCTGCGGATTGACCAGCTCCGGCAGCGAATCGAGGTACGTTCCCTTCAACTTACTGAGCTGCCGGTGCTCGATGATCTTTGCCGGCAGCGGATGGACGAGAGCGAGTTTTTCCAACACCTCCTGATCAGTGCTGGGGCCGGTCTTGGTTTTCTTCATGACCGGCAGGCTGAGTTCCTCGAACAGCACCTTCGCGAGTTGCTTCGGCGAGTCGATGTTGAACTCGTGGCCGGCGATCTGATGAATCTCGGCGACGAGGTCGGTCAGTCGCAGAGCGATCTCGGCCGATTGTCGTCGCAACTCCGCGACATCGACCCGAATGCCGGCCGTTTCCATCTCGGCCAGCACGCCGATGAGTGGGCGTTCGAGGTTCCAGTACAAGTCCCACAAAACCTCGTGACGCAGTTCATTCGCGAGCTGTCGCGACAACTGCCACGCCGCATCGGCTCTTTCCGCGGCCCAATCAGCGAGACGTGGTTGGTCAGCGAATAGTGCGGGATCAAACGGCGGCAAAGATTTTTGGAGGTATTTGTCGGCCAGCGCCGGAAGATCATGTCCGCGTGCTCCGGCCTCGAGCAGATAGCTGGCGACCATCGGATCGACGCCGAGTCCGGTTGCCTGAATCCCGGCGCGGTGTAGCAGCAACAGGTCGAACTTGAGATCGTGGTTGCTGATCTGGACGCCTGTCGATTCGAGGATCGGTTTTAAGGCGAGCAAGACACGTCGTCCAAGTGGCGAGCCGGGGTGCGTCAGCCCCCGGACGTCTGCGAAGTCTTGAACAAGTCCAGGGGCTGACGCACCCCGGCTCGCAGGACTTTGCGTCTCGTCATCTTCGTCACTTCCAAAGAGTGATTGTTGGCGACGGGATGCGGCTTGAAGTGGGAGGACGGTTTGTTGCTCGGAACCCTCACCCAGCCTTCGGCCACCCTCTCCCAAGGGGAGAGGGGCAGGTTCGGAGATCGGAACGAACCACGACTTGCCAGTTTCCCACGCAAACGTGAGAGCGACGATGTCGGCTTGCGTGGGGTTGGGAGACGACGCGATCACGTCGAGGCAGAACTCGCGTTGTGTCTGCAATTGCTGGAGGAATGCGGCGAGCTGTGTGTCGGTCTCGATGATCTCGCACCGATGAGCTGGTTCGAACGACAAGCTCGTCTGCTGAGACGTCGTTGCAGCATCGCCCTCAGCGGCGAGCTTGAACTCGCTCGGCAGCGACTTGGCGTCGTCGATGAAGCGACGGAATCCGAACTCTTGGAACAGCGTAGCGAGCCGAGCGACATCGACTTGGCCGACCTGCAACGTGTCCCAGTCGATGGTCAAGTCGAGATGTTGATTGAGCGTCACCAGCGTGCGGCTGAGCCGCGCTTGATCGGCGAACTCCTTGAGGTTCGATTTGAGTTTTTCACCAGCGACCTTGTCGGCATTCAACAGCACCTCATCGAGCGAGCCGAATTGTTCCAGCAACGCGGTCGCCTTTTTGGGACCGACCAGCGGTACACCCGGCACGTTGTCGACGCTGTCGCCGACCAACGATTGGAAGTCGATGGCTTGGTCCGCACGAATCCCCCAGTCCGCCTGCAAATCGGATTCGTCAAACCAACTGTCTTTTCGAACGTTGTAAATCCGCACGCGCGGACCGAGCAGTTGGCGAGCGTCCTTGTCGTTGGTGACGATGCGGACGTCGTAGCCGCGTTCGACCGCTTGACGAGTCAGCGTGGCGATCACGTCGTCCGCTTCCCAGCCGTCGCAACGCAGCTTCGGGATGCCGAAGCCATCCATGACCTGCTGTACCATCTCGATCTGCGGCCGTAAGTCTTCGGGCATCTCGGTCCGATTGGCTTTGTATTTGGGGTACAGAGCCTCGCGTGTTCCCGGCCCCGGCGAGTCCATTGCGCACAACCAGTGCGTCGGCCGTTGAGTCTGCAAAATGTTGAACAAGTCCCGCGTGAAACCAAAGACCGCGTTCGACGGCAGCCCCTTGGGACTGGTCATCGAGGGGATCGCGTGGAACACCTGGAACAACAGCGAGAAGGTGTCGATCAGGAAAAGCGTGGGATTGGTCATGGGTGATCGGCGATTGGCGATTGGTGATTTTCAGCCGCAATCTAGCTGGTGCGTCTCCCAAATCACCAATGACCAACAGCCAATGACCAATCAGCAATCTGCTTTCTCTCTCCGTACAATCGCCACGCTCCGCATGTTCGCTCAGGCTTTCGGCCGAATCGACTGCTACGATCGCTCTTCTGGCCGCGTCTTGACCCGGCTCGATGGCCGTGTAGAGTTCCGTCGTCACGTCGATCTGACTCCTATTCCGATATCTCGATCACTCCATTTCTTTCTCCGAGGTGTGTCATGGCTGCTCCGCAAAATAAGCCAATCGGATATCAAGTCTCTGTTGGCGTGTTGTTGATGGGTTGGGTGGTTCTCGGCACGCTGGTCTACATGGACCAGAAAAACATCCGCCAGGTAACGGCGGAAAATCTCAAATCCACCGCGGAGCGCCAGAAGATCGAGAAGATCGAGCGAGATATGCGGGCAGATTTCGACGATCTCAAGAAGTTGACCGGCAATCCCGGTGATGAGTACGGGCTGGGAGACGATCAGAACGTCAGCAAAGTCCGTGGTAGCAACCTGGCGGACATCGCCAAGGCCGGTGTCGCTGAACCGACACACAAAGCGGCGATCAACACGCTGGTGCAGCGAGCCACCGCCCGCGAACAAGAACGGGACGAAGCCCGCGCCAAACTCGACGAGGCTCAAAAACTGATCATCGATCTCCAGAAGCAGTATCAAGTGCGAGTCGATGCGCAAGACGCCGGCCGCGTGAAGGCCGAAGGCGATTTGAGCGTCTCCATCAAGAACAAGGATGAAGAGGTTCGCACCAAGCAGAAACGGATCGATGATCTCACACAAGCAGCCAACGAGGCGGCGGCGGAACTTGAAAACGAAAAGGCAGCTCGTGCGGCTGAAGTCAAAGAGAAGGACGCCCAGATTTCCAAGCTCGCCATCATTAACGGAAAGCTGTCTGACGAGATCGATGAAATTAAGAAGACCAGCTTTGAGGTCGCCGATGGCGAGATTCGTTGGGTTGATCATCAAAATGGCCGTGTCTGGATCAACCTCGGCGAGGCGGACAACTTGCCCAAGAGAACGACATTCAGCATTTACACCAAGAATCACAATGGTGTGGCTCGCGGCAGCAACGACATCAAGGGTGCGATCGAAGTCACCCGCATCATTGACGCACACACGGCTGAGGCACGCATCATCAAGGACGATCTGTATCAGCCGATTGCCAAGGGTGACCCGATTTTCACGCCAATTTGGAGCCCCGGCCGCAAAGAGAACTTTTCGTTTGTGGGCATCATCGACCTTGATGGCGATGGCCAGAGTGACCGACAGAAATTGCATGAACTGGTTTCTGGAGCAGGGGGCACGATCGACAACGAAGTCGATGACGATGGCAAACGGATCCGGTACATGAAGTTTCCCAACGACTTCATTGACCACGGCGAAGGCGTGCCCGGCATTGATGTCAACACAAAGTTTCTGGTCATCGGCGAGATTCCCGATATCGCTCTCGCAATCAAGGACGAGGACAAGGATCGCTTCGGGCGGATTGCGAAACACCGGAAATTGTTGGGCGACGAGGCCAAACAACAAGGAGTGCGCGTTGTGAGCCTCAACGACTTCTTGTCTTGGATTGGCTACCAGCCGCAACGCCGATTGTTCGTGCCTGGAACTGAAAAGAAATACAAGCTCAAGGCGGGCGAACGGGAGCCGCCCGTTGACAAGGTCTCCGGCCAAGTCTCGGGAGCGATCAGTGGCAACAAGCGGATCAAGCCAGCCACGTCATCCGGACAAACCAGCCCGGTGTACGGCAAGTAGGCCCCGTCGATTGTCGAGACTCACCGGACGGCACCGAATTGAGCGGGAGTTGCAATCCGCACGCGAACGGCTCTCGCTTGTTCCGCGAGGGCATCGAGCGTTTCGCAGTCCGAGTGAATGTCCCGGCAGACTTCCTCCCACGCCGGGAACAAGCCTTCGCTGATCCGCTGCCGAGCCAAGTCTGCCGCGAGTTGATCGACCTGTCGCTGCAATCCACGACGCAAACGACGAGTGAACATCATCACTAGCAGCGTCGCCCACAGCACGAAGATCACACCGGCGTTGATGTAAAACGCTCCCGACAAATACGGGTCATGCTTCAGGTCATCGGCGAACATCGAGTCGTAGAAGAAGCTCTTCAGCACGCGGTACAAGACGAAGCCGACGAACGAGAGCAGCAGCGTTTCATACCACGCGCGAATCAGCTTGCCCGATCGTCTCTTCGCAACATCTTCGACCATGCTGTCGATGCGCTGGCCGGCATCGCCCAGAAACTGACCTTCGACACGAGCGGCTTCCTGACGCAGTTCCTGCACTGTCTTGGAGTTGCTCGACAACGTCGTGAGCTTCGCGTCGCGCAGGAAACCGCTCAGGACCAACTGCGACTCGCGCAACAAATCGTCTTCCAAGCCGAGCGAGCTGGCCGCTCGTTGCAGGCTCGTTTCGGCTTCGCGTTCCTGCTGCTTGCTCGACAGCCAGCGAGTCCCTTGCACGACACCGATCAACGCCATTTGCACAGACGAGCGTGCTCGCCACAGCGTCGCCGATGCGATCAAGTTGCCGAGTCCCGAATACACTCGCAGGATCGACGAAAACGGACTGACACCCCAACGCTCAGTCACTGCGGTCAGCAGTCGCCGCTCCCACAGGCCTTGGCTGGCGACCAACTCGTCGCGCAGCCGAGCGGTCATCGCGTCGTGCAGTCGTTGTCGCTGTGTCTCCAAGGCAGCCTCAAGCTTTTCGATCGCTGGCAGGTTCGCAGCGACGTGCTTGCGGCAGTGAGCGATTGCGGTGTGAATCAAGTCCAAGAGATTTGCTCGTCGGACTTGAATGCGCTGCGACGAGGCGATGCGGCTGGTCAGCAAGTCTTGCAATCGTGCGAAGTCGCCGGACGGTCTCCGGCCGAGCTGTTGATCCTGCAACGCTCGCACCGAGTCGACGAAGAAGACGTCCGGCACGGCGTACTTTTCGGCGAGTTGCCGACGCCAGTCCTCGCGGATATCGCTGTCACGGTCGGCGTGCGTTTGGACGAACAGCAGTCGGCAACCTTCGGCGGCCTGTTGCAATTCGTCGCTGACGCGGGCCGAGCGATACTTTTGCTGCGTCGAAACGAACAGCAACACATCGCAGTGCGGCAGCATCTTTCGCAGCCGAGCCAGATTCGATCCGGCGGTTTCCCCTTCCGAAGTATCCGGATCCGGGCAATCGACGACGACGATGTCCCGCAAGATCGGCGAGTCGATGCGCACCAGCTCGAACTCCGGCAGCGGCAGTCCGAGCGAGTCGAGATTCGTGTCCGGGTGCGCGATGAGCACGGGCAGTGTCGTTGTCGGACGTTCGCGCCCTGAGCGTGTGCACTCGCGACCGACCAGCGCGTTGACGAGCGAGCTTTTGCCGACGCCGGTGCCGCCAAATGTCGCGACAACCAGCGGAGCTTCCAGCCGAATCCGCAACGTCTCGACGCGACTCAGCAGCCGACGCAGGATCGCTCGGCAATGACCGAGCGGTTCCCAAGAGGAGTCCGTTTCGGCGAAGTCGCGCAGACGACGGACCAGTTCGTCGATTTCCGCGAAGAGTTCGATTTGTGCCAGTTCAGAATCAGCCATGTTCGAGTTCAGTCGTTGAAGTTCCTGCGGAGGCGAGTCCTTGAAATCACATTCGTTGGCCCGGTTCGCAGCAACAGCCTAAAGGCTAGATTCCAGCAAGCCCATCGTCTCACGCACTGTTTGAAACGTTTCTGACTGCGGAACAGCGGTTGCCGACTGCAACTCGTCCGGCAAGTCGCCGAACAGATGCTCTTTCAACATCCGAGCCAACCAACTGGCTCGTTTGGCCGCGAACCGTGCGTGCAACCGGCGGAACCGAGCCTCGAAGAATCCCGCGCTCGTGGCGGCTGCTCCACTGATCGCCGATTCTCCGGCGACGGCCGAAACCGTCCCCCCCGCGATATCGACCGCGAACTGCAGCGCGGTGCTCGCAGCGACTTGATGAACCGCATGCCCCGCCGGGCCGAAGCCGGTGACGAACAAACAGATGCTGGTCACTGGCCGCACCGCCGCTGCGCCGTGATCGATCCATTTCATGAATTGAAAGGATTGCGGACTGTCCTGCCGGAACCCTTCCATTTCGATGGCAACGAGATCGCGGATCTCATGTTCCAGATCGGTGAGGTCGTGCCGAGTCTTCAGCAGCTCTAGCAGATCAACACGCGACTTGCCGCCGAGCAATTTCTCGAAGCGCGGTTGCAGCAACGGATTGCCCAATTCGGCGAACCAACGCAGCCGTTCGTAAACCGATTCGACGGTGTCGAGGATCGTCTGCCACTCACGCTGCCGGTACTGTTCGAGTGGCGGCGTGCGTTCACTCTGCCAGCGATTCCGCAGCAGCGAAAACGGCTTGAGCAGTCCGCTACCGACCGCGTTGTAAAAGTCGTGAACCTTCTTCGTCCAACCTTCACGCTGCTGTTGCCACCAAAAGCGAATCTCTTGAACAACGACGGAATTCGGCACCGGAGGCCAGTCCTTACTCTCGGCCAGTTGATGCGTCGAAAGGAGTTGGGACGCGGATTGGAATTCCGCACTACGCCGCACAATTTCCGCGAGATACGCCGGCAATCCAGACTCCGGGTTGAGTACGGTTCGCAGCGATCCCCGCAGCGTTCGCAATTTGATCTCGCGGAAGTGCAGGGCGGAGATGTCGTCTTTCAGGCTGCATGTCTCGTGGGGCAGGTTTTTAACCTGCCCGTCCTGTCCGGGCAGGTTGAAAACCTGCCCCACATAGAACGGCAACCGATTTTCTTCCGCCGCGCGGCGGTCGGCGGGAGCAAGGTACACGAACTCCGGCTGCACGCCGGTCTCTTGGCAGAACGTGCGCAACCAAATCGGCCAGAATGTTTCGTCGTCCGGAATCAACACTTGGTTGAAGACGATCAGCACGGCTTTGTCTTCTTCAGCCGCCTTGCGAAAGAACTGTTTGACGGCCGCGTCGTTGTATTTCTGCTGCGTGAGCACGGCGACCAGCACGTCGGCGCAACGGCGAATGTTGTCGGCTCGCTCCCAGTTCACACGCACGTCGCCGTCGATGTCGGGAGTGTCGAGGATCAGCAGGTTCGACGGCGTCGCATCACTCGTCCGCCAGAACAAGCGGTGTTCCGGGTGATCTTCGAGAGCCGCGTCAGCTTGCGACCACTCGTGCAAATCGAAGCCACGAAAAATCGAAGGGAGGTCGTGGTGCTCGGCGAAACCCGGTGGCACAAGACACACGGGATGCTTCGTGCCTGAAGCGAACGGAGATGTCGCACTGGCTCGGCAACCGGCGAGGTGATTGAAGATCACGCTCTTGCCGATATTCGTTCCGCCAACGACCGCGACAACAAGAAACGCATCGTCCGTCATTTGTGGCAGCAGCTTGCGTTCAAGCAGCTCAAACCATTCGCGTCCAGCGAGCGGCGGCAGTTGCAGCAGTCGGCTCTGAACTTCCAACTGCCGCGCGGCCGAGTGCAATCGTCGGACGTGTTCGGCGCAGGCGGCGTAGGTCGAGCTCATCAGGAGGAAGCTTGCTTCAAGGTTTCAACGTAGACGTCACGTCCGCTGCCGCATCCGATCGAGCGCACGGTTCAGAGTCGGACCGATCGAGTTTTCGGGGATGCCCAGCGACGCGCTGATCTCACGATACGACTTCCCTTCGAGGTGAAACTGTCGGATGACATCCGCCTCGCGCGGCGGCAGAACGCGCAGCAGCCGTGTCACCTCTTCGCGATCTTCGATCCGTTGCGACTCTGGCGTTCCGGCACCCGCTGCATCCAGCGAGGAGCCGTGAGCCGGCACATGCCCGAGTGCCTCGGACAACCGCCGCTGAGTAATTTCCTTCACGACGATCCGTCGTGCGATCACGGTGAGGTACGTTGCCAGCGAACTCTTGCCCCGGAATTGCCGCAACGCCGCGTAGTTGTTCGACAGCAGCGTCACGAACACCTCGGCACACAGGTCTTCGACATCGTCCGCCGACAGCGGCACGCTGCGAGAATGAGCCGTGTGGTTGATGACATGCACGAACAGGCCGATGAAACGATCGACGAAATCCTTCCACGCTCCGTGTTCCTCGGAGAGGCAGCGTTTCAGCAGCGTTCGGTCGATTTCCGTGAGTGCCACGATTCAGCAACCGTCATTGAAAGCGGAGGAAAAGCCTCAAAATCCACGCTTTGCACTCTAGTTCGATCCCCGAAACGGGACAAGACGGCATTTTCGGCGATTCACGGCTTCAGAACGATCCGCTGATTGGCCGCGACGTCTTTTTTCGTGAACTTGCCTTTGCCGTGCGGGAGTTCCACTTCGACATCGACTCGATCGGACTTGCCCAAGCCGAACTGCACGACCGCCTCCTGACCGGAGCAGTATCCGTAACCGATGCAGATTTCTCGCAAGCCGATACGCGGTACCGTGTCTCGCTTGCCTGCCGGGTAGACATGCACCTTGGCTCCAACCCCCATCCGATTGACGCCGCTCTGGCCCTCAACGCGGACCTGCAACCAGTTGCCGCCGGGCGTCTCGTTGTGGAATCGTGGCAGACCATCGCTCACGCCGAGATTCTTGTAGATCAGCGGATGCGGCTGCCCGTCTTTGAATTTGACGATGCTCACCAGAATGTCGGGCCAGCCGTCGTTGTCGAAGTCTTGCAGCTCGACGTGCGGAGCCTTCATCAGTAGCGGCTCCAGGCCGGCCGTTTCGGTGATGTCCTCGAACGTTGGCTCGCCGTTCTTCACACCGCGATTCAGGTACAGCCGAATCGGGATCGGCGTGATCCACGGCAGCTTGAAATGATGGCCGATGACGATGTCCGGTAGGCCGTCCCGATTCACGTCCGCGACGCACGCTCCGGCCGGAGTGTCTTCTCCCTTCGCATTCGACCATCGCAAGACTTCAGTGACGCCGGTCGCCTCGCGGAACTTTCCTTTTTGGTCGTTCAAGTACAGCCGATGCTCGCCCGCGCCGCTCGTCAGCAGGATATCCGGCCAAGTGTCACCGTTCATGTCGGCCGCCAAGCAACACAAGCCACCGAAGCCGAGCGGCAGTCCGACCTTCTCCGAAACATTCTCGAACCGATGCCCGCCGAGATTGCGATACAGCGTCGCGCCGAGCTTCACCTTCGGCGAGTAGTATTGCTCGCACGTCAGCAGATCGAGCAGCCCGTCGCCGTCGAAGTCGAGAGCCGCGACGCCGCGCCCTTCGTACAGCGGCGGACAGGTGCCGCTCTCTTTCGAGATGTCCGTGAACTTGCCGCCGCCGTCGTTGCGAAAGAAGACGTTCGGAGTCGAGAAGGCCGGATCACCTTTCTTTCCGTGAGCACAATTCGAGACGTACAAATCGGGCCGTCCGCTGTTCGTGAAGTCGGCGAACAACGCACCGCTCCCCATGCCCGATGTGTGCAGATGCTCTTGCGGGTCGAGACGAAAATTTCCCGTTTCGTTCCGCAGGAACAGGCTCGGCTTCGATCCGGCGTTGTGAAACGTGGCGATGAACAAGTCGGACCAGCCGTCCCCATCGACGTCACCCCACGCCGCACCATGCCCACGCAGCCCCTCGGCATGTGGGAAGATTCCCGCAGTCTCGCCAACATCGCGGAAGACGAACGGATCAGCAGCGAGAGCGGTGACAGACACGCACACGATCAACGCAGACCAAAAATGTCGCATGGCAGTTTTCCTTGGTGGTCGATTGGCCTTGTCTTCCGGCCGATGGCTGTGAGCCGAAAGCCGATGGCCGTTATCCCAACCCAAACGACTCAGAAAACGGATCACGGCCTACGGCATTCGGTCGGCTCAGGGTCGTCGTTCGGATTCAGGAATGTGAATCACGGTCAACGCGCAACAGTCCCAGCTCCTGCCGCCACGGTTGGCGTTCCAGTTGATGTAGAGCTTGCTGCCGTCGGGATCGACCGCCGAACTGAATGTTCCCGCCAGCGTGACGCCGTACTTCTCTTGGTAGAACGGATGCAGGAATGCGATCACTTTCCGAGTCTTGGTCTTCACATCGAACTGGATGACCGCGCTGCCATCTCGTTCGCTGCCGCCGTGAGCACCGGGGATGTAGTAGAGATATCGGCCGGTCGGATCGGCATCGATCGTCGTGATGTAGTTCATCGAGCCAACCTGCGCGGGGCCAAGCTCGGTGGCTTTCTCGGTCTTCGTGTCGAAGGCGAACAGCAGCGACTCGCCCGCTTTGCCCCCCTTCGAGACTGTGTAGACGATGCCCTGCGGCGTCTCTTGAGTGGCTGCTCTCATGCCGATTTCCGTGTCGATCGGCGTTGGTGGGCCAGGCTGGTCGGGATCGAAGCGCACCAACTGACCGACTCCGTCTTCTTTGCCAGGCGTGTAATAAATTTTCCCCGTGGACTTGGCGAAGATCATGTATCGAGCCGGCCCATCCGGCCCGTCGAAGATCACTTTCTTCTTGTTGACGTCGTAGGCGAAGAACCGCACGCTGCCGCCGTCGGATTTCTCGCCCGCTGCTGTGCCGCCGTAGAAAATCTTGCGATGCGGATCGAGCACGCTGTTCGGGATGCAATGCTTCGGCACCGGCCCGCAGGCGAGTACCTCGGTTTTGCCGGACTCCGGATGGACGCGAATGATCCAGTCCCCTTGATAGTGGAACTTGTCGACCGTCACCGTGGTTGAACCGCGATGCGTCGAGAAATACAGCCAGCCTTCGTCGTCCATGTCCAGCCGCCCGTGAATCTTCGCCGGCACATAGTGCCCTTCGGGCATGTTGAGCAGCTTGCGAACCTCGACCAACTCGCGGAAGGATTTCTTCTGCGGGTCGTATTCAAACACGAAGGCGTTGCCGATCAGGTTCGGATCGCCCTTCGACGACAACTGCGAATAATGGTCGCCGATCGATGCGTAATACTTGCCGTTGATCGCCAGGCTGTTCCCCCAATTCGACCACGGCTTCCCCTCGTAGTCCTGCCGAGGGAAGTAGAGGAAATCGACCGTCGACGGCGTCTTGGCAATCGCGATCTCCTTGCCAATCGTCTCGCTCGGCTTGAGAAACGCCTCGCTCTTGTCGGTGACGACTCTTTCGCCGTTGGGCAACGTCGGCGGAAATTTGAGTGGCGGCGGAGCTTCCTTCTTCGCGGCCGGTTTCTTCGCCGCCGTCTTTTGAGCGTGCGAGGTGGAAGTCTCCACGCAGAAAACCGTCAACGCACAACCCAGAACCCACCATCGTTGAACCATGACGAGTGCTCCCAATTCGACAGAAAAATGGCTGACAGAAGGATGAACTCGCCCGCTCAATTATTCTTGCCGGCCTCGACGAGATTGGCCGCGCAGTCCGATGAATGCGATCCCGCGCGGCCTCTCTCGAATCAACGCCATCAACTCTCAGAACTCGTTGGCTTGCATTTGGTGGGAAAACGTAGATGCTCGCATCCCGATTTCCAAGTGGCTCGCCAGGCGACTCCAGACACCCGAGTACCCACAATGCGCAGCCGCAAGATCACAATCGCTACGTGTTGTATCGTGATTGGCATACTGACGCTTGCGGTGCCGATCAGCGTACGATTCATGCAACTAGTTGCCTATGCCCGACAAAGAGCCGCTGGGGCGGAACTAGTTGAATCACTTCGCGGCCGGCACCCCGCGGCGGTGTCGGCGAAAACTTGGGACAACGCGACGGGATGGGCAATTACCGCGTACTACAACGTGTGCTTCTCGGAGGAGCACGTCACGTTCGACGAACTCGTTCGATTCACGCATGACGCGAAGATCAAACTTGCTGGAGACGTAGACCTGAAAACAGTCGATTGGGTATGGGCACGTCTTGCCGAGACCGGACGACATGGGCAACGGTACGTAACCAGATTTGAACCCCAATACCGAGCGTTGGTTTATGGAGCCCTGTCCGAAGACCCGCCACGGCAAAACGACGTTGGCACTAGGCAGTAGGTGCGATGTACCACCATTTTCGCGATTGCGTACGAGACGGCCGCTTGATTCGGTCCGTGAGTTTTGAGAGGGCTGACTCGCAGAATGTTGCGACTCGCAGAGGCTCAACTACGGACGACGCACTCGCGCGACGAAGTAGGGTTGGCCGTCGAGGTTGGACGGAAAGCGGCGGCCACCGTCGGTCGTCAGCACTTCGACGAAGTACTGAAAGTCGTCACGCGACAGGATGTCTTTGCTCGACACGGTGCCTTGAAACGAACCGTCCGCCGAATTCCGTAGGTTGGGACTCCGTCCCGACTTTGCGGTTCGTTTCGGAGCGGTCGGGACTGAGTCCCAACCTACGTTGGACGCGGGGTGCAAATTCGTCGAGCCACGCGGCGGCAGCGTAGTGGAATTCGCCCGGTGGGACGTGGGCTTCCGTGGGATTACGGGCGATGTATTGGCGGAACCAAGATAGCTCTTCAGCGTCGCGCACGATGCGGTCATAGGATTCCTGCTGCCAGAACCGATCTCGCTCGTATTGCGGGCAGTCCATCGTGATCGCATCGAGGTGTTCGATCAGCCAGACGCCAATGCGGCGTGAAGTCCACTTCTTGATGGAACCCA
>SXGT01177651.1_pt1 | contig 15253 bp, 15 predicted proteins | sample 3176221 | NCBI WGS metagenome assembly SXGT01 (sample SAMN11356862, study PRJNA531348) | freshwater metagenome | isolation source: freshwater sample F1-120 | place: China: Fuxian Lake, Yuxi | collected 2017-12-25
GCACTTGCCCTTGAGCCGCGACTCATCGTCTGCGACGAGCCCACAAGCGCCCTCGATGTGTCCGTGCAGAGCCAGGTGCTCAATCTCCTGTCGGACTTGCAGAGCGAGTTCAAACTCTCGTACCTCTTCATCTCGCACGACATGGCCGTGATCCATCACGCGTGCCAGCGCATCATCGTCATGTGGAACGGGAAGATCGTCGAAGAGGGAACGCGCGACGAGATCATCAATCGACCGCAGCATCCCTACACGCAGGCGTTGTTGTCGGCAGTGCCCGAGGCTGACCCGCTGCGCGTGAAGTCGCGCGTCGTCCTTGAAGGAATGCGGATGTGACCGAGCCCGTGCGCGGCTCGTCACGCGCAGGTCGCCTGCTGCTCGTGGCGTTCTTGGTTGCAGCGATGGGCACATTCCTCTGGGGATTCTGGGTGGTCGGCGGCGTCCGCCAGAAGGCGCGCGACACGGACGCGGCGCTGCGCGCCCTTGCGTGGAGAACCCTGTGCTACCACTCGGCGGCGGGCGAGTGGCCCAAGTCCGACGACTCGCTGCGCACACTGGGAGAGGGCTGGCTTTGCGCGGCCGTGGCTGCGGCTCATGAGGGGAGCCCCGCGACGCTTGAGGGTGCCATGGCGGGACTCGTGCCGCCGGACTCGCTCGATTCGGCGCTGCGCCTTGCGCGAATCGGATACGCGCCCCAAGGAACTGGCGTTCCGCGAATCGACGCGCGTGGGAATCCCAGCGGAATCGGTACGCTCGGGGAAGTCAACGGATGGCTCGCCGCCGCCGGTGGCGCGACGGACCATCCGCCGACGAGAACTGGAGAAACGAATCCCCCATGAGTGCTGAGTCAGTGAGCGTCGAGGGAGTCATCCGAACGCTTCCGGAAACGCCGATGGTTGATGTCATGGCGGGTGCGTCACGCATCGAGCAGCGCGTTCTGGACCACGGGTTCGTTGCGCTCGTGGACTGCATGCCTCGAATGGCGCCCGAAGGCAGGACCGCCGACTACTCGATCGTGCAAGCCGCCCGCGTCTCCTACGGCGAGGGCACCAAGCAGGTGAGTGAAGATCGCGGCCTCGTTCGGTACCTGCTTCGTCACCGACACACGACGCCGTTTGAGATGGTCGAGTTCAAGTTCCATGTGGCGATGCCGATCTTTGTGGCGCGCCAGTGGATCCGCCACCGCACAGCGAATGTCAACGAGTACAGCGCACGCTATTCGATTGTGCCCGACCGCTTCTATCGGCCCACGCCCGAGTCGATCCGTGCGCAGAGCCACTCGAATCGGCAGGGCGGCGACGGCTGTGTCGACGCCGGCACTGCGGAGGAGTTTCTCGCGCTCCTCGAACGCGCCGAGGGGCTCTACAAGGACTACATGCACTTGACGGAGAAGGGCGTTGCGCGCGAACTTGCGCGCACGGCGCTGCCGGTGTCGGTCTACACCGAGTGGTACTGGAAGTGCGACCTGCACAATCTCTTTCACTTCCTTGCGCTTCGCATGGATCCGCACGCGCAGCACGAGATCCGCGTCTACGCGGACGCGATGTACCAGCTCGTCAAGCCGATCGTGCCCATTTCGTGCGAGGCGTTTGAGGACTACCGGCTCGGCTCGATGCAACTGACGCGCCTCGAAGTGGAGGCCATTCGCACCGGCGGGGCGCTGGCGACGACCAACACGCGCGAGATCGCCGAGTACGAGGAGAAGCGCGAGCGACTCGGATTGGCCAAGCCGCGGTAGCGTGCCGCGCACTCATGGGCCGAGTGCGAAGGTCTAAGACATCAGGGCGACAAGTCGGTCGCGCTTGGCCTGAGTGTCATCGTGCTCGCTGATGCGCCACTCGAGAGCGTTGACTTCGGCAACGGCGTTCATCCGGGACTCGAAGGATCTGCGAAACAAGGGCAGCTTCAGATCATTCATCAAGCGTCGACGGACGCCGAGCCGTTTGTTGAATGGCCCCGGAGCAAATCCATCGACACGCTGGTCTCTTGCGGATTCGGTTCCAAGGGGGTGTGGTCGACCGTCCGTTGGGCATGATCCCAACGCGGACCGTTGGATGTCGCCTGTCCTTCGTACCCGATGGGTCCTCCGGGGTCGAGTGTGGTGCATCGTGGGAATCTCGCGCGGGCCGTGAGTCGACAACCGTTCTGATTTCGCAGGGGGTTGCCGAGATCATCGACTTGCACGATTCGCCATCGCTCGTGCCGCCGGGTCTGAGTCTGGACGAGCGGACTTTGGATCTCGCGCTCAAGCATGACCGAGCGGCGGAATCGCGCGAGCGGGCGTGGGCGATGGACGAAGATCCCGATGGCGCCGACGCTCTAGTACCGCGCCGCTTCAGGGACGACCGTGACGAGGCCGACGAGGGGAGTGGTCTCGCCGCGCTGGATTTGCACGACGATGAGCGGGGTGGGGTGGCGGGTGCGCCAGAAACCGCCCGGCTGCGGACACTGGCCCCACACATCACGGAAGTGGTCGATGGGCATCCGCACCGTCTGACCGGCGCGCAGTGCCCCCAAGTGCTGCACGAACCGGCGATTGACCCAAATGTCGATATCGGTGTAGTCGACCATCGTCGCATTGACGAGTTCCAAGTCCAGTTCGCGCGGAATCGCCTGGATCTGCACGACGCGGTCCTGCACAAGCGCGTCGGGATACGGGCGTGTAGCGAGCGCGGGGTCGTAGAGAGTGGTCTCGCATCCCGCGCCGAGGAGACAGACCGCGCCGAACCCGATCGCCGTGACACTGAGGATGCGTTCGGATGCCCGCGGCATGGGCGCGGAGTGTAGGAGGGTCTCCCCTATCTTGGCGCAGTGAGCGTTGAGATCGAGCCAGCACATCAGACTCGGCGGCGGTCGCTGGACGCCGCGGCCGCAACGGCGCTTCGGTGCCGCGTCGACCCGCGCGTCGCAGCCCTTGTCCCCAGATTCGACGCACCGTTCTTTCAGGCAGGCCTGGCTGGGTACTCCGACTCGGCGATGCGGCTGATCGCGCGGCGTCACGGCTGCCCGTTCTGCGTGACCGAGGCACTGCTCGACCGAACGCTTCTCAACGGCGGCAAGGGGCGCGCCCGCGAGGATCCCGACATCATCGCCGCTGAGTGCGGGATGGGCGAACTCGATGACAATGTCGCCAAGACGGTGGACGATCATCCGCTGGCGGGCCAGATCATGGGCTCGCATCCCGAGGAGATGGCGCGCGCCGCGGCACAGCTCGTCAGCATGGGCCACGATGTCGTCGATGTGAATCTTGCGTGCCCGGTGAAGAAGATTCGCTCGAGCCACCGCGGCGGCCACTTCCTCGCGCACCCCGATGAGGCCATCGCTGTGCTGCGAGAAGTGCATGCGGCGGTGGGCGGACGCGTGCCATGCTCCGTGAAGTTGCGGCGCGCCTACGACGACGACCCTGCCATGGCGCGGCACTTCGAGCGAATCTTCGACGCCGCGTACGAGATCGGCTACTCGTGGACGACGGTCCACTGCCGAACGGTCGTCCAGAAGTACTTGGGACCCGGACGATGGGAGTTCCTCGCGGAGCTCGTTGCGCGCCGGAGCGACTGCGTCATTTTCGGCTCCGGCGACATCTGGTGCGTTGAGGACATCTTCGCGATGATCGAAGAGTGCGGCGTGACCGGCGTCGCCGTGGCACGCGGCTGCATCGGCAATCCATGGATCTTCCGTCAGGCGCGCCAACTCATGCGCGGCGAAGAGCCCATGGCACCCACCATCGCACAACAGCGTGAAGTGCTGCTCGATCACCTCTCGTTGGCGACGACGCTGCATGGCGAGCGCTCCGCCGGTCAGCGCATGCGGAAGTTCGCAATCCGCTTCGCGTCGCACCACCCGTCCTCGGCACAAGTCAAAGCCGAGTTCATTCGGTGCGAGAGCCTTGAGGCGTGGCACGCCGTCCTCGACCTCCACTACGGTCCGGCCGCGACTGCCCCCTGACTCGCGCGGACGAAGATTGTGGCACCTCCGGGACCCGGTGCGAGATCGCTGCTTCCAAGTCGACCGGCCACGGCCATGGGGTTCCCGAACTCGTCGGCTCCGAGCGCCACGCGGTAGCCGTCGTGGAAGTCCGGTGCCGCGTGCGACGCGGTCAAGCACGACTCGACCGCGGTCGTTCCATCCGGATCCACCTGAACCGTGTACACGCTTCCGGCGGCGGCGCAGGATTCCGATGCGCCGACCACGAGCAACTTCCCGGTCATGGCGAGCGACATGCCAAACGCCTCGGGATGAGGTGGCGAGTCAGGGCACGACGACGGGGGTGACACGATGGTGCTCGCGTGCTCCCATCGCTCGCTTGGCAGCCCAATGTCGATGCATCGATAGAGGTAGACGGCTCCGCTGGAATCGCTTTCGAGCGGCGCGCCAACGGCGAGCAGGTCACTCGCGGTACCAAGGGCGAGAGCAGCGCCAAACGACCCACCGAGTTGCGGGCTTGGCGATGTGAGTCGCGTCGAGTGACGCCAACCATCTTTCCCGAGCCGGTAGACATCGACGCAACCGCTCGCCGCCGAACCTAGGGATGCACCGGGAGCACCGACCGCCGCCGTGGCCCCCATGAGCGCGACGGAACTTCCAGAACGAAGGCCCATCGCAGCGCCTTGTGTCGGTGGAGCAAGCGCCGCCTCGTGCCGCCATCCCCCGGGTGCCGATACGAAGACCTCGGCCAGTCCCGCTGCGAATCCACTCCCGGAGTGCCCAGGCGAACCCACGAGCAGCCGCGCCCCGTCGATCGCCACTGCCGCGCCGAAGGTCGCGCCCGAACGCGGATCCTTCGAGCGCAGCAGCGCGACGACCTCCCACCCACTCCGCCCCTTCCCCGTGATCGCAGAGTCCTCCCCCGGAGGGGCCCGACGATAGAGGCGCACGCTTCCGGACTGAAATCCTCCGGGCCACCCTCCATGTGATCGATCTCTCGCGCCCATTTCGTGCGGCGCGCCGATGGCCAGAATCGATCCCGATGCCTCCAGCGCGAGCGCGCCTCCAAACCAAGCGTGGCGGTCATCCATCGGATGACGGATCACTGAGGGCATTGAGACCCCGCGGTCCGAGCAGTGCCAGATCGCGACCGCGCCCGCGTCGAGTCCGAGGTCCGCGTCGCGCCCGCCTCCGACAGCGACGGTTCCTTCGCGGCTCGCGGCGACTGCCGAGCCGAGCCCGAGCGGCATCATCACGGAAGGGGCCTTCAGCCATGCGACTTCGTCCCACGCTGGCGCAACGATGGCCACGCCTCCAAGCGCGACGCCTCGCGTCGCCAACCATCGCCACTTCCTTGCTGATCTTTCTTCCATCGGGCACGACGCTATGGCCGCGGCGTGGCTGCCGAGGAAATGGGTCCATTTTTCCTGCGGTACAACTGGGGGATGTCGATGCCAGCCACCATCCAACGAGAGCACTACGCCTACGCCGACGGTTCCACGCAGTGCCGCGGTCTCGTGTGCCGCCTCGCGAGCCTCACACTTCCTGCGCCCGTCATCGTCAGCTGTCACGCGTGGGGCGGGCGCGACGCGCTCGCCGACGCCGCCGCCGAGCGCTTCGCACGCATGGGGTGGATCTCCCTTGCGGCAGACCTCTATGGAAACGGGAAGACCGCGACCGAGCGCAACGAATGCTCCGCGCTCATGACACCGTTCATGAAGGACCGCGCGATGCTGCGTGAGCGGCTTCGCGCCACGGTCGCCGCAGCGCAGCGCATCCCCGGAGCCGACGGATCACGCGTCGTGGTTGCGGGATTCTGCTTCGGTGGACTCTGCGCACTTGATGCCGCGCGCGCGGCGATCCCAGGCGTCGTCGGCGTGGCATCGTTCCACGGACTGTTCACGCCGCCGCAACTGGGACCGCAGGGGCCGATCGCCGCGAAGGTTCTCGTCATGCACGGCTGGGACGACCCGATGGCGAAGCCAGACACGGTCCTCGCGCTCGCCACCGAACTCACGACCGCCGGCGCCAAGTGGGAGATCGACGCCTACGGCCAGACCGTCCACGGCTTCACGAACCCGTCGGCGGCGGACCCCGCAAGCGGCATCGTCTACGACGCACTCGCGTGCGACCGCGCCTTCGCGCGCGTTGAGAGTTTCCTTGCCGAGTGCGCGTGAGTTGCCCGACCTGATGAATGCTGTCAAACTGCGCGTACGGCGACGACGCCAAAGCCGATCAGGATGATCCCCACGATCAGCGCCCGAACCCACATGTTGTTTCGGATCAGAAGTTGGACGGCGCGCATGCCAGCAAACGCGCCATCGGCGCGGTGACCTGCCATGCACCGGAGTCGCGTCACGGCAGCGCCCCCCAGCGCGAAAAGATGTGCGTGAGGTCACCGCCCCCGACGGTTCCATCGTCATCAAGATCGCACGGATGGGGGGCCGCGAGCCCCCATGCGCTGAGAACAAAGGCGAGATCGAACCCGCCGACAACACCGTCGAGATCGAAGTCTCCGACGGCGACCTCGCAGAGATCGAGCCTGCCGTCGAGGTCGTCGTCGTGCGCACCGGCGGCCAACTGTGCCGGATCGGCGATCTCATTCTCATCGCAGTCAGGAGTGGATCCAGCCACAAGCGCCAACGAGTTGTACTCCCCGGCGCCCACGACGCCGCACGCACCGAGTGTCGTCGGCACCGTGCACTGTCCCTGAGTGTTTCTCCCGAACGCGCGCACGCTGCCGTCCGTCCTGAGGGCGACCGTGTGCCTGTAGCCGCCGGCGATTCCGTCGCAGGGGCCGAGAGAACTCGGCACCGTGGCCTGTCCGTCGGCATTGAGTCCCCACGCGACCACCATTCTGGACGCCGCAATCGCGATCGTGTGTGATCCACCAGCCGCGATGGCGACGCAGGCACCGAGCGTCGCTGGGACGGAGCACTGTCCGTAGGCATTGCCTCCCCACGCTCGCACGACTCCATCGGTGCGCAGCGAAACGGAGTGGATGGTGCCGCCATCAACGCGCGAGCATGCACCGAGGTCCGACGGGACCGTGGCCTGCGAGTTCGTGTCGAGTCCCCAACCACGGACGGTGCCGTCGAGGCACACAGCCAGCGAGTGCTTGGTCCCCGCGCCGATCGCTGTGAAGGGGCCGGCCCAAGTCGGAACCGAGCACTGGCCCGCGTCGTTGCGCCCCCACGCAAAGACGAGTCCCGTCGTCGTGAGCGCCAGCGAGTGCTCCGAGCCAGCCGCGACGCGCTGGCATGGCACAAGGTCCGTTGGCGCGACGCACTGCCCAAAGAAGTTGTAGCCCCACGCGCGCACCGTGCCATCTTCGGTCACCGCCAGTGTGAACGAAGAGCCGCCATCGATCATCGTGCACACACCGAGCTCGGTGGGGACAGGGCTCTCGCTGTAGGTCGTGGATCCCCACACTTGCACGGCGCCATCGCCTGCGAGAGATGCCGAGTGAAGCGTGCCCCCGGCAAGCGACGCCACGCCGGCGAGTTCGGCTGGGGGCGTCGACTGTCCATTGGAGTTGTATCCCCACGCACGAACGATTCCGCCCGTCGTCAGAGCCAACGAGTGGTATCCCCCAGCCGCAATGGCGCTGCACGGTCCGAGAGCGCTTGGGATCGCACACTGACCGTACGAGTCATCGCCGAACGCACGCACCTCACCATCCTGTCGAAGCGCGAGAGTGTGCGCACTCCCCGCGCAAAGCCATGCGCAGTGGCCGAGGTTGGCGGGCGTGCTCGATTGCCCGGACGCGTCTGATCCCCACGCCACCACACTGCCGTCGATCCGCAGGGCGAGCGAGTGGGCGGCGCCGCCGGCGAGGGCTCCAACGAGACCGATGTTGGACGGAATCGTGCACTGCCCCGACGAATTGAGACCCCACGCGCGGACATTGCCGTCCTTGCGGAGCGCGAGGGAGTGTGCGCCGCCGCCGGCAATCGCCGCGCACGCTCCAAGTGTTGCGGACACCGTTGACTGTCCGCTTGAGTTGTCACCGAAGGCGCGGACGAGGCCGTCCACGCGGATCGCCAGCGAGTGACGAGTGCCACATGCAATCACGGTGCATGGGCCAAGGTCGCTCGGCGGTACGCACTGACCAAACTGGCTTCGTCCCCACGCGCGCACCAGCCCGTCACTGCGGAGTGCGACCGTGTGGTTCTCACCCGCCGCAATGGACTGGCAGGGCCCAAGGTTGGTAGGAACAATCGACTGGCAGATGTCGTTCGATCCCCAGGCACGCGCGCTGCCGGCGGGAATCGTCTGCGCTGAGGCCGCGGTCACAAGGGCAGCACCGACGGCGGACCCAGTGATTCCACACCATCGGTGGAGTTCAGCTACGCCCTGACCACTCGTTGCCATCGCCATGCTCCGTCGAGCCGCCGTGCGCCTCTGCGGCATCCGTGCCACCGACCGCCTCCGTCACCCTGCGACACCCCGGACCCCCCAGGAGGGCCCGTAAAACTCGTCATCGCCACAAAACAAGCATAAAAACCAGCATTTTGCTCAATTCAGCCGTGAAGACGCGAGTCATCGTACTTCAGCCGAAAGAAACTTCAACTGCATGACTGCAAAAACTTCAGCCGGCTGGCGTGTTCCGTCTACTTCCCGCGCTTGCCGCGGCGACCCTGCTTGAAGCCCTTCTTGTGGCCCCGTTCGATCCGCGCGGCACCGCGACCGCCAACGAATCCACGATCCCTCTTGCCCTGAGGCTGAGCTTCTGGGCCGCCATGGCCACCGCCGCCGGCCCGCTTGGCGACGCGAACCAGGCTCAAGTCCATCTGTCGCGTCGCAAGGTCAATGAGCGCGATCTTCACTTCGACGGCATCGCCCACCCCGAGGCTCGCGCCACTCCGCGGATTCGTGAGGCGACCCGTCGATTCACTCTTGGTCCATCTCTGACCCGCTCCCATGTCGCGGGTGCGGACCATGCCGTCGACGAGAAATCGATCGAGCATCACGAACACGCCGCCGCCTCCCTGTGACACACCGGTCACGACACCATGCAGCGTGTCATCAAGGTGGTGGTCTTTGAGGAACTGCAGGACGAGGAACGCGCGCAACTCGCGCTCAGCGCCTTCGGCGTTGACCTCGGCATCCGAGCAGTGCTGGCCAGCGGCGACAAGATCGTCCGCGGGTTCGACGCGCGGATCGTCGCGCAGACGGTCCAGAAGTTCGCGGCGCCGCTTTCCGCCGGGCGGTTTCGCGCCGTTCTCAGTGAGTTCCGTCCACGCCTGCAGCATCCGATGGGTGATGAGGTCCGGGTAGCGGCGGATCGGGCTCGTGAAGTGCAGGTAGTGCTCGCTCGCGAGCGCGAAGTGTCCGATGAGCGACGGCGAGTAGACCGCCTTCGCCATCGAGCGGAGAACCGCAAAGTGAATCGCCCGTTCGCTATCGGTGCCGCGGACGCCGTCAAGGAGCGCCTGCAGGTCCTTGCGCGTCGGCGTGTCGGGGAGCCGCACCTTCGCCGCGCGAGCGCAGACGCGAAGCGCCTCAATGTCGTGGAAGTCCGGCTCGGGGTGGATGCGCCGAAGGGCGGGAACCGCCAGCGAGGCGAAGAGTCGTGCGACGGCCTCGTTGGCCTCGACCATGAACATCTCGATCAGCGTGTGGGTGAACGCTGTGTCTTCGGGTTGCACATCGCGAACTCGCCCGTCGTCGCCGAATGTGAGTTCCGATTCCGGAAGCGCCAGCACGATCATCCCTTCGCGCAGGCGTCGCGCGCGCAGAGTCCGAGCGAGCGCGTTGCAGAGTTTCAACTCGTCGCGCAGCGCATCATCGACGGGTGTCTCCGTGCGCGCGTGCGTCCTCGCACCGGCAAGATCGCCGTCGATGGCGGCCTGCGCTTCGAGATAGGTCATTCGCTTTCGACTCTTGATGACCGTCGAGGCGTATCGCTCGAACAGCACCTTGCCATCCTTGTCGAATGAGATCCAGACACTCTTGGCCAGCCGCGCCACGCCTTCTTGCAGTGAGCACACGCCGTTCGAGAGGGTCTCGGGAAGCATCGGAATGACGCGGCGCGGGAGGTAGCAACTCGTCGCGCGTCGGCGTGCCTCCTCGTCGAGCGCACCGCCATTGGCCACGAAGTGCGCGACATCCGCAATGTGCACCGCAAGCGTCCACTCCTCGCGTTGGGCGTCGAAGGAGATGGAGATCGCATCATCGAAGTCGCGCGCGTCGGGAGGGTCGATCGTGAAAACTGATTCGCTTCGCAAGTCAAGGCGACCCGCCCAACTCGCCTCGCGTGCGGCCTCAAAGGTTCGTGCGACCGCAGCCGCCTCGTCGAGGGCAGCCTCGGGGAACTCCTCGGTGAGCCCATGCGTCACCATCACTGAGGCGGTCTCCGCATCGGGCTCGCCCGAGACACCCAAGCGCTGCGTGATGACGCCCTCGGCGCGCGATCGTTGATCGGGGAACCGAGTGATCTCGACGATCACCTTGTCACCGACCGTCGCATCCTTCGCGCCGGGATCACGAACAACGATGGGCTCGGTGAGCGACTTGCCGTCGGGAAGCACGATCCATCCGCGCCCTTCCTTCGCGAGTTCGCCGGAGAATCGTGTTTTGGCTCGTGCGAGGACCTCCACAACGCGGGCGGTTGGCCTCGCGTCCGGCGCGCGATCCCACTCCGCGCCTCGCCGAATGATCGCCACGCGCACGCGGTCGCCGGATATTGCGCCGCCGGTGTCGCTCTCGGCGACATAAAGATCGCCCTCGCGGCTCGGGATGTCCGGGATGAAGTATCCGCTGCCGGGGCCTCGCGCGCCGATGCGAATGCGTCCAATCGACTCTTCCTTGTAACGCGTCAGACGCACGAGATCATCGGAGCTGATGTCGATCGAATCTTCGTGCGCGAGCGCATCGAGCGTCGCTCGGAACTCAGCCGCGTCGTTGACAAGGATTCGCAACTGCCGTTCGAGTTCACGCGTGCGCACCGGGCGGTAGCCGCTGTGCCCGAGGTGGTCGAGAATTTGCTTTCGATACGCCTGACTCATCGGGATCGCCGTTTCGCGGAACCCGGCGGCTTCGACTTCGTGCGCCCCGCCTGCACGATGTTCCCGACACCGCGACCTTCGCGCGCGTGGTTCTTGCTACGCGCGGCCGGGATCGGCGCCGCTGCGGGCTCCTTTACGGGCTCCTTCACGGGCTCCTTCACGGGGGGCTTCGACGGACCAGTGGGCTTCGTTTCGCTCTTCGCGTCAGTCTTCGCATCCGACTTGCCTTCGGTCGTGGCAGGCTCCGCCGCCTTGGAATCCGCGTCAGCGGCCTTCTTGTAGGCGTCGCTTCTGTAGTCAGTCTCGTAGAAGCCGCCCCCCTTGAACAGGATGCCGCCGCCCGTAGAAAGCTTGCGCTCCACCTTGCGCTTGCCGCAGCGCGGGCAGGTCTTCACCGGCGATGCCAGGATGGACTGGAACTGCTCGAACTCGTGGCTGCACGCGCGGCAGCAATACTCGTAGGTCGGCATTCGTCAGCTCGCGGACGGAACGACCGCGACCTTGGCGCTGCGCAGCGGCACATCGCCGAATCGGTATCCCGCCTGCATGCAGATCGCAATGTGGCCGGGCTTGGCGCTGTCCGAGGCCTGCTGCATGACCGCCTCGTGGATGTTCGGGTTGAACTCGTCGCCCACGGCGGGTTCGACTCGCTCGACGCCGCACTTGGCGAGCGCCTTGATCGTCTCGCTGCGAAATGCCTGCACGGCCTCCGCGAGTTTCCGTGCGTCGAGCGTACCAAGGTCGTGACCGACCGCGACATCCAAGTGTTCGAGAACGGGGACGATCGCTCGCGCGAGAGCGGCCACGCCGTGATCGCGCGCGCGGATCTCGTTGTCGACCGCGCGCCGTTGATAATTCTGAAAGTCAGCGAGCGCACGGAGGTACGCGGCGGTCTTCTCGTCGAGTTGCCGACGAAGTTCAGTGATGGGATCCATCGTCGCGCCGTCCGCTGAGCCCGCGTCCGTCGGAATGGGAACTTCTGGGATCGCTGACTCGGGCGCGTCACCCTCTGGTCGTGTCTTCTTCATGGCCTAGTTGCCTGAAATCGTATCCTTGATTTTCTTCCACACGGTCCGCCCGGGTGCCATGAGTTCCTCGCCGGGCGTGAGTTCGACTTTCGCAAGTTTCTCGAGCAGTTCGCGTTGCTCGGGCGTCACTTTTCGAGGCACCTTGATCAGGACGCCGACGCGCAAGTCGCCGCGGCGCTCGGGCGCGCGCAGGTGCGGGAGCCCGGCACCGACGATCGTGAGGATCTCACCATGCTTGGTGCCTCTCGGAACCTCAAGCTGGGACGAACCGTCGAGGGTCGTCACCATGGTCGTGCCACCAAGAACCGCCAAGGAGTAACTGACTTCGTGGCCGACGACGAGGTCGTCCTCCACGCGCTCGAACGACTCGTGGTCCTTGACGCGCACCACCACATGGAGGTCTCCGCGTGGACCCTTACCGGCGGCATCGGACTCCGGCGGTGGCGGTTCACCCTCGCCCGTGATGCGAATCGCCTGTCCATCGGCGATCCCCGGCGGGACCTTGATGGTGAGCTTCCGGCGCTTCGCCACGCGCGCGGCCCCGCGGCAATCCGCGCAGACTTCGGCGATGACGGATCCTCGCCCGCGACAGTTGGGGCAAGTCGTCACCATTCGGAACATCCCACCGAGACCGGACTGCGCCACCTGTCCGTTGCCGTGACAGGTCGGACACTTGATGGGCTTGGTGCCAGGCTTCGCGCCCGTGCCCTCGCACGACGCGCAGACATCGCGCCGCGAGAAAGGCACTTCGTGCTCGACACCCTCAAGGACATCCTTCAGTTCGATCTCAATCGTGGTCTCGAGGTCGTAACCGCGTGCGGGGCCACGGCGGCCTTGCCGTGCGCCGCTGGATCCGCCGCCCATCCCTCCCCCAAAAATGTCGTTGAAGATCGAGAAGATGTCGTCGGGGCGCATCCGGGAGAAGTCGTGGCCGGGCGACTGGCGCAGCCCTGCGTGGCCGTGCTTGTCGTAGAGCGCACGCCGCTCAGGGTCTGCGAGAACCTCGTACGCCTCTGCGCAGGCCTTGAACTCGGTCTCAGCCTTGGGATCCCCTGGATTTCGGTCGGGATGCCACTTCATCGCCATGCGGCGATAGGCCCGCTTGACCTCGTCGCCATTGGCGCTGCGCTCAACGGAGAGCACTTCGTAGTAGTCGCGTTCAACGGCCATGACTCAAAGGTTCCTGGCGTTGCATCCGGAGGCAACCGCGGCGGAGAACGAAAAAGCGGAGGAGCGGGGGCCGTCTTCGGGCACCTCGCTCCTCCGCTGTCGCTTCGCGTGTCTCAGGAGATCGCTCCCTCGGCGGGGGCGGTCTCGTCCTTGAGCTCCGTCACAAGGACATCTGTCGTCAGCATGAGTCCAGCGACGCTGGCGGCGTTCTCGATGGCCGCTCTGGCCACGAGTGCCGGATCGATGATCCCGGCGCCGATGAGGTCTTCATACTCGCCGGTGGAGGCGTTGAATCCGTAGGCACCCTTTCCAGTAAGGACGTTGTCCACCACGATGTCACCGTCGACGCCGTAGTTGGCAGCGATCTGCCAGCAGGGCTTCTTGAGCGCCTCGGCGACGATGTCGTAGCCGAAGGCCTCATCGCCCTCGGCAGACTTCTTGGCCGCCAAGACCGCAGAGACGGCGCGCAAGTAGGCGACGCCGCCGCCGGCGACATACCCCTCCTTGGCGGCTGCGCGCGTGGCGTGCAGCGCGTCGTCGACGCGATCCTTCTTCTCCTTCATGGCGATCTCAGTCGGCGCGCCGACATGGATGATGGCCACGCCGCCGGTGAGCTTGGCGAGCCGCTCCATGAACTTCTCACGGTCGTAGTCGGAGGTTGACTTCTCGTGAAGGGTCTTGATCTGCGTGACTCGTTCGGTGATCGCTGCCTTCTTTCCCGCGCCTTCGATGATCGTGCAGTCATCCTTGGTCGCGATGATCCGGCGAGCCGAACCGAGTTCGTTGAGTTCGACATCGGCAAGGCTTCGGCCGAGGTCATCGGCGAAGAAGGTGCCTCCGGTCAGCGTGGCGATGTCGCCGAGCATGGCCTTGCGGCGGTCGCCGTATCCAGGCGCCTTTACAGAGCATATCTGCAGTACGCCACGGAGCCGATTGACGACGAGCGCCGTGAGCGCCTCGTTGTCGACTTCCTCGGCGATGATGAGCAGCGGTTTGCTCGCCGCGGCCACCTTGTTCAAGAGCGGCAGCAGATCGACGAGATTGGAGATCTTCTTCTCGTAGATGAGGACGAGCGCGTTCTCAAGAACACACTCCGCCTTCTTCGGGTCCGTCATGAAGTAGGGAGAGATGTAGCCCTTATCGAAGCACATGCCTTCGACATAGTCCAGAGTCGTCTCGGCCGTCTTTCCTTCCTCAATCTCACAGACCCCGTCAGCACCGACCTGGTGGATGGCCTTCGCGATGAGCTCGCCGATCTCGGTATCGAGGTTGGCGCTGACCGTCGCGACCTTCTTGAGATCGTCCTTGCCCTTGCACTTCACGGAGGCGTTCGCGATGGCGTCAGCCGCGGCCTTGGCCGCGTCGTTGATGCCGCGCTGGATCGCCACGGCGTGCGCTCCCGAAGCGACGAACTTGAGGCCGCCATTGAAGATCGATGCGGCGAGCAGCGTCGCCGCGGTCGTGCCGTCGCCGGCCACATCCGCGGTCTTCTTCGCCACCTGCGCCACGAGCTTCGCGCCCATGTTCTGGAATGGGTCCGCGAGTTCGACTTCCTTCGCGACACTCACGCCGTCCTTGGTCACGGCGGGATTGCCAAAGGACTTCTGGACGATGACATTGCGACCCGAGGGTCCCATCGTCACGGCGACCGCCTGAGCGATCTGGTCGACCCCGCGCTTGAGTTCAGCCTGCGCGGCGATCGTGTACTTCATCTGCTTTGTGGACATTGCGTGTTCCTTCTTGGGATGCGTGCTCAGCCTTCGAGGACGCCGAGGAGTTCGCTCTCGCGAATGATGAGGTGCGTGATGCTCTTGATCTCGATCTCGGTGCCCGAGTACTTCCCGTAGACCACCGTGTCGCCCTTCTTGACCGTCGGGGACAGGCGCGTGCCGTTGTCGAGGAGCTTTCCCGGACCCACTGAGACGACCTTGCCCTGCATGGGTTTCTCCTTCGCGCTCTCGGGAAGGAATATGCCTGACGCGGTCTTGGTTTCTGGGTCAAGGGGCTTGATGACGATGCGATCCTCGAGTGGTCGAACTGTGCTCATTGGTGTTGCTCCGTGTTGAGAAATGTGTAGAAGTTGATGTTGATGTTGCTCAGAAGTCCATGCCGCCCATGCCGCCC
>SXGT01098207.1_pt1 | contig 15252 bp, 11 predicted proteins | sample 3176221 | NCBI WGS metagenome assembly SXGT01 (sample SAMN11356862, study PRJNA531348) | freshwater metagenome | isolation source: freshwater sample F1-120 | place: China: Fuxian Lake, Yuxi | collected 2017-12-25
GTCGTCGACCTGCAGGAACTTGATCGCATAGTCCTTGCCGATCGACATGCGCCGCGCCCGATACACCAACCCGAACATGCCGCCGCCGAGCTTCGTCGTGATCTCGAATCCGGGCACGTAACCGGGCTTGCGGTAGTCGCGATAGAACGCTTCCCAGTCCGGCAATCGGCCTTCGGGTGCGGGGGTCATGGCGGGCAAGAGTCTACCGGCGCGAGCCTCGGCGTGGCGACGTGGCGCCGGCTTGCGCAACCGGCGACCCCGGCGCCACGGGGAAACTCGCCGTACTCGGGCCACGAAATCCTGGCACCCGCCCCGCGTTGCTCTGCCGTGGTCGACGACCGCACCATCGCCGCCGCCTTGGCGCAGTATCTCGCGAGCGCGGGACTGCCCGCCGATTGCGGCGTGTCGCTGCGCTGGGTGACCGTGCGCCTGTTCGGCATCCCGATCGCCTTTCCCAATTGGGACGCGCGGCGGCGCGTGCTGTTCCGCCACGACGTGCATCACTTGCTGACCGGCTACCGGACCACGTGGACCGGGGAGGCCGAAATCGCCGCCTTCGAACTGCGCACCGGCTGCCGCGACTACGTGGCGGCGTGGTTCTTCAACTGCGGCGGCTGGTTGTTCGGGCTCGCGATCGCGCCTCGCCGACTGTTCCTCGCGTTCGTGCAAGCCCGCGACTGCCGCAATCTCTACGCGATGCCACGCGAACGCATTGACGGCATGACCGTCGAGGGCGGGCGGCGCGAACTCGGCCTCACGCAGCCGGCTCGCTGCACAACCGCCAGGGACGTCGGCGCCTTCGTGCTGTGGAGCACGGCCATCGTCGCCGTCTATGTGGTTGCACCGCTGCTGCTGACGGCGCTCGTGGTCTGGCTTGCCACGAACCGATGACGGCGAACGCCGACGCCCGCGTTCCGTAGCGCCCGACCGCCCCGTAAGCTGGCCCGCTTGTCGAACCTCGACCAGACCCAAACCTGCCGCCACTTCGGCGCCTGCGGCGGTTGTTCCCTGCTGGACGTGCCGATCGCGCAGCAACTGGCGCAAAAGCAGCAGCGCGCCCGCGAACTGCTGGCGCCGTTCCTCGACGGCATCGAGCCCGCGATCACGCTGCCGCCGCGACCGCCGCGCCACGACCGCACCACGATCCTGTATCCGGCGCAACTGCACGAACGGGAACTGCAGCTCGGCATCTACCGCACCGGCACGCACGAAATCGAGCCGATCCGCGACTGCCGCATCCAGCACAAGGCGCTGACCGGGCTCGCCGTCAAGGTCGGCGAGCTGCTGCGCACTCTCAACCTGTCGGTCTGGCTCGAACAGACCGGGAACGGCCTCGTGCGCGCGTTCCGCGCCCGCGTGATGCCGGGCACCAACGAACTGCTGCTCGGCCTCGTGGTCACCCGCGAGCAGTTCTCCGAACGCGATCGCCTCGGCCGCGACCTGCAGGCGCTGGCGAAGGACCTGCGCGATGACCAGGGCCGCCCAATGCACCTCGTCGGTCTCGTGCTCGACGTCAACGACCGCCCCGGCAACGTGCTGCTCGGCAAACGCGCGGTAGCCCTGCGCGGCGACACGTGGCAACACGACAACCAGGGCGGGCTGCGCTTCCGCGTGTCGTGGCACTCGTTCTACCAACTGAACCGCCACGCCGAAGCGATCCTGTTCCAGCCGGCGATGGCGATGCTCGGCCACGTCAAGGGACTGCGGGTCGTCGATGGCTACGGCGGCGTCGGCACGTTCATGCTGCGGCTGCTGCGGCGCGAGGCGGCACACGTGACCTTGATCGAGAGTTCGCCGAGCGCCTGCGACGATGCCCGGGCCAACCTGCGTGCCAACAGCTTCGGCAACGGGGAGGTGCGCGCGGAAGCGTTCGGCGCGTCGCCGCTGCCGGCCTGCGACCTGTTGGTGGCCGATCCGCCGCGGGCCGGACTGATGGCGCCCGGCGCCGCCGCGATCCTCGCGGCGCCACCGCCGCGCATGCTGCTGGTGTCGTGCTCGCTCGACTCGTTGGCGCGCGACCTCGCCGCGCTGCACGCCGCGTATCGCGTCACCGCCTCGCGGCTGTGCGACCTGTTCCCGCACACCGAGCACGTCGAAGCGGTGACGATGCTCGAACGGCGCTGACCGCGGCGCTCAGCGACCGAACTTCTTCGCGATGCGCCCGCGGAACGTCGTCATGATCGCCTTCGCCAGGTCGTTGGACCCGGCGATCCACTCGGCGTTGCGCAGCACGCGCGGGCTCGTCTGCGCGCGAATCGCCGCGAGGTAGGGTTCGACGCGCGCGAACAGCAACAGGCCCTCACCGTTGCTTTCGAGCAGGAACTCGGCGTGCACGACGCCGTGCTTCGCCATCCCGTAGACCATTTCCCAGTAGGTCGTGGTCTGCCGCCAGGCGCGATTCAGCGGGTGCTCGGGTTGCAGGATCGCGAGTGCCTCGGCTTCGTTCTTCGGCCAGAAGTCGCGGTTGATCGCGTCGCGCGACTCACGCATGACCGCCTCGCGGCGCATGTCGTAGATCTTCAGGACGAGTTCGGCATCGTGATGGTCGGGTGCGGACTTGCTCATGCCGACAGCGTCGCCGACGGCGGGCGGCGACGGAAGGGTTCGCCCGCGCCGAGGCTGTCACGCGTCGTGCAGCGGTGCGTGCCCCCCATGGCACGGGACGGCGACCGAGCGGAATTCGGCGGTCGCCAACGGTGCCGATGGGACACGACAGTTCCTCGTCGCGAGCACGGGACGCAACGCGATCGAAACGGTATTGTCGGTCGCGCTGCGTGTGGCTCGACCCGGGCGCAAGCGGCAGCGCACCGTCCTCGAACAGCACCCCTGAGCCAAACGCACGACCAGGTTGGTTCCGATCTGATGCTCCGCCTCCACGCCGCACTCGCCTTCCTGACGCTCGCTTCGCTGCCGGCGCAGAAGGCGCCCGAGCCCGACCGCGACCCCGCCCGCTCGTTCTTCGCGCGCGGCGAAGTGGTGTCGGTCCGCATCCAACTGCAACCGTCCGAACGCGAGAAGCTGCGCCACAAGGCGCGCGAGTACGTGCCGGCCGAACTCCGCATCGGCGACGAAGTGTTCGCCCAGGTCGGCGTGAAACTCAAAGGTGCCGCCGGCAGCTTCCGCGAGATCGACGACCGGCCGGGCTTCACCGTGCATCTCGGCAAGTTCGGCGGGGAAGCACGCTTCCACGGCCTCACGCGCTTCCACCTGAACAACGGCGCCCAGGACGATTCCCGCCTGTGCGAGTGGCTCGGCCACGAAGTCTTCACCGCCGCCGGCCATCCGGCCCCGCGCGTGGCCCATGCGCGCGTCTGGCTCGACGGCAAGGACCACGGGCTCTACGTGCTGCGCGAGTCGTTCGACAAGCAGTTCCTGGTGCGCGTGTTCGGCAACGACTCCGGCAACCTCTACGACGGCGGCTTCTGCCAGGACGTCGAAGCGAACCTGGAGAAGGACAGCGGCGAGGGCCCCGACGACCATTCCGATCTGCATGCGCTGCGCGATCTGTGCCGCGGTGTCGATGCGAATCGTGGCGAAGCGCTAGCGGCGGCGATCGACATGCCCGCCTTCATCGACTTCCTCCTGCTCGAGTCGATGCTCGGCCACTGGGACGGCTATTCGCGCAACGCGAACAACTACCGCCTGTGGATGCCGACGCAGGGCAAGGCCACGTTCCTGCCGCACGGCATGGACCAGCTGCTCGGCGACAACGACTATTCCGTGCTCGACCATCCGCCCGCGATCGTCGCGAGTGCCACGCTGCAGGTGCCGTCACTGCGCAAGCGCTACCGCGACCGCATGAAGGCGCTGCTGCCGCACTTCCAGCCGGCGCGCCTGGTGCCGAAGCTCGAAGCGATGGCGGCGAAGCTGCAGAAGGAACTGCGCGCCGGTGACGGCGACGTGCAGGCGCACGCCGAAGCGGTTCGTTCGCTGATCGACCGCGTGCGCGCGCGCCACGAGAGCCTGGAGAAGCAGAGCCGCGCTCCGGAGCCCAAGGCGCTGCAGCTGGCGATCGGCAAGTCGCTGGCCCTGAAGACCTGGAATCCGGCGGCGGAGACCGACGGCATCGAACTCGCCAAGCGAGGTTTCCAGGGCATTCCCTCGTTGCACGCCCGCTGCACCCACGGCGACGGCGTCCGCCACGCGCTGTTCCGCACCCACCTGCTGCTCGGCAAGGGACGCTACCGGCTGCGCGGCATCGCCCGCTGTGACGACCTCGTGCAACCGCCGAAGGACGGCGAGGGCAACGAACACGGCGGCGTGCGCCTGCGCGTCGATGGCAACCACAGCGAGCGACTGTCCGGCGATCGCAACTGGCAGCCGCTCGAGTGCGACTTCGAAGTCGGCGAGTTCCAGCGCAGCGTCGAGCTCGCGTGCGAGGTGAAGGCGCTGGGCGGCCAAGGCTGGTTCCGCGCCGACTCGCTGCAGCTCGTGCGGCTGCCGGACTGAAGTTCACTTCCAGTCGGGCAGCCGCTTCAGCCCATCGAGAACGTGCTCGGCCATGAGCCGGTAGCCCTCGTCGTTGACATGGCCATCGGACGATCGCATCGCGTGGATGCGTTGGGCGCCGATTTTCTCGGCGAACGTCGTCTCGACATCGATGCATGCGGCATTGTGCTCACGCGCGAACGCCACGTTGCGACGCCCGTAGGGTGTGGCAATCGGATAGGTGAGGAACACCGGTACGGCTCCGTGCTTCGCCGACTGGGCCATGATCTTGGCCCAGTGCTGCGTGAGAACAGCCTCCTGAGCCTTGCCATCGAGGGCGGCTATGCAATCGTCGGCCGACTCGACCATCCGTTCGCGGACATCTGCATCGCACGAGAAACCCCGCGCCAGTCGGCGAACCACCGGGACAAGCTCTGGCTTGCCTTCAATCGTGCCCGACAAGTCGTCCTGCAGAGCTCGGGCATCATTGGTCACCGTGAAGCACTCGAGACACGAGAGGATTGCGTCCTCGAAACGCTTGCTGAACACCTCGACCTTGCTGCGAACCATGTACGTGTACGGGCCCTTCCACGTCTTCTGGGCCGTCAGCGCCGACTCGTTCGCTTCGGCCAATTCCCCCAGCTGCAACTGGGCCCACCCGAGAGTGGTGCGCACGGTCGCTTCCTCGGGCCACTTGGCCAGAAACTCAATCGCGACGGCCTTGGCCTCGGCGTGCTGGTTGACAGCGTCGAGAGCCGAGACCAGGCCACGGCCGACCCAGTAGTTCTTCGTCTCCTTCCACTTCGTCCACAACCAATCGAGATGCACCTGGCTTTCGGCCGTGCGCCCGGATCGCGCCAGTGCATTGACCAACGCCGAACGTATCGACGGTTCGTTCGGCGAAACAGCGAGAGCCGACCTGAAGGAAGCAATGCTACCTTCGTAGTTCTTCTCGCCTAAGGCACGCCAACCGGCATCGGTGATCTTGTTCACGCCCGGCACGTACGCGGCGATCGAAGCCTCTTTGGGATAGGCCGTCGGCCATGGAATTGTCCGCGGCTCCCACTCGGGCCCTCGCGGTCCACGAGATGGCGAAGCTGCTGGCGCCTCGCCGCGGATCGCGCCGATCGCCCAGGCGAGAAGGCGGGGCAGACGCCATCGGAAGCGATACGACTGGTAGTCCTCGTACGTCGTTCCATCGTCAACCAAGTCGGGACGCGACCAAAGGTCGTTGCGGCCGATCAACACCAGAACGTACTTGGGCTTGCTCGCCTCCAGTTGTGACGGCAGCCGCAGCAGAACATCGCGTGAGTTCTGACCCGATTGGCCACCGTTGACCACGGTCCAGGACTTCCCCGTCTGCTGTCGCAGCAATTCCTGCAGCACCGCAGGGTAGCTGTGCTTACTGGCATCGGAACAGCCCATGCCGTGCGTCCACGAATCGCCCACACACAGAATCGTGTCGGTTGCACCGGCTACTTCGATCACCGGCTTGCGCGACGCGAAGAACACCACCAAGGATCCAATCTGAAGCAGTGCTTCGAGAAGGACCAGCGTCACGACCACAGCGAACAAGGCCAAGGTCGCCTTGCGGCGAGCGTTCTTGCTGACGGGACGGGGAGTCGAGGCAATCTCCCTAGGGGGCGACGGACTGGAAGTCATCGGTCTTTCACACTACCGACCCAGCGGTGAGATGCACAGGCGGCCACTCCCCATCAATCGCGATCGCCGTTCGCCCCAGGCATGAGCTCGATCGACCCGAAAGCCATCGCCCCTGGCGACGACCAGCGGAACACATGCGCCGAGTGCCCCGTCGCGGTGAGGACCGCCTTCTTGATGCGCAAGGCTTCGTACCAGACCTTGCCGTGTTGCCCCACCAAAACGACCGTGCCACCGGCCCCACGCCCGGTGGCCTTGGCACCGAAAACCGCGCCCCCCGCATCGCGTCGCTGCTTCGCGGCATCGACCACGATGTCAGCGACGACGTTGCCCCTCCCACCTTGGCCATACGCCGCATGCGCCGCGAACAGCAAGTCGCCGAGTTCGTGGCGATGCGCGAAGGTAGGTTCTGCTTGCCACAGTTCGCGGAAGCGTTCGGCGCGGGCGTCGTCGCCGGCTTCGAGGCCACCATCGCGCGCCCCCGCCGTCGCAACCCCCGTGTCGAGCCCGACGATTTCGAGATCGGACGGCACCACGAGACTCTGCTCGACGCCGTCACCCCGCAACGCCAGCAATTCGCCTGCTTCGGCACTGACCAGCGCGCGCGCCATAGCGCTGCGCACCGGCGTCCGCATCACTTCGCGTTCGACGATCGTCGCCAGACGTGCGACCTCGACGGCATCCAACGCAACGCCAGCCTGCAACGCGAACGCCCGCAACGCTGCGATCGTGATCGCCGTCGACGACCCGACCCCGGCCGCCACCGGGATGTCGCTGTGCAGCAGCACCTCGGCGCCGCGCGTGGGCACGAGGCCGCGTTCGCGCGCGAGCACCAACAGGCTGCCGAGCAGATAGCCCGCCCAGCGGTCGCTCGGGTCCGCAAGCAGCAGGGCCTGCGCTTCGTCGTAGTCGATCGCATGCCCCGGCAAACCGAGGTCCGGGAGCCGCATCGACAGCAACTGCGTGCGCGAACCATCGCGGCACGGCGACCACAGCCGCACCAGGTCGTCGTCGCGGTCCTGCAGCGCGAGGCATGCCGCCTCGGCGATCGGCATCTGCAACACCAGCGACCCCGGCCCCGGCGCCCGCCCGCCGAGCACGTCGAGCCGCCCTGGCGCGCGCGTGATCAGGATGCGGCGATCCGGCCGGAAGAACGCCGGTACCGACTCCTCGATCAGTCGGAACAACACCAGCACGCCGAGGCCTTCGGCGGGGTCGCTGGATGGCTGGAAGTACCTCACGAACCGGACCTCATCGTCGTTTCGGAGCATACGCGGCCCGGGCGGGACGCGCGGAACTGGACTCAGCCGGCTTGCTCCGTATCCTTCGCGCCCTTCTGCCACCTGCCCGGGTTCATGCAAAAGACCACTGCGCGTCGTTCCCGCCTTCTCCTCGTCCTGCCGCTGCTGGCACTGCCCGCCTGCGGCGGCGCTGGCTACGTGCGCGTCATGTCGGTGAATCCACCGGACGCTTCCGTCTACATCAACGGCGAACGCGTCGGCCAGGGCAGCAGCCGGCCGTACACGTTCGACTTCACCACGAGCGAACGCATCTACGTGCAGGCCACGCACCCGGACTACCAGCCGGAGATCGAGTGGTTCACCAAGGAGCGCATCGAACAGATGGTCGCCGCCAACCTCGACGTGAAGATCACCCTGCGCCCGCGCTGAACGAAACCGAAGGATCCAATCCATGAGCCTCCTCCGTCGTGCCGTCTGCCTGTCGGCGCTGTGCGCCATGACCGCCTGCGCGGGCATCCCCACGAAGTCGTTCGAGTTCGATGCACTCGACGCCGCCGAGCAACCGCGGCCGTGCCTGATCGTCGTCAACGACGACTGGGTCACCGCCGCCGAGAAGAACCAGTTCGTCAACGTCGACAGCGACGACCTGCTGCGCCTCGAGATCCCCTTCCCGTCGGCTGAGATCGAAATCACCATGGCGCCGGTGATGGTCGAAAGCGGCAAGGTCACGCGCGTGCCGAAGACCCGCAAGGAAGCGCGCGACTACTCGGGCTTCATGGACGACACCCGTCGCCTGAAGCTGACCGATCCGAAGCGGCAGCTGTTCATCCTCGCGCGCAAGAGCGGCAGCAGCTGAGCCCGCTCCGGCCCGCGCGACTAGCGCGGCCAGTCGAGGCCCGGGAACCCCTGCGGCCGCAGCACGGTGCGGAAGCCGAAGCCCCGGCGCGCGTCCGACTTGTCCGAATCGAGCGCTCGCCCTTCGGCCTGTTCGCGGGCGCGCGACTCGCTCGTCTCGTTGTAGCGACCACCGGCGAGCTTCGCTTCGCGTGCCCCGGCGTCGGCAGCCAACCACTCGGCGACGTTGCCGGCGAGATGGTGGATGCGCACACCCTCGGCCTTGCGGAACGACAAGCCCCCGGCATCGACTTCGGCCAGCGCCGTGTTGCTCGGGTTGCGCTGCTCGGTCTCGTTGCTCCACTCGTCGCCCCACGGGAAGCGCGTCTTGCCGCCGTCGCCGAACGCGGCCAGCGCCCATTCCGCCGGTGTCGGCAAGGCGCGCCCATGGAACACCGCATACGCCGCCGCCGCATGCCAGGTCAGGTTGTCGACCGGGAAGCGGTCGGGCTTCACTTCGCGCGCCAGCAGCTCGGCCAGGCGATCGGGATTCATGCCGATGCCGGGCAGCCGCGCCGCGACGGCGTCGAACCGCTGCTGGGGATCGGTGGCGCCGCCGACCGCGGCCCGCAACTCGATGAGGAACTGCGCGAACTCGGCGCGACTGCACTCGGTGGCGGCGAGGAAGAACGGGGCCACGTCGCCGCCGCCCTTCGCCCGGCCGCCCGGAATCGCCACCATGCCCGCGGTCGCCGCGCGCAACTGGTCCAGCGCCACCAACCAGCCGTCGAGCCGGGTCACACCGCCGGGCAACATCGCCGCCGAACGCAGCCGGGCCCGCGCCGCCGTCAGCGTGGTGGTTGCCGCATCGAGGGCGAGCGTGCGCGCCAGATCGTCGAACACGGCCGTGCACTGGCCGAGAACCTCGGCCGCGGTCGTGAACTCGACGCGGGCTTCGTTGCCGCCGGCACCGGCCGCGGCCAGGGCCGCCGCCGCCTTCAGTTCTGCGCGTTGGAAGTGGGCGTCGAGATCGACGAGCCGCTGCTTCGCCAGCGTCCACCGCTCGCTGGTCGAGGTGATCTGCTGCAAGGCGGCGGCAACCTGCGGATCAGCACCGAACGCAGTGGCCGCATCGCGCAGGGCCTTCTCGCTGCCGCCCGAGTTCGCCGAGAACCCGTTCCACTCCGCCAGCGTCGCCACGGCCAGCAACTGGCGACCGAGCCGATCGGCATCCTGCAGCCACTGCTCCTTCGCCTGGGCCTTGGTGGACTCCGCCGCCGCCGCCGCCAACGCGGCTTCGGGGATCGCGGTCGCGACGTCCCCGCCCGCAGCCGCGAACAACGACGTCGCCGCCGCGCGCGCCGCGCGCAGAGCCGCGATCGCGGCCACCGCCTCGTCGCCCTTGCCGGGCGCGGCCTGCCATTTCGCGAACGCCGCCGCGCAGGCAGTGACAACCGCAGGTTGCAGCGTCGGCTCGGCCCGCAGTTCCGTGCGCAGCGTCTGCACCCACCCCGCGACCGGCCCGTCGCCGGAGCGAACCGGCTGCAGCGCGCGGTCGATCGCCTGCCAGTACTCCGCCACGTCGGTGAACGGTGGCACCGGCGGGTCGGGATACCGCTGCGCCTTGATCCCGAGCGCCTGCTCGCGGGCCAACCGCGCCGTTTCGATGACGTTGAGCAACTGCGCCCGCGCTTCGATCTGTTCACGCCGCGTCGCCGTCAGGTCCTGCACGCGATCGCGCAGGGCCTCGGTCGGCCCGACGTCGGCGAACTGCGTGCGCACCTCCTCCAGCACGCCGGCGACATCGAGATCGACGACGACATCGACCGGCTCGCGCAGGCGTTGCAGCGCCTGGTTGAGGCTCTCGGCCGACAGCGCGGTATCCAATTGCTCGCGCACTTTCGGGGCCAGGTCGCGCAACGCCATGCGCCCCGCGACGATCGCCTGCAGCCGGGTCTCCAACGCGCCCAGACGCGCCGCATCGTCACCAGCAGTGCTGCGGTCCTTCTGCCACTGCGTGAACATCGACGTCAAGTTCAGCAGCGCCGACGCCGACAGCTCGGCCTCGGCGCGGGCGCTGTCCCGCGCTCGCGCGAGCCACTCGCGGAGTTCCGGCCCCGACCGTGCCACCTTGTTGGCGATCGCGTCGACCGCGGTGAAGTGCGCCTGCAGGCCCTCGACCGTCAACCCTTGCGCCGCCGGTTTCGGCAACGCCGCGAACGCCGCCTGCGCCGCAAGGCCCGCCTTCACTTCGTCGCGCAACGCGTCGCGCTCACGCCCCTGCGCTTCGTCGCCCACCAGCGCTTCGACGTCGCGCTGCAGCGCCGCGCTCGGCCCATCGCTGCGCAACCGCTCGCGCAGGACCGGCAGCATCGGCGCCACGTTGCCGCCACCGGCAACCGGGACGACCGGCCCAACCGGCTCCTTGCCAGGGCCCGACGGCCGCGACTGCATCCACGCGAAACCGCCGCCACCGGCGGCCAGCAACAGCCCGATCGCCGCCAACGCCTGCCAGCGCCGCTTGCGCGCGCCCGCCGCCGCCGGTCGCGGCCGCGGCTTCCACTCGCCGTCGCCGCGCTTCTTCACGGTGATGGTCTGGCCGGCCTCGACCAGCACGAGGTCGTTGAGCAGTTCTTCGTAGCTGTCGTAGCGGTCCTCGCGATCGAGCGCCGTCATGCGTTCGACCACGCGCGACAGCGGGTTGTTTTCGGCGAGGCCCGGCAGCGCCTTCCACAGGCACAGGTTGGCGAGCTTGGTCTTGGTCTGGATCAGCTCGTAGACCGAACTCGCGCGGATCGGCGGTTCGCCCGTGAGCAGGTAGTAGAACGTCGCGCCCAGCGAGTACATGTCGCTGCGGAAGTCGAGGTCGGCGGAGCCCTGGCACTGCTCGGGGCTCATGTAGAGCGGCGTGCCGACGAGCTCGGACGTCAGCGTCATGCTGAAGTCTTCCTGCAGAGGCTTGGCGATGCCGAAGTCGGCGATCTTCAGCACAGAGCGATCCGTCAACATCAGGTTGTCGGGCTTGATGTCGCGATGGATGACCTGCAGCCGCTGCGCTTCTTCGAGGCCCTTGATCGCCTGCCGCAGCAGCGGCAAGGCCTCGCCGACCGGCAGCCGGCCGCCGGCGAGCAACTTGACGTGGTCGCGCAGGTTCTTGCCCTGCACGAACTCCATCACCAGATAGTGCACCGACAGCTCGAAGCCGACGTCGTGCACCATCACCACGTTGGCGCTGTTGAACTTGCCGACCGTGCGCGCTTCGACTTCGAAGCGTTTGAGCATGCGCTGGTCGGTCATCATCTCGGGGCGGATGACCTTTACGGCGACGTCGCGGTCGAGCTTCTGTTGGCGCGCTTTGTAGACGGCGCCCATGGCGCCGCGGCCGAGCAGGCGGTCGAGGCGGCAACCGCCGAGCACCTTGCCGAGCATCGGATCGGCCGGGGCGCCGCCGGCAGACGGCGCGGGCTTCTTCGCGGTCGGCGTCGGGGTGGGAGTCGGCGTCGGGGTGGGCGCCGAGGTAGGTTTCCCGGCATCGGGCGGCACGTTGGTGCCACGGAACGGAACGGTGCGCTCTTCGGAAGGCCCGTCGCCGGGTTCAGGCGCGCCGTGGCGCGTCGGCATGTCGTCGGGATCGTTCTGGCTCATCGCTGGCTGTTGGCGGCCTCGGCAACCACGACTTGTAGCCGCCGGGCCGACGCGGCGGCAACCAACAGGCCGCCCCGACACCTTTCTGGTGCGGCAAGGGTGACCGGCCAACCGCGCGATTTCCTGTCGAAACGGGAGAAGCGCCCTCGTCTGGACTGCGACCGCCCAATTGCGGAACATCCTCCCACCTACGGAAACCCTATGAAGAATCGTTTGCTCGCCGCGTTCCTGTTCGCCGCCCTCGCCACCCCCGTCGTCGCCACCGCGCAAGGCCCCACCGAGCCTGTTGCTGAGCACAAGATGCTCGCCGCCGGCGCCGGCACCTGGAATGCGGTATTGGAGATGATGGGCGCAGATGGCAAGCCCACCAAGTCGACGGGGACCAGCGTCGTGAAGGTCATTTGCGGCGGCCTTTGGGTCACCGACGATTTCGCTGCCACCGTCCAGGGCGGCCCGTTCCATGGCCACGGCGTCACTGGCTACGACATCGACAAGAAGAAGTTCGTCGGCACGTGGGTCGATTCGATGACCAGCAGCGTAATGACGATGGAAGGCACCTGCGACAAGGACGGCAAGGTGATGACCATGAAGGGAATGTCGGTCGGTCCGGATGGCAAGCCGGCCGAACAGACGATGGTCACCACGGTGAAGGACGCGAACACGCGCGTGTTCGAGATGTTCTTCCCAGGCCCCGATGGCAAGCCGATGAAGTTCATGACGATCACCTACACGCGCGCCGACACGAAGAGCGACAAGAAGTGACGTCCGCGCCGGGCTAGACTGCCGGCCCCTCGCCTGCACTTCCGGAATGCCACGACTGCGCTCCACCACGTTCCTGCTGTTCGTCCTGTCCGGCTGCTGCGGGCTCGTCTACCAGATCGTCTGGTTGCGCCTCGCCTTCGCGTCGTTCGGCATCGTCACCCCGGTGCTGTCGATCCTGCTGTCGGCGTTCATGGCCGGGCTCGCCCTCGGCTCGTGGCTCGGCGGTCGGGTCGCTGCCAGCCTCGTCGCCGGCGGCGCGGGTCGTGCGGCGATCGCCTACGGCATCGTCGAGTGGGGCATCGCCCTTGGCGCGCTCGTCGTGCCATGGATCTTCGGCATCGGCGAACGCGCTCTGCTCGCGGCCGGCGAAGCTTCGAGCGGCGGCTACTTGCTGGCGTCCGCCGCGTGGCTCGCGGGAGCGATCCTGCCGTTCGCGACGCTGATGGGCGCGACGTTCCCGCTGATGATGGCGTTCCTGCGCGCGCGGGCGCCGGGTGACGAACGCACCTTCAGCTACCTGTACCTCGGCAACGTGATCGGCGCGATGCTCGGTGCGGCGGCGACGGCCGCGGTGCTGATCGAGTGCCTCGGCTTCCGCAACACGCTGCTGGTGGCGGCGGCGGGCAACGTCACGATCGGCGTCGTCGCCTTCCTGCTCGCTCGCGGCCCGGCCCCGCTGGCGGCGCCCGCGACCCGAACCACGCCTGGCGCACAACCTACTCTGCCAACCGGCCTGTCGAGCCGCGTGCGCGTGTTGCTGCTGTTCGCGACCGGCTTCACCTCGATGGCGATGGAAGTGGCGTGGACGCGCGCGTTCACCCCGGTGCTGTGGACGACGATCTACGCCTTCGCCGGCGTGCTGGTGACCTACCTGTTCGCGACCTGGCTCGGTTCGTACTGCTATCGCCGCCATCTGCAGCAAGGCCGCGCGATCGGTAGCCAGGGCATGCTCGCCTTGTTGTTCGTCGCGTCGCTGCTGCCGCTCGTGCTCAACGACCCGCGCCTGCACGCGAGCATTCCGCTGGTGCTCGCGAGCATCGTGCCGATCTCGGCGCTGCTCGGCTACCTGACGCCGCAACTGATCGACGAGCACGCACGCGGCGAACCCCGGCGCGCTGGCACCGCCTACGCGGTGAACGTGCTCGGTTGCATCCTCGGCCCGCTGTTCGCGGGCTACCTTGTGCTGCCGACGCTCGGCGTGCAGTGGACGCTGCTCCTGTGCGCGCTCGTCTATCCGCTGTTCCTGCTCGCGGCGCGCCCCACCGTGCCGCAGCCGGTGTGGCGCCTGCCGATCGGCCTCGGCGTCGTGCTCACGCTCGCCGCCGTGTTCGTTACGCGAACGCACGAAGACGCCGACAACTACACCGCGGCCGATGGCAGCAAGGTCCCGGTCGAAGTGCGCCGCGACCACGTCGCCAGCGTCGTCGCCACGGGCGTCGGCATGGAGCGGCGCATGCTGGTGAATGGTGTGGGCATCACACACCTGACGCCGCTCACCAAGGTGATGGCGCACCTGCCGCTGGTGCTGCGCGAGCAGCCGCCGGAGTCGACGCTGGTGATCTGCTTTGGCATGGGCACCACGTTCCGTTCGTTGACGACGTGGGGTGGCCGTGTCACAGCGGTCGAACTGGTGCCGAGCGTCGCCGACTCGTTCGGCTTCTACCACGCCGATGCCGAAGCGGTACGGCAGCGGCCGGGGGCGCGCATCGTGGTCGATGACGGCCGTCGCTTCCTGAAGCGAACCAACGAACAGTTCGACCTGATCACGCTCGATCCGCCGCCGCCCGTCGAAGCGGCCGGTTCGAGCCTGCTCTACTCGCGCGAGTTCTACGAAATCGTGAAGGCGCGGCTGTCGCCGACCGGCGTGCTGCAGCAGTGGTTCCCCGGCGGCGAAGCGGCGATCTCGCAGGCGGCGGTGAACACGCTGGTGCAGACGTTCCCACACGTGCTCGCCTACCGTTCGTTCGAGACACCCGAAGGGGCGAAGGAATACGGCATCCATCTGCTCGCGGCGACTTGGCCGCTGACGGCGCCGACCGTCGAGCGCGCGCTCGCGAAGATGCCGCCGGCGGCGGTGACCGACTTGATGGAATGGGCGCCGCCGGGCATCACGCACGACGTGGCGTGGCAGTACATCCTGAAGCAACACGTCGACGTCGCGTCCGAGCTGCCGCGGAACAAGAACCTCGGCATCACCGACGACCGTCCGTTCAACGAGTACTTCCTGCTGCGCCGGCGACTGTTCGGGCCGGGTTCGTTCCTCGAGAACACGCTGCCGCATTGATCGCCACCCGCGACGCACGGAGCCCGCCTTTCGGCGACCGTGGGCAGCGGCTGAAGACCCCACGGAGAAGGAGCCTGGCGCGCCGCCGAACAGAACTCTGGCCGCCGGCCGCTCGCGCTGACCGCCGGCGTCCGACCCACTGCAACCGTCAGGCCAGCCCCGCCCCCGCCCCGCAAGCGGCACGGCTCTCTGCGCCTTACCCACTGTTGCCCTGTTCCGCTGGCGCGACCTGCCCGCTAGCCTCCAGCCCATGGCCGCTACCAAGAAGACCGCGAAGAAGCTCAATCCCGCCCTCTCCAAGCCCGTCCAACCCGATGCGCTGCTCGCCGCGATCGTCGGTGACAAGCCGATCCCGCGCTCGGAGATCACCAAGAAGATCTGGGACTACATCAAGAAGAA
>SXGT01739194.1_pt1 | contig 15250 bp, 4 predicted proteins | sample 3176221 | NCBI WGS metagenome assembly SXGT01 (sample SAMN11356862, study PRJNA531348) | freshwater metagenome | isolation source: freshwater sample F1-120 | place: China: Fuxian Lake, Yuxi | collected 2017-12-25
GCAGGAGGCGCGGCGGCCCCGCGCCGATCGACGCCCGTCGCGCCTTCAGCCGAGGGCCTGGGCGCGGGCGCGACTTGGGTGGCCTCGGCCGAGGGCGCGGGCGCGACCTGGGTGGCCTCGGCCGAGGGCATGGACGCGACGTGGGTGGCCTCGTCGCGCCACGACTTCGTGGCGCCGCGCGGGGCGGCCTTGGCGGTCGCGGCGCTCGCGGGGGACGCCGGCAATCCGAGGAGGTCGGCGCGCTGGACCTCGGTGAGCTCCTCGAGCGTGTCGAGCTCCTCCTTGAAGAGCCGGCACATGATCGGCTTGAGCTTCTCTTTGTCGAGGTCGGCGACATGCGAATAGAACCAGCGCGTCAGCTCGCGCGCCAGGATCTCGGCCGACGCGTACCGCGCGTCCGTGTCCTTCGCGAGGCACATCGCGATGATCGGATCGAGGTCCTTGGGCACCTCGGGGTTGATGCTCGACGGCGGCGGCGCCTCCATCTTGAGCACGTTCGTGAGCGTGTCGAAGTCGCTCTCGGCCACGAACAATCGCCGCTCGGTGAGCGCCTCCCAGAGCATCACGCCAAGCGCGAAGACGTCGCTACGCCCATCGAGCGGCCGCCCGCGCGCCTGCTCGGGGCTCATGTAGGCGACCTTGCCCTTGACCGCGCCCGCCTGAGTTTTGGTCGAGCGTTGGGCGGCCTTGGCGATGCCGAAGTCCATCAGCTTCACGTCGCCGCGGTAGCTGATCATGACGTTGCTCGGCGTCACGTCGCGGTGGACGATGTTGAGCGGCTTGCCCTTTTCTTCCTTGGTGTGGGCGTAGTGGAGGCCCTTGGCGATCTCGATGGCGATCCAGATGCACTGGAAGACCGAGAGCGGATCGCGCTCGAGGGCGGCGCGCTCGAGGACCTCTTTGAGGTCCTTGCCCTCGATGTACTCCATCGCGATGTAGTAGGTGCCGTCGACGACGTCGAAGTCGAAAACCTGAACAATGTTGGGATGTTGTAGCTTTGCGGTGATGCGCGCCTCGTCGACGAACATGCGCACGAAGTCCTCGTCCTCGTTGAAGTGAGGGAGGATGCGCTTGATGACGAGGTCCCTCTCGAAGCCCTGGGCGCCGGCGACCTTGGCCTTGAAGATCTCCGCCATGCCGCCGACGGCGATACGGCGGATCAGAAGGTATTTGCCGTAGCGCTGAGGCTGGGACTTCGACATCGGTTTCCTGGTTCGAGTCTAGCACGGGCGCCAAGCGGCGCCAGAAGCCAAGCGGGCCGCGGTCAGGTCGCGTCGGACGGCGGTTCGCCGCGGCGCGTGACCCAGTCGCTGATGAGGATCATGACCTGGGGTCGCAGGAGATGATAGCCGGGGCGCGCTGTGTAGCGGTGCTCGGTGGACACGCGGATGTCGCCGTCCTGGATGACGAGGACCCAGCCGAAACCGGCCTCGCGGAGCGCCGCCGAGGACTCGAGGTTGACGCTGAACTCGAGCTGGCCGACGCGGGTCACGAGGAAGCTGAAGAGCGTGCGAGGGTCGCCGCTGGGGGCGAACGTCTCGATACCCAGGACGGTGTGCGCGCCGAGATCGAATTGGTCGAGGACGTAGCTCTGGATGGAACGCGTGGCGGCGTCGGGGGCGGCGACCCAGAGCGCGCGCAGGCGTTCGTGGGTGCGGCGCGCGTGGTCCCAGAGGCCGAGGCGGAGCTGGAGCTGGAGCTTCTTCTTGAGGGCGCCGAAGTCCCCGGGACGCAGGGCCTGCGCGAGGTCGAAGCAGTCGAGCGCGGCGAGATCGTCGCCCATATTCTGGAGGACCTGACCTTCGTCGAACCAGGCCTCGAAGTGGTTTGGATCGGCGAAGCGCACCTCACGCAGCTTGCGCAGGACGAGCTGCGCATCGAGCCCGAGCTGCCACATGCAGATGGCTTCGAAGTACTTTGCGCTCACGTGATCGGGCGCGTGCGCTTGGGCGATGCGAAAGGCGCCGAGCGCGAGCTGGGCCTGGTCGAGCAGCATCAGCACGCGGCCCGAGGCGTAGTGGGCCTCGGCGTGCTCGGGGCGCGCCTGGGTCAGCCGGTCGAGCGCGATGAGGGCGGTCGCCAGCGCAACGGGCTCGGCCTTGCGGGCGAGCGCCATCTCGAGCAGGTCGAGCGCCAGGTCTTTTTTCTTCATCGCGCGACGGTCGATGGGTACCAGGTTCAGGGGGTTTAGGCTAGCCGACCCGCGCGGCATACACCTCGGCGTCGGCCAACGTGAGCGTGACGGGAAGCCCCGCGGCGGGGAACACGACGGTCTGGCCGACGCGAATGTTGACAGTGTCTATATCGCTCGCGATGGACACGACGCCGCGCGCGACGAAGGCACCGACGAGCGCATCGAAGGCGGGGATGGAGAGCGGGCCCGAGCCCGACCAGCGCTCGAGCGTGAGGCCGTCGAAGGCGAGGACCTCGTCGCGGCGGGCGTGATCCTGAACATCGAGCGGGCGTGAGAGGTAACGCTGGCGAGCGGCGAAGACGGCGCCGCGGGGCGCATCCCAGGCGGTCGCGGCGACAGCGGGCGCGCGGTGGAGGGGGCGCGGGAGGCCCGTCGGGCCGTCCGGATCCGGGCGGCCGAGGGCGTCGTAGCGGCGGTTCCAGTCCCAGAGGCGATAGGTCACGCCGCTCTTTCCGGGGACGACGAGCTGCGGCTCGAGCAGCGTCACGCCGGCGCCGATGGCGTGCACGGTGCCGGGGCCGATGACGAACGCGTCACCGGGCGAGGCGGGGACGAAGTGGAGGAGCGGCGCGAGGTCGGCGCCGGCGTCGAGGGCCGCTTCAAAGGCCGGGCGCGTGACGCCGTCGGCGAGGCCGAGCCAGATTCCCGCGCCCGGCGCGGCGTCGAGGATGTACCAACCCTCGGGCTTGCCGGATTCGTGCGGGGCGAGGTGCGGGTCGTCGTCGCGCGGGTGGACCTGGACCGAGAGCGTGTCGGCCGCATCGAGCAGCTTCAGCAGGAGCGGGGTGCCGCGCGCGCCCTGACGGCCGGCGGCGCCGAGCCAGGCGACGGGGTCGGCGGCGAGCACGTCGGCGAGGAAGTGGCCCGCGAGCGCTTCGGGGGCGGCAATGCGGCTTGGGAGCGCCGGGTCGACCGAGAGCTCCCAGCTCTCGCCGATGGCCGCGGCGCGCTGCTCGGGCGTGAGCGGGAGGGCGGCCTTCCAGCGCTCGGCGATCGCGCGACCGCCCCACGGGGTGCGCGCGGGCGGCGTGAAATTGTCCCAGGCGAGGATGAGGGGGCGCGGGGTCATCGTCGCGAGCGTCGTCGATTCGGCGGCGGGCAGCAAGGGGGGCGCGCGCGCGCGGCATGAACCCAAAACGCGCGTGGTGCGTAGGGGCGCGGCACCCTGGGGTTTCGACCGTCGCGACGTCCTCGGACGTCCTATCTAAGGAGGAGAGCATGCACCTTCGACCGCGTCTCCGTTGTTGGGCCAGCCGGGCCGTCCTGACCGGCTCGTTCGTCTCCTTGGCCGTGTCCGCGGCCGCGAGGTCGCCGCGCGAGGACGAGCGCGATCGCGAGAAGCTCGCGCCGATGAGGATCATGGAGTTCAGCGCGGACTCCTTCGGCGCGACGCCCGGCGGGGCGCAGGACATCGGGTTCTTTCGGGATCGGGTGGCGGCCGGCGAGATCCCGCACCCCAACGTCTTCACGCCCGAGGGCCTGTTCAGCGAGCACGACCTGCCGATGAAGGGCGCCGAGGCCGACAAATCGGCGGCGTGCAAGCAGCTCCTGTGCGTGGCGGGCGAGGCAACCGACGTCGGACTGATCGTGCAGCCCGAGGTCCGCTACCTGGCGCAGCTCGGGTTCACGTCGGGCCTCTCGCCCAAGACCTGGCACCGGCCGCCGGTGACGCTCATCGCGGTCGTCGACAAATCGGGCTCGATGAGCGGGCAGCCGCTCGAGCTGGTGAAGGAAAGCTTGCATCAAATTGCAAGTCAGCTCGGGGCCGACGACCGGCTCGGGATCGTCCTCTACGGCGACCGCTCGCACGTGCATCTCGCGCCGACCTCGGGGGCCGACAAGCGCGCGCTGGCGGCGGCGATCGGGCGCATCGAGAGCGCCGGCTCGACCGCCATGGAAGAGGGTCTGAAGGTCGGCTACGGGCTCGCCAGGAGCGAGGCGCGGAACGCCAAAGGCACGACGCGCGTGATGCTCTTCACCGACGAGCGCCCGAACGTCGGCGCGACCGACGCGACGAGCTTCATGGGCATGGCCGAGGCGGCCTCGCGCGACGGCATCGGGCTCACGACCATCGGCGTCGGCGTGCAGTTCGGGGCCGAGCTCGCGACCAAGATCGCGAACGTGCGTGGCGGGAACCTCTTCTTCTTCCCCGATCTCGCGAAGATGAAAGCGACCTTCCAGGACGAGCTCGACATGATGGTGACCGAGCTCGCCTACGATCTGGAGATGACGATCCAGCCCGCCTCGGGACTGGCTGTGGCGGGTGTCTACGGGGTGCCCGGGCAGATGCTCGAGTGGACCAAGGACGGCGGAATCGCGTTGAAAATATCAACCATCTTCCTGTCCAAGAAGGCGGGCGCCATCTACGTCGCGTTCAAGGGCGCCGGCGCCGACGCGCTGCCGGGGCCGCGCGTGCCGGTCGGCAGCGACGTGGGCTGGGCACGGCTCGGGTACGCGCTGCGCGACGGCAAGCGGGAAACCTCGGAGGTGGTCTTCACGCTGGGGGCGCGCGCGGCTGCGAGCGTGGGACTCACGCGCGGGGCGCTGCTGGTCGACGAGGTCACGGCGCTCAAGAGCGCGACGGCGCTCCACCACGAGAAGAACGATCAGGAAGGCGCCTATCAGATCGTGCACGCCCTCGCGTCCTTGCTCGGGCAGTCGCACGACCCCGAGCTGGCGAACGAGCGCGAGCTGACGCGCAAGCTCGAGGCGACGCTGGCCAAGCTGTCCGGGCATCAGGGCGAGCCGCCGCCGCTTCGTGAGCGCTCGCCGGTCGATCCGGTGAGCGGGCTGCCGCACCCGGAATAGGTGGCGCGCGGGCGCTCGAAACGATTGCAGGGGCCTCCGAAGCGGCGCTAGAGTCCGCGCCCTTCGGAGGCCCTTCCTATGTCTAATGCCATCTCCCCGACCCGCGCCGAGAACTACCCCGACTGGTACCAAGAGGTCATCAAGGCGGCCGACATGGCCGAGGCCTCGCCGGTGCGCGGTTGCATGGTGATCAAGCCGTGGGGCTACGCGCTCTGGGAGAATATCCAGCGCGTGCTCGATGGGATGTTCAAGGAGACGGGGCACGTCAACGCGTACTTCCCGCTCTTCATCCCGCTCAGCTTCCTGGAAAAGGAGGCGGGCCACGTCGAGGGCTTCGCCAAGGAGTGCGCGGTCGTGACGCACCATCGCCTCGAGGCGACGGGCGACGGCAAGCTCGTGCCGGCGGGTGAATTGGAGGAGCCGCTGGTGGTTCGCCCGACCTCGGAGACGATCATCGGCGCGATGTTCGCGCAGTGGGTGCAGTCCTATCGGGACCTGCCGCTGCTCATCAATCAATGGGCCAATGTGGTGCGCTGGGAGCTGCGGACGCGGCTCTTTCTGCGGACGGCCGAGTTCCTCTGGCAAGAGGGGCACACGTGTCACGCGACCTCGGACGAGGCGATGATCGAGACGCGGAAGATGCTCGAGGTCTATGCGATTTTCGCGCGCGAATACATGGCGATGCCGGTCGTGTGCGGCGAGAAAACGGCCGCCGAGCGCTTTCCGGGCGCGGTCTCGACGTTCGCGATCGAGGCGATGATGCAGGACAGAAAGGCCCTCCAGGCCGGGACCTCGCACTTCCTCGGACAGAACTTCGCCAAGGCGCAGGACATCAAATACCAGAGCAAGAGCGGCGCGCTCGAGCACTGCTGGACGACCTCGTGGGGCGTCTCGACGCGGCTCATCGGCGCGATGATCATGACGCACGCCGACGACGACGGCATGGTCATCCCGCCCAAGCTCTCGCCCGAGCACGTCGTCATTGTTCCCATTTGGCGCAAGGACGAGGAAGAGACGGTCGTCATGGCGTACGTGCGCCAGCTCGAGAAGGAGCTGCGCGCTCAGCGTTGGGACGGCGAGCCGATCCGCGTCAAAGTTGATACGCGTGACAAAAATGCGGGCGAGCGCCTGTGGGAGTGGGTCAAGAAGGGCGCGCCGGTGCGACTCGAGGTCGGCCCGCGTGATGTCGCCAAGGACGCGGTGTTCATGGGCCGACGCGACAAGGGGCCGAAGGAGAAGCTCGGGCTCGGGCGCGCCGAGTTCGTGGCGCAGTTGCCCGGACTCTTGAGTGAGATCCAGGCGGTGCTCTACGCGCGCGCCGAGGCCATGCGGGCCGCATCCAGCGTGCAGGTCGCGGACGTCGCGGCCTTCGACGCATTCTTCGCCGAAGACCAGCCGGGCGGCTTCGCGTACGCCTACGCCGCGGACGTCGAGAGCTACGGCGAGCACTTGAAGACGCTCAAGGTCTCGGCGCGCTGCATGCCGCTCGATGACGAAAGCCGCGGGACCTGCATCTTCACGGGCACGCCGAACGCGCCGCGGGTGATCTTCGCGCGCGCCTACTGAGCGGCGATCAGGCGAGGCCGGTTTCGTTTCGAGGCCGCCCGCGCTAGGATGCGCGCCATGGGTGTCCGTCCCCGCCCCCGGCCCAACCAGGTCCACGCACCTTGGCGCGAGCTCGCCGCCTTCGGTGCCATGCTCGCTGCGTGCGCTGCGTGCGGCGCGTGCGGCGCTGATCCAGGCCCCGACCGCACCGGCCCGACCATCACCATCGCGACCCCGAGCGAGGGCGCGGTCGTCGACGGCGTCAGCCTCCAGGTCACCGGGACCGTCGTCGATCCGGCCGCGCGCGGCGAGGTGCCCCCGAGCGAGGTCGCGAGCGTCTCGGTCAACGGCCAACCCGCGCGCCTCGAAGGTCACGCTTGGGACATCACGCTGACCGATCTCGGCGCGGGCCCCCTCACCCTCGCCGTGGACGCGCGCGATGCCCGCGGCAACGTCGGCCACGCCGACCGTGCGGTGACCGTCTCGACCGCACTGCGACCGCTCTACGCGCTGGCCGCCGATCCGCCCGCGTTGGCCCTTGCCGCGGGTCAGAGCCGTCTCGTGCACGTGCTCGGATACTACCGCGGCGGCGGCAGTCGCCTCCTCGCGGCAAGCGAGCTGGTCTTTACCTCGACCGCCGAGAGTGTCGCGACGGTGGCGACCGACGGGACCGTCACCGCGGTCGCACCCGGCGAGACCTCGCTTCGGGTCACGCGCGGTGAGCTTTCGGTGACGATCGCCGTCCTCGTCGAAGCACATGCGCTCGCGTTGGCGACGCCGCGGATCCCGACCTACCTCGCCGATACCTCGCTCGATCGCCAGGTTTGGCGCGGGTTTACGGCACCCCATGCGACGGTCACCATCGCCGGCGGCGCGGCCCCCTTCGTCGTGACGAGCGATGCCCACGGCGCGTTCGTCGCCGACGTTCCGCTCGCGGCGGCGACCGTCCATGGTCTGAATGTGACGGTGGCAGATTCAGACGGCCGCACGGGCGGACCCTTCCGGTTTCCCATACGCCAGAATCCGACCGCTCGTTCCGCCGGCGACCTCCACGTCCACGGTCACGATGGGCGCGTGGGATTCGTCGGTGAATGGCTTCCAGAGGCCCTCCGCGTGCGTGTCACCGGCCCGGACGGATCGCCACTCGCGGGGGCCGAGGTCGCGTTCGAGGTCGTCCTTGGCGACGGCCATGTGGCGAACGAGGCCAGCACTTCCGGCACCGACGCTACCGACGTGGCATATTCAGAGAGTGCCAAACACGTCGTGGCGATGACCGACCTGACTGGAGTCGCGCAGGCGTTCTGGCGGCTCGGTGCGCTCGATCTCGGATCGGGCAACGAGCTTCACGCGCGCCTTCGAGGCGCACATGGACTGCCTGCGATCTTTCGCGCGCGCGGGACCCTGCGGCAGAAGGGCGCGACCGTGCTCGAGGGCCGCGTCCTCGACGAACACCACCTCCCGGTGGCAAATATGACGGTCACGCGCCTCGGCGATGGCGCCGCCACCGATCTGGCGAGCCTCGGCAAGAGCGTCCTGACCGACGCGCTCGGACACTTTCGCCTCCCGTACGTGCCCGAGCTCGCGGAGGTCTCGGAGGCGCATTCCGTCATGCTCCGCTTCGATGCGCCGAGCGCCCTCGAGGTGCCGCTCGCGGGCCGCGCGGACGTCGCGGCGAGGGTGCTCCCGCGCGTGACCAACGACCTGGGGCTGTTCGTCGTCCCGACCGCCGCCGCGGGCGAAACTGTCACTCTCGACGGCGACGGCCGCACGACGAGCACGCTCGTCCTCACGGCATCCGCGGATCCGTCGGAGCCGAGCGCGACGCTGCGGATCCCGCTCGGCACCCTCATCCGCTGGCCGGCCGGCCTACCCGAGGAGGCTCGCAAGCTGGCTTTCCTGGCGGTTCACAGCGATGGCGCGCCGTGGTCTCTCGGCGACGGCTACGTCTCGGGTGGGGCGTGGTCGCTGTCGCCGCGGGGCACGCGCTTCGATCCACCGCTCGCACTCGACCTGCCCAATCGCGACAACGCGCCGGCCGGGGCGAGATTGACCGTGTGGATCCCCGCGGACGCTCGGGACCGCTCGGACGGCAAGCGCGGGATCGGATACGCCCGCGTCTCGGCCGACCGGACGCGCGTCGTGACCGAGCCGACGACGGGCTTGGCGGAGGCCGGGTGGTTTCGCGTCGCCTCCGCCATTCCTGGGCCTGCGAGCCTTCTCCACGGGCGCCTCGACGCGAGCGCTGGCCGCCAGACCTGCCACGTGGCGCACACGGGCGGCGACGTCCGCGACGCGGTGGCGGGTGAGACCGGAGCCGGACCCGGTGGCGCCTCCGACACCTTCGTGCTCGCGAATGTGCCAGGCGTGACGACCGATCCCGCGCGGAGTCAGGTCCTCGCGCTCTGCGACACGCCCGCGCTGGTGATCACCTCGCCGACCGCCAAACAGGCGGTGATCGGCAAGGGGAACGAGCTTCGCTTTCGCGCGACCTGTAGCGATGGCGGGGCGAGCGACGAGACGATCACGTGGACCTCAACCGGCACGACGCCTTCCACGACGACCGGCGGCGACGTTCTGCTGCGCTTCGCAAACGAGGGCCGCTTCACGGTCACCGCGAGCGCCGACACGCCGACGTGCAGGGGCCGCGACGCTCGCGTGGTCGAGGTGAAGGCATGCACCGACGCAGGGATCGTGCGGGTCTGCGGGGCCAAGATCGAGGCCGTCGGAGGCCAGTTCGCGGTGTCGGGTGGAGTCACGATCGGGCTGACCGCGGACGACCCGGTCACGAGCGCGGCGCAGGACCCGCGGGACGGAACCGACCAGGTGCTCGCGGCCGACGGGGTCGTGACGGTCGATCCGGTCGCCGTGAATGTGACAGGCAATGGCACTCTCGTGGCGGGGACCGTGGCACTCTACCGCGGGGCCTTCGCGTTCGATGGCGAGGGGAGCGGCGCGTGTCCGCCCGAAGGCGACACCCCCCTCGGGGTCGATGCCATGAGCGCCGCGTATTTGCTGCGTTTGGGGGGCGTGCCGGTGCGCTTTGCGGCGCTGCAACTGATGGCGCACGGGGTGTTCCTGCCGCACCCGCGCGTGGCCGTCTTTGGACCGTGGGTCACGGGTGCGGGTGGGGTGCCGCCGACGTTGGCACTCTGGGGGTTGGTGATCACGCGCGAGGAAACCGCGCCGATTGGCCTCGCGACGCTCGAAGCCCCTCAGACCCTCGCGGGCGTGGCGGTGACGGGGCTCGCGCTCGCCTACGCCGACGGGCGCTGGGCGGGGACGCTCGACTTCGGCTTTGGCGGGGAGGACGCGCCGATCACGCTGCGCGGAGCGATCACCCTTGCACCGAGCCGCAATGATCCATTGGGCTTTCGGGTCGAGCGGATGATCGTGCGCGAGGACATCGATCCGGCGACGGCGCGGCCCTTGAGTCCAGTCGACGCGTCCGCTGGGATCGCGGTGACGGGCCTTTCCATGGAGGTCGAGCACGCCGGCGCGCTGCTGGGCCACGAGGCGCGGTCGCCGACGCTCGTGGGTGCGCTCGGGTTGGATCTCGGTGGAGCGCATGCGGACGCGGTCGGTCGCCTGGCGGTGTTTCCGTGGGGGCTGGATCTGGACGCGGCGCTGGCGTGGGACGCGGCGGGATCGGGTCCGACGGTTCTCGGGACCATCGGCACGCTGGGACCCGCGGCGCCGTTCGCACTCAGGTATGCGGGGGTGCTCGCTTGGCCCATGCGCGGGGCGTCTGACGCGCTTCTAGGCGAGGTCCGCGGGCTGCTCGGGGCGCGCGTCGGGATGGACGCGAGCGCGGCGATCTGGCGGCTCCCGCTCACGGCGGTGACGCCCGAGGCGGCCGGGTTCGCGGACACGGCGCACGCGGGATCCGACGGCGCCCTCGCGCTCGGCGGCGAGTTTCTGTGCGACGGTGGGCCGTGCGTGCTGTCGGCCGCGCATGACCCGACCCGGGGCGACGCGCTCGGGCTGGTCACGCCCGATGGGACGCTGCTCCGCTTGAGTGGAGCCCGCGGGGCTCTTCCCGCGGGGCCCTCCGCGCCGGCCCGCGTCGAGGCTACGGCCCCCTTTGCGGCGGCGTTTGCCGGTGATCCGGTGAGCTTCGAGCTCGATGACGATGCGCCGGCGCTCACGGTGACGCTAGCGCGCGCGGGTCCGTTCGCGGCGTGGCTGGTGCTCCCCAGCGGCGAGGTCGTCGGGCAGCGCGATCCGCGGGTTCCTTATTGGGAGCATCGCGATGGCCTGCACGCGAGCTGGCTCGTGCGCGACGCGGAGGCCGGCACCTATACGATCGGAGGCGTCAGCCCGGTCGAGAACCTGACGCGCGTCGTCGCCGAGCTCGGGCCGCACGCGCCGACGTTCGCGTTTGTCGACGATCCGAGCGCCAGCGATGCAACGGACGAGCTCGTCGCGCTGGCCTGGCAGGCGGTCGATCCGACCGGCGAGGCCACGCTCGTCCTCGACGCCGTCGCGCTCGGGACGGGCGAGCAGCTGGAGGTCGCGCGCATGCCGCTGGATGTTGACAGTGGCAACATCGCGGTCGTCGATCGTACGACCCTTCCGGAAGGGCTCTGGGCCATCGAGGGGCGCGTTCTCGCGTTCGGCGGCACCGCCCGACGCGCGGCGATCGTCCTGCGCGGCCTCGCGCCGGGGGCTCCATCCGGGACAGCCCCACGTCTCGCGCGCGCCGCCTGGAGCGACGGCGCGCTCGTCGTCGACTGGCTCCCGGTGCCCGACGCAGGCGCCTACGGCGTCTCGGTCGCGAGCCCCGAGGGCACGGTCGAGGCGACCCACACGGCACGCGGCGCCGCGACCCGCGTGGCGTTTTCGGCGGGCGCGATCGATGGCAGCCGCGACCACACCGTCACGATCGTCCCGACCCTCCCCAGCTCTCCCGAGGCCTCCTTTGGATCGACCCGCCTCACCGTCGACGCCGACCCCACCCAAGCGCTCGGCGCCGCGCCGCCCCACTTCGCGCGCGTCGGCGCGCTCTGGTCGTTCACTCCGCGAAGTCGCACGGGCGCGACCGCCACGGCGCTCGAGGTCGCGCGCGGCCCGGATCGCCTCGCGCCGAGCGGCACCGCTTTCCAGTGGACTCCCGCCGCGTCCGACCTGGGCCCTCACCAGGTGACCCTCGGTTGGTCCCTCGGCGGCCACACCGACACCCACACCCTTGCGATCGTCGTGGTCTCTCCCGAGGGCCTCACCGCGCCCGAGATCCTCGACGCGCCGCCCCACGCCCTGGCGCTGGACACCCCGCTCACCTGGGCGCCCATCCTTGCCGCGAGCGGTCCCGAGCCCCCGAGCCTCACGCTCGTCTTTGGCCCACCCACCATGTCGGTGACCGACGCCACGGTGCGCTGGACGCCGACCGCCACCGACGTCATCGCTTGGGGCGGCGAGGTCCCCTTCATCCTGCACGTCGCCACGCCCGACGGCAGCCCCGCCACCACGCGCACCTTCGTCCTGCACTTCGACGACGCCGATGGGGACGGCCTTCCAAGCGCCTGGGAGCGCGCTGCGGGCGCGGGTTTCGATCCCTGGGTCGCGTCCGATCCGAGCGCCGATCCCGACGGCGACACCCTCCCGAACCTCGTCGAAGCGACACGCGGGACGCTCGGCGCGCTTTCCGACAGCGACGGCGACGGCCTCGCCGACAACGTCGAATCCGACCCCAGCGCCCGCACCGGCGACGCGGACGACGACGGCCTTGGCGACGGCCAGGAAAGGGCACTCGGGACCGATCCGCTCGTCGCCGACAGCGACGGCGACGGCCTCGCGGACGGCGCCGAGGTCGCGGCCGGACGTGACCCCACGAGCGCCAAGGACAGCGACGGCGACGGCCTCTTCGACGACGAAGAGCGCCGCTGGGGAAGTGACCCGGCGCGCGCCGACACCGACGGCGACGGTGCGCGCGATGGGCGCGAAAAGGAGCTCGGAACCCTGCCCGGGGTCGCCGACACGGACGGCGACGGCGCCCCGGACGGCGCAGAAGACAAGGCCGGGACCGATCCGCGCGCCAGCCTCGGCGACGCCGACGGGGACGGCCTGAGCGACGATCGCGAGCTGACGCTCGGCACGCGCACCGACGATCTGGACAGCGACGACGACGGCTTCGACGACGGCGTCGAGGTGCTCATCGCGACCGATCCGCGCGACGCCAATTCGCGCCCGCTGGGGACGGTTCCGCCCGCCGGCACGACCGCCCTGCTGGTCGGCGCGAGCGCATGGATTGCGGTCGAGCCGTGGCGCGCCGTCGACCTCGGTCTCATCACGCTGCTGCGCGACGGGGACGGCGACGGCGTCACGGACCTACGGGAAACGCTCGCCGGCTACGACCCGACCAACGCCGCCGACGGGGCGTCCGACGACGACGGCGATGGCCTCCCGCTCTGGCGCGAGATGCGGCTCGGCACCGATCCCCGTGCGGCCGACAGCGACGGCGACGCGGCCAGTGACGTTGCCGAGGCCGCAGCCGGGACCGATCCGAACGACCCCTTGGACACCCCGGCGACGGGCGCCTTCGCGCACCTCGAGGTCACGCCCCAAGCCGCCACCCTCTGGTCGCACGAGGTCCTGGGTCCGGCCTCGGTCGCGTTGTCGATCGTTGGTGTGCGTAGTGATTCGACGCGCGCCGACCTGAGCGCATCGGTGCGCGGAACCTCATACAGCCTGGCCCCGATCGACGCCGGCACCGTCGACGCCAGCGGCCGCTTCACGGCCGCGCTCGGCTTCCTAGGGACGGTCCGCGTCCACATCGCAAACGCGGATCTCGCCGCCGAGGCGCTCCTGACGGTCGCGCGCTTCGCACCGTCATGGGTGGCCGAACTCGATCTCGGCGCGCCGGTCGTCGACCTGGCACTCCTGCAGCCCGACCCCGATGCGGGTGACGCCGACCACGTCGCCGTGGCCGCAGGGAGCGACCTCCTGATCGTCGACATGACGAACCCCGCAGCCCCAGTCGAGCGCCTGCGCGCGCCCCTCGCCGCGCCCGCGACCCACCTCGTCGCGCGCGGCGACAGCCTCGTCACGACCAGCGCCCAGCCGACGCCTGCCGCCACCCATTGGCAGCTGATCCTCGCCAGCGACGGTGGCCTCGAGCTCGCGCGCGTCGCGCAGATCCCTCTTCCCGCTGCCGCCACCGGCCTCGCCTTCATGGGTCACCGCCTTGTCATCGCCACGTCGCAAGGACTCGTCGTGGCCGATCCCGGCGGGTGCACCGCGGGTGGCGTCTGCGCCCCGAACGCGCTCGCGACGATCGCGCCAACCACGGCTTGGAGCGCGGTCGCGAGCGACCTCGAGCGCTTCGCGGCGCGCGAGGCCGGCGGCGCCCTCCGTCGCTTCGAGCTCCCCGCCGGCGACGTCGCGGACCTCGCGTCGATTGCGAGCGTGCCCGCCTCGGCCCTCCAGAACATCACAGGGACCGGGCTTACGGTCGACGGCCATCGCACCTTCCTCCCGAGCCCTGCCGCGGGTCCCGCGCGCGTCGTCTGGAGCCCGTCGGACGCGGCCCCCAGCGTCACCTACACCTCCGCATCCATTCACGCGCCTCACCTCGCGCTTGGGATGCGGACCTTGCTCGCCGCCGATCCGATCACCCGCAAGCTCCTCTTCCTCGCCCCGAACGATTCGGACGACCTCCCCCTCCTCGCACACCTCCCGTTCGCGCCGACGGCACCCGCCACCGCACCCAGCGGCCTCGTCGCGAACCGCACCCACGCCGTCCTTGCGGCCGGGAGCCGCCTCGCGTTCGCCGCCTACGACCTCGCCAGTGACATCTTCGGCCGCGGCCCGAACGTCCTCCCGATCGCCCCCGACGCGGGCACTGAGCTCGTCGAGGGCACTCCGTTCCTCATCGAGGTCGCCGCCTCCGACGACCTCGCCGTTCGCGACGTCACGCTTGGCCTTGGCAACCGCGTCGTCGCCACGCTGACCGCCCCACCCTATCGCGCGCTTGTCCGAGCCCCGGCAGTGGCGGTCGCGACGACCGTCGCCGTCACCGCGCGCGCCCGCGACCTGAGCGGCAACGTCGGCCTCATGCCCGACGTCCCCCTGCGCATCGTGCCGGTCACCGACACCATCCCGCCGAGCGGCGCCTTCCTCGCCCCACCCGAGCACAGCGTCGTCCCCGACGGCGGACGCTTCCGTGTGAGCCTCGCCGCGACCGACGATCACGGCGTGGCGCGCGTCGAGCTGCTGGTCGATGGCGCGCTGGTGCAAACGCTCGCCGCCGAGCCCTGGGCTACCGTCCTCGACGCCCCCGCCAGCGCCCCCTCCGGCCGCTTCACGGTGTCCGCGCGCATCATCGATGTCGGCGAGCAGGTGACCACCGTCACGCGCGAGCTGGTCCTTGGCGGGACTGATCTCATCACCGCCGGCATCACCGCCATCCCCGCCAACGACGCCCGCTGGGACCTGACGAACGTGCTGGTCGACAACGGCACCGTGACGATCGACGGCACCCATCGCTTCGCGCGCCTGACCGTCGGCCCGCGCGGAATTATTACGCACACCAAGCTTTCCGCGACGGGTCCGGCGCCGCTCTTTCTCGCCGCGGACGAGATCATCGTCGCCGCGGGGGGCGCCATCGACGTCAGCGGCCGGGGCGATCCCGCGGCCCACGCCGGCCCCGGAACGGGCGGCTCACATGGCGGTATCGGCGGCCTCTCCGCGCTCGGCGCAACGCCCGCC
>SXGT01261785.1_pt1 | contig 15249 bp, 13 predicted proteins | sample 3176221 | NCBI WGS metagenome assembly SXGT01 (sample SAMN11356862, study PRJNA531348) | freshwater metagenome | isolation source: freshwater sample F1-120 | place: China: Fuxian Lake, Yuxi | collected 2017-12-25
CTGATGTTTGAATTAAGCGGACATGCTGGTTTCCAATCGGGTTGTGTGTGTTTACCGAACCCCGAAAGGAGAGAGCAGCATGTCCGCAGAAGTGTTTTATCGAGCGATGGGCTTGTCGGGCTACTGGGTGGTGGATGTGTGGGAGTCTCGTGGTGGAGAGATCGAGGTGTTGGTCGAACCGCCGCGTGAGTCGTTGTGTTGCCGAGCGTGTCGCAGCCGCCGGGTGCATGTTCACGAACGCAAGCTGCGGAGCTGGAAGGACACGCCGTTCGCCGCGAAGCCCGTCTGGATTGTGATGCAGTCCCCGCGCGTCCGCTGCCTGAACTGCGGAGCGAAGACCTGGCATCAGCCGAAGTTTGCTCGCGGGCAGAAGCGGTACACGAAGAATTTCGAGTCGCATGTCTGCCGCTGTCTGTCGCGAGTGACGATTCAAGACGTGGTCGAAACGTGTGGGCTGTCGTGGGACACCGTCGCCGAGATTGATCAGCGGCGACTGAAGCGGCTTGGCCGGCCGGACCTTCGCGGCTTGCAGCGGCTGGCGATTGACGAGGTGCATGTCGGCAAGTTGCACCGCTTTCTCACGCTGGTGTACGACCTCGACAGCGGCGCGATCGTGTCGGTCTCCAAAGGCCGCGGCCAGAAAGCGTTGACGCCCTTCTTTTCGCGGCTGAAACGGGCCCGAGTCACGATCAAAGCGGTGGCCACCGACATGGCGGGTGGTTACATCGCGGCGGTGATGAAACATCTCTGGCCCACACAACTGGTGTTCGATCGCTTTCACGTCGTGAAGTTGATGAACGAGAAGCTCAGCACGCTGCGCCGCGAGATGTATCGCGAACTCAAAGACGTGCAGCAACGCGACGTGCTCAAGGGGGTCCGCTGGCTCTTGCGGAAGAACCCGGAGAACTTGAAGCAGACCCCGCGCGGCGATGAACGCTCACGCCTGACCGCAGCACTGAAACTGAATGAACCGCTGGCTCAGGCGTACTACCTCAAGGACGAACTGCGTCAGTTCTGGCAGCAGAGTTCCAAGGCCACCGCCGCCAAGTTTCTCGACGGCTGGTGCTCCCGCGCCGAAGCCACCGGGATCAAAGTCCTCCGCACCATGAGCCACACGCTTCGCGGCCACCGCGTCGGCTTACTGAACTGGTACGACCACCCGATCTCCACCGGTCCGCTGGAAGGCACCAACAACAAGATCGGCCTGCTCCAGCGTCGAGCCTACGGATATCGCCGCTACGACCACTTCAAACTCCGACTCCTCACGCTCCACCACGCCAAGTTCACACTCGCTGGATGAGCCGCTATATCACCAGCCCCCAAGAGTCCCCTTGAACCCAAAATACCGTGCTGAAGGTGATCCAAAGCCACTATCTGCAGCCACCATCGCGACGAACAGACGAGTTCCATCTGGAGAAAAGACGGCTTGCATGACATCATCGCCATTGGATTCCAAAGGCTGTGGCGTCCATTTTGTTGTATCCCAGATCAATAGTTCGCCTGGAATTTCCTTGGGATTCACTGACCCCGAGACGAGCGTCGTTCCACTCGGATTCCAGGCCAATGTCATCACCTGGAACTGATGCCCTTCCAAAGTGCGCGTGTGAGCTTGAGTCTCCACATTCCAAAGGTGAATGCGGCGTCCTTCGGACGCGGCAAGCCATTTGCCATCGGGAGAGAATGCCACCGCCCGTACCGCTTCCTTGGTGGCAGAAGTGCTCAATGGTTTCGCGAGATGACAGCAGCGCCAGAGGTAATGCCATTCAAAGCCACGCAGATCATCTTCGCCATCGCTTGGCACTAGTCCTTCCAGGATTCTTCGAGCATACGCGACGTCACCAATCTCCACCGTGTGTTGCGCTCGGTTGATCTCAGACGCGTAGGCTTTGTGCCGAATGTCTTCTTTCGCACGTCGCTCACTTTCCGCAGCTTGTTTGGCATCGGTAGCAGATTTCTCAGCGTGTTCTGTCGCCTCGACGAGTTCACTCTGCCGTTTCTGCAAATCATTGTTCGCTTGCTTCGCTTGGTTTGCCGCAGTGGCGGCTTGGCCCCAGAGGATGGCTGTGACCGTTGTCCCTGTCAGCGACAAAAGCACGACCGTCGCGATCAGAGTTGCCACGACGGGATTTCGTCGGCACCAGCGGAGCAGTCGTTCGGTCTGACTGACTCGGCGGGCGGTAATCGGTTCGCCGACGAGCCACCGCCGCAAGTCTTCGGCAAACTCTCGGCAAGAGCCGTAGCGGCGTTCCGGTTCCTTCGCCGTCGCTTTCAGGCAGATCGTTTCCAAGTCGGACGGCAGATCGGCACGCAGTGAACGCGGGGCCGGAATCGGTTGGTTCAAAACATTGAAAATGATGATCGCCGGTGGCCCACTAAACGGCGTGTCGCCGGTCAGGAGTTCGTAGAGCACGACACCCAAGCTGTATTGGTCGCTGGCGTGGGTCACGGCACTGGGGTCGTCACACGCCTGTTCGGGAGACATGTAGGCCGGCGTCCCCATAACCGTCCCGTCGTGAGTCAGCTTCTGGGCCGCGTCTCCAATGCGAGCCAAGCCAAAATCCATCAAGTGCGGCTGACCGGCGGAGTCGATCATCACGTTGTCCGGCTTCACGTCGCGATGGATGACCCCTTGCGAATGCGCATAGTCCAAGGCTTCGGCAAGCTGCCGGATCAGCGTGGCAATCCGACGAAAGTCACCCGCAAGCTGCTCGATCATGGCGGCGAGCGGCTGGCCGTCGATGAAAGCCGACGCGATGTAGTTCAGCTTGCCATCGCGACCGGCGTCGTACACCGGGACGATGTGCGGATGGTTCAGCCGAGCGGCCGCCTTCGCCTCTCGGAGAAACCGCTCCACACTTTTGGGGGGGACGCCAGCAACTCGGTCTTGGGCACCTTGACGGCGACTTCTCGCTCCAACTGTGGGTCGAACGCGCGGTACACGGTTCCAAATCCACCTTGGCCGAGTTTCTTCCGGACTTCAAATCGGCCGATGCGCTTTAAGAGAGCAGCATCCTTCACCCACGCGGCCGGAGTGGACATGTCCGCCGACGTGTCTCTCGCTTGCGGCGCGACTGTTTCCTGCGCCACTGGGTGAGCAACGAAATCACGGCCGCAACTTTTGCAGGTGACACTTCGCCCCGCGACGCTCTCGGCAACGCGAAATGTTTTTCCGCAGTCGGGATGCGAACAGGCAATCCGAATCATCACGGCACCTCACGTTTTTCGAAGGCGGCACACTGGCAACGTATGGCAGCCGGCCCGTTCAGATTCGAGGGAATATCAGGCCGAATCAATCTGCCACGTCATCGTCCGACGATCGTTTTCAAGGCTTCGGCCAGACGGTATCCCGCGAGCGTGACTCGGCGGCGGGCGATCTGATGGGACTGCGCGGATTGTTGCTCGGTCAGTGCCGGAACCTGCTCGGCAGAGACCTTGCGAGAGTCAACGTCCTCATAGCGGACGTGTGGGAATTGGCCATCGCGATAGATGTGAGTCTTCGCCAGCAGATAGCTCTCGGCCGCCCAGTCACGGACCTGGGAATGCTCCTTCAATTCCGGAAACTTCTCCGGCGCGAGCGACGGATCGTGAGTCAGCTCGTCGGCCAATTTGCAGACGGAATCGAATCGAGAATCGGAACTCAACATGCCGTCCCAGCAGGCATGCAGACGCATCGGCTTGTCGGATTCGGAACGGCGGATCGCCAGCAGGTTGCCCCCTTGGTCTCCGTGATCCCCTTCGGGAAACAACTTCGGATCGACGAGCGCGACCGAGTGCATCGGCTGGTGCAAGTCGCCGACTAGATGGAACAGCCAGCAGTATCGCACAGCGGCATTGGCTTCGGCCGACAACCCGGGGACCGCTCCGGGATCGTTTTTCGTCTTGCCGCGCAGCACGTCCAGGCTCTGTTCAATCTGCGGGATGATGTTCGTCTCGTTGGGCAGCGCCTCGCGCGGCAATGCTGACTCCTTCTGGCCGGAGTGGTACGGAAAATTGACGTAGTGCCAAACACCTCGATGAAACTTGTACTTCGCGTGTTCGGCCACCTTCTCTTTCGACATCGTCTTCGGCGGCCGGATGTAATCGGACCAAGTGGAGGCTCGCAGAAAAGCCCACTCGGCTTCGGTCGCGTGCTCGGGACGATTGGAAATGAGCGAGGTCTCAAAATGCGGATGAGCCTTCATCCGAGCGAAGACCGCTTCCCGTTGTGACTCGGTCAACCGCAGCCAGGCGATCCGAGCGACCACCATGTGGCCGGCATCGTTCCAAGCTCGTGCGGGTTCCGTGAAAACAATCAGCAATGCGACTCCGGCCGACAACAACACGAACCGTCTTTGCCAAGAACGAAACATCGAAAGCTCCTCGAACAGAAGTCCGGCCGAATGCCGATCGCCCCGCCGCGGCGGGGCGGCTTTCGGCGGACGGCCATCGGCCGGAGAAAACATTCACGGCGGACTCTATACTCCGCCTCTTCACTCAGGAACCAAAATGACTCAGCAATATCCATTCTTTGAAGCACAGGGCGAACCTCGCGAACTCGGCCAGCAACACGGCGAGCAAGCGGCCGAACAAATCCGAGGCTATTTGGATTTCCTAGCGGAGTCGCTGCAACTCTCGCGGGAACAACTGCGGCAACGTGCGCTCCGCTTTCAACCGCTGTTCGAGAAGGTCTGTCCCGACTTGTTGACGGAAGCGGCGGGACTCGCGGAGGGGGCAAAGCTCACCGTGCCTGACGCGCTGGTCGCTCAGATGCGCGGCGAGTTAGCTCAAATCGCGGACGGAGCCTGCACGACGTTTGCCATCGGATCGCGCGGCACAGCCACGCAGAAAACCTTTGTCGGGCAGACCAGCGACAATCCGCCGGAACTGGAACGCTTTGGCTATGTGCTGAAGCTGCGACCGACCAACAAGCCGGCCGTGCTGATGTGGACGTTCGGCGGAATGCTCGGCTATCACGGGATCAACGAGCATGGCGTGTCTCACTTCGCGAATGCACTCGGCGGCGGCCCGGCTTGGAAGTTTGCGCTGTCGCACTATCCGCTCAAGCGATTGATCCTCGAACAAACGTCCTTGCGCGGCGTGCTGCAATTGATGCGTGAGTTTCCGGTCTGCTCGAACGGCAACTACATGTTGGCCGATGGCAGCGGAGCGATCCTCGATGTCGAACTGACCAGCGATGGGCCGTTCGTGCCGGAGTTGCAGGATCGGTTCCTCGTTCACTCGAATCATTACCTCTGTTCTGAGTTCGCATGCGATGCCAACTTCCAGCTCAGCCTGTCGGATTCGTTTCCGCGGCTCGATCGGATGCGGACGTTGATCGACGAGAAGTTCGGGGCCATTGAACTGGCCGACGTGCAACGCTTCCTCGCCGACCACGACGGCCACCCGGTCAGCATCTGCCGCCACTCACACAAGGCGCCACAGGGACCGATGCTCGGCCCATCCGGCAAGACCGTCGCCGCGATCATTGCCGAACCTGAGCAACGTCGCTTGCACGTCACGCTCGGCAATCCGTGTGAGAATCCCTTCGTGACGTACTCGTTGTGAACGCGAGAAGTGAGCGATTTCGATGACCAAGACGAACAGGCGAGCGGGGGGCGTCAGCCCCCCGGTAAGTGAACAGTCGCCAGACTCACGAATGACCGGGGGGCTGACGCCCCCGGCTCGCCAGAGATTTGGTGGCACGCATGGTCGGGTCATCATCGCAATCACATTGATGCTCGCCGTCCAAGCAATCGTGATGACGCTGACGGCCGCTCAACTGACGCTGACGCATGACGAATACTGGCACATCCCGGTCGGCCTGCTGAATTGGAAAACCGGTCGCTTCGATTTCGAACCGAGCAACCCGCCGCTGCTCCGCATGTGGGCGACGTGGCCGTTGCTGTTCACCTCGGCCGAGTCGCCGCGCACGGAGCCGACCACGGACTTGAATCGCTTCGGCGACGATTTTTTGGCGGCGAACAATTCCAACATTGACCGGTATGTCGTGATCGCTCGGCTGCCAATCATCTTGTTGACGATTGCCGCCAGCGTGTTGCTTGCGCGTTGGGCGTGGGAATGGCACGGGCCTTGGGCCGCGTGCTTAGTGACGTATCTGTGGGCGTGCGATCCGACGGCGCTCGCGCACGGGTCGCTCGTGACGACCGATGCCGGAGGCGCGACGTTTTGGATCGCGACGCTTTTCGCCGCGTGGCGATTCGCCCAAAGGCCGACGATGCAAAACGGTGTGGTGACGGGCGTGTTGTTGGGGCTGGCTCAAGCGGCGAAATTCACGAACGTGCTGCTCGTGCCGTTGATCGTCGGCTTGTGGTGTGTCGAACGCTGGCGGAACGAATCGGTTGAGCCGTTGGCTCGTCGCGACCTGCTGAAACGCTGGGGAGTCCTATTGCTGGCGGCCTGGTTGTGCCTCAACACGGCATACTTGTTTCGAGGCATCGGGACGCCGCTCAAAGAGTTCGCGTTCGGAAGCCAGTCGGCTCGCGCGTGGCAGCAACGATTGGGACCGCTCGCCGCGCTCCCTGTGCCGCTGCCTCGCGATTACGTCACTGGCATCGACCGCCAGAAGACGGCGATGGAATCGGACCACGCGGTGTACCTCGACGGCGAATTGAACACGAAAGGCTTCGCGAGCTACTACCTGATGGCCCTGCTCTACAAGTGGCCGCACTGGAGCCAAGTCCTCTTACTGTGGGCGACGATCCGCTGTGTCTGGTCTCGAAACTCAGCCGATTGGCGGCGGCGGGCGTGGTTGCTGACACCTGCCGTGTTGGTGCTTGTCGTGGCCAGTTCGTCCGGGATGCAGCTCGGCATTCGATACATCCTGCCGGCGATCCCGCTGCTGCTGCTGTTTGCCAGCGAGGTCGCGTCCGATTGGTCTTGGCCAAAGACTCGCCAACGAATGCTCGCGACGGGACTCTTGCTGTCGGTCTTTCCGGTGCTCGGCCGATCGCATCCGCAGTACTTGGCGTACTTCAACGAGTTTTCTGGAGGCATCCACGAGGGACGCTTTCACCTGCTCGACTCGAATCTCGACTGGGGGCAAGACCTGCACGAACTCAAGCGATTCCTCGCCGAGCATCCCGAAGTCGAACCGCTGAGCCTCGCGTACTTCGGCACGCTTCCGCCGGAATCGCTCGGCCTGCGTTACGAGAATCCGCCGACCAAGCAACCGCGACCGGGCTGGCACGCGGTCAGCGTCAACTTCGTGATGGGCCGCCCGCATTGGACTCGCGACGGCCACGGCGGCATTCGGGCGGTCTATCCCGGCGAAGACTTTTCGTACTTCCGATTCTTTGAGCCTAAGTATCGCATCGGCGCGTCGATCGACTTGTATCACCTGTCAGACGCGGACCTGCGGCGTTGAGTGCTCGATACCGTACCGCGACCGGTAGGGAGCGGCCCGTGATATCGCAACAGGCCGCTCCCTAACGGTCGCGGTACTGCGATCTCACAGACTCTGGAGGATTGAAAGAGCTTCAAAGAACCTTGCGCACCGCTTGGCTCAGCCGCCGCGTTCCTTCGCGGAGACCTTCGGGGGATTGCACTCCGAAGCTGAGCCGCATGTGGTTGCATTGCCGCTGTTCGCGCGGGCCACCGAAGCAGAGTTCGCCGGGGACGTACATCACTTGCTCGACATCGACCGCGTGGCGGAACAGTGGTGAATCAAACCCGGTGGCGATGTGCGGCGGTAACGTCATCCAGACGTACAAGCCGCCGTGAGGATGAACCCACGAGACGCCCGACAGATCGGCGAAGAACTCATCAGCCGCAGCCAGCATCGTGTCACGCTTGATTCGATACGCCGCGCGAACTTGCTCGGCGTGGATCGCAAAGCGGCCGGAGCCGAGCAACTCCGCCAGCAGATGCTGATTGAAGTTGGCCGAGCCGAAGTCTTGATTCCCTTTCAAGTCGTTGACCGCGTCACGCAGCTCGCGAGGCATCAGGCCGAAACCGACTCGCAAACCCGGAGAGAAACTCTTGGAAAACGTCCCCGCATGAATGACCGTGTCACCAGCCGTGTCGAACGACCAGACGCTGGGCAAAAGGAAATCCGTACCGCGACTGTCAGGGAGCGGCTGCACGGCGTGCGATACCAGGCCGCTCCCTGACAGTCGCGGTACGGCATCAACTGGCGCACCGTAATGCAACTCACGATAGGCGGCGTCTTCAAGCACATAGATCCTTTCGCCGCGCCGCGTTGACCAGCACTTGGCGATCTCGACCAACTGGGCGCGGCGTTCCAGCGAGAGACTGATGCCAGTCGGGTTCTCGAATTCGCTGACGACGTAGATCAGCTTCACACGAGACAACTCGCCGGTGGCGTCGAGCCGATGCAACTCGGCTTCGAGAGCATCCATTCGCATCCCGTGCTCATCGGAAGGCAGCGCGATCGTGCGTGCTCCGACTCCTTCGAGCACTCCCAGAAACACAAAATAGGTTGGCGCGGCGACGAGACAGATGTCGCCAGGATCAAACAGCGCATCGGCCAGCAGAGCGAGCAATTGCTGGGAACCGGTCGTGCAGACAATGTCGTCGGCGACGGCAGTGCGATGTGCTGCCGGTGTCGATGTCTGTTCGAGCCGGGTCTGATAGTCGGCCAGATGTTGTCGCAGTCGCAACTCACCCTGCGTCGTGCCGTACTGCAACGTGGACTGTCCGCGTACCTCTTGGGCGAGAATTTCGCGCGCGGCCTCGATCGCTTCGGTCACGGGCAGCGATGCCGCATCGACTAGTCCGGCCCCCAGCGACAAGACGTGCGGGTGCTCAACCCCTTGCTGCATGAGAAAGCTGATGGCTTGATCGGCCGCCCAGCGGCGACGTTGGCTGAAGTTCGTAGGAGAATGGTTCATGGCCGCTTTGTAATCGAGAACGTGTGACTCTCCCATTCGACGGGCACTTCCCAAAACTCTCCGTCAACATTCGACAATGGCTTTCGCTCCTGCGGTTCAAGGCGTTATTTTGTCGATGTTTGGGAGGCAAGGTCTCCCGCAAGATGAGGTGATCCATGCTCCGCTATTTCACGAGTTCCGCTCAAAACGCTCGCTACTGTGACGGCGTGTCGCGCCGCAACTTCTTGCAGATCGGCTCACTGGCCTTCGGCGGTTTGACGCTGCCAAACCTTTTGCGAGCGGAACAATCCGGATCGGCCGCAGCCTCGAACAAGTCTGTCATCGTGGTCTATTTGTCCGGAGGAATTGCGCATCAGGACACAGTGGATTTGAAGCCCGATGCGCCGGACGAGATTCGGGGTGAATTCAAACCGATCGACTCGAAAGTGCCGGGGATTCAACTCAGTGAATTGCTGCCGAAGCTGGCGAACTGCACGGACAAGTTGGCGATCATTCGCAGCGTGGTCGGGCAGGTCGATGAGCACAGCAGCTTTCAAAGCCTGACCGGTCGAACGATGAATACGGCTCAGCGTGAAGGCTGGCCGAACTTCGGCTCGGCGGTCTCGAACATCCTGGGGCCACGGGATGCGATCACTCCGGCGTTCGTGGACTTGTTCCCGACGATGCAGCATCGGCCCTACAACAGCCCGTCGCCCGGAATGCTCGGCCCGTCGTTTCGCGGAGTGCGTGCGGATGGCGAAGATCTCGACAGCATGAAACTGCGGTTCGTCGATGCGTCGCGTTTCGGAACTCGACGCGATCTGCTGGCGTCAATCGACGGCATCAAACGCGACATCGAAAGCACGTCGCTGGCCGGTATGGATTCGAGCTATCAGAAAGCATTCGACGTGCTCACATCGAGCCGGCTGGTCGATGCGCTCGACGTTGAGAAGGAAGCTCCCGCCGTGCGTGAGCGATACGGCAAAGGCTCCGCGAAACATCTCGGCGATGGCGCTCCGATGTGGAACGATCAACTGTTGCAGGCCCGGCGATTAGTCGAAGCGGGCGTCCGCTGTGTCACGGTGGCTTACGGCTTTTGGGACACGCACGGGCAGAACTTCAAACACCTCAAACAGCACCTGCCGCTGTTCGACACCGGCATCTCGGCGTTGATCGAGGACATTTACGCTCGCGGCCTGGATCGTGACGTGACGGTCTGCGTGATCGGTGAGTTCGGCCGGACTCCGAAGATCAACAAAGACGCCGGCCGCGACCATTGGGCGCGGGTCAACAGCGCGATTCTCGCTGGCGGCGGCATGCGCGTCGGCCGAGTGCTCGGTGCGACCGACAAGTTGGGTGACTCAGCGATCGATCGCCCGATTCATTACCAAGATGTGCTCGCCACGCTGTACCACAACCTCGGCATCGGTGAAGACCCCACGATCACGACGATCGCTGGGGCTCGCATCCGCGTGCTACCGACGAGCGCGAGAATCGTCAGCGAATTGACTTAGATTTACGACCGCAGGCGAACTGGAGGGCGTCAGCCCCCGGACACAATAGTTGATCGCCCGGGGGCTAACGCCCTCCGGCTCACCTGCTTCGAAATGAGATGAAAGGACGAAGTGGCGATCATGCGATTCACCAAGATGCACGGTGCCGGCAACGACTACGTTTACGTCAACTGCTTTGAAGAGAAGTTTCCGGCGGACGTTGCGAAGCTGGCGATTGAGATCAGCGATCGGCACTTCGGCGTCGGCGGCGACGGCCTGGTTTTGATCTGTCCGTCGGAAATGGCCGACGCGCGGATGAGGATGTTCAACGCGGACGGCAGCGAGGCAGAGATGTGCGGCAATGCCGTCCGCTGCGTGGCGAAATATCTGTTCGATCACGGTATCGCTCGCCGCGAAACGCTGCGGATCGAGACGGGCAGAGGCGTGCTAACTCTGCAATGCGATGTGGACGGGGGCCGAGTTCGGCAAGTCCGCGTCAACATGGGGCCGCCGATCCTCAAGAGCGAGGACATCCCCACGACGCTGCCAGGCGATCCGCCGATCCGCCAGAAGCTGACGGCGGGGGGCCAGACGTTTGAAGTCACCTGCGTCTCGATGGGCAATCCGCATTGCGTAACGTTTGTGGATGAGATCACCGACGACTGGGTGCTGCGCATCGGCCCGCTGGTCGAGCATCACTCGGCGTTCCCGCGCCGGGTCAACGCCGAGTTCATCCAAGTGATCTCCCCCTCGGAATTCAACATGCGCGTTTGGGAGCGGGGCTCTGGTGAGACGTGGGCCTGTGGAACGGGGGCCTGTGCGTCAGCGGTCGCGGGAGTGATCGCCGGGCTGACCGAACGCAAAGTGACGGCTCACCTGCGTGGTGGCGACCTGCACCTCGAATGGGCCGAGTCCGGCGAGGTCTATATGACCGGGCCAGCCGTTGAGGTTTGCAGCGGCGTGTATGAGCCCACGTAGCCGCGACTTCCTCTTGCTGCACTTGGCCAGACGGGCTATCAACCCGCCCTCTTCTCAGTTCCCCTCGCTGATCCTGCCTGCCTTTCGCGGTCCATTCGCTTCCGAATGAGCCGTCTCCTCCCTTCGCCATCTGATCCCCTCGACCATGAATTGTCCCGTCGATCCGAAATGGATGTCGGTTCGTTGCCGCGCTGGCGCGACGATCGCTTTGTTGGCGATCATCAGCAGCCTGGCCGGCTGTTCGTTGGGAGTCATGGCGGGCCGCGCGATCTTCGGAGATCCCAAACAGGCTTCTGAGTTTCACGCTCGAACCGGCGTTGACCTGACAAAAGTCGAGAAGAAATTGCTGGTTGTGGTGCGGACGCCGCAAGCGATTGAGGGGGATATGCCTTCTCTCGATGTGGACTTGATCGACACGATTTCGCGGCGGCTGAAGCTGCATGGCGTGCAGGTCGTCGACCCGGATCTGGTCGCCAAATGGATCGATCAAAACGGCGGGCGGTTCGATCGTCCCTCGGAACTGGCGAGAGAGTTCGACACTCACTACATCGCGGTCATCGACATCGACACTTTCAGTTTGCACGACCCCAATAGCCCGAATCTGTTTCATGGAACGGCAGCCGGACAGATGCAGGTGTTTGAGGTTCAAGAGGTCGCCGGCTCGAAAGAAGCTCTGCAAGTCTTCGGCGGTAACTTCCGCAATAACTACCCGCCGCATGGTCCCGTGCCGGTGGATACGCTCTCGCCCAAGATGTTTCAGAAGCGTTTCGTCGACAACCTGAGCGACCGGCTCGGCAGCCGCTTCTACGACTTCCGCCTGGGCGACGAAATGTGACGGTCGATATGACACATGACCAAACCCGAATGACGAAAGAATGTCGAATGACGAAGCCCAAAATGCTCACGTCGGTTCGCGTCCGAATTTGTGCGCTGTTGCTGCTCTTGCCGCTCGCACTGACCGGCTGCATCAAGCCACTGATCTTCTGGGGCTACCTGCTGGGCGGCCCACCGTCGATCGAGCCGGACTTCGACATCATGACTAAGAAGTCTATGACGGCGAAGGACGCCTCCGTGGCGGTCGTCTGCTACGCGCCGTTGGAGGTCAAATACGATTTCTCCGCCATCGACCACGAACTGGCCAAGTACCTGACCTTCCGCCTGGTTCAGCACAAAGTGAAGGTCGTCAATCCGGATCGAGTCCGCGCCTGGCTGGATGAGAACGCCGACAACTGGGACGAGCCTTCCGAGATCGGCAAAGCTCTCGGCGTGAAGTACGTCGTCTACATCGACCTCGAAAGTTTCAATCTGTGGGAAGAGAACAGCCACAATCTCTACCGCGGCCATGCCGAAGGGGTCGTCAGCGTATTTGAGATCGACGAGGATGGCGAAGGGGAGAAGATCTACACGAAGGAAATCACGTCACGCTTCCCGACCATCGCCCCGCGAGCTTCCACCGAAGTTCCCTACGCGACGTTCAAGCAGCAATACCTCTCGCGTCTCAGCGAGGAAATCGGCCGCTTGTTCTATGAGCAGTACAACGGCGACGACATCCCGGACGCGACGTAGCCTAAAAGGCGACGAGTCCCTCAGCGGCCGAATTTGATTCGCACTGTCGTTTGAGAATTCCAAGTAGCCGCCGGTCCGCTTCCCAACGGCGATTCCGCGAACGCCGATGTCCAGGGACAGGCGTGGCCGACGCACATTGCGATTTCGCGGCATTTGCCCCGGCGAATCCGCTGATGGCGTTCCATGATGCCAAAACGCAACATCCCTGACTGACCTGAGGGACGAACGACGACTTTGTAAAAGGTTTCTCGCGGGCAAATTGACTCGGCACTGGCATGGTCTAGGTTTCTGGCACAAATCCGGAACGTCGGACGGCAACATCGAACGACGAATCGGTTCGGATTTCTATCAGACGGTTTTAGGGCCACCAGCATGTGCGGCATCGCGGGAATTCGGCGGTTTGACGGGGAACCGGTGCAGCGTGAGCGACTCGAGGCGATGGTTTCGACGCTCGACCATCGCGGCCCGGATGCGAACGGCATTGAGCTGCGCGGAGCGGTCGCGCTTGGGCATACTCGGTTGAGCATCATCGACCTCAGCGGTGGCGTGCAGCCGATGGTTTTGTCGGAAAACGACCGCGAGTTGGTCGTCACCTTCAATGGCGAAATCTTCAACTACCTCGAACTGCGGCAGGAGTTGATCGCTCTCGGCCGACGGTTCGACACCACATCAGACACCGAGGTGCTGCTGCAAGCTTACGCTCAATGGGGCGAAGACTGCGTGCAGCACTTCAACGGATAATGGGCCTTTGCGATTTGGGATGCTCGAAGCAAGAAGCTGTTCCTGTCGCGCGATCGGCTTGGTAAGCGTCCTTTGTTTTATACGGTCACGGGCAAAACATTTTTGTTTGGCTCCGAGGTGAAAGCGATCTTCGCTCATCCGGGGGTGCGCAAGACGATTGATCCGGTGGCCTCGATCAACTCTGCACGTTCTGGTCGGCTCAGCCGCCGCGAACGATTTTTGCCGGGATCAATCTGCTGCCGCCGGGACACTCGCTGACGGTGCAGGATGGCAAGCTGACGGTCACACAATACTGGGATCTCGATTTCTCCGAGACGCTCGACAACATCCCGGCGCGAGACCTGGAAGAGCAATTGCTCAACCTGCTGACGGAAGCCACGAAGCTGCGGCTCCGCAGTGACGTGCCGGTGGGAGCCTATCTCTCCGGTGGACTCGATTCGTCGATCACGGCGGCACTGGCGAAAGAGTTGAATCGCGAAAAGCTCTGCACGTTCTCGGTCGAGTTCGAGAATCCGGAATTCGACGAGAGCGTCTTTCAACAAGAGGTCGTGCAACGGCTCGGCACCGAGCATCACACGGTTCGCTGCTCGCACGACGACATCGGCCGAATCTTCCCACAAGTCATCCGACACACCGAGACGCCGATCCTGCGAACAGCACCGGCTCCGATGTTTCTGTTGTCGAAACTGGTCCGCGAGACAGGCATCAAGGTCGTGCTGACCGGCGAAGGGGCAGACGAAGCGTTCGGCGGTTATGACATCTTCAAAGAGGCGAAGCTGCGTCGCTTCTGGTCGCGGCAGCCGGATTCGCGCGTGCGGCCGATGTTGCTCAAGCGGCTGTACCCGTACATGAAAAACATCCAATCGCAGCCGCCCGCGTACTTGCGAGCGTTCTTCGGAGTGAAACCACAGACGGTCGGTCATCCGTTCTTCTCGCACCTGCCTCGGTTTGAACTGACCAGCAAATTGAAAGCATTCTTCACGCCGGAGGTGCTGGCCGCGACGTTCGAGCACGATCCACTCACGGGTGCCGAAGGCAATCTGCCGATGGCGTTCGCCGAATGGGACGACTTCTCGCGGTCGCAGTATCTGGAGGCGCGCGGGTTGATGCCGGGCTACATCCTCTCTTCGCAAGGGGACCGGATGACGATGGCCAACAGCATCGAGGGACGCTTCCCGTTCCTCGATCACCGCGTGGTCGAGTTCGCCGCCAAGCTGCCACCGCGATTGAAGATGGCCGGACTCGACGAGAAGCACATCCTGAAGAACGCGACTCGTCATCTCGTGCCGGACTCCATCCGCCAGCGATCCAAGCAACCGTATCGAGCCCCCGACGCTCAGAGTTTCTTTGACTCTGACTCAGGCATGGCACGCTTCGAGTACGTCGATGCGCTGCTCTCGCCGAGCGCGATCGCGAACGCCGGGCTGTTTGATCCCGACTCGGTCAGCAAGCTGGTGGAGAAGGCTCGCACCGGAGCGGCGATCGGAACGAAAGACAACATGGCGCTGGTCGGCATCCTGTCGGCCCAGCTTGTGGTCGAGCAATTCGTGAATGGCCGCCCGGTCGATGTGCCGGAAGCGGCGTGTGTGTGATGTCATCTGTAGGGTGGGTCGAGTCATCGAGACCCACCATCCTGCGTATCA